>Ga0335078_10019365_pt1 | contig 10119 bp, 7 predicted proteins | sample Lox_Sample_32_FD_206711 | JGI IMG/M metagenome (GOLD analysis project Ga0335078, IMG submission 206711) | Soil microbial communities from Loxahatchee National Wildlife Refuge, Florida, United States - Lox_Sample_3.2 | ecosystem: Environmental > Terrestrial > Soil > Wetlands | place: USA: Florida...
GACGTTGTTATGTTCATTTTCCGGGAAGAGATCTATAAGCAGGACGATCCCGAGCTGAAGGGCCGAGCGGAGATCATCATCGCCAAACAGCGCAATGGACCGATTGGGAAGTTTCAGCTGGCCTTCCTGCACAATTCGACGCGGTTTGCCAACCTGGCGGAGGGGAATAGCGAACCGAGCGAGATGGTGCAGTGATCAAGGATTGCAGCCGCCTTTTACAACCCTCAAAAAATGGCCCGATTCCGACCCGAGGACACCTTTAATCTGTGGAAAACCTTGTGGAACGCGGGACTGCTGGCAAAAACGTAAGTACAGCGAGCATTGGGGCACGCATTTTCGGCACCACTGGAATCGATCTAAGAGTATGTTTCTAAGTTGGTTAACTCTGTTTGGTCCCGCGATTGTCAAGGTCATGCCGAATCAGTACTTTCGTCACACAATTTGAGATTTGCACATACCCCGAACCATGTACGGCAATCCGGGGCAATGATTTGCGCCTGCGGCGACGGCGCGAAGCGGCATTGAACGGGGCTGGCGTGGGCCCCGCGAACAACATAGTGAACTAGACATAGTCGAAGAGGGCCATAAATCCAAAATCCATGTGCAGCTGCTGATGGCAGTGAAAGAGGGTCAGGCCGGGATTATCGGCCACAAGGTCGATTTCGGCCTCCTGGTAGCCGCCGAGCATGACGACATCCTTGAGAACACCGGAGGTGGCCTTGGCTGAGATGCGGGTTAGCTCGAAGCTGTGACGATGCAGGTGGACGTCCGTGGTCATCATTCCCGGCTCATCTTTCCTAGATCATCCGATGCACAGCACGATTGATTGCTGCCGATTAATTTCCTTGCCGCAATTCTTGAGATCGCCTGACCCGAGGTTTGGTTGATCTCTCGCTCCGAGTGGAATTTACGAAATCTTAACCTCATTGTTAGCGGAATGTAACAAATTCCACCTAGGTTATCGTCTCGAACGTTTCATCTCGAACCAGCCAGAACGAAATTTGTCTTGGGGTGGCAAAGCGTTGAGTTGCGGTGGACTCTCGAGTTCCCGAGGCCGTCGCTTGTCCAAGATCGTTCCTCTTCAACCTTTCAGGAGATAAGAAAAATGAAAAAACTTTCGTTGTTCTCTGTTGTTTTGATGGCCGCGCTCGCAGTGTCGGCCATTGCCCAGGAAGGGCCAGTCCCGAAAGGGGTCCCACACCTTGACCATGTGTTTCTAATCATGATGGAAAACCATGGATACAGAGAGATTCTCAACAATCCGAACGCGAAGTTCACGAACAGCTACGCGAAGACCGCCAATCTCGCGACTAATTATTTTGCGGTGGCGCATCCCAGCCTGACCAATTATCTGGAGCAGGTTGGAGGATCGAACTTCGGCGTACATAGCGACAATCCTCCGGATTGGCACAATGGCGCGTGCCAGACGAATCTGGCGACGGGAACGGTGAACACTGACAATCCGGCGAGTCCGAATATCTGTCCGATCTGGGGAACGGGGACCGATGCGGCGACGCCACTGCTCGATTGCACCAATGAAGTGACCGGGCCACCGTGCGAGATCAACATCGACGGCAAATTGGCCTATGCGCCGGTTTCGACCACGCTGGGCATCACCATCGCCGATCAGTTGGCTGCCGCTGGATTGACGTGGAAGACTTACCAGGAGAGCCTGCCACTTGTTGGGCCGAACAAGGTCAATTACAGCGATGGGAATTTCACCAATCTGACGGACTTCACCAAAATCAATCCGCAGCTCAATCCTCCGCTGAATTCGGGAGACATCGTGCAGCTGTATGCGGTGAAACACAATCCGTTTGCCTATTTTCGCAACGTGCAGCGGGGGACGAATCCGCTGGTGAGCTTCGCGCAGATGACGGCATTTGACGGGTCGGGCGGGCTATGGAGCGATCTGGCGAGTGGTGACGTGCCAAACTTCTCTTACATTGTGCCCAATCAGTGCAATGACCAGCATGGCCGCGGCAATGGGACGGCATTCTGCAACTTCGACCCCAATGACAACGGCACGCAGGCGGGATTGAACCCGGCGTTGATCCAGCTTGGAGATCAGGCGGTCCAGAAGATTGTGACGGCCATTCACAACTCTCCGGTATGGAACCGGGGACACAATGCGATCGTGGTGACCTGGGATGAGAACGATTACTCAGTGCAGCCGATCATCAATCAGGTAATGACGATCGTCGACACGAACTACGGATTCCACGGTATCCAGAGCAGCCAGTTCTATGTGAGCTTCTCGCTGCTGCGCTCGATGGAAAGCGGATTCGGTCTCCCTTGCCTGAATCACGCTTGCGATACGAGCACGGCGACGATGTCGGACCTGTTCGGCGCTCCATAGGGTAATGTCGAGAAACGCGTTGCGTGTCGGGGCGGGGCTGGTCCTCGTCCCAACGCAATGTCCCGCTGCGGCAAGACGTATTGCCAAAGGGCGTAGAATATAGCAAAGACGCCGATGGCACGCCGTTCCCTTCTTATACTTACCGCGCTGGGCTTTGCGATGCTTTCTGTGCCGATGTGTTTGGCGCAGAGGCATGGCGGATTCGGCGGAGCTGGGCACGCTGCCGGGGAGTTCAGGAACGGGCGCAACAGCTCACAATTTCTTGATCGTCGCGGCTTTGATCATGGGCGCGGCGATTTCGCGGGAGCGTACCTTTGGGGAGATCCTTTCTTCTGGTATGGCGATAACACGATGCCGCAGCCGGCTCCGGAAGGCGGGCCGCCGGTGATGATTTTGCGGCCTGATACAGCCCCTGAGGCGAAGCTCACTCCGCTGCTGATTGAACTTGAAGGCGATCGCTACGTGCGCCGTGGAGCGACAGTGCAAGCTGCTCCAGGCGAAGCATCGAGAGAGCCACGCACGATCCAGGCCCCTGAATCCGATTCTTCGTCGGACGGCCGATCCGCGCAGCTTGCTCCGACCACACTCATTTTCCGCGATGGCCATCGCGAGCAGATTCCTGATTACGCAATCGTGGGGCGCGTGCTCTACGCGCATTGCGATTTCGACGGCGAGCCGGGTTATGGGCTGAAGAATATTCAGGTCTCGGAGTTGGATATTCCTGCCACGATTAAAGCAAATCGCGAAAATGGAGTGAGTTTTGTGCTTCCATCGGGCCCGAATGAAGTAGTGACGCGGCCGTAGTCCTTCCGAGTGGTTAATCCTTTGCAGCCGTTGAGGGAGTAGGGATCCTTCGGCTTCATATTGACTCCAGGTCGTGAAGTCAATACTCCGCTCAGGATGACAGTCTCAAGAATTACCAGTACACACAAGAAGTTAGAACGCGCTAGCCGCTCCCCTCGCCGACCTTTAGCACTGCCAGGAACGCTTCCTGTGGGATATCGACGCGGCCGATGCGCTTCATGCGCTTCTTGCCTTCTTTTTGCTTTTCGAGGAGCTTGCGTTTGCGGCTGATGTCGCCGCCATAGCATTTGGCGAGAACGTTCTTGCGCATGGCGGGAACGCTTTCGCGGGCGATGATTTTGGCGCCGATGGCGGCTTGGATGGCGACCTCGAACATCTGTCGCGGGATCAACTCTTTCATTTTGGCGGCGAGGGCGCGGCCGCGCTCGTAGGCGAAATCGCGATGGACGATGGTGGAGAGCGCGTCAACCGGGTCGCCCGCGACCATGATGTCGAGCTTGACCATCGGCGAGTCCCAGGTGCCAGAGAGGTGATAGTCGAGCGAAGCGTATCCGCGGGAGACGGACTTGAGACGGTCGTAGAAGTCGAGAACGATTTCGTTCAGCGGCAACTCGTACTGCAGCATGACGCGCGAGGCACTGACGTATTCAAAACTCTTCTGCTTGCCGCGTTTTTCCTCGACCAGCTTCAGGATGCCGCCGACATATTCCTCGTTGGTGAGAATGACGGCGAGAATGACCGGCTCTTCGACCTTGGCAATTTCGCTGGTATCGGGCCAGCGCGAAGGATTATCGACTTCGATGATCTCACCATCAGTTTTGTGGACGAGATAGCGCACGCCCGGCGCGGTGGTGATGAGGTCGAGGCCATATTCGCGTTCGAGGCGCTCCTGAATGATCTCCATGTGGAGGAGGCCGAGGAAGCCGCAGCGGAAGCCGAATCCGAGGGCGGCGGAGCTTTCGGGCTCAAAGAAAAATGACGCATCGTTGAGACGGAGTTTTTCAAGAGCTTCGCGAAGGGCGGTGTGCTCGTGCGCGTCGACCGTGTAGAGGCCGGCGAAGACCATGGGCTTGATGTCTTCGAATCCGGGGAGGGGCTCAAGAGCGGGGCGCTCGTCATCGGTAATGGTGTCGCCGATTTTTGTGTCGGCGACATTTTTGATGTTGGCGATCAGAAAGCCGACGTCGCCTGCGACAAGTTCATCGATCGCGACTGGCTTGGGAGTGAGAACGCCGAGAGCTTCGACGTCGAAGACGCGTCCGTTGGACCAAAGGCGAATTTTCTGGCCAACATGCAGGCGGCCTTCGAAGACACGCGCGAGCACGACGACTCCACGGTAAGGATCGAACCAGGAATCGAAGATCAGAGCTTGCAAGGGGCGCTCAGGAGAACCTTTTGGCGGCGGGATTCGCTTGACGATGGCTTCGAGCACTTCGGGCACGCCCTGACCTGTTTTCGCGGAGATCGGTAGAGCATCCGACGCATCGAGGCCGACGGCACTTTCGATCATTTCTTTGGTTCGCGGAATGTCGGCGCTTTGCAGGTCGATTTTATTGATGACGGGGATGATTTCGAGTCCGTGATTGATGGCGAGATAAGAGTTGGCGAGAGTCTGGGCTTCGACTCCCTGGGAGGCGTCGACGACGAGGAGCGCACCCTCGCAGGAGGCGAGCGAACGGGAGACTTCGTAGGAAAAATCGACGTGGCCGGGGGTGTCGATGAGGTTGAGCTGATAAGTTTGGCCGTCCTGAGCCTGATACATCATGCGGACGGCGTGGGCTTTGATGGTGATGCCGCGCTCGCGCTCAAGATCCATGGCATCAAGCACCTGCTCTTGCATCTCGCGGGCGGTAAGCGAGCCGGTCAATTCGAGGAGACGGTCGGCGAGAGTCGACTTGCCGTGATCGATATGCGCGATGATCGCGAAGTTGCGGATGTGCTGGGAATCCATGGAGACACAACGATTTTAACAGGGGGTGTGAGAACGGTTTTGGACGTGAGAAAAGAGTGAGCGCCGCCCGCTCTTTCCGGGCAACGAGGGTTCGGAAGAGGCGCATCGAAAGCCATTGACTTCGTGTGGAATCATGGTGCCAACCCGTCGAATTGAGGACCGAATCCGATACTTGTGTGAGCGCGCGGCGCATGCCGAGGGGAAGCAATTAGAGGCCACCGTAGCGGAGTTGCAGATTGCGATTAGTGAATACTTGCGGCGGATGGGAAACAATATGCTCGCCGGAGTCCTGAAGTTCCCCGATTTTCCGGAAGAACGGCGAAAGCCGTAATGCCTGGGCGCGCTGGATGCCCCTACTCGCGTCTGGTTACTTTGCCATCGTCAAAACAGAGAAGAGAAGAACAGCAGTGCCAATCTCGACCCCCAGCGAATAGACGAGCAAACGCCGCGGGCGCTTGAACTTTGCCAGCACGCAACAGCCGGCCAATCCGACCAGCGTCATGGGGAAAGCGAAGACCCGGTAGAGGCAGATGCTGCCGATGAAAGAGCCGGGGAATTTGTTCGTCTGACCGATCGCAGGGATTGCCATGAGCGCTACGCAGATGGGTGCAGCGATGGCAAAGCCAAGCAGGATCTGCGCAAGTTTTGTGTAGGCGGTTTCGGAGTTGCGAATCAGCAGCGCGAGCAAGAAGGTAGGAATTAGGAAGAGCGCGACGAGGAACAACTCCAGAAACCAGTCACCACCTGCACCCATGCCGCCGCTGAACATATCGGGATCGCGCAGCCCGGCGAGATAGCGTCGAGCGATCAAAGCGGCCGATACGGCGAAGACTCCCGCATAGCCGACGACAACTAAGCCCATGCCGGCACGGGACAAGGTGGCAGATTGGTTCATGGAGGAATTTTAAGGCGGTTTGTGGGATGGGAGGGAGTTACTTCGGTTTTGATCACCGCAGCCAGGGTCTTTTTATGCTTGAGAATTAAAAAAGGGCGCGCTCATCGCACGCCCTCCCCTTCCGCAACCTGACTTATTTACTTCTGACTTACTAGTCTCTCACTCCATCCATAAACGCCCGCAGCTTACGCGAACGAGATGGATGCCGCAGCTTTCGCAGCGCCTTGGCCTCGATCTGGCGGATGCGTTCGCGGGTGACCGCGAACGACTGGCCGACTTCTTCGAGCGTGTGCTCGCTTCCGTCTTCGAGCCCGAAGCGCATCTTGATGACTTTTTCTTCGCGTGGCGTCAGCGTGCGCAGCACCTGCGAAGTTTGGTCTTTCAGGTTGACGTTGATCACCGCCTCGGCGGGCGAGACCACGGCGCGGTCTTCGATGAAGTCGCCCAGATGCGAATCTTCCTCTTCGCCGATTGGCGTTTCGAGAGAGATCGGCTCTTGCGCGATCTTGAGGACCTTGCGGACCTTCGCCACCGGAATGTCCATCCGCTTGGCGATTTCTTCCGACGTCGGTTCGCGCCCCAGTTCCTGCACCAGCTGTCGCGAGGTGCGGATCAGCTTGTTGATGGTTTCGATCATGTGCACGGGGATACGAATGGTGCGGGCCTGGTCGGCGATGGCGCGGGTGATGGCCTGGCGAATCCACCAGGTGGCATAAGTTGAGAACTTATAGCCGCGGCGGTATTCGAACTTGTCGACAGCCTTCATCAGGCCGATGTTGCCTTCCTGAATCAGGTCGAGGAACTGCAGACCGCGATTGGTGTATTTCTTAGCGATTGAAACGACCAAACGCAGGTTGGCTTCGATGAGCTCGCGTTTGGCCTGCTCGGCATCCATATCGCCCTGAATGATTTCGCGCTGCGTGCGCTTCAGGTCGGGATAGAGCAAACCGGCTTCGACTTCGAGCTTCTCGAGTTCACCGCGAACCGCGCGCGCCTGCTTCTTGTATTCCTTGCGCTGCTCCTCGCTGCGAGTCGCCTCGGCACGCTTTTCCAGGTTCTGGATCTGGCGATCAAGCGAGCGCATGCCATCGACCGTGCGATTGACGCGATCGATGAGGCGCTTGCGTTCGTTGTTGGTAAATCCGAGATTGCGAACCGCCTGCGAGGTGCGAACGATGGCGCGCGCCAGGTTGAAGCGAGCGCGACGATGCACCTTCGGAACCTTCTTCGCATTCGCCTCCGCATACTTTTCCTGCAGCGGCACGATCTTCTTGTACGCCTTGTCGAGCAGGTTGACGCGACCAAGAAAATCCTTCAGCCGCTTTTCAACGATCTCTTCGGTGATTTCCTCTTCGTCGAAGGTGACCAGCTCTTTGATAGAGCGGACGCCTTTTTCGAGGTCCTCGCCGAGGGCGAGGAGTTCGCGAATCACGATGGGAGAGCGCGAAAGCGCCTTCAGGACGCGGTTTTGACCGCGCTCGATGCGCTTGGCGATTTCGACTTCGCCTTCGCGCGTGAGCAGCGGCACGGTTCCCATCTCGCGCAGATACATGCGGACGGGATCATTGGTTTTTTCGAGTGCACCGGGAGTGAGGTCGAGCTCAACATCCTCGGCGCCTTCTTCTACTTCTTCGAATTTTTTTTCCAGATCGCTCGAAGGCATTTTGCCGCCTTCGAGAACATCGATACCTTGGGTTCCGATCGTGGTTAGCAGATCTTCCAGGTCTTCAGGAGAGTGCACATCGTGCGGGATAAGGTCGTTGACCTGATCATAGGTCAGATATCCCTTCTCTTTGCCTGCGTCGATCAGCTTTTTTATGTCGTCAAACTTGTCGTCAAGTGCCAACTGAGATTATCCTCGGGACGTTCGCTAGTTCCCTTCCAACAAGCCAAAACCTGCAAGCTGGGACTCCGGGCGTGCGAACGCCAAACTATTCCAGCGGTAGGAGTTGTAACGGAGTTGTGCCGGGAGGGCACAAACCAAAAAATTATATCACCCGAAACGGGTGAGTGGCCAGCCCAATGAGGCCGAGGCCCGTATATTTCAAAGTTTGTTTTGCCTTGCCCGCCGCCCGCCAACGCCTATATGTGTTTCCCCGCTAGATTGTTAGATGGCGCAAATAGCCCTTAGGTTCCAGAGCGGGACCAGCCATCCAGCACATTTTCCGCAAAAAAGCCGGCTTTTCCTAACTCGCCTTCCCCGCCGACTCATCTCCTCCCGGATCCCTTTTCGCCAGCTTAAGGCGAACCTTCTCTAACAATAGGGCATTTCGTTCCTCTTTCGACAATCCAGGACGCACCACCGACTGTTGAGCCGCTTCTCTTTTGCGGTCCAAATGAATTCGCCGCAGAGCTCGTATCGCACCGTCGACCGTCTCCGCCGTCAATTCTTCCTCATCGTGCATAAGGATCGACGCCAGCAGGCGGCGGTCCGCGTCGGTCTGGGCCAGATCTAATGGATCTTTTGCCTCGTCCGCACTTTCGGCTGTTCCAAGTAAAGACATAATCAGCGATTCGGCGGCGAGCCCCTCATGCAGGCGCTCGGCAGTGAGCGCAAACCGCGCTTGCCGCGCGGCATCGAATTCTTCATCAGCGCCATCGCGAGCCGAAAGAGGCGCATCACCAGGTTGTATTTCTCGGGCGGAGGCCAGTGCGCGAATTAGCACCCTTTCAGCCGGAGTGACCTGGGCCTCGGCCGCGGCTTTTATGGCGGTCGTCGCGCGTGAGGTTGCGGCGTGCTTGAGCTCCTGTCGGAGGATGGCGGAATCGATCGCAAGCTTTTGCGAGATTTCATTGGCGAGTTCATCGCGGGCGATGCGGTTGGGTACGCGTTGAATGTGCGGCAAAAGATAATTAACGGCTTTGACTTTGCTGTCGGCGCTCCGGGCTCCGAATTGAGAGCGGGCGCGATCGATCAAGTAGTCGAAATATTTTTGCGAATCCTTGAGGGCCGCGACGTAAGCATCTTTACCTTTGCGGCGGATGAAGAGGTCGGGGTCGTATCCGGTTTCGAGCGTGAGAACTTTAATTTCAAATTCTTCTTCGACCAGCATTCCCAGTGTGCGCTCGGTGGCGCGGGCGCCAGCGGTATCGGGATCGAAGTTGACGACGATCTGCTTCGCGTAACGCGCCAGCAATTTTGCCTGCAAATCGGTGAACGCCGTGCCGGATGAGGCAATTACGTTGTGAAAGCCGGCGGCGTAGACGGAAATGCAATCCATCTGGCCTTCGACCAAAATGCAGTACTTGAGCTGGCGAATCGCTTCTTTGGCGAGGTCGAGATTAAAGAGCACGCGCGACTTCGAATAGATCTTGGTCTCGGGAGAGTTCAGATATTTGGGTCCGGCTTTTTCGTCGGTGGACAGCGTGCGGCCGGTAAAGGCGATGACCTTGCCTTGCTCGTTGGCAATAGGGAACATGACGCGATTGCGGAATTTGGAGTAAATCTGGGCTCTGGGCTCTCGGCTCTGGGCCCCAGGCTCTCCCCTTTCAACGCTCGCCTCTCCAGTCTTGTCATTCCGAGGAGCATCGCGACGAGGAATCTGCTCTCCCTGATGGCTGACGGCTGATGGCTGACGGCTCTCCTGAGAGCTGTCTTTCCACGAAAACAACCCACTCTCCCGCAGCGTTTCTTCGTCGAATTGGCCGTGAAGAGCGTCGCGCAGCAGGAAGCCGGAATCGGGTGCGTAGCCAATGCGGAAACGGGCGATGATTTCGTCGGTCAGCCCGCGGTTCTTCAGATATTCGCGGGCGTGCGCTCCTTCTGGGCGACGCAAGTATTGTTGAAAGAACTCGGAGGCGCGCTCATGCACGTCGAGCAGAGCCATTCGCAGCTTGGCGTCGTGCGCCTCTTGCGGACTGGAAAACGCGATCTTCGGCATGGGCACGCCGAGCTTTTGGGCAATCAGCCGGACGGCCTCCGGGAAGGTGATGTTTTCGACTTTCTGCACGAAGCTGAAGACATCACCGGAGGCTCCGCAGCCGAAGCAGTGGTAAAACTGGCGCGTCGCATGGACTGAGAAAGAGGGGGTCTTTTCGCTGTGGAACGGACAAAGGCCGGAAAAATTTTGCGCTCCCGACTTGCGCAGCTTGACGTAGTCGCCCACGATG
>Ga0335078_10019367_pt1 | contig 10118 bp, 5 predicted proteins | sample Lox_Sample_32_FD_206711 | JGI IMG/M metagenome (GOLD analysis project Ga0335078, IMG submission 206711) | Soil microbial communities from Loxahatchee National Wildlife Refuge, Florida, United States - Lox_Sample_3.2 | ecosystem: Environmental > Terrestrial > Soil > Wetlands | place: USA: Florida...
AAGGCGTGCTGTCGGGACGGGTGTCGAGCTGGCGCATTCTGGCGGATTGGATGGCGGCGCATCCGTGGCAGCTGCTGTTGGGGATCGGTTACAAGACGCTGCCCTATAGCGGGTACCTCGGCACGCCAGTGGTGGCCGACAACATGTACCTGAGCCTGCTGGTGGAGACCGGAATTGGTGGCCTGGCGGCGCTGATCTGGCTGAATGTCGCCATTTTGCGCGCAGCGCACCGCGCGGCGCATGCGACGGACACGCGGCGATCGTTCTTCGGCGCCTGGATGCTGTGCTTCTGGTCGGGACAGGCGGTACAGATGGCATCGGGCGACTTGCTGACTTACTGGCGCGTGTTGCCGGTGTACTTGTTTGTCCTGGCCCTGGCGGTCCGCACATGAAGGTGCTCATCCTCGACCAGTTCAGCGAGCCGGGCGGCGCGCAGCAGATGCTGATGGAGTTGCTGCCCGCGGTGCGCGAGCGCGGCTGGGATGCGCTGATCGGCATGCCCGGCGATGGCGAGATGTTCGAGCGCATCGGCGCCCTCGGTTTTGAGACGGCGCGCATCGCGTGCGGGCCTTACCGCTCCGGCCGCAAGTCGCCGGCGGATGCGCTGCGCTTTCTAACCGGGACGCCGGGCCTCGCGCGGCGGATCCGTCTTCTGGCAAAACAATCCGGAGCCGAATTGATTTACGTCAACGGCCCGCGGGTGCTGCCGGGCGTGGTGGGAACGCGCGTGCCCGTGGTGTTCCATTCGCACAGCTACGTGGCCGGGCTGGCGCGCCGGGTGGCTGGCGAGGCATTGCGCCGCGCGGAGGCTTCGGTGATCGCGGCTTGCCGTTTCGTAGCGGAGCCGTGGACGGCGTACGTTCCCGGCGAGCGCGTGACGGTCATTTACAACGGCGTGGCGGAGCCGCCGCGCGGCGTTGCGCGACGCGGGAACGGGCCGTGCATCGGCTGCATCGGCAGGATCGCACCGGAAAAGGGCCAGCGCGAATTCCTGCGCGCGGCAGCGATCGTGCACCGCGCGCTGCCCGATTGCCGGTTTCGAGTCTACGGCGCGCCACTGTTTGGCGATGCGCGCGCGGAGCGCTACGCAGCCACGGTGCGGGCGGAAGCGGCGGGCCTCCCCGTGGAGTTTCAGGGATGGGTGGCGGACATCCACGCGGCGCTGGCCGGGCTCGATCTACTGCTGGTTCCGTCCGTAGGGCCCGAGGCAACCACGCGCGTGATTCCGGAAGCATTCGCGGCGGGCGTGCCGGTGATCGCATTTGCTTCCGGCGGGATACCGGAAGTGGTCGAGGGCGGGTGCGGGATGCTCGCCGGGTCGGCGGAGCACATGGCGGCGCTGGCGATTGAGCTGCTGAAAGGGCCGCCGGAGACGCGGGCGCGAATGGCGGAAGCCGCGCGGGCACGGTGGCGCGAGCGGTTCACCTTGCAGAGGTACCGTCAGGAGGTGCTGGCGACGATCGAACGCGCCGCGCTGGGCTCGGCAGCGCGCGAGTTGACGAACGCCTGAAACAGGACCGCGGCGGCGGCCGCGAGCACGGCCGCGCCAGCCAGCACGGCACCGTAACCGAAGTGTGCCAGCAGGCGGCCGGAGCCGAGGGCCGCCACGGCTTGCGCGGAGAACGCAACCAGGTAGTTCAGCGCCGAGGCGCCGCTGCGCTCACGCTCGGTGACGCGGCTCATCAGGAGCGCGTTGAGGCCGGGTTCGCTCATCCACTGGAATGTCATGTACCAGGCATACGCGAGCACCGCGGCGGTGGCGGCGGGCTGCGTGGACAGGCCGGCGAGGCCGACCGCGGTTGCGGCCATCATCCACATGATGCCGGTGACAAGCCCGGCTTTGCGGAAGACCGCCGGGGCCAGCAGCACGCCCGCCAACTGCGCCACCTGCGCGCCGGAGAACACGCCGCCGATGCGCTCGGCGGCAAAGCGCAGATGGGCAAAATAAACGTTGGCGAACGGATTGAAGCTCCCGGTAGCCAGGTTCCACACGGCAAATGCAACCAGGTAGCGCAGCATGAACCTGCTGCGCGGATAGACCTTGGCGCGCTCGCGCGGAGGCTCAGGCAGTTTCAGATGCCAGGCCGGGATCAGCGCCAACGCGACCAGAAACGCGGACAGCAGCAGCACGGGCTGTTTGCCGTCGAGCCACCGCGAGAGCCAGCCACCGGCATAATTGCCGACGATGCCCACGGAGAACATGACCGCGAAGAACACGCTGTACGCCAGGGGGCGCCGCTTCTCCTCGACCGCGCCGGCTATCGCCGGGTTGATGACCACGGCCCAGACGGAGAACAGCGCACCGGCGGCGAAGGCCAGCGCAAGCAGGGGCAGCCGCGCGGTGGCCAGAGCGCGCATGGTGACGACGGCGACGGTGGCGGCGATATCGACAAACAGCACCTTGCGCAGGCCGAAGCGGCGCATCAGAAAGGCGGCGGGAAGGGTGCCCGCGATGCTGCCGATGGTGGCGCTGGCGCCCACCGCGCCCAGGAAATCCTCGCGGTAACCGAGGTCCGTAAGGCGCAGGCTGTACAACAGGAAGAAAATGAAAAGCCCGAAGTTGAATTGGATTGCGGCCGCCAGAAAGGTCCAGAACGGCGCGGTCAGACCGTTGGCCTGTGCCCACCAACGCGAACCGGACATGGCCGTTCGGGCGAGCGAGGCGGCGTGGCGCCGCGCGCGGCGGGCCAGATAGGCGGTGTGGCGCAGTTTGTAGCGGGCGCGCTTCCGCCAGGTCAGATCACTCTTTGCCAGGTGCACGGCGCTGCCATCGCGCGGCAGGCTGCGCGGCAGCAGGCGCCGCTCGACCACCGCCCATTTGTCGCGGCGGGTATCGAGCAGGCTGAGGTGCAGCCAGAGCTCGTCTTTGTTCGAGTCGAACCCCGCCGCCAGCGGCGCTGTCGCGAAACGGGCAAACCACTGCTGCGCGGGCTCCGGCAGCGAGGCCATCTCCCGCTCCACGGCGGGCGCGATGCGGCATCCGAACCAGGCTTGCGCCAGCCGGAACGCGACGGCCTCGAGCCGCCGCAGAGGCTGCGCGTGGAGCTCGCTCCACTCCTTCCAGAAGCCGTCGTCCTCGGCCCGCGCGTCCAGGAAGCAGGCAAGTTCGTAGGCGTGAAATGCGATCGTGTCACCGCGCAAAACGTGGCGCAGAAGGTGCAGCGCGGCGAACGCCAGCGCATCGGGAACGCACGGGACATCGAGTTCGATATCGGCCACGCGCAGCCTGGTGCGCCGCGTCCAGAACTCCGCGGTGCCGGGCGCGGGGAGCCGCTCCACGGCGTCGTTCCAGAAGCGAAAGTGCAGCTCGACGGAAAGAGGTATGTCGATGTCGAAAAAGTCGCCGCGCCATTCCCAACCGGTCTTGCGGATCAGAGTCGGCAGATGATCGGTGGGGAAATCCTCCATTCCGGGGATTCGCTCAAAGCCCAGATCGCGCAGCGCGGTTTCCGCGGTGCCAACGCTCTCCGGCGGTGAAAACAGATCGATGTCGTACTGCACGCGCTCCGCGGGCGGAGATCCAAACAGCGCGCAGTGGGTGATTCCCTTCAGAGCCGCGAACTCGATGCCGCCGGCGCGGAGGCAGCCGGCGACAGACCGGTACATAGCTTCCGTACGGCGCAGGCGCTCCTGGTTTTGGATCGCGTTACGATCCGTTCTCTCGCGAGCCCAGGCGGGCATGGTGCCGCGCGCGGCACGGCGCACCGCTAACGTCAGGTGCGACCGATCGCAATAATGGAGAGCCCCACGCCAGTCGCGGTCGGAGAGGCGCGCGATGCCGCCCAGGTCCGGGTCGGCCAGATGCAGCGCGGCCAGCACGGCCGACGGACCAGCGGGAACCTGCCGGCACTTCAGCCAGAGGTTCGGCGGCGTAGCGGTTGCCGCTGGGGAGATCATGGGTCAAAAGTCGTAGCGAAGCGCGAACTGGATCCGCCGCGGGTCGCCGGACGTGAACAGCCTGCCGAAGAACGGCCCGAAGTCCGGATTGCCGCCGGGGATGCCCCAGTTCGGGTGATTGAAGGCATTGAACGCTTCGGCGCGGAACTGGATGGTGTGCCCTTCGTAGACCTGAAACCGGCGGTTCAGGGCGAAATCGAAAATGTTGTTGCCGGGCCCCATGATGATGTCGCGGCCCGCGTCACCGTAGGTATACGGAGCCGGCGTGCTGAAGGCCGCGGTATTGAAGAATTCGCCGGTGCTGCGCACGTCGCGCGGCAGCGCGATGTTCTGGCCGGCGACGATATTCGGGCGATTGGGCGTTCCGGAGTTGGCGATGTCGAGCGCGAAGTAGAACGGGGTGATCGGCGTGCCGTCCTGCAAAGTCACGGTACCGGAAAGCGACCAGTGCCGCAGCAGGGGGCCGGCAGCGTTGGACTGGGGCAGTTGCCAGACATATCCCGCGCTGATGCGGCGGCCCGGATTGAAGAACGACAGGCCGCGCTCGAGGCGGAGGTTGCCTTCGTCCTCGGCGCCGACGCTATCGTAGAGACCCGGGATTACGCTGTCCGCGTCGTCGATTGATTTCGACCAGACGAAACTTGCCAGCAGGGACAGCCTTGGGGAAAGGCTCTTCTCGGTCTTGACCTGCAGCGAATTGTAGGAGGAATTCGCGATGTGCTTGCGCTGGATGATCGGGCCCAGCGTGGGGAAAGAGCGGAGCGACTGCAGATCGCCGGGGCGCGGCGGAAGATTCTCGCCGAGCTCGGTGTGGGCGGGCGTGTTGTAGCGGTCATAGCGGCCGAGGTGCGTACCCTTGGAACCGATGTAGGCGATTTCCAGCAGCGTTCTGCCGGGAAGTTCATGCTGGATGCTTCCGTTCCACTGTTGGACGTACGGCGTCCGCGCATTGGCGTCGACACCGAAGTAGCTGGGGAAGCCGCTGGAAGAGCTGCTCGGGAAGCCGTCGCGCGTGCTTAGCACGGGCGCCAGGTTGCCGTTGGTCTCGTTCATCTCGTTGAGCAGTCCGTTCAGCACGAGGTCGTACGATTCGATCGCGATCTCCGGGCTCCAGTAGATTCCGTAGCCGGCGCGAAACACCGTAGCGCCGCCGGGCAGGAACTTCGGCAGCTGCCAGGCAAGGCCGACACGCGGGGCGAAGTTGGCGGGCTGCGGATCCATCGCATAGTGGACGCGCTCGAGCGTGGGATTGTTCGGCAAGTCCGCGTAGTCCAAATTGAGCAGGTTGTTGCGCTCTTCGGTGTAAGGTGACACGTACTCATACCGGACACCCAGATTCAGGGTGAGGCTCCGGCTGACGTGCCAATCGTCCTGCGCATAGGCGGCATACACATTCGAGCGCATGTACGCCTGGCCGGAGCCGAAGGTCCGCGTGGTGTCCTGCGGATCGCCCAGCAGAAAGTCCGCGAAGGGATCGCCGGAACCGACGCCGGATCCGTCCGAGCTGGTGAACACGCCGGTGTAGGTATACTCGCCGCGGGTCAGATTGCTTTGCAGATAGTTGAAATCGAAGCGGAGGAAATCCACGCCGAACTTCCAGGAATGGCGTCCGCGCAGCAGCGAGAAATCGTTCGCCGCCTGCCACACGTTGTCGCGCTGCACCTGCGGCAGCGAAGGCGAGTCGGTGACCATCGAGTAGTCGGTGGCGTTGAAATAGGGCAAGCCATAGCTGAACGGGTCGGTAGGCGCATCGGACAGGCCGAGTTGCTCGGCCACGTTGGTTTTGAATGCGCTCTCCGGCACGTCGTACATGCGCAGGCGGGTAAAGGAAACGCGCGATTCGTTGATCCAATCGTTGGAGCTGACGGCGTAAGTCGCGCCGGCCAGTTGCGCGCGCACCTGTTCGGAAGTGGGCAGCACGGGGAACGAGCCGGCTACGATGTTGCGCTCGCCGTTGAACGTGTACCGCGCGGTGAGCGTGCTGCGGCCGCCGAACTGATGGTCGATCCGACCCTGCGCGCTATCGGTGGCGGTGTGGTTGGGAGTGGCGTCCAGATAGTTGCCACCGGGGCTGTTGCTGTTGGGCAGGGGCTCGTACCGGTTCAAGAAGGCGACGGCGATGGGGTCGAGGAGGCTCTGTGGAATCGCGTTGCCGGGAAACGGCGTGCGCGCGCCGGTCGCGTCCAGCGAGAGCGGATTGTAGATGATATCCTGACCCGCGAAGCCGCCGTTGCGCGTTGCCTGATCGGGGACGATGGCTAATGCCGAGTTGCCCGCATTCTGCCGGAATCCCTCGTAGACGCCGTAAAAGAAGGTGTTCTTCAGCTTGGGCACCGGGCCGCCCAGAGAAGCGCCGAATTCGTTCTGGCGGAAAATCGGCCGCGGCAAGGTCGGATCATCGAAAAAATTGCGCGCGTCGGTGGCCTCATTGTCAAAGTACTCGAACCCGCTGCCGTGGAGGTTCCTGGTGCCGGCCTTGGTCACCACGTCGATGGCTCCGCCGGCCGATTCGGGGAATTCGGCGCCCGCCAGCGACGAACTGATATTGAACTCGGCCACGGAGTCCATGGGCGGGTAGACGGCGATGGCATAGGTGTTGCGGTCCGTGTCGTAAGCGCCGTCGAGCAGGAACACGTTGCCCGTGCTGCGGGCGCCGTTGATGGGGGGATTCAGCGCCACCGAACCGCGCGAGCCTTCCTGAATATCGTTGTTGACGTCGTGAACGAAACCGCCCAACTGGCGTGGGATCGCGCCTGGGCCGAGGGTGACCAGTTGAACCACGTTGCGCGATTCCAGAGGCAGATCGGCTATCTTCGAGTTATCCATGCGGTAGCCCACCGAGGCGCCGTCGGCATTGACCGGCGAAACCGACGCCTCCACCGTGACGCTGTCCTGCGCTGCGCCGACCTCGAGCCGGATATCCTGCCGCGCCTTTTGATCGACCTCCAGAGAAACGCCGGTAGCTTGGAAGTTCCGGAATCCGGGCTTGCTCGCCGTGATGGTGTAAATGCCGGGAGGCAGCGAATCGAAGACATAACTTCCCCGCGAATCGCTCAGCGTCGCTCGGGAGAAGCCCGTGGTCCGTTCCGTTATCTGAAGCGCGACAGCGCGGACCACCGAGCCCGACGCATCGCTCACCTCGCCCGTCAGCGTCGCTGACGCCGCTTGTGCCAGCCCGGCCCGCGGCGCCAGCAGCAGGAGGCAAACGGCCCCGGCCGGCGCCGCACGACGCACCCACGTTTTGCAGCTCAAGCGGCACCTCCCACGGCCCTGGCGCCGACGGTTTCGCCGAACTCGGACAGCAGCGTGAGTCCGTCATCGAGCGCATCATATTGCAGCCGGCACGCCGGGAGATAGAGCAATCTCTGAGCGGCTTTGGCGTGCATCATGTCAACCTCCTTACCGTAACTGGACGAATTCAGCATCTGTCGAACTGCTTCGACGGGTTCCACGGGCTCGATCGACGGCCGGACGCCGCGCCGTCGGTCCAGCCATACCATGGCTCCGAGCCTGCAGTGCAACGCGGTGGGCAGTTCGGGGAAGGCCTGCATCGGGAGCTCGATTCCGATCTTTCCGTTGGGCCGCTCGCGCGCGGCGTACGCGGCCAAACGAGGAAACAGGTTCGGCGCGTCTTCGCGAAACCGCACCTGGTGGGGCTTGCCGATGGCCGTGGCGTCCGAACTATCGGCGAGCAGCCAGGTGCAATCGTCGGAGAGAAACGTCCAGCCCGCGCAGGCCGCGGCAAACGCAAGCGTGCTTTTGCCCGCCCCCGAAGCTCCGCAGAGGAGGATGCCGGTCCGGTTACGCGCGATCGTGGCCGCGTGCAGAGGCGCGACGTAGCGCTGCGCCAGCAGCGTATAGGCGATCGATTCGAGGAAAAACCAGCGGAACGCGGTGTGATTCGCCGCCGTCTCCCTGGACACGTAGATGCAGGCAAACAGCGCACCCAGGTCCACGGCGGCCGAGTTGCAGGCGTCCGACACAATCGACATCAGGTGGCGATACAAACGAAAGGACGGCCGGCGGGCTAGCCGGCCTTCGGCGCCCACCACGACCCGCATTTCTATCGGCTCCGAGGTGAACTCCAGTTCGTAGCTGCTCCAGCATTCGCGGGCGGCCTCCAGAACGTCGTCTGAATTGGTGGCCAACTGCAGTTGAAATCCGATCGGATGGTACGCCCGGCGGAAGGGCAGGTCGACGCGTGCCAGCAATGGGTCCGGTCTCACAATTCCCAACACATCGTGCGCAGCCACAGATCATTGATAACATGGCCGGGCCTGTTACAGCGGTAAAACCAAGCTGCCTAAAGTATCTTCGATCAATCGAGGGCAGTAATATGTTTGTAAGTGCGCACAGCGATCGTACATTACTGGCTCTTAGATCGCCGGGGCGGAGAGAAAGTGCTGGATGCGCTTTGCCGTCTGCTGCCGGACGCAGACATTTTTACATTGTTCTCAGCGCCGCGGACGCTGAGCCAGGAAGTGCGCCTGCACCGCATAAAAACGTCGTTTCTCGATCCGCTGCGGCGATGGCATCGCGCGCTGCTGCCGCTGATGCCCATGGCGCTCGAGAACTTCGACCTTCGCGGTTACGACCTGGTGGTTTCGAGCGAATCCGGTCCGGCAAAAGGCGTGATACTTTCATCCACGACCCGCCACGTGTGTTACTGCCACACGCCGCCGAGATACTTATGGGATCTTTATCCGGCTTATCGCAACGATTGGACCAGGTCACGATGGAAGCGCGCGCTGATGACTCCGCTGACGCACTATCTGCGCCTCTGGGATTATGCTTCGGCCGCCCGCGTAGACTACTTCGTCGCCAACTGCCGCAATGTGCAGACGCGCATCCGGAAAATCTACCGGCGCGATTCGGAGGTAGTGTACCCGCCGGTGGAGGTGGATTCCTTCTACTGGAAGCCGCCGGAAGACTACTTTCTCATCGTCTCGAGCCTGGTGGCCTACAAGCAGATCGATTCCGCCGTGCGCGTGTTCACGCGCAACGGCCGGCGGCTGATCGTGGTTGGCGACGGCCCCGAATATCGGCGACTGAAGGCGGCGGCGGGTGCCAACGTCACGTTTTTGGGACGCGTGCCGGATTCGGGTTTGCGCGACCTGTACGCCCGCTCGCGGGCTCTGGTGCTGCCTGGTGAAGAGGATTTCGGCCTGACGCCGGTGGAAGCGCTGGCGAGCGGCAAGCCTGTCATCGCTTTCGGGCGCGGCGGGGTGCTCGAAAGCGTTCCGGCCTCGGGCGGGGTCTTCTACGAGAGCGCGTCCGACGAGTGCCTGGCCGCCGCGATCGATCGATTCGAGCGCATCGAGGCACACTTCCGGCCGGCCGCGTTACAGGCTCACGCCCGGCAGTTTTCGCCCGCCGAGTTCGCTTGCCGCATGGCGCCGATTCTGGAGTCAGACGTCTGCGCCGCTTCGAGCTGGCCGCGAGATTGAATCGCGAGCAGGAACCTGCGGCATGGCCGGGATCGCGCAGGGCGCCGCGAAAGCTGCCATGATAAATCACGATGCCACTGAACAACTGGTACCGGAAACTGGCGGCCGGCACGGTGCTGTTGGCCGCCGTGGGCGCGTTGCAGGCGCAGAGCCGCGCGGCAGCGACTCCCAATGGCTATCTGGGGACTTCGGACGCTCCCGATTTTCTGATGGTGGTGCCGCCGGCGCCGGTTGCCGGCGACGCGCGCGACACGGCCGATCGGGCGATCTTCCGCGCTACGCGGTCCGCGCAGGACTCGCCCCGGTGGACGCTGGCGCAACATGACGCGGACTATTCCGTAGCGGCGCTGCTCAGCTCGTTCTCCTGCGCTCTGGAAACTGAACCGGACGCGCGCAACGCACCGCGGCTCAGCGCACTGCTGGCGCGCGCCATTGCCGACAGCAACGCCGCCACCAGCCGCGTCAAGGATCGCTATAAGCGCAGACGTCCGTTTCTGGTGGATGACGGCCCCATCTGCGTAGCTCGCGACGAGTTTATTGTGCATTCCTTCGATTACCCTTCGGGCCATTCCGCGCTGGGCTGGGTGACCGGCCTCATCCTGGCCGAGTTGGAGCCTGACCGCGCGGCTGCGATTCTGGCCCGCGCGCGGGCCTATGGAGAAAGCCGCATATTCTGCGGCGTCCACAACGCGAGCGCCGTCGAAGCCGGACGGATCGTGGGTGCCTCGGTGGTGGCAGCGCTGCACGGGTCGTCCGCGTTTCACGAAGATATGC
>Ga0335078_10019368_pt1 | contig 10118 bp, 6 predicted proteins | sample Lox_Sample_32_FD_206711 | JGI IMG/M metagenome (GOLD analysis project Ga0335078, IMG submission 206711) | Soil microbial communities from Loxahatchee National Wildlife Refuge, Florida, United States - Lox_Sample_3.2 | ecosystem: Environmental > Terrestrial > Soil > Wetlands | place: USA: Florida...
AACGGCACCGTGCCGTACGTCGAAGAGGGAATCGCGTCGTGGTATGGCTTTCCGTTTCAGGGGCGGCGCGCGGCGGACGGCGAAATTTACGACATGAATCAGATGACCGCGGCGCACCGCACGCTGCCGTTCGGCAGCATCGTGCGCGTGACGAATTTGAATAACGGTTTGCAAACGGAAGTGCGCATCACGGATCGCGGGCCATTTGTTGAAGGACGGATCATCGATCTTTCGCTGGCGGCGGCGAAAGCGCTCGATGTTGTATCGACCGGCACGGCGCCGGTGCGGCTGGAACTGCTCGTGGCTGGACCGCCTGAGTTGCCTGTGCCGATTTCGCCGACCGCGCCGGCGGGAAATCCAGGCGGAAATGTTGCCGAGACTCCTCCGGAGACGGCGACGAAGACTCCGGAGCAGAAACCGCCGACTGCGCCGACGGCGGCATCGACGCCGGCTACAGGACCGACGCCGGCTACGGCTCTTGCGGCCACTCCCTCCACGACCGTGGATGTGAGAGTTGGCGTGTTCGCCGTGCAAATCGGCGCGTTCGCTGACGTGGGTAACGCCAACAAGTTGCGCGACAAGCTTGCGGCGAGTTATCCCAGCGTGATCGTTCAAGAATTCAATCCGCCGACGGGAACGGTGTATCGAGTTTTCGTCGGCCGCTACACTTTCGAGCCGGCGGCGCAGGAAGTGGCGGCGCAATTGCAGGCGGAAAACGGGTACGCGGCATTTGTTGTTCGCATCGATCCGGGAAATTAATTTAGGATTGTCAGTGCGCGCAATGTTGGAATGAAGGAGACGCTATGGGAGCGAGCGATTGTCTTTTCTGCCGCATCGAGCGGAAAGAAATTCCGGCGAAATTGGTTTACGAGGACGACGAGATATTCGCGTTCGAGGATATTAATCCGCAGGCGCCCGATCACATCTTGATTTGCCCGCGGAAACATTTGGTGTCGCTAAGCGAGGCGGTGGCGGAAGACGCCGCGTTGCTGGGCAAAATTCTGCTGGTTGGTGCGAATTTGGCAAAGCAGCGAAAGCGATCCGATTTTCGCACGGTGTTCAACAATGGCTCGTCAGCGGGGCAGAGCGTATTCCATTTGCATTTGCATCTTCTTGGCGGGCGATCGTTTGCGTGGCCGCCGGGTTAGTGTGGGCCGGCTCGCGCGATCGTGATGCGCGAACTATTTGTGCGTCATCGTGAAGACGCCGTCCCAATCGGGCTGCGGCCCGGCGATCCGATACTCCTGACAACGTTCGCGGAATAGGCGCGCGGGGCCGTCATCGGGCCAGCGCTCGACGATGCCGGCGAAGATCGATTGCGCTTCAGACCAGCGGCGCTCGCGATAAAGCGCGCGGCCGCGGGCGAATTGCGCGAGACGCTCGTCGAGATCGGTTGATCCCGCCAACGTTTCGCGCGTGCCGAGGAGTTCGTACAGACCGACGGGCTGCATTTTGCCTTTCACGCGGATCAGATCCAATTCACGAAAAACAAACTCCGCGGCGTCGTGCTGCGGCTTGCGTTTTTCCTCGCCGCGATCGCCGGCTTTTGCGTTCACTTGCTCGAACGTGGATTCGCTGGCAAGGATGTGCGTGCCGTAGTCTTTGTTCAAACCTTCCAGGCGCGAGGCGAGATTTACGGCGTCGCCGAGCGCGGTGTAACCGTAACGCAGCGACGAGCCCATGTTGCCGACCGAGGCCACGCCGGAATTCAAACCGATTCCGATATCGACGCGCGGCTTTCCTTCGGCCTCCCATTTGCGCTGCAAAGGCTCCAGGCTCTGCATCATCTCGACAGCGGCGCAGCAAGCGTTTGCGGCGTGATCGGATTGCTCGATCGGCGCGCCCCAGAAGGCCATCACGGCGTCGCCGATGTACTTATCGAGCGTGCCGCCGCGCTCGAAAACGATGCGCGTCATGTCCGTGAGGTATTCGTTGAGCAGTGCGGCCAATTCCTGGGCGTCGAGTTTTTCTGAGATCGTCGTGAATCCGCGAACGTCGCTGAACATCACGGTGATTTCGGTGCGGCGCGGCTCCAACAGTTGCGGACTTTCCAGCAGACGGCGGATGACTTCGGCACTCAAATATTGCTGAAAGGCGCCGCGCACTTTGCGTTTTTCTTTTTCTTCGATCAGCGCGCGATAGAGCGCAACGAGACCGACGTTGGAAACCAGCGTCAGCGCCGGCATCGTGAAATTCAGCCACCAATCGTGCAGGAACGCGCCGTACACGCCCACGGCGAAAAGCGCGAGCAGGAGCAGCGGCGCCCAAAGGCGCCCCGGCCTTCCGAAAGCGAGCCACATGCCTACAGGAATGCCGAAAAAGAAAATCAGCGCGACATCCCACGCAACTTGCGCCGCGCTGCGCTTAAGCGCGTGGTGATTCAAAATGTTGTCAATCACGTTGGCGTGGATTTCAACGCCGGGATAATCCACGCCGCCATACGGAGTGGATCGCAGATCGCCGATTCCCGTGGCGGATGCGCCGACCAAGACAATTTTTCCTTTGAACGTGCCGGGCGCGAATATGCGCTTCACGACGTCAGCCATGGAAACGTATTGATACGTGCGCACCGGGCCTTGGTAATTGATCAGCAGGCGGCCAATCGGATCCGGATGCACGTGGAGTTGCGGACCGAATTCGAGTTCGGCGATTCCGGCGGGGCCGAAATCGACGGACATCTGATCGTCAGGAATGTGCAGGAATAATCGCACGGTTTGCACATCCAGCGAGGCGTAGAGATCCCAATCGGCGGGATCTTCCGAGCGGCCGTACGGCAACACAAGCAACGCGTGACGCACGACGCCATCGGGATCGGGATCGACATTGAAGAATCCAGTTTGGCCGTGCGCGGCGATCAGGGCGTTGCTGAGCGTTTCAAGATTGGCCTGGGTGCCGCGCGGCGTGAGTCCCCACGGCGCGTAGGATTGCATCAGGCGCACTAAATCGCCGGGACCGGTCGTGGGATTTTCCGCGCGCTCCTGCGGGAAAGCGAAATCGGAAAGAATGTTCGCGTAGCGATCGAGCGATTGCTGGCTGACGCCTTGGAGATCGGCTTCGGAGTAGAGAAAGAACGTGCCGAGGACGACGGGGCCGAAGCGGCGAATGGACTGCGCAAATTGATCGTCGGTCTCGTAGGAGGCTGCCAGGCGATCGAGGTCTTGCTCCACGCGAGGATCGAGTTTGGTTCCTTGCTGCTGCTCCTGCTGCTCGAGTTGCGCCGCGAGCGTGCGAATCGGGGCCGCGCTTTCATCTGGCTTGCTGAACGTGATATCGAAGGCGACGACCGCGGCGCCATCATCGTGCAGAGCATCCAGCATGTGCGCGAATTCCGCGCGCGAAAACGGCCAGCGGCCCAGCACTTCTTGCGAGCGCTGATCGATATCGACGATGACGATGCGTGAATCGGGATGTGTGTCGCGCGCGGGACGCATGCGAAAGCGCGTGTCCAAAGCGTCGAGTTCGAGGCGATGAATGAAATCGAAGGCCGGCGTGGGCCGCTCGCCGATGAAGGCCGCGACGTAAATCCCGAGCGACGCGATCGTCAGCGTCAAGCTGATGGCCAGCGGCACGCGGCGGCGCCACAAGCCGCGCGCGGCGCGAGCGGTTGATTGAAGCAATGCGCTCCGCGCAGCCCGGCCCGGTCCATTTTGCGCTGGGATTTTGCTTTCGGCGCTGGGCATGATTATTGAAACGAGACGTCGCGAGAGGCGCGGCGCTCAGACGCGATAGCGAAAACTCAAGCGCACGCGGCCGACGGCGATCAGGTCGCCGTCATTCAATTTCGTTGGGCCGAAGATGGTCTGGCCGTTGACGCGGGGAACGCGATCGCCGAGGCCGAGGTAGTAACCGTCATCGTGTTTGTGAATCTGTGCGGCGACGCTGGGCGCAAACCATCCACGCAGCTTGACGCTGGCCATGCTGGATTTTCCGATGACCGTGAGCTTGTCAATCAGCTGATATTCCTTGCGATCGGTGCGGCCGCCGAGAACGACGAGCGTGGGAACGCGCATGCGGCCGGGAGAAAGCTGCGAGTGCTCGCCGAGCGCGGCGGCCTGCTCAAACATTTGGCGGCGCACCTTGGTATCGAGCACCATGGTCTCGTCGACTTTTGGTGCGGAGACCTTGCGCCGCGAATCGAGCGGCACGGCGGCATCGTGCTCTTGGTCCACGACGATGTTGTGCTTGCCGATTTCGATCGAATCGCCGTCGTTGAGCATGGCGCGATCGACGCGCAGGCCGTTGACGAATGTGCCGTTCAGGCTGCTCAGGTCCTCGACGACCAAACGATTCGCTTCGTCGTAAATCTTCGCGTGATAGTTGGAGACGGCGAGGTTGTCGATGGGAATGTCGTTGTCGGGCGCGCGCCCGACGGTGACCGGGCGGTTGCCGAGGGGTACCTCCTTGATCACCGCGCCTTCGAATTTCAGCATCAGCCGGGGCATCGCGTACTCCTTCCGCGGGACGCTTACGGCGTTCCGCGCCACATCCGGCGCACTCGTGCCAGCAAGCCTTTCGGTTCGGCCATCACGCGCACCACAATCGCGGTCACGTTATCCTCGCCGCCATTTTCATTCGCCAACTCAATCAATCGATCGGCAGCCTTCTGCGCGTTGGGATTTGTTTCGAGCGTGGCGGCGATTTCCGGATTCGTCACCATGCGCGTCAATCCATCGGAGCAGAGCAACACTACGTCGCCCGCCACCAACATTTGTTCATCGGCATCCACTTGAACCGAGGGCTGCGTGCCGAGTGCGCGCGTCAGAATGCTCTGGTGCTCGCTGACTTCCGCCTGCTGCTCGGTAAGGACCCCGCTGCGGACCAGATCAGCGACGAGCGAATGATCGGCGGTGAGCTGCTCGAACGATCCGCTGCGCAGCAGATAAGCGCGGCTATCGCCAACGTGCGCGAGAGAGAGCCGGCGATCTTCGATCCAGCAGGTCACGATGGTTGCGCCCATCCCTTTGCGAGTAGGATCGTCCTTGGCCGCCTCGAAAATCATCTTGTTGGCCAAGCGAACTGCGCTGGCCAAGCGATTGGTGCGATCCGAAAGTCCAGCCGCCGGTTCGCCGTAGAATTCCGGCGCGCCGTTTTCGACGGCGGCACGGCAATGATCCACCACAGTTTCAACGGCGATCTCGCTGGCGATTTCCCCGGACGCTTGCCCTCCCATGCCGTCCGACAGGACGAAAAGTTCAAAAGAAGGCTCGGCGCGGAAGTTATCTTCATTGTTCTTTCTGATTTGGCCGACGTCGCTGCGCGCGCCGGATTCAATGTGCAAGGGCCACCTTCCGCGTGCCGCGCATTCGAAATCTCGCCCTAGCGCCCGCAGTGTCCGTGAGCGCCGCGCCGCCTTTTTGGATCGTGATTGCAGGCTAGCAAAGTGGCTGCCCCTGCACAAGACGCGGTAGAGTAAGTAGTTACGAGGGGCGGCACCTTTTGCACCGTGTTCAGGGAGGCGGGAACGATCCATTGCGGTACAATCGCGCGCGATGGGAACGCGGACTGAGGTCTTGGCAGGTGGGACATGGCGCGGCGCGTGGGCCGTCGGATGCGCTGTATTCCTGCTCGCGATTTTCTCTGATTGCGCGGTCCACGCTCAAGCGACAGGGCCGGCGCACAGCATCATTCTGCCTCCGACACTGGTGGCGGAGGCGCCGGCGACGCTTGCCGTGCTGGATTCTTCGGGGCGACTGGTGCCAGCGGTGAATATCGTGTTAAGCGATGGACACGTGCTGAAGACAGACGTGACCGGGCGCGCGCGATGGGTGGTTTCGGCGACTCCGGGGCAAATCGAGGCGCGAATTCCGCACACCGCCATCGCTGCGACGGCGACGATCGTAACGCGATCGGCAGAAAGCGTGACGCAGACTGAATCCGCCCCATCTCCATCCGTGGCGCCGCCGCCGGCCGCGGCATCTCCTGTTGCTGGTGGAATTGAGATCACCGATTGCCCGCACTTCGTGGACGCGCGCGACCAATTCAGTGTGTCGGGAACGCATTTCGCGGGATACGCGGACGATAATCACGTGTCGTTGGGCACGCAGCCGGTTCTGGTGCTCGCGGCATCGCCGACGGCGCTGGTGTTGTTGCCTTCGGCCGATACGCCGCTGGGGCGGGGCGAATTTCAGGTGGTAGGCAATGGGCGCGCATCTAGGCCGCTTTCGTTAACCGTCGTGGAGCTGGACGCGTTGCAGCCGACTGGGGCGCTGCGCATCGGCGAGCAGGCGATTTTAACCGTGCGCGTGCGTGGTTCGACTGAACCGCTGGACGTGGAAGTGGCGAATTGGAGCCCGGCGGTGATCAAAATGTTGCGCAGCGCGGCGAATAGAGCGGCGAGCTCCGCGCCGGTTGCAAACGTTCAGCGCGTGAGAACCAGCGGCGGCGAGAAAAATGAAGCGCAAATACAAATCGTGCCGCTGGCGGAGGGAAAGTTCATTGTGCGCGCGCGATTGGTGCAGCAGCATTCTTAGGGATTGGGCTTGGGGATTCGGATTAAGAATTCGGTCTAGAAATTCGCCTGAGAGTATCAGCCCACAGATCGCGCATCGCGCCGGCGCAAATTATTTTTCCGCAGGTTCGAGCGCGGGGGCGGCGGCTGTGGGCAACGCGCCTTGCTGCATTTGTTCGAGTTCCGCGCGGGCGCGTTCCAGACGGTGATCGGCGTCTGCGTAACTCTGCTGGGCGTTGCGCAGGTGCGTGCCCAATTTATCGTAAACTTCCGCGAAGTTATCCCAATGTTTTTTCAGGCCGGCCATGCTGGCCAGCAAGCGCCGCGCATTATCTTCGATCTGCATTCCGCGCAAGCCCATGGCCACGACGCTCAGGTGCGCGTAAAGCGTGCTGGGCGAAACCGCTAGAACATTCTTGCGGCGGCAATATTCATCGAGCGGCGTGCCCTTGGGATCCACGGAGCGCAGAAGCTCGTAATAAATGCCCTCCGACGGCACGAACATCATCGCAACATCTAGCGTGCCTTCACCCGGCAAAATATATTTTCGCGCGATGGAATCGGCGTGCGAGCGCACCGATTGCGAAAATCCTTTGCGTGCATCCTCGCCGGCTTCGACCAGGCGGCGATAATCGTCGAGGGGAAATTTCGAGTCGATGGGCAGAAGTTTTTCGCGGAAGCGCACGACGGCATCGACGATTTCGCCGCTGGAGAAACGGTACTGCTCGGTGTAAGCCGCGAGCGGCAACGTATCGGCCAAGAGGCGGCCCAGAGCGACTTCGCCCAGTGTGCCGCGCGTTTTCGCTCCGCCGAGAACGGATTCCAGCATGCGCGCGGCCCCGGAAAGATCGCGGCCGGATTGCTGCACTTCGCCCAACTGGCGCTGCAATTCGCGGATCACGGAAGTGGAAGATTCCAGGCGCTCTGCCACCGCGCGCTGCGCATCGGAAACGAGCGAGCCCGTTGACGCGAGCCCGCTCTGCACTTGCTGGGAAACTTGGCCCAACTGCTGCACGACGGACTGCGAAAATTGTCCGAGCTGCGCGGCGACGGTTTGTGCTTGGCCCGCGACGAGGCTTTGCATCTCCTGGCGCAGGGCGCTCCACTCGGATTGCTGGCGGCGGCGCGTCCAGATGCTCGCGGCGAGCGCGGCGAGGACGGCGGCGCACAATACCACGATCACGGCGACAAGATTCATGGGGCCACTTTAGCGCGTCCCGCGGTTCGAAGAAATGAGTTTTCGGTGCGGGACCAGGTGCACGCGAGATACGCGTGATGCGTCAGGGATCGCGCCCTCAGCGGCTAAAGCCGCATTGATGTTGCGCACGTTACGGCGCGGCTGAGGCCGTGCCCTTACGCTTCGGGATGCTCAGAAATGAGTTTTGGATTTGAAACGGGAGGGTACTGTCAGCGGACCAAGCGGCCGATGACGCGGCGCAGCGTTTCGCGATCTGTGGCGTTCATGTGCACGAATTCGATGCCGCTGCCGCCGGGGGAAACGTTGCGGACCACGGCTGTGGAGCGAACGGATCGCAAGCCGGTGCGAATTTCAACTTTCAGCGAATCGCCGACGGACAAGCGCTGCGCCGATTCCACGAACGCGCCGCCCAGGCCGATGGTGCGCACGCGCGCGGCGCCGGAACGCAAACCTTCGACGCGCGCGGAAAAAGACGAGGCCAACGGAATACGCAGATAACGCCGCGGCCGGGAGAAAGTGCTTGTGGATTTTTCGAGCGTTTCGGTCCACGCGCGCACGCGTGCCGCGGCGGGATGATTTTCCATCAGCGCGAGCGCCTCTTCGGCAGCGGAGCGCAGGCCGGCGGGCTCGACGTGCGTGAGGCCGCTGCGTTCGCGCGCAATCGTGCGCAGCAGATCGGCGGCTTCGCTGGCACGCATGCGGCCCAGGGCTTCGACGGCTTTGATGCGGAAGAAGATATCGCGGAGCGTGGCGTGTTTGCCGCCGGCGATCATCAGCAGAATCGGAATTGCCGAAGCGTCGTTGGCGAGGCCGAGCTGATCGAGCATCGCGGGAACGACGAGAGGGTGCGCTTCTTCGACGCATTCGTAGACTGCGCGTGAGACACGCAGGGCCAGCGCGGATTCGCGCAGGCGCGAAAGTTCGGAGACCGCAAGATCCTGCAAGTTCCAATCCCAAGCAGGAAGGGCTTGCGGCAAAGCGGCGATCAAGCGCACGGGATCGGCCGCGGCCAATAATTTGATGGCCGCAACAACGGGCTGCTTTTGTGGCCTGCGCAGGCGCGTGGCCAGCGTATCGAGCACCGGCTCGCCGGTAGCGCGCACCAGACGCACCATCGCAGGGAGCAGACTGGCGCCATCGGGGCCGGTGAGCAGAAGTGCGAGGCGATCGAGCAAGCGCTCGGGCTCGCGGCGCAGCAGCCGTGGCAGAACGCCATCGAGCGCGCGGCTGCCGAGCGCGTCTTCGACCAGATAGAACCAGGCATCGTCCGTAGTGATGCTGCGGATGAGCGCGGAAAAATGTGTTTGCTCGGGATCGCGCGGCGCAGCTTCAAGCGCGGAGAGAATGCGATCGAATTCGCCGTAGTAGCGGCCTTCAAGCGCGAGTTTCGCCAGGCGCTCGGTGAGCGCGGCGAGCAGGCCGGAGATGCCCGGCGAGGATTCTCGGCCGAGCGCGCGCACGATTTGCGGCGCAAAATCTTCGGTGGCGGCGTGTGGCCACAGACGCGCGATCTGCGGAACGAGTTCGCCAAGCCCGGCGGCGACGGCGCGGCGCGCGCGCGGCTCTTCGGAATCAAGACACGCGGCGTATTGCAGCAAGAGTTTTCGCGCTTCGCGGCCGGGCGCGTCGCTGCGCCCGCGGCGCGCGGCGGAAGTGAGCGGCTCGAGGTGCCGGGCAATCACCGCGGGCGGAACGCACCACGCGTCAGCGCTGCGCAAAACGCGCTGCTTGTGCCGCGCGGGCAGGCCGTCCCAGAAGCGCTCGACGAGAGCCGCGACGCGAGCTTCATCGCTGCCGAGCGCAGGCGGCGCGCCTGCACCGGTAGCGCGCGCGCGTGACAATTCCGCAAGTTGAAGTGTGATTTCAGCCGGCTTGATGCGGCCTTCGGAAAGCGCTACGCGGGCGAAATCCAAAGTTAAGTGATCGGCGGCGCGATTCAAGAATGACGGCAGCGATTCGTTGGCGTCGGTTGCGGCAAGAGAAGCCGTGCGCGCCAACAGAGACACGACGCCGCGTTCGGCTTCGGCCAGCACGGCGTGGGCGCGGCGCGCGGTTTCGTCCGTGGACGCGGCGCGTTGCGAACCGAGCGCAGCCAAGCGTTCGACCAGGCCGAGCGCAGCGATCGTTTGCTCGCGCGATGCAGGCGTCGATGGGTGAATTTCCGCGGCAGATTCCGATGCGGAATCGCCGTAGCCCAAAAGCGCGGCGACAAGCGTCGCCAGAACCGTTGCGTCACGCCGGCTCGCCGGAGTGTTGATGCGAATTCCGGTGATGTGGGCGTCACGCAGCCACTGCTTCCACGCGTCCGCGCCGCGATCGCGCGAAGCCGGGCGCGAGCGCATGGCCCAGACGATTTGCTGCGTCAGCAGATCGAGTTCGCCGAGATTCACGGCGGGAGAAAATTCGATCGATGTGATGCCGCAGCGCGACAAATTGTCCGCCAGAGCTTTCATTTCACCTTGCGGATCGGCT
>Ga0335078_10019369_pt1 | contig 10118 bp, 8 predicted proteins | sample Lox_Sample_32_FD_206711 | JGI IMG/M metagenome (GOLD analysis project Ga0335078, IMG submission 206711) | Soil microbial communities from Loxahatchee National Wildlife Refuge, Florida, United States - Lox_Sample_3.2 | ecosystem: Environmental > Terrestrial > Soil > Wetlands | place: USA: Florida...
GCCGGTCACACGCCGCGTCCCGCCCGTCTGGCTGCTCCCTTGTCCCAACAGGAAATTGGAACCTCGCCCTCGCCGGGCGATGTGTAGTTCGCCCGTGCCACAGTAGTCGGCGACGGCAGCGCGGATAACGGAGACATTGGCGAACCACTCCGCGGTTCTATCCAGCAGGTCCGCCAACCAGGGATCGGGTTCGAAGGCCAGCACCCGCGCGGCCCGATGGGCCGCGGCAAATGCGAACAACCCCACATTGGCGCCAACGTCCCAAACCACGTCACCAGGGCGTACGTAGCGTTCCGCCAGATCCAGAAGCACGGGATCGACCTTCGCCAGGTCGAATTGCCAGTAGCGCAGGCCGCACTCTGGAGAGACATACAGGCGTTTCCCTCCGAAACGCGCTGGCAGCCGGCGGCGCAGAACTACGCTGCGGCTGGCAACCTCCAGCAAACGCCGCAGGGCGCTCGGACCTGCAACCGTCCTCGAATTCGGAGAACCGTTCCGGCTTCCCGACATCAGACCCATGGCAGAAATGTCTTCTGAAACTCGGCGACGGCCCCAAACGGGACAACAGCCGCACAGGTTAACCATTCATGGCTGGAACGCCACTCGCAGGTTGGGTGGCGAGGGCAAGTCACCTTTTCTCGAACCGTACCACAGGCTATCCCAGAAACCATTGAGCCATTATTACCACAGAAAATTCACCGCCGAACCTCCCCCGAGTATGCAAACGAGGTTCCCTCACTCTCGGCGGCAAACTGGCGAGCCAGCACTCGGTCAAAGACGTCGGCCAGACGAGCAGTCATCGCCCGCGAGGTGTAGGCCTCAAAGGCCTGCCAGCGAGTATGCGGCACATAGCCTGGGCTGAGCGCCGCCAATTCGCGCACGCGGCGCGCTATCTCGTCGATCTTTTTCTCCACCGGATGCGCGGCGCTGAAGCTGATCACGCTCCCGGCCTCAGTGCTCTCCACGATGCCGGTTACACTGCTGTCACGGTGGAAGAGGGTCAGCAGCGGCTTGCGCGCCAGAATGTAGGGAAAAACTTTGGAAGCCGTGTAGTGCGGCTCGGTGGAGCCGATCACCAGCAGCGCGTGAGCATCGCAGAGGATCCGGAGCGCGTCCAGGTAAGAAACGCGGTGCGGGTGCTCGTCGACCACGTCCTCGACGCCTTGCTCCCGCGCGATCGGCATGACGCACGGCCGTCCGGTGGAATAGCTGGTGCCGACGAAATGCAGCCTCAATCGCGCCAATTGGGGGTCCTCCGCCCGCGCTTTGCGCACTCCCGCGAAAAAAGCCGCAAGCACCGGCCGCATGGCCTCCGTGTAGGCGCCGACGCTGGCAAAGTGCAGGCCACCATCGCTTCGATCGAATAAGTGGTTAGGCCGGGGATGGCTGCGAATATATTCCCAGTCTCCGGTCTCGCCGCCGTAGGGGATCTCGGTGGCATCGGCTTCGCCCAGCCAGGGATAGCGCTGGCGCACAAGGTTCGTCGTGCCGTGCGACACGCCCACCACGTGGGCTACGCGCCGCAGCGCATAAGGTTCCAGCAGGCGTGCCGCAGCATAAGCCGCTCTCCATTTGGGCGGACGCTGTGCGCGCGGAACCGACCAGTAATAGTCGCCAGTCCAAGGATCGATGTAATCGATGACATAAGGAATGCCGAAGCGGTCGTGTGCCAGCCTTCCCAGCACCATGGGCATGAATGCGGGGACGGGAATGAAGACCAGATCCACCTCGCCGCGGCTACAAAGCTCGCGCAGAACCCGCCAGTGATAAGCCATGCTGCGCGCGCCGAGGTCGCCCAGGCCAACCAGCCGCGTGAGTTTGCGTGGCAGCGCCTGGGTGCGGATGACGCGTATGCCCTCGGGTAGCAGGCGTTCGATCTCAGGGTCGAGCGGGCAAGTGTAATGGTGCGGATCGGTGGTAATTACAGTTGGCTCCCAACCGAACTCGCGCAAGTGGGAGACGAAGAAGCGCAGCCGAAGAGCCGGGGGCAGCGTGCTGGGAGCGAAGTCGGCGCCGACGATGGCAACCCGCTTCATGAAACCGCGCTCTCTACGGCCGGAACCAGCTCACGACGCGCCGGTATTTCGAATATGGCAAGAAATTTTTCGTGTTCGCGATCCCAGCAGAATCGCGCGCGCGCAGCATTCCAGGAAGCCTGCTGGCCGACGGACAGCGATTGCCGATCGCGCACCCAATGCAGCAATCTCGCGGCCAGCGCGCGGGAATCACCCGCCCGATAGAGGAATCCCGCCTTTGGAATTTGTGACATCACCTCGCGCTGACCAGGCGTGTCAGTGGCAGCGACGGCGAGGCCCGCCAGCAGGTAGCTGAAAAGCTTGTTGGTCACCGTACGTGAGTAGTTGCCGTGCTCGGGGCGCTCCAGGGCCAAGCCCACGTCGAACAACCCCATCGCTCGAATTACTTCATCGTGATCGAGTGCCGGATGGAAAAACAGGCGCTGACGCGCGGTACTGGCCAAATTCTCCAACTTCTCACGGTAGCCCTCGGAAGGATTGCCGCGCAGGTGCAGTTCGACCCCGTCCGAAAGATGTGCCAATGCAGCGACCGCATCTTCAAGACCGCGTCCGGGGCCGATGGTCTGGCCGAACCAATGCAGGCGCAAGACCGACGCCGGCGGGCGTTCAGCGGGCGGAAGCATGCCCTGCGCCAGCTCAAGAGGAAAAACGTTGTAGAGAACCACAGGCGGATAGAGATGATGGTCGTGCGCCAGTTGCTCTGCCATCAGCGGCGACGCCACAGAAACGTATGCGCAACGTGGCAGATACTCTGCCTCGATCATCCGCAGGACGGCCCTGGGTTCACCGGGAGCATGGGCCAGAAGATCCTCACAGTCGAACCCTAGGCGCGCATTCCAGCGCGCTGCTGCCACCGCTGCGACGGGCAGAGCGGCCTGGGCGTGAGCAATGAACCAGTCGGCGGGCTCGCGCGCGGCAAGTGAGCGCATCTCCACCAGTGCGGGCGCGTAGCCGTGTTCCGCCAGGGTCGCGGTGGCAAAGTTGCGAGCGATATCCTGCGCCAGCTTGCGGCGGCCCCGGATCCACACAGAGCGCAACCTGCCCTGATCGGGACGAAAATCTACACGCTCCAGTTGCCAGCGCCGGTGCACCATCAAGGCCTGATCCTTTTCCACCAAGGCGGGATTGAATGCAGGAGCGACCACGCGGACCTGGTGGCCGGCCTGCGCGAGCGAATCGGCTTCGCGAACCAGCCTGGGGTTGTAGCAAGGATGGGCCGCGCCCACGAGACAGACTCGCAAAGACGTCATCGCGCGGTTGTGCCCAATGGAATCTGGGAAGTATCAGGAGCGCCGCTCGTGACTAAATCCTCTAACGCATTCTGATCGTTCATCAGAAATTTTGTTGACGCGCAACTTCGGAGTCAACATCGCTGACTGGTACTCAGTTACGTTATCTTTTACCATACAAAAACCAGCCGAGGTAATTGTCGAAGAATAGTCGCCCAGGAGACGAGTCCAATCTCGATGCCGCCGCTGGTTTCGATTCTCATTCCTGCTTACAACGCAGGGCCTTGGATCGCGGACACGCTGAAGTCAGCGGTGGACCAGACCTGGACCAACAAAGAAATCATTCTGGTCGATGACGGCTCGAAGGACGCGACGGTCACTCTGGCGCGACAGTTCGAGTCTTCGACTGTACAAGTCGTCCAGCAGGAGAACCGTGGGCCGGCAGCGGCGCGCAACCACGCCTATCGGCTCTCGCAGGGTGATTACATCCAGTTCATCGATGCCGACGACCTGCTCAGCCCGGATAAGATCGCGGAGCAGATTAAAGTTCTGCGCGAGAGCCCGCCGCGCGTCTTGGGCATTTGTCCGTGGACCTATTTTCAGGACGGCGCCGATCCTAAGGGGGGTCTGGAAGAAAACGGCTGGCCAGCGGTGGACACCGACGCACCCCTCCAGTGGCTGATCGATTTGTTCGGTCCGGAGGGACCCTCCGGAATGGTGCCGCACGGAGCCTGGCTGACGCCACGGGCCGTCGCCGAGGCTGTCGGACTCTGGGACGAAACGCCTTCGCCCGATGATGACGGTGAATACTTCGCCCGCGCCGTATTGGCCAGCGCTGGCATCCGCCGCGCCGCCAGCGGTCGTTTCTATTACCGCAAACGCTCGACAGGAGGGACCTGGAGTTCCACACGCAGCCCGAAGCTGCAGGCGGGCGCACTGTACTCGCACGAGCGCAAGGCCGAGCATCTGCTGGCGCGCACCTGCGATCCGCGCGCCAAGCGAGCGCTCGCCAATGGCTTTATGTACCGCGCGGTGGAAGCTTATCCCTATTTTCCGGAGCTATCGCGCCGTGCTTTCGAGCAGGCCAGGAAGTTGGGCAGCACCGATTTCGTTCCGCCTTTTGGCACCCGGGCAGGAACTCTGATCAATCGCTGGTTCGGATGGAGAGCAGCTCGACGTATACAGGCAATTTATCACCGCTACAAGCCGGTGATACTGGAATGACCCACGTTTCACGACGCTGCGTGAACACGAACTTCTTCCGAAAGAGCCGCGGCTTGACGCCGGCGCGTGTGGTAGATGAGAAACTCTTCTTCCTTGCGTCTGTCGCTCAACATCCGCAGGACTTGCCACATCCTGCGCGGATGGCGGCCGCTGAAAGCCAGCGTCCAAAGCCAGTCGGACCAGGAAGCCTCCCGCAAGATGCTGCGGCAACTCGCGAAGTGCCAGGCGCACAGGAAAAGAACATGGGTCCAGCGCGCCGGCTTGCGCGCCTCGGCCCACAAAGCAGCGATCCATTCACGGGAGAGATCGACCTCCGAGATGAACGTACCACTGAGCACTGTAACCGTGTGGATCCAGGCAGCCGCATCGCCGGGGCGGGCCGTCGCACGGGTCACGGCGAAGTTGGCCAGCCTGCGGGGAATGAACAGCAGCGGATGCGCGAAGGTGCGTTCACGAAAAGCTTCGATGGCGCCAAAATTGGTCGAGTCGGGAACGGGAAAATATTCGAAGTTCGACCTGGCCAGCATGGCGCCATTGGAGTGCAGCGCGCCATAGATCTGCCGCCGGTCAGGCCAATCCATCAAGCGCGGTTCCGTTTCCTGGGTTTCCCAGATGTTGCGACCAGTATCAGACCAGGTGCCGTCGGGCTGCTCCCGCCAGTAGCGCATGTTGGCCCAGGCCACCTGGACATGGGGATAGGCGCTAAGGGTGGAAATCATGGTTCCGAGGAAATCCGGCTCCCACCAGTTGTCGTCTTCAAGCAGAGTGAAGAAAGGCTCTTCGATGCACTTGAAAAACAGGTTGAAGCTGGCCGTCGGACCCAAATTGCGGGGATGATCTACGACCGTGATCCGCGGATCACCTACGCGAGCAACAAGTTCCGCGGGAGAGCGGTCGCTGGGATCATCGTTGTGCAACTCGCAAACCCAATCGCGAAAGGTTTGCGCCAGCAGACTGTCAAGGGCGCGTGGAAGCAATTTGGGACGGCGATACGTGGAGAGGTAAACGCGGCAGACAGCCATCGGGCAACTCGGGCGCAATTCTCACATGGGCACTCGGTGCGGTCAACGTTTGGTCCGATTATCGGCAGTGCGAGATTTGGTTCGCGTAAGTGAGGTGCGATTGGCATCAACGGCGATCATGATGGAGTTGGAAACCTGCATCTCGGACTACAAGCCTACGGCCGAACATAACGATGCATTGTGGAAAAGCTTTCAGCAGAAAACTGACACAGTGCCGATTCTCAAGGTCCACCGCGACTGGGTGGAAGAGAACTCGTGGGGCTTCGGCGACCGGGCATTTCATTACATGTGGTATCTCCTCTTACGCGATGGCATCCTGAACCGGCCTTCGCCTCAACTGCTGGAAATCGGCGTGTACAAGGGTCAGGTGATTTCGCTGTGGGCGCTGATTGCTCAGCATTTGGGTCATCCGGTAGCGATCACGGGAGTGTCCCCATTCGAGGGTCATAAGGCACGCTTTGCGGAAAATCGCGTTCTCCATCGCTGCGCGCAGCTCATCAGCCGGCGTTACCGCGAAGACGTGCACAGCGCCAACTTCTACGCGGATGCGGGCTACCGGGCCGCGGTGCAACGCATCTTCGACGAATTCGGTCTCGAGAGCACGAGCCTGACTCTATTGACCGGTTACTCGCAGGACGAGAGCGTGCGGGCGCAGCTTGGCGGTCGATTCTTCGAATTGATTTACATCGATGGCGGCCACCGGTACGAAGACGTGATCCAGGATTTGAATTTTTATGCTGCGCGCGTAGCGCCGGGCGGCTACGTCGTCGTGGACGATGGCTCCTGCGACCTGCCGGGAACGGCGTTCTGGAAGGGACACGAAAGTGTCTCCCGCGCCGTTGCAGATTGGGGAGCGCCCGGCTTCGCGAATGTTCTGAATATCGGCCACAACCGAGTGTATCGACGCAACTTTTAGTTCGAAACCTGATATGCCGAGGAAGTGACCTTTTATGTCAACGGTAATGACAAGCCTTGCCAAAAGAGTCCGGCCCACACTGCGCGCGGAAGTGCAGCACTTGATCGGCGCGATGGCGTCGCGGAGAGCGTCTCGCCACTGTCTAAACCTGCTTTACGCGGCCCTGCCGCAGCGCCAGACAGCGCGCCTCCACGCTCTTTGCCACGCTCTTTTCGCTGACGGACGGCCGCTGATCGACGAAGGGTCATGGACTGTCAACTTTGTCGGAAAGCGCCTCCTGCTGCCGCTCACCACCGAGCGCGCCTGGCAGGAATGGGACGCGGCCGTGGCCACCCTAGGGCACGACCTGGAGGTTAAGGTCACCTACGCTAATCTGCTTCGATCTTCACGTCGTCCAAGAATGTTCTTCGATGTGGGCGCAAACTACGGGCTGCATTCACTGCTGTTCCTCGCGCACGGAGTGCCGACGATATCGTTCGAGCCCAACCCTGCCTGCCACGGATACCTGCAGCGCGTCAGCCAACTCAATCATTTGAACTGCAACATTCAGGCCGTCGCTCTGTCCGACGAAGAAGGCTGCGCCGAGCTGTGGTTTCCTGAGCGCGACACCTGGATGGGAACAACAGACACAGCTGTGCGTGATTCTTTGGCGCACGAATTTCCCCTCCGCAGCATCAAGGTTGAGCAGACCACGATGGATACCTTCGTGGCCAAGCATGGGATTCATCCCGACTTCATTAAAATCGATACGGAAGGCAACGAAGCTCTTGTGCTCCGCGGCAGCCGGGAGACTCTCCGCTCTTTTCGCCCGCTTGTGATCTTTGAGAGCTGGCCGGCGGCCCGCAACGCTGTCATGGCCACGATCGAGGAGGCTGGCTATCGCATCGGCTTGCTGCCTAGCAGGGAGGGATCTCCTGTCAGCGTGGTCGACGGTCGCACTTTCCGTGAACACCCCGGCAGAAACTTCATCGCCTTCGCCGCCGAGCAACTCAGGAATGGAGACTGCCTGCTGTAGGGTTGATACTCGGTCAGGCCCCACCCTCGCCGCGGGGACGCCGACACATGAAGGAAACGCAGAGGGCCACCCGTCCAGAGCCCCTCACGTCCCCACGCCCAGGCAGGCAGCCCTGGAGAGCAAGCCAGCTGCGCTCGCCAACAACGAGGCACGATACCGAAGATTCTTCTCCCCGTTCCGTCTCAAGCCGAGGCCTAAGCAATGCTTCCCCCACAGGGTCAAGGACTGTCTCCTGTGCTGTTTCAGGTCCCTTGCTGGGAACTTATAAGCACGCGAGAAGGAAAGGTACAGGCCATCCAGCGCAGAGATCGCCCGTGCTACGTCTGCGGGACCCCAGTTTCCCTGCTCTGAGGCTGTGGAATACAAGAACCTTTGCACGACCGGCCAGAGGTCAGGGTTGCAGTCCAGCGGGCCGCCGACAGCAGCCATAGCCCGGCGCGACACCTCCTCAATCTGCCGTCGCTGCGGCTCGGCATGCCGTTCCCAAATTCCACCGCGACGGCACTTCACATTCATCAGCGGCTCAGGGAGATTGGCGCAAGTCCCGGCTGGACACAACCGAGACCAAAGCTCGTAGTCCTCAACATAGCAGAACCGCGCATCCTCGGAATAAAAGCCTACCCTTTCAAGATCAGCGGCCTGCATCACCACGGTCGGGTGGATGAGAGGAGTTCTAAAAAGCAGGGTCCACTTGATGGCGATGTCTGTCGAAGGTAAGGCCCAAATCCCCTGGGCATTACCGGCCTCATCAGTGGCCATGACATTCGATCCCATCACAATTACGTGCGGATGGCGTTCGAGATAGTTGACCTGCAACTCCAGGCGATTTGGCGCCGAAACCGTATCAGCGTCCTGGCGCGCGATGTACTTTCCCCGCGCCATGGCAATCCCGCGATTTAGCGAAACCGCCAACCCAAGATTTCGGTCATTGCGCAGCACCCTAAGTCGCGGATCGCGGAACCCCGCCAAAACTTCGGCGGTGTCATCGGCGGAACCATCGTCCACGACGACCAATTCGAAGTCGCGGAAACTTTGATCGAGTATGCTTTGCACCGATTGTGCGAGAAATCGCGCATCGTTGTAGGTACTCAGAACCACGCTGACTAGCGGTTTCAATCAACTCCTTTGCGGCACAGCATCTGAACCAGCGCCGTGCCCTCCGCCAGAGCTGCTTATCGCTGGGACTATGGTTCCACGAATGATCCTACGAAGCGTCCGAACGAGGCAGTTTGGAAGCCATTTCTTGTCTAGGCGATTGCCGTACGGTACGGGCAAACGCCCGCGATCTGTTCGGCGCAGCTCGCGCCAACGGGCAAAGAGATCCTGATACGCTGTCACCCGTTTTCGGATATCAAACTCGTCGCGGACAAGTTGGTGGGCGGCAACGCTCATTGTCTCAAGCCTAGCCCTATCATTGTCCAATCTCGCAATGCTCTCAGCGAAACCGTCCACATCCCAGAAGCGATGCAAATAGCCGGTGACCGCATGTTGCACTGCTTGTTGGATACCGCCAGGCAGGTCTGTCACCACGGGAACGACTCCTGCTGCCATTGCTTCAAGCATTGAGACAGGGAAACCCTCCATTCTGGTCGGCAGCACAAGCACGTCATGTTCAGAATAAAGGCTAAGAACATCAACATTTGACAGCACCCCTGTCCAACGCACCCTGGGGTTCTGCCACTCGGCCTTCACCCTGTCCCCGTCGGGGCCGCTGCCGACAATCGTCCACCGGGCCTGAACGTCTCTGGCCAACAGAGCCTCGTCGATCGCGGGAAGTTCGCAAATACCCTTGTCCTGCACTAAACGTGCGACAAACAACAAGCGAATCGGCCCGTTAGCGGCAGCCCTCCGCTCCGACGGGATAGCCACTCCGTATGGCAGGTAGAAAATCCTGTCCCAGCGATGGGGCAGAAATCGTCGCAGTTTCTCGTAAATAAGGCGCGTGTGGGTGACAAACCCGTCGATTACGGGCTCATGACGTATGGCCAGTTCGTAGCAAAAATCCATGTCACCGTGCAGTATGTGAAGGACGGTGCGTCCACAATCACTCTCACTAAGGGCGGCCAAGCCCAGCCACTCATTGGCTACAACAATCCCCTCACCAGCTGGGATGCTTCGACGCACATCGCGCAAGACTTTCTCGAGGTTATCAATTGACCGTTCGAAAACCACCGCCGATTGGCAATCGACCGACAGCCGATCTGGAATTGGGCGCTCCCCCCGCTGTCTTAGGTCACGCGTAAGCACGACGTGGTACCTGAGATCATCCGGCCTCCGGTATCTGAGCAAATTCCCAATCAGCGTTGCCACCCCGCCGAGTGCATCCGGCAGTATGTACACGACCGAAGGAGATTCGCACTTCATAGCGTACCAACTCGCCTGGCGAGTACCTCGACAGTGTCGCCCCAACCATCCTTCGACAATTGGCCAGCCGTGGAATGCGCGAGGACCATGCCGAGCTCCCGGATCGCCTCGTCGCAGTCTTCGGTCCACAAGAGATTCGGAATCGTGAATTCGAGCAGTTCCAGACCATTGTTGCGAACGGCATCACGAAGCCATGACGACGTGAGCCAGGGACTATGGTGCGAATAGTCGGAGAACCCGACCCAACAGGACCCCAGGGCCTTATGGAACCAGGAATCGGCATTCAGGGTGGCACAGTAGAGAAATCCTTGA
>Ga0335078_10019370_pt1 | contig 10116 bp, 3 predicted proteins | sample Lox_Sample_32_FD_206711 | JGI IMG/M metagenome (GOLD analysis project Ga0335078, IMG submission 206711) | Soil microbial communities from Loxahatchee National Wildlife Refuge, Florida, United States - Lox_Sample_3.2 | ecosystem: Environmental > Terrestrial > Soil > Wetlands | place: USA: Florida...
TATAGCTCGCGACGATGGTGTTGCTCGACAAATCGAGCGGGTTATTGCTGCCATCGATGATGACTACGTTCGGCGAGCTGTAGCTGATCACTGCGACCTGCGACGTCGATTGATTTGCGATCGTCACATTAGGCACAAAGCCCGATGGCATGGGAATCGAAGCCATCAAGGCAACCGGCACTGGGATGACACTGGAGAACAAGTCCGCGTCGAGATTTACCTCCTGCACGGCGTAGTTCCCCTGAATCTGTGTCTGCTGCGCCAGGTAGGCAACATCGATCTCAGTCGTTTTGGGCACAACCTGTAATATCGCGACATTGCTGGATGAGAAACCATTTGTGGTCACAGTGAGCTGCAGCAAACCCACGACCGAGCCCACCGTCGCGCTAATCACCGTCGCACCGACGCTGGACGCAGTCGCCATGCCACTGGAATTCACGTTCACGAAGTTCGTAGAACTGGGAGCCGAGGATGCGCTCCATGCCACCTTCGAGGAAATGTCCACCGAACTGCCATCACTATAAATGCCAGTGGCGAAAAGTTGGCGGGCTTCGGCCAGCAGAATGATCGGGCTCCCGGGGATGATCTGGATCTTTTGCAGTGTTACACCTGGCGCGGGGTTCGTGACTGTGGACGGAGCAAAATTCGTTGAGCCTCCGCACGACTGCAACAGGACGAGGGCCGCAGTCACAACTACCGAGATCAAGCACCTGCTAGCAACGGCCTCGAAAGTTTTTCTTCCCGACGTCTGCATCGATTCTCCTGACAAAACGAAGCCGCCCTACTGGCAGCAGCACTACGATTGAGGATCTTTTTCCGGCTTCGATGTACCTTGCGTGGGTTCATGTCGAGCCGCGTGGTGTTCCTTTGCCGGGTGCGCCTGCACGTGTTCTTTGATCCAGTCCAAACCAGCGCCACCAGCCATCGCTGCTCGGAAGGCCGGCACGTCATCGTAGTGGAAGACTTTTGCGCTTGACGGAATCGCCGATTCAATCTTCGCCTGCGCCTCTGCAGGCGTCACAGTCACGCCCTTCACGAATTGAACTCGGACCGTCTGTCTGCTGAGCTGCGGCAGCCACTTTAGCGGGTCCAGCGGAGCAACCGCGGCGAGCCAATCTGGTTTCAGGAAGTCCGGCCGTTCATTCTCCGGAATCAGCGTCGACTTCGCGATCCAATCCGGCCAGTCGCCCCACGGATCGAGCAAGTCCAAAGTCTTGATGCGTGGATCGACAGCAGCGGCCAGGATTGCGATACTCGCGCCGGAACCGTCGCCGAACATTCCCACGCGGTCCATGTCGAGATCGCCGCGCGTCGCCAGATAGTTCAGGATCATTTGCACGTCGTGCGCGGAGGTTGCCAGCGACTCGCGCAACTGGCTCACGAACCACTCTTTCATCGGTCGCGGGCTGTGATAGCGACCTCCTGTCAGCGCTGACGCAAAGCCCACTGCAGCATATCCGTCGTGCACCAAGAAGTCAGCGAAGTCCGGTTGCAGGAACCGATCCATCTCGAATGGATAACTGTAGAGATACAGAATCACCGGCGGCTTCTTCACACCGGCTGGTTTGAGTATGTAGAGATCGATGGGATCACCCGGGCGCCACTCCACTCGGACGATCTGCCGCGAGCAGGTGCCGACTGTGCTTGGCTCGGGAGTGATCGCGTCGCCTAGCCGTAGCTCACTTCCTTTCAACGACGGCGTTGACCAATCCTCCTTGATCTTCGGCGGTTCAAGGGCGGAACTAATGACGTTACCGACGGAAGCTGGCACATCGGACGGGCCTGCGGGGGGGAGAGCCTGCGACCAAGTCCGGACAACAGGCAACAAAAAAAGACCAGGGACCGCGATCCGAACGATTGCCTTAAAAGTCGAGAACAACTGCATCCTGGGAAATCTCCGCTGGAACGATTGAAACGATAACTGATTGTCCAAATTCAGTCTTCAATTCTTGAGATCGAAACACCTGGGCAGGCTGGCCTTGGAGAGCCAGCCTGCCCAGAGTTAAGACAGCATCCAACCACGCCTGACCGAATTACTGATGCTTGCTCAGAGCGGAAGCCGAGCAAGTCGTTCCAGTCTGACTGGGCCAAGTGTGCGAGAACGGAGCCGAGTAGGAAACTTCCTGCGTGGCAATTCCAACCGGGCTCGGATTGCTGATGTACAACGTGGTCGCCGTCGGCTTGCAAGTCTTGCACGAAGCTACGGTCTGGGCGGTGCCGTCGATCGTGATCGCGCTGCCTTCCCAAGCCGTACCCGCTGTGAATTTGGCTCCTTGCTTCCAGGTAACCTTGTAGAAGCCATTGGTCGCTGCGGTAGTGGCCACCGTTACGTAGCCAAACGTGTCGGGACTGTTGATGCCGAACGGGCCATAGACCAAGCCGCCCACATCGCCACCCACTTCGGTGACGGTGCCATTGGTGCCGCCGCAAGACTGACCAAATGCGGACTGCGGTCCGTTGTTGTCAGTAGTGGCGGGCAGCGTGGTCTGCTTGTAGTGCGAACGGAACACCGTCAAACCGTCGGTTGATGTGCTGAAGGGAACATAGTCAGCCACAGACGAATCGATGGCGTTCTGAGCAGCAGCAGCCAAGTGAGCCGGCCCGAGCACGTCGCCGTGGTCGTTCGCGTCTTCAACGACCCAGCGATAAATCGACCATGCCTTGTACTTGCCATTGCGGAGGTTCGGGAAAGTGACGCCGCCCGGCCACAGTTCAGACGAGCACTGACCAGGAAGCGGGCTGTTGCAAACGGGGAACTGCTGGTTCGGAGAAGCTGCACCAGAGCAAGTTCCAGCGGTGCCAGCCCCAGTCGCGAAGCAATCCGAGTTGCTGCCGCAGATTGCGCCGTCATTGTTCGGTGCGGTGCCACCGCTGCAGGTGCTGTACGCGCCCGGAGCGGAGAACAATGGATCGATACCATCCAGCGTCAGATAGTTGAAAGATGCGGTGTTCAGAGCCGGGGAACCGCCAACGTTGGCAAAGCCCCAGAAGAAGTAACCCATCGTGTTGGCGTTGTTGCCGATCCACTTTACGATTTCGCCCGTGCCGATTCCGCGGACGCGGTTGCCGGTTGGGCTACCCGTGGCGCAAGCCAGGTTCAGTGGGTTGTACGGCTTGTTAAAGGGGTTGATCACGCCAACTTCCTGCGAGTCGTTGGTATTGCCGAACGAACGGAACAAGTTGAATTCCGTCGTGTTCATCGTGCCGGAAAGGGGTTCGCGGATCGCCAACTGCAGGCCGACGTTGGTCGTCGGAACGCCGTTGCTCCAACCGATGGCTGCGTTGCTGGTATTGCACGCCGTGGTGCCGTCGAAGAGGTTGGCCAAGGGATACTTCTGACCCGTCACGTGCGAATCAGGGGCGATGCCGGTGGCGAGGTCGACTGGATACGTGGTGCCGCTGGCGGAAGTGTAGCCAGATCCGCGGTTGATAGCGAAGACGATCGGAGCCGCCCCCAGAGGAATCGTAACGCTGGCGCGAACTGGCGAGACCTTGCTGATCGGGTCGGTGCCGCCGCTCAGTTGGAACTTCACCGGAGTCGCTTGCGCCGTGCTACCGGACAAAGCGCTCTGGATCGGAGCGCCGATGTTCGATGTGGCTCCGATGTAGCCGAGGCCCTTGTAGGTGCTTGTGTTCAAAGCCGTCATAGCGCGCGTGGTAGCGGCATAGGCGTCTTCGGGGCGGATGTCGGTGAGCCCCACGTTGATGAAAAGACCGCCGGCCGAAGTGTTGCCGAGAGCGAGAGGAATGTTCGCAGGGAGTGCGACGTCAGCCGTGCCGTCGGGCATCAGTCCCGCTGGGATCTTGTTGCCCCCAGTGGTTCCGGCCGTAGAAAGCACAACAAACTGGGCGCCACCAACCGCAGCCCCTTTCTGCATAGCAAAGAACACGCGGTTCCCAACGGTGGAGTCGATCGAAACATCCGTCCAGATGTCGGTGACCCCGGTGTTGCCGGTGTTGTCGCTGCAAGCGGCCAGCCACACGATCCAGACGTTGCCGACTTCAGGAAGAATGCGGCTGTCGCGGTTGTCAACCACTTCCGCACCGTTGCTGGCCGACCAGTGATAAACCGCATTGGCTGCGCCCGTCGTGGCGCAGTTGTTGGGATTCGAGGCGTTCGCGGTGGTGTTCGGTACTCCGACGCCGGTCCCGTTGGCGGTTGAGGTGACCGAGAGAGCCAGCGCATCAGCACCGATGCCAGCGCTTAAGAACTGGGCCGAAGAGCCTCCGCCCACAACGTGTGCGTTACAGTTCGGGCTGTTAACACTGTTCAAACATGCCTGCTCTTGCGCGCGGGCAGCTGGCGTAACGGCAACGACCGCCGCAACCAACGCAGCCGCGAACAGAAACTTAATTCGTGTCATTTCACTCCTCCTTGGAAAAGGAAAGTTTCGAAACGTTGGACTGATCCAAGAAAGCGCGCGTCTGTACAAACAACGGCGCCCGCTGGGCAAAAATGCTTCCAAATCGAAAGGGTCAACAAGTTTTTTGAAATTGGGCTTGCGAATGACTGCACGCGCTTAGGCCGCGTCAGTCGCTGCCACTATCGCGGAAGTGTGTTACGCCGGAATGACTGAATTGTTAAAGTTGCAAGAATTTTCCCGCACACCGAGTACAAGACGGGCCAGTTATGCAACTGGTTGCAGAATGAACGAAATCGATTTCGTCTTTGCGGGAACAAGGCTAGGTTTTCCACAGAGCGAAAACTGTAACCTGAATTTCACTAAGCTGTCACGCCTCCGTAACATTCGCCGTGTAAGTCTAGTTGGCTCTATTGGCCAACGGCCAATCCAACATAATCTGCGCCTGCTGGACACCGGGTGTGAGTGTCCGCTTCCTGTTCAATTGCCTGGAGGGAATAAGAAATCGTGAGGCTTCCCTGGATCTTATTGCTCCTATTTATCTCCACCAGCGTGCTGTGTGGAGCGACCTCGGCTGCACAGCAGCAGACAGGCGCAACCGTCAGCGGAACCGTCGCGGATGCTTCGAATGCTCCCCTTCCCGGCGCCATCGTGGCCCTGAAGAGTGCCGCCGAGCAGCCTCAGACCGCCACTTCCGATGCCAAGGGTAGATACAAGATCAGTGGGCTCGCGGCGGGGACGTACACCATTTCGGTCACCGCAAAGGGCTTCAAGAAGTTCGAGGTTCCCGACGTTCCAATCAACGACGGCGACAACGTGCCTATGGACGTATTACTTGAGCCGGGGGCGAATGCCGAGCCCGTCGAGGCAGCACCGCCTGCTGATGCACAGACTGCCCCTCCTGCGCAGAATCCAATGTCAGCCGTGCTTAGTAACAGCACACCCCAGATGCCCGCACCACCGCCTGTTTCGACGCCCGCTGCAACCATACAGGGTCAAACGACAGTTGCAGCGAGCAACGGGCAAACCGGCACTGTAACCGGGACTGTCACCGATCAGACGGGCGCGGTCATTGCTGGCGCGAAAGTGGAGATAAGTAACGCCAAGGGATTCACGCGGACAGTTACCACGAACGATCAGGGCGTGTACACGGTCAGCGAACTCGCACCCGGTGCTTATGACGTCCGCGTGACTGCACCGAATTTCCAGCCGTTCCAGACATCCGGCCTCGCAATCACTGCGGGGACCAGCCTGCCTTTGGACGCACCTCTGGAGCCCGCCCACGTAACGGAAGTGACTGAAGTCCAAGCTGGTGGGGCCGCTCAGGTCGAAACTGAAAATGCTGAGGTTTCCGGAACGATCACGCAGAAGGAAGCGACGAATCTGATGTTGAACGGCCGCAACTTCACGCAGCTGATTACGCTGACGGCCGGCGTCAGCAATCAGACCGGTCAGGACGAAGCGAAGGTTGGAGTAGTGGGCAGCGTCAAGTACAGCGTGAATGGGGGCCGCGTCGAATACAACTCGTTTGAGGTCGACGGCAGCGACGTTTTGAATGCCGGACTAAGCGGAGCGGAGAGTACTCTCGTCGTTTACCCGAGTCTGGACTCGATTCAGGAAGTCAAAGTACTCACCTCGAATTACGGCGCGCAATACGGAAGAACCGCCTCGGGAAGCGTGCAAGTCACAACGAAATCTGGCGGAGCCCAGTGGCACGGCAATCTGTACGAGTTCTTCCGCAATGAATCGATGAACGCGCGCAACTACTTCGATCAGACCCTCAAAGCGCCGCTCTACCGCCGCAACGACTTCGGTGGGACAATCGGTGGACCCATATGGATTCCCGGCCACTACAACCAACATAAGGACAAGACGTTCATCTTTTTCTCGGAAGAAGCTCGAATTGAAAAATCGCCGAGCGAACTTCAGCCAAACTTCAATCAGGCAGTCCCGACTCTCACTGAGCGCCAGGGCAATTTTAGTGATGTCTGCCCGAATCCGAACGACCCTGAAGACCTAAAGAATCTGTCCCCCACCGGAGCCCTAGGGAATTATCTTTTCCCAATCGCCAAGTATCCCGATTGCCCCGGCGTTCCGAACGGAACGACTCTCGCGGGTTTCCGCGAGATGTTCTCCAACCAGGATGCGAGCGGGAACTTTACCTACAACAATTTGATGGGCGGGATCGCGGGAAGTTCGGCGCCCACGAACGGTGGTGTGGATCCAAATGCGATGGCGATGCTGAGTTCGAATCTCATCCCGCTGCCGAACGCATTCGTCGGTTGCAACTCAAGTCTGGTCGGGCAACTTGATCATACGACTCAGCAGCCGATCATGCCATGCTATGACGCGGTGATTTCCGAGCCGACTCATTGGCGGGAGGAATTGCTCAGGGTCGACCACAATTTCAATCCAAAAGTGCGCCTCAGCTTCCGCTACATTCATGACTCTTGGGATACGGTCACTCCGACGCCAATTTGGGGGACGGTAAACAACTCGTTCCCAACAGTGCAGGACAAGTTTGTGGGCCCGGGCATCGACATGATGGTGCGCCTCACTGCGACGATTACCCCCTCCCTCCTGAATGAGACGGTGTTGAGCTACACCGATGCGCATATTACCTTGGCGAATCAGAACGGACCGGGAGGGGCCAACTTTCAGCGTCCAGCGGGTCTCGGTGATCCGAACCAGGTTGGCACTTGCCCGAGTATGAACGGCAATATCCCCGTTTGCCCAATGGGCTACCTATTCAATAACGGCTTCGGAGGAAAAACTCCAGGAGTTGTGCTAACGGGCAACAACGCCGCTTATGGCGGGGCTGGTTTCACGGTGGATCCGTCGTACATGCCATGGGAACATACGAACCCGACCTACAACTTCCGCGACACGGTGAGCAAAGTCATCGGCAAGCACAGCTTCCAGTTCGGCGCGCAATACGTGATGGCCCAAAAGAACGAGACAAACGGCGCTCTGGGAGCCGCCTCGGGCGACGTGCAGGGATTACTCACCTTCAGCAACGTCAACGGTGGCGCTTTGAACACCGGAAACGCGTTCGCCAATTTCCTCTACAACAACGGCCAGTCTCAGTTGCTCGGAGGCGGGAACTCGATTCGAAGCTATACGCAGGACAGCGCGCAACTGCGCTACTACAACCGCTACTGGATCACCGAGCCCTTTATTCAGGATGACTGGAAAGTTACGCCACGAATCACTCTCAACCTTGGAGTCCGATTCAGTCTCTTCAAGAACTACAGCGAAAAGTATCTGCGAGCTTACAACTGGGACCCCAACGCGTTTAGTCCCGCCCTCGCTGCACAGATGAAGGTCGATCCGTTCAGCGGACAACTCATCAGTCTGGTAGGCGCAAACCCGATTCCTTTCGACTTGAACAATCTTGACCCGCGAATCACGAATGGAATTGTTCAATGCGGGACGAACGGAGTCCCGGACGGCTGCTTCAACAATCACGTGTTCAATCCGGCTCCTCGGGTTGGCTTCGCTTGGGACCCGCAGGGTAATGGGAAGACGTCCATCCGCGGCGGTTACGGAATTTTCTTCGAGCACGGCACGGGTGACGAAGCCAACACGGGATCACTCGAAGCGAGTGCACCACTTGTCCTGAACTTGACGCAGCCGTTCCCTGCAAGCTATCCCTGCATCGGGAACTACGGTGCAAACTGCAACACATCGGGCAACGGACGTCCCTCCTCTCCGGGCGCATTTCCAATCAATGTCACCGCAATCCCAATGAACACTCCCTATTCTTACTCGCAGCAATGGAGCCTGGGAGTGCAGCGGGAACTGCCACACGATTTCCTCACGACATTGGCCTACGTGGGCAGCAAAGGGACGCACCTCACGGTGGAGCGCCAACTGAACCAGATCCAGCCCATCTCATCAGCGTTGAATCCATTTGCGCTGCACGAGCCTTTCCTGATTGAAGTCCCCGGCGCAACCGCGGCGGATTGCGACAACGAGGGCACCATTAGCAACCCGTTGTTCCAGTTGCAGAACGGTGTGACCATCACGGCCAACAATCCGGCTTCCGTGAATATGCAAATTGCCTGTCAGGGCCAGTCGACCAATTCGGCGGTCCACGCCCCGATCGCAGTCGCCAACACGTTTCGTCCCTATCCCGGTCTGGGAGAGGTTTTCTCGCTGCAAAACGCCGCCGACTCTTCGTATCATGGATTCCAGGCAACATTCCGGCGGACGAAGGGCCCGCTCACCGCGGGAGTCGCATACACCTTCAGCCATTCGATCGACGACTCGTCGGATCGCACGGATCCGACTTTTGTGAATTCGCTGAGTCTGCGATCGAACAAGGCGAGTTCGAACTTCGACCAACGACACTTGGTGAATATCAGCTATGTTTACAGCGTGCCGAGCCTGAGCCGCATATTGCAGCATGGCTTGGTCTGGTCCGGCGCAGGGCAGGGCGATAACGAAGAACCCGTGCGCGACGACTCTGCGCCATCGCCATTGATGCACGCGCTGGGCGATGGATGGCAGATTTCAGGAATCACGACCTATCAGTCGGGCACGCCTTTCAGCGTGATCAACAATGCAGGAAGCAGCGGCATCGGAGTACTGGATAATGCCGGGGTGGCCAACGGGGTTGGTGCAGGATCTTTCCCCGACGTTGCCTCAAACTCGGCTCGACCTGCGTTCACCAGCAACGTCAGCAGCTTTGGCCCGCTTCTGCTGAATCCCAACCAGTTCGTTGCGCCACGTGGTCTGACATTCGGCGACGCTGGGAGAAACTTTCTCAACAATCCGAGCCGCTTGAACTTCGACATGTCCTTGCTGAAGCACTTCCACATCAAGGAAGGCAGCGAACTCGAGTTCCGCGCAGAAGCCTTCAACGTTTTCAACCACACGCAATTCCGCATTTTCAATCCAGACCTCGGCAACACTGGCAGCAACACCATCAGTTGCTATGGCGGACCGAATTACTCAGCAGGGGCGTACTTCCCGGGCGGGACCGATTGCTTAACCGGAAGTTCCTTCCTGCATCCGGTCGATGCGCACCGGCCACGGACCCTGCAGCTAGCGGTGAAGTACAACTTCTAAGCTGGCGGGAGTGTAATGATCGGCGGTTCGAGGTTGGCCTGAGGAAATCGATCGCCCCAATTCGACTGGGCGACGAGGGTTTCGGGGCTATTTCAAGGTAAGCGCGACGTCCGCCAGGTCCGTCGTAAAGGTTGTTCCATTCACAATCAGCGCGGGACAAGGCGCAACTCCCTGCGCACCCAGGGACAATCCAGCCTGACCGGTTCCGGACAGAGTCGTCCCGCTCGATCCGCCTGCCGCGATGGCGGGGGTACCAGGAACACCCTGAACTCCTGGCAAACCAATGGTTCCAATCTGCACTCCGCTGTAGTCGAAGACATCAAGGTAAACGCTTTGGCCGCTGATGGTCCCGCTCACTGATGCCGTCGTGAAGCAGGGATAGCCTGTCGCCGTGATCGTACCGGTCACCGTTGCATTACTCGCCCCCGCGTTGCTGCTCTGCGTAAGTGTGCCCGAAACCGCGATCGGGGCGGGCGGACTCATTCCAGTCAATGCCGACATGTATGAGGAGTTCGACAGAGTTCCGCTGAACGCGCCGTTCACGGGAGGGATCAACGATGCCGTCCATGTTCCCGTCGAACCAGCCCCGGAAAAACAAGCTCCGCCCACAGCCTCATAGTCGCCACTCATCGACGTGTTGTCGGAAGAGATAATTCCGTTAAAGGTGAAGGTCGTCCCGCCC
>Ga0335078_10019371_pt1 | contig 10116 bp, 7 predicted proteins | sample Lox_Sample_32_FD_206711 | JGI IMG/M metagenome (GOLD analysis project Ga0335078, IMG submission 206711) | Soil microbial communities from Loxahatchee National Wildlife Refuge, Florida, United States - Lox_Sample_3.2 | ecosystem: Environmental > Terrestrial > Soil > Wetlands | place: USA: Florida...
CGCCAGCCCGCTTCGTGGTACCCGTCCGATGTCAGGAACACGATGAAGTGGGCGACGCGCTCCGAGGTCATAGGGCTCTCCCGGTCGGGCCGTCAACAGCGTGAACACACAAGCTGACGGGTGATCTGCGGTGGGAGGGAGGACCACCGAGAGCCCGGTACCAGGAAACTGAGCCGGCCGGCGCCGGCCGAAACGGCCGAATGGTCAGGTCCATGAAGACGGCAAGCGCGGTTGCGGTTGAGGCACACGGCATGAGTGCCCGGTTGCAGCCGGATTCTTACCGGGCGGCGCCCGCCGTCAGCTGACTGACGCGAAATTTTGGGCGGCGCGCTCAGAGCGGCGGCCGGTGGCTCACGAATAGACCCAACGCCCGTCCGAGAGTGTCCGACCTCGGGTCTGACCATCGTCTCTTCACGAAGGAACTTCTCGATGCCTCCCATCCGCCACCGCATGATCACCGTCGACGGCCTGAACATCTTCGTCCGCGAAGCAAGGTCGCGCTCGCGTGGCGGGCGATCGACGGCTTCAACGAGGCGGACGACCGCATCCTCCGCCACGCTGCCGACCCCTACCACCGCATCGATATCCGCCCACCTCGCTGCCACCTCCTTGTGCGCGCCGGCGACCGCGTCGTCGCCGACACCATGAGCCCCATCGTGCTCTACGAATTCGCCTTCGCGCCACGCCGGCACGTGCCTCGGGCCGACGTCGCCGCGGCCGGGCTGGCGCCGACCGAGCTGCAGACGTCCTGCCCGTACAAGGCCATCGCCTCCTACTACGACATCGACGCCGGAAAAATGCCGCCTGGTCTTACCACGCACCGTTCGACGACATGGCGGCGATCGGCGACCTGGTCTCGTTCGAGCCAGACCGCGTCGAGGTCAGCGCCTCGATCTCGAGCCGGGGCAGAACGTCGTCTCGGACGGCATCGACCACAACCTCGACATCGGCGAAGGCGGCGCAATGAAGGCCGTCGTCGTAAGGCGCTTCCTGACGACCAATTGGCGATCCATCAAGCCCTCCCCCCGCAATATCGACCATGCCGACGCTGGCTGCGAAACCGCGTGGTGGCGCTCGAGCGCCACCTCGAAACCGAACTCTACAGACACGGAACCGGCCAATGGGCCGACGGAATGCGGAGCATCCGAGTCGGTGCACGCGTGCTGCAGCGACCGCGATGGCGTGCTGGCTGCTTCGAACAAGAGGGACTCACTGGTGGGCGGCGCGTTCTTACCGTGGCCAAAACGCCGCCTCTATGACTCAGATGACGTGTTGGGGGCCGATGCGGCGGGCGTCCGCAGGTCGCCGCCAGGAGCGAATAGGACGGTTCGGTGAGCGCATTGTCGCTGCGTCGACGCGCGACGAGACGGAACCTCGCTGGATGAGTTACCGCATAAATCCAGCACCACTCGGAGCGAACTGGGGCCTAGCCCCGGCTCGCTCCGCATGGTGGTTGGAAGCGCTCCGGCCTAGCTCGTAGTGATGCCTACAGTGCTGCCGCTACCCGATGCCGGGACAGGAGAGTCGGGCAGCTGCGTCACGGTTCCAGCGTGCACCGCGAATTCCCCAACACCGTTGACCTTTGCCATGTTCAGATACAGCGTCCGGCCGTCGGGGCTCAGCGCGACGTCGGTTCCGGTGACGCCGGGGGTGGAGCTGACCGGGGTGTTGCTCAACAGCGTCAGGGTTCCGTCACGGGCGATGGCGTAGCTTGAGATCTCCGCCGATCCGGTGTCGAGTGCGTACAGGTACTGGCCATCGGGACTGATGACCTGCCAGCACGGTGCGGTCTGGAAGTCGGCGAATGGCGAGGCGCCGATCGGGGACAGCGCGCCGTTGGGGAGGTCGTCGAACGCCGAGACGGTGCCAAGGCCGGTGCCGTTGTGGGCGTTGTCGACGAACAGCTGGTCCGGGTTGGTGGGTCGGAACTGGCTGCCGAATGGCCCAAGTCCTTGGGCGGCGTAGGGTGAGCCGGCGGCGGCGTGCGGTCGCCCGCTGCGGTCGAGCGTGAAGCTGTCGATCAGCGAGGTTGTGACCCGCATTCCGGCCAGCCGCGTGTTGTTGCTGTTGAGGACGATCTCCCCGGGTCCAGAACCCGCCGGCAGGGTCACCGTCGATCCCGGAATCGGGCGGAGTTGCCCGCCCCAACTGAGCGTGAAGCCGGTGTAATTGGTTCCGCCTGCGCCGGTGTTGGCGACATAGACCAAGCCGTGATTGACAGCGATGCTGTCGGGCTCCACCCCTCCTGAGGCAAAGGGACTGCCGACGACCGGCGTCAGCGATCCGTCGTGGCCGATGCGTAGCACTGAGATTTGATTGCTGCCGGCATCAACGGCGAGTAGATATCGGCCGTAGTCCGTGGTCTGGATTGCGCCCTGGGAGGCGAGGCCGGCGCCGAGCCCCGCCCCGCCGGCGGAGAACGGTGATCCCGGCAGCGCGGTCAGAGCGCCATTGGGAGCACGGCTGAAGCCGGAGATCGTGTTCGTCCCGGCGGTGTTGTTGTTGAGGTAGACATAGCCGGTGGCCCGCCCGGCGCCGGTCCGGGTATGCGCGGAGGCAATTGCGGGGGCCGCCAGAACTCCTGCTAGCAGCGCAAACGAGAGCACCATGCGTGAAAGCAAGCGCATTTACTTCTCCTTTTGGTAACGGGTTTACGAGAGGCCCGGTCGCGCCGGCACCCGCCCCCCTGCTTGCGTGCCCGGCGACCACACGATCCGTACGGGGTATGTGGCGAGCGGGGGGTGAGTCTTACCGCGACGGGTACGCCTCCAGGCAGAGTTCAGTTGTCATGCCTGTCCTGGCGTGCAGTCATGTGCGTTCCGCCCCGCCGCCGTGCGGCGTTGTGCCGTCACGGCGATCGGCAATAGTCGGCGCTTCGGCTCTGGGGGCCGAGAGGATTCAGGGCCAGTGCGCCACCGAGCTGGCCAACTGCGGCGGCGAACACCAGGTCGAAGAAGAGCTCAAACCGTGTCGCGAAGCGAGCACCCGGATGCGAGCGCGCGCGACGACTACGCCGAGAGCGCGCTCTCGCACCGGACGGTCCAAGCGTCAGCGACTCGCGGAATCGACGGCCATTTTCGAGGCGGGGTAGCGCTCGATCAGCTGGTCGGCGATCGCGTCGAGGTCCTCGCCGAGGCAGTCCGGCTGCGGACCGACGTGCAGCGGGGCGTTGCCCTCGCGGAGGATGAGCCCGGCCTGCCAGCCCGCTCGACGGCACCGCGGGCTCGACGAGCATCACGTGCGCACCGAACGAGGTGAACGCGTCGGCCATCTCGACTCCCACGACTCCGCCGCCGACCACGATCAACCGGTCGGGCACCGATGCGGCTGTGGTGATCTGCCGGTTGGTCCACGGCGCGAGCGCCGCGAGTCCGGGGACCGGTGGGATCGCCGCCGCCGATCCGGTTGCGACCACAACGGCGCGCCTGGCCTGCAGCACGTCATCCCCGACGCGGACGCGGCGCTCGCCGTCCAGACACCCGCGGCCTGATAAGGGTGACGCCGCGGCTGTGAAGCCACGAGAGCTGACCGGAGTCGTCCAGATCGCTGATGATCTCATCGCGACGGGCGAGGATCGCAGCAACGTCGAGCTCGCCCGTGACCGCCTGCGCCGCGCCTGGGACGCGCCGCGCCTCGGCAAGCGCCTGCGCCGGACGCAGCAACGCCTTGGAGGGCATGCAGCGTAGTAGGAGCACTCACCGCCAACGAGCTCTGCCTCGATGACCGCGACCGACTTCCCAGCCTCGGCGAGCTTGCCGGCGAGCACCTCCCCGGCGGGGCCGCTCCGATCACGATCACGTCGAATGTCCGCAACCTCCTCGGTCGGTGATGGGAGTCGAGACCGCGGTCCAGCCCGTAACGGTTCAGCGCACAAGGCCGTCCCGCCACCGACTGCGCACGGGGTGACGCCGGGGTCGAGGCCGACGAGCAGGCCGCACCGGACGCGCTGTGGATCTCGACGCCCTGCCAGAAGGCCACGTCGTCGCGGATCTGTACGCCGGCCGGCTTGGGATCGGGGTGGGACCAAGCGGCTGCCGGGTTGCGCTCGCCCTTGATGACGACGTCGAGGCAGCTCGCCTCGCCCTTGCACGGGCAGGTGCTGCGCGCATCGCTCGGGGCGAGCAGCTCGAACGCGACGTCCCGCACCGGAAAGTAGTGATTGCCCTCGATCACGATCGTCCGGTCGCTCTCGGCCAGGACCGCGCCGTTCCACACCGCGCGGACGCGTCCGGTTGCGGGCTCATGGGCGTGGTCGCTGCCGGGGCCGACGGTGACATGGCGTCGCAGGTTGTTGATCTTCATTTCGCTCCGATCCCGTGTGGGTGGTCTGCTCTGTGAGGCGCCTGTTCTGACGCCTGTCCGAGCCGTGACGATGAGTTCGCCTTCGAGCATCCGTGCGTTTGGCAGAGGTTCTTCACCGCAGGAGGTCGGGATCGGATCCTCGTCGTCCTGCTTCGGTCGAGTTCACCGAGGGTTCGGGTCGTCGACGAGCGTGCCCGCGCTGGCCCCTGCCCGGGAGCCGTGCCTGGCCGGCAGCACGATCAGCGCGATGATCAGGCCGACGCCGAACATCCCGGCCGCCCAGACGAACGCCACCGTGTCGCCGTGGATCATCGCCGCGATGGCCGTTGCCCGGGGGTGAGCGTGGATCGCGTCGCCGGCGGCCGCGGTGGCGTAGACCGTGCTCAGGATCGAGATGCCGACCGAGCCGCCGACCTGCTGGGAGGTGTTGACCATCGCCGAGGCGACCCCGGCCACCTCGCGGCCGACGCCCAGCGTCGCGGTCGAGAACGCCGGGGCGAAGATGCACCCCATCCCGACGCCGAGCACGATCAGCCCCGGCAGGACGCCGGTGGCGTAGGCACTGCCGGCGCCCAGGCGGGTGAAGACGATCATCGCGATCACGCCGAGGGACATCCCGGCGGTCACCAGCGGCTTGGCTCCCGTGCGAGGCACGATACGCGTCTGCACCGTGGTGGCGGTGATGCCGACGGCGCCGGTCAGAGGCAGGAACGCCAGTCCAGTCATCACCGGTGACAGATGGAGGTCGCGCTGCAGGTAGAAGCTGAGAAACAGAAACACGGCAAGCGGCCCGGACCCGGCGAACGCGATCGAGATGAACGCGCCGCCTCGGGCACGGTCCCGCACGACGGCCAACGGCAGCAGCGGCTGGCGCACCCGACGCTCGATCGCGACGAACGTCGGAAGCAGCACGGCGCTCGCACACAGTGCCGCGATCGTCAACGGAGCCGACCACGAGTGGGTCTCGGCGTTGGAGAACCCGTACACCAGCGCAAACAGCCCGGTCGATGCGGCCAGTACGCCGGGGAGGTCGATGTGCGGACGCATGTCCGGGCGATGATTGACCAGCAGACGCAGCGCCACGATCGTGGTGGGCACGGCGATCGCCAGGTTGACGTACAGGCACCAGCGCCACGACAGCATCTGGGTCAGTACGCCGCCCAGCAGCAGCCCGACCGACGCGCCTCCGGCGGTGATCGCGCCGAAGATGCCAAACGCCGCGGGGCGATCAGGCGAGCCCGCGAACGTCACGGTCAAAAGCGACAGTGCGGACGGAGCGAGCAACGCCGCGAACGCGCCCTGCAGCGAGCGCGCGGCGACGAGCATCGCGAACGACTGCGACTGCCCCCCGAGCGCCGAGGCGACCGAGAAGCCGATCAGGCCGGCGACGAACGTCGGCTTGCGGCCGAACAGGTCGCCGAGCTTTCCGCCCAGCAGCAGCAGGCTCCCGAACGCCAGCGCGTAGGCGGTGATGATCCACTGCCGGCTGTCGGTGGAGAATTGAAGCGCTCGCTGCGCAGACGGAAGCGCGATGTTGACGATCGTCACGTCGAGCGTGACCATCAGCTGCGCCACCCCGAGCAGAGCGAGGATCGCCCAGCGGTTGGGCTCGCGACGCACGCGGGTCGGCTTGTCCGCGTCCTGGTCGGGGTGGGTGCTCGCGTCGTCTTGGAGGCGACCGGGCGCCGGGGGTGAGACTGTCATCGTCGGTTTCCTCGTCGTGATTGATCCGGTCGCCCGGGCTGACGCGGCGTAGGGCGCATTACGCGATCTCGGGGGCACTGGACCCCGACGGTCGACGACCCGGGTTGCCTGTGGGTGGTTGGCGACGTCGCGAGCCGCGGTCTTACGAGCACGGATACGTCGTCGGCCAAGCGAGAGCGGCCGCCCGCCCGGCAGCGGCGGCTACACGAATGGTCAACTCGGATGCGGGGACCGGTGGCGCGGCCACTCCCGACGGCGCCACCAACGTGCCCGCGCGTGTCCGTCAGGAGGTGGCGGTCCCCTCGCCGCCGGCGGCGTTGGGCACCGTCACCGAGCCGATCTCGGTCGGCGCGCCGTGATCACCGACGCTGTACTCGTCGAGGATCCAGGCGGTGCCGGTCTCATCTCACCCGCGGGCGCACCCGCTCGACATGGCCGGCGCCGCGAACCGGTATCTCTACGTGCTGGCCAACGGCCTCAACGAGATCGTCGGCTACCGCGTCGCCTCCAACGGCGGTCTGACCCAGGTGACCACCGTGCCCGTTCCGACCGGCGTGGCCGGAGTCGGCGCCCACTAGACGTCCACGGGACGGGTCCGGACGGACCAGACGTGCTCGCGGGCTCCCTCTCCTCCCCGCGGGCATGCCGTCCTCCGCCTTGCTCGACGTCGCGACCAGGACGACGAGGGTGGCGAGGGCCTGTGCACAATCGACATGGGCAACAGCGTGGGTGCAGCGAGGCGCCGCGACGCGGTGTTGCCGTTGGGACGCGCCCAGCCGGGTAGGATGGTCGATGAGAGCGCGGGACGTGGTACGCAGTGGAGAAGACCCGACCGGACACGCGGGACATCAAGCGCCGGACGACCAGGACACCGCAGCCGCGAGAACCGTCCGGTCAGCAGCTTGTCGTCGCCACCAAGCTCCACATCCCCGCGCCGCGGGACAATCGCGTGGCGCGGCCGTCTCTGGTCGCCCGGCTGGCTGAGGCACGCGCGCGGCTGATCGTCGTGTCCGCGCCCGCCGGAGCGGGCAAGACCACGCTTCTGGCCAGCTGGCATGCCGCGCCCGACCGGTCACGCGAGTTCGCCTGGCTGTCGCTGGACGAGCGCGACAACGACCCGGTCTGCTTCTGGCACGGCGTGCTGGCGGCGCTGCGGACCGTGGAGCCCGAGTTCGGGCGCGGGGTCGACGCCGCGGTGCGCGCTCCGGGAGCCGACATGATCGAGCTGGCGATGCCGATGCTGGTCAACGCGCTGACGCCGCTGGGCGACCGGACCGTGCTGGTGCTCGACGACTACCACGAGATCACGAACGTCGATATCCACCGGGCGGTGGCGTTCGTGATCGATCATCTTCCCGAGTCGAGCCAGCTCGCGGTGGCCACGCGCAGCGACCCACCGTTCGGGCTCGCCCGGCTGCGGGCCCAGGCAGGGTTGCTCGAGCTGCGAGGGTCAGACCTGCGTCTGAGCGACATCGAGGCCGCCGCGTTGCTCAACGACAGCATGAGCCTCGCGCTACAGACGCACCAAGTACGAAGCCTTCAGGAGCGCACCGAAGGCTGGGCAGCGGGACTGCAGCTGGTCGGACTCTCGTTGGACAGGCATCCCGACCCGCAGGCCTTCATCGACGCGTTCGCCGGCGATGACCGTCAAGTGACCGACTACCTCATGTCCGAGGTCCTGGACCGTCAGGACCCCGCGACGCGCCGTTTCCTGCTGTGCACCTCGATCCTCGAGCGGCTCAGCGGACCATTGTGCGATGCGGTTCTCGAGACCGAGGGGTCGGCTCACCGGCTGGTGGCGATCGAACGTGCGAACCTGTTCCTTGTCCCCCTCGACGGTCGAAGGGTGTGGTACCGCTACCACCACCTGTTCCGCGACCTGCTCGCGAACGAGCTGCACATGGCCGAGGCCCAGCAGCTCGACGAGCTGCATCGGCGAGCGGCTCGCTGGCACCTCGAGAACGGCTTTGTCGCGGCGGCGATCCATCACGCCGCCGCCGCCGGCGACTTCGAACAGACCGCCGAGCTGATCGCCGCCCACTGGCTGACCTACATCAACCGCGGCGAGCTACAGACGGTGCAAGCCTGGATACGAAACCTTCCAGACCGCCTCGCCCGCACCGACCCTCGGATTGGCCTGGCGTGGGCATGGATGCTGCTGCTGCTCGGCCGCCCGAGCGAGGTCGAGGCAGCGGTCACAGCGGCGGAGCGCGGCGTCGCGGGCAAGCCGATGCGCGACGGGTCAAGCTCGGTGCAGTCAAACGCGGCGACGCTCCGCGCTCCCGCGCACCTGATGCTCGGCGACGTCGGCCTGGCTGTACGGAACGCGGCGCTGGCCGACGAGCTCGAACCCGACCGCGCCGGACCGTGGCGCCCGATGGTGGCCAACGTGCGGGGGATGGCCGCGTACTGGTCGGGAGCTGCCGACGAGGCCGTGAATGCCTTCCAGGAATCGATCTCCCAGGTTCACCTGCCGGCCTGTCGGATCCATGCGCTCAGCTATCTGGCCACGATCTCCGCCGAGGACGCAGACCACGAGGAGGCGCAGCGACTGGCCGAAGCTACGCTGAGGCTTGCCGGCGAGCATGACCTCGTAGAGCACTGGGTGACGATCATGGCCCACTATGCCACCGGCGAGATCGCACGCTCACGAGGGGATCTCGACGCCGCCCGGAGCGCGACCGAGCGTGGCCTCGGCATCGCCCGGCGCGGCGGCCTGCGTCTGGACACCGTCTACGGTCTGCTGGCGCTGACGCGCATCGCCACGATGACCGGTGACCGCATCCAGGCGCGAGACCTCCTGGCACGCGCGGAGCGCCAGCTCGCCGTATGCCCGGATCCCGGGATCCTGCGTGAGCGTGTAGAGCGTGAACAGGGCATGTCTCCTAGGCGGGCGGCTCACGCCCGATCGCTCGCCGACGATCTGTCAGACCGCGAGCTCGACGTGCTGCGGCTCCTGCCCACGCGCCTCTCCCTGCGCGAGATCGCCAGCGAGCTGTACGTGTCACCCAACACCGTCAAAACCCACGTCCGGCACGTGTACGAGAAACTGCGCGTCTCCACCCGCACCGAGGCTGTGACCCGCGCCCGCGAGCTCCATCTGCTCTGATCCCGTACCGCGACGACGGCCGCCCGATCGCACGGTAACGAAAACCGGCGTCGCGAGACCAACCATGCACTGGCGCCATAAGAGCGCCGGCTCTCCTCCCTCCAGTCGGGTGCGGCGCTCGATGCAACGCGGCGCACCCGACGGCCTGGACCGATCGACCCAGCCTTGTCGACGAGGCCGTCAGAGCGTGCGCCGCGTTGCCTCGAGTAACGCTCAACGAACAGCGCCCGCTTTGCACGCGCCTCGCTCGTGCGCCGAGAAGCGGGTCGCTCGCCAGCCCGGTCTCGCAGCTCTGCTTTCCCGATGGCGTCGGCATCACTCCGACAAGGGCGTCGCCGACGGCTCGCGCCGAGAGCAGGAGCCTCGACGAGAGCGCTCGATCGGCGAGGATCCGGCAATCGCCAGACCCGGCTCCGGCCACCTGTTCTAGCTGTCCGCGTGATTGTGATCGACGTCACGTCAGTGCTCCAGAAAAACGCGATGACGATGACGCGGCAGGGTCTGGAGGTCCTTCCAGCCACCTCAGCCGGCCAGCGGGCCGCGTGGGTGTGGCAACGGGTTCTAGCGAAGGCCGCGGGAGCAGCTGCCCCCGACCGGAGAGAGTTCGAGGAGCATTACGGCCAGGAATGGCTCGATGAAGTACCGATGGAGGAGTCCTTGCCGCAAAAGTCCGAAATGCTGGATGGACGCATACGCGCCAGCCTCGGTCAGATGAAAGAGCCGCGGCCAGCGCGTGCTCAGTCCCTGGGGCGTCACTCTTCCAACCGTCTCGGTCCGCTGCATCCTGCATCGGTATCGACTTGGATCTCATCACACGCTGACCCGGCAGACCTGGTCGCGAAGATTCAGGATCCGTCGCTGGCCCAACCTGAGTGTCTCGGATTGAACGCGCGCCGCCGAGTCCGCAACGCGGGTTCGAGATCCGAGTCATAGCGCGGTCTAGCCCGACGATTCATCACTGGGCCAAGCCTCGACGCCAGGCTATGAATGCTGCTCGACCG
>Ga0335078_10019372_pt1 | contig 10116 bp, 8 predicted proteins | sample Lox_Sample_32_FD_206711 | JGI IMG/M metagenome (GOLD analysis project Ga0335078, IMG submission 206711) | Soil microbial communities from Loxahatchee National Wildlife Refuge, Florida, United States - Lox_Sample_3.2 | ecosystem: Environmental > Terrestrial > Soil > Wetlands | place: USA: Florida...
AGCCTTCACGCCGTACTGCGAGCGGGCCTTCTTGCGGTCGCCGACGCCCGCGGCGTCGAGCGTGCCGCGGATGACCTTGTAGCGAAAGCCCGGAAGATCCTTGACGCGGCCGCCACGCACCAGGACCACCGAGTGCTCCTGGAGGTTGTGGCCCTCGCCGGGAATGTAGGCGCCGACTTCCATGCCGTTCGTCAGCCGCACGCGGGCAACCTTCCGCAGTGCCGAGTTCGGCTTCTTCGGCGTCGTCGTGTACACGCGCGTGCACACGCCACGTCGCTGAGGCGCGGCAACCTTCTTCTTCCGGCCCTTGCCGGACTTCAGGCCCGGCGTGGCCAGCTTCTTCTTGGGCGGCGTACGGCCCTTGCGGATCAATTGGCTAGTAGTCGGCATGCGGATCGCAGCGTAGCAGGGCGGGAAATCGACGCTGTTTCCATGATGTGGCGGCCGGAACCGGTGCGTAACTCACCAAAGCCACCGCCGGCTCGGGGGCATGGCGGACGGCCGGCGCCGGCGAACCGCGCCACCGCTCAGGCCGCGATCACCCGGAGCGCCTCGTCGACCGGCACGTACGGCACGCCGACTGCCTCGGCCACCGGCGCGTAGGTGACGTGCCCGCCGGCGACGTTCACGCCCAGCTTCAGCCCGGGGTTCTCGGTGATCGCACCGACCACGCCGGCGGAGGCGACGTGGAGCACGTACGGGATCGTGGCGTTGGTGAGCGCGGCGGTGGAGGTGATCGGCACGGCCCCCGGCATGTTGGTCACGCAGTAGTGCGTGATCCCGTCGACCTCGTAGGTCGGATCCGAATGCGTGGTCGGGCGCGAGGTCTCAAAGCAGCCACCCTGGTCGATCGACACGTCCACCAGCACGGCCTGGTGCTTCATCAGCCCGAGCTGGGCCCGCGTGATCACCCGCGGCGCGCGGGCGCCGTGCACCAGCACCGCGCCGATCACGAGGTCCATGTCCGGGAGGCGCTGCTCGATCTCCAGCGTCGAGGCAAAGCACGTGTCCGCCCGCCCCCCGAAGGCGACGTCGAGCTCCCGCAGCCGGTCGATGTTCCGGTCGTACACGTAGACCGTGGCCTCCATCCCGAGCGCGATGAACGCCGCATGCATCCCGACGACGCCGCCGCCGATGACCATGACGTTGGCCGCCGCGACCCCCGGGACGCCCCCGAGCAGAATCCCGCGGCCGCCGAGCGGCTTCTCGAGCATGAACGCGCCCGCCTGAGTGGCGATCTTGCCGGCGACCTCGGACATCGGCGCCAGCAGCGGCAGCCGCCCCCGGGTGTCCTCGACGGTCTCGTACGCGATGCAGGTCGCCCCCGACGCCATCAACCCCTGCGTCAGCGAAGCATCCGCCGCCAGATGGAGATACGTGAACAACACGTGGTCGGGCTTCAGCCGCCCTACTTCCTCGGGTTGGGGCTCCTTCACCTTGACGATCAGCGTCGCCTCTTCAAACAGCGCGTCTGTGTCGGGCAGGATCGTCGCCCCCTGGGCGACATATCCCTCATCGGGCAACGCCGAGCCGAGCCCGGCGCCGCTCTGCACGAACACCTCGTGTCCGGCATCGACCAGCTCGCGGACGCCCGCCGGCGTCAGCGCCACCCGGTACTCGTCCGACTTGACCTCTGTTGGAACCCCGACCTTCACGCTAGGACCACCTTCCGGGTTGTTCTTCTATGCACAGGCTCAATTCACCAGCTGCCGGCCCCGCAGCGCCAACCAGAACTCGATCCGATCGCGGGCCGTGGAGAGATTGCGCCCGGTCAGCTCCTCGACGCGGCGGATCCGGTAGCGCAGCGTGTGGCGGTGGCAGTACAACCGCCGGGCCGCCCGCTCCCACTGCCCGTTCTCCTCGATGAACGCCTCGAGCGAGCGCATCAGCTCGCCGCCGTACGGACCCTCGCTGGCCTCGATCGGCCCGAGGATCGAGTCGCAGAAGAGCCGCAGCGCCTCGTCGTCCTGCAACGACAGGAGCAGCTGGAACGACCCGAGATCCTTGTACGTCCCGACCCGCGGACGATCCGGAGACGCAGACGCCAACCCGGCCGAAGCTGCCGAACCGTTGCCGTTCTCGACGGGAGCCGCACCCAGCGCCAGCGCCTCCAGAGCACACCGCGCCTCGTGGAAGCTCCGCCGGGCGTCGACCACCGGCATCGCCCGCCCGATCCCGACCCGCACCTCGGTCCGCAGCTCGGCCGTGGCCGCCACCGCAACCCGCTCGCCGAGGGCGAACAGCTCTTCCTCGGATCCGGCGCCGTCCACCAGCGCGCACGCGAACGTCTCGACCGACGCGACCAGCGCCGGCGCCGCTTCGTCTCGCAGCGCCGACCACAGCGCTGCCTCGACGGACGCGCCCGTCCCCCGCCCGTCGCCCGCGCGCGCGAGCACGATCGCCGCCACCCGATCCGAGAGCCCGAACGGCCCCAGCCGCCGGGCGACGTCCGTCCCGGTCAGCTCACCGCTCACGATCGCGTCGAGCACGTCGCCGGCCAGCCGGCGCTCGGTCTCACCGGCCACCCGCGCCCTCAGCAGCTCGAGCGCGACGATCGTCACCGCCTGGTGCAGGGTCAGCCGGTCGAAGTCGGACAGCGGACCGTTGTCCTTGATCGCCACCAGCCATGCCTCGGGCGGACGGCCGGAGGCCCCGGAGCCCGAGCCGGACCCGGGCGTCCCGTCGGAGGCGACGGGGAGCGCCAGCCCCTGGTTGCCGTCGACCAGCGACGGCATGAACGTCCGAGCCTCGCGCCGCCGCGCGCGCTCGCGAACCTCATCCCGCAGCCCCGCGAGCGCCTCGGGCTCGATCGGGCGCCGGAAGGCGTGCTGCTGCAGCGGCTCACCGCGCGCGTCGAATACCACCACGGCGGCCCCGATCAGCGTGGCCAGGGCGGCAACCAGAGCATCGAGGCCCCGTTCGGACAGGACGATCCGCTCGAGCCGCTCCTGCGCCGCCAAGGCGCGCCGCAGCACGGCGTATTGCTCGTTGACCAGCTGAGAGAAGGCCGCCTCGGTTACCGCGATGAACGGCACCTCGTACGGGACCTCGAACACCGGAAACTCGCGCTCCGCCGCGACCTCGAGCAGCGACGCCGGCACCGAGGCGTGCTTGAAGCCCGTCCCGAACCCGACGCCGGCCAGGTGGTGGTCCGCCAGCCGCGCCGCATACTCGCGGGCCTGCTCGGGGGTGTCCAGCTGCATGCCGGTGGTGAGCAGCAGCTCGCCACCGGACAGCCACGGGGTTGGATCCAGCAGCTCCGAGATATGCACCCACCTCACCGGCAGGTGCAGGCCGCGCTCGCCCGCGAGCAGGCGGACGTCGAGGTCTCGCAGCAGGTCCCCGACGGTCAGCATCGAGCCCTACACACCTGGACGGACAGCGAAGTGCCCCGTCCCCGAACGCACGTGCATCCGCTGCGCCGCCTCGGTCAGCACGCTGCGCAGGATCTCCTCGATCTCGGCGAACTGCTCGGGGCCCGCGATCAGCGGCGGCGACAGCTGGATCACCGGGTCGCCGCGATCGTCAGCACGGCAGATCAAGCCGCGGCGGTAGAGCTCCCCCGACAGGAACCCGCGGAGCAGCGTCTCGCACTCCTCGTCGGTGAAGGTCTCCTTGGACTCCTGATCCTTGACCAGCTCGATCGCCAGGAAGTAGCCGGTGCCGCGGACGTCGCCGACGATCGGAATGTCGCGCAGCCCCTCGATCATCTCGCGGAACTTCCCCTCGTTCGTCCGAACGTTGTCCAATATCCCTTCGCGCTCGAACACGTCGAGGTTGGCCATCGCGATCGCCGAGCACACCGGGTGGCCGGCGAACGTGAACCCGTGCGTGAAGCTGTGGGTGCCGGACATGAACGGCGCGAACACACGATCGGAGGCGATCACCGCGCCCATGGGGGCATACGCGCTCGTGAGCCCCTTGGCGGTGGTGATCATGTCGGGCAGGTAGTCGTACTTGATCGCGCCGAACCACTCGCCAAGGCGGCCCCAGGCGCAGATCACCTCGTCGGAGATCAGCAGCACGTCGTACTCGTCGCAGATCTCGCGCACGCGCTCGAAGTAGCCGTCGGGCGGCGTGAAGCAGCCGCCGGCGTTCTGGACGGGCTCGAGGATCACGGCGGCGACCGTGTCCGGCCCCTCGAACTCGATCTTCTCCGCGATCGACTCGGCGAACCAGCTCTCGCTGATGCCGTCGGGTAGGCGGTAGGTGTTCGTGTTGGGGACGTGATGGTCGCCGGGCGTCAGCGGCTCGAACGGCTGCCGGAGGCTCGTGATTCCGGTGGCCGAAAGCGCCCCGAGGCTTGTCCCGTGATAGGCGATCTCACGCGCGATCAGCTTGGTCTTGTTCGGCTTGCCGGTCACCTTGTGGTACTGGCGGGCCAGCTTGTAGGCGGATTCGACGGCTTCTGAGCCGCCGCTCGTGAAGAACACCCGATTGAGGTCTCCCGGCGCGAGCGACGCGATGCGCGCGGCCAGCTCGATCGCGGGTGGATGCGCGTAGGACCACGTCGTGTAGAAGCCGAGCTCCTTCGCCTGGTCTGCGCCGGCCTGGACGACATCGGCACGGCCGTGGCCGATGTTCACGCAGAACAGCGCCGACAGCGCGTCGAGGTAGCGCTTGCCGTGCTCGTCCCACACGTAGCAGCCATCGCCGCGAACGATGATCGGCACGTCATGGTGCTCGTAGGCCGACATCCGCGTGAAATGCATCCACAGGTGGCGCTTGGCCAGCTCCTGGAGCGTGCTCTGCCCAGTCCGAACTGCCTCCTCGGTGCTCGCCATCCGTTCCTCCAGTCGTGTGCCGTTTTGTACAAAGGTACCGACGCCGGCAGGCCATAGCAATTATGCGGAACGGAGGGGGGATTAGCCGGTGAGGACGATGGGCCGCTAGTAGACGCGTCCGCAAGTCCTGCGGACTATCGGAAGGGATAAGGGCGAGCGCGCGGAATTATGTGTCGTGCCGCGAACCACCACCCTGGTGATCGAGCTCACCGAGCAGGAACGGGTTGAGCTCGAGCGGCGTGCGAGCACGGTCACGTTGCCGTTCCGGATGGTGCAGCGGGCGCGGATGATCCTCTACGCGGCCGACGGGATGCAGGACATCGATATCGCGGCCCGCCTGGACTGCTCGCCCGACAGTGTCGCCAGGCGAAGACAGCGGTTCCGGGCCGAGCGGCTGGACGGGCTCGAGGATCAAGCGCGGTCGGGTCGACCGCGCCGTTTTCCCCCCGGAGCAGGTCGCCGAGGTCAAGGCGATCGCGTGCGAGTTGCCGCGCACGCACGAGCTGCCGCTCTCCCGGTTCTCCCGGGTTGAGCTGCACCGCTTGGTGATCGAGCGGGGTGTGACAGAGGCGTCGGCGTCGACGGTCTGGCGCTGGCTGCACGAGGACGCGATCAAGCCATGGCAGACCCGCTCCTGGATCTTCCCGCGCGACCCCGACTTCGCCGAGAAGGCCGGCAGGGTCCTCGATCTCTACGCCCGCACGTTCAACGGCAAGCGGCTGCGGCCGGACGAGTACGTCATCTCGGCAGATGAAAAATCGCAACTGCAAGCGCTCGGACGGGAGCACCCGACGGTCGCGCCGGGACCCGGCCGGCCTGGACTGCTCGAGTTCGAGTACGTGCGCGGAGGAACGGTCGCGTATCTCGCGGCGTGGGACGTGCACCACGCCCGGCTGTTCGATCGCGTCGCGACGACGACCGGGATCGTTCCGTTCGGCAAGCTTGTCGACCAGGTCATGAACGTCGAGCCCTACCGCTCGGCTCGCACCGTCTACTGGGTCGTGGACAACGGCTCCAGCCACTGCGGCAATGCGTCGGTCCAACGGATGGCCGCCAAGTACCCCAACGCCCGGTTGATCCACCTGCCCGTGCACGCCTCGTGGCTGAACCAGATCGAGATCTACTTCTCGATCGTGCAACGCAAAGCGATGACCCCGAACGATTTCGGCAGCCTCGCGCAACTCGCGCGGCACCTGCTCGACTTTGGCCAGCACTACCGGACCCTCGCCCAACCGTTCCAGTGGACATTCACTCGCGCCAAGCTCGACGCGGTGATCGAGAAGATCACCAGGCACGAACCTCAGCCCTTCGCGCTCGCCGCCTGAGCCGCATCACTTCCGGACGCCTCCACTAGGCGGCGTCCTCCGGATGATGTCGCGGCCGGCGCATTAGGCGAGGCACGGACGCCGAGCGCGCCGCAGTCGCGACGCCGTTCCGCCGGGCATCCCTGCCCGGCGGGCGTCTCGCGACCACGGACGGGACGGGCCACCCGGCCCCACGGACGCCGAGCGGAGCGAGGCCCAGATCAGGCGGCGGCGGGCACGACCGCCGGCGAGGCGGCGCGAACCGGCGCCGGCATCAGCCATGCCGCGCCCACGACCAGCAAGAACGCGAGGCACTGGACGATCAGCGCCACCGGGCTGCCGGGGAGCGGATCGCCGAACACGATGAACCCGCCGACGATCCCGGCGACGTTCGCGGCCGTGCCGGTGACCGCGATCACGGGGACCGCGTCGCCGTCCTGGAGGCCCTTGGCCGAGGCGTAGAAGGCGGCCACCGAGGCGGCGACGCACACGAGCAGCCATGGGGTGAGGAGTCCGGCCGCGCCAGAGTGGCCGACCATGCCCGATATCGCCTTGATCGCGACGTCGGAGACGCCGAACAGGATTCCGGAGGCGGCGCCCAGCATGTACCCGTGGTGCTCGGCCGGAGCGCCCATGCTCGGGCCCATGATCAGCAGCCCGCCGGCCGCGATAAGCACGGTCTCAAAGCCGATCATGCCGGGGGTGGACGCGTGCGAGTGGGCGCCGTGAGTGGCCGGGAGGGTGAACCCCAACAGCATCAGCCCGAAGGCGGTGAGCCCGAGCCCGATCCACTGCCGGCGGCCGATGCTGCAGCCCAGCATCTGCTCAGCCATGATCGCCAGCAGCACCATCCCCCCGGCGAGGACGGCCTGGACGACCGACAGTGGCGCCACCGACATCGCGGCGACGTGGAAGACCCAGGCGCCGGCGCCGATGATCCAGCCGATCGTGAACAGCGGCGAGGCGAACAGGGCCTTGGCCGAATGGAGCGGCCGGCGGATGTCCACCGAGGGGGCCGCGCACGCTCCCCGATGCTTGTAGAGGAAGCCAACGTTCGTGGCCAGGGCGCACAGAAGCGCGAGAAAAATGCCTAAGAAAGAGCTCATTGCTAGGTGGCGTGGCGAAGCTATCCGTGCTTGCCTCAGTGGGAACTTCGGCAGAGCGAGCGGAGGGCTTGAGCGCTCTCGCCGACTACGGCCAGATGAGTACCCGTGCCAGCATCAGTTCAGACATGGACCGTCCACTGCTCCTTATCGACGTAGACGGCGTCATCTCCCTTTTCGGGTTCGATCACGCCGCACCTCCCGCCGGCAGGTATCAGCTGGTCGACGGCATCGCCCATTTCCTATCGGGCACTGCCGGAGAGTACCTGCGACAACTAAGAGTCGCGTTTGAATTGGCCTGGTGCACCGGCTGGGAGGAGAAGGCCAACGACTACTTGCCGTTGGCGCTCGGGCTGGACGGGCCCCTTCCTCACGTGGTGTTCGACCGCGGCGAGCGCCCCTCCCAGGCCCACTGGAAGCTCGGAGCGATCGACCTCCATGTCGATCCGTCCAGACCGATGGCCTGGATCGACGACGCCCACGACGACGCCTGCCGGTCCTGGGCCGCCGCGCGGATCGGCCCAACGCTGCTGGTTACCACCGACCCCGCGGTCGGCCTGACCGGCGACGAGGTGGACCGCCTGCTGGCGTGGAAGACCAGCCTCGGGTCAGGAGGCTGACCCGCCGGCGCCGGCGGTCGCCCGGGTATCCCGAGAAACTCGACACTCGCCACCCCGCGCCGGGGTGAATGTCGATTCAGTCGGCCCTGGCGCGAGTTTCGCCGCACTCGAGCTGCGGGCGCGCGCCGAGTGTCGACTTGTTCGGGGTAGCCGGGTGGTGCCGCGCGGTTAGGCGGTGGCGGTGACCGAGAACACCGGCGGGAGCCTCGAGGCGACCTCGAACCAGCTTCCGCCGGCGTCACCCGACCCGAACACGTCGCCCGACGTCGCCCCGAAGTACAGCTGCAGCCCCTCCCCCTCGCCGGCCTGGCCGAAGGCGCGGCGGAGCACGGTCAGGTAGGCCTGCTCGGCCGGGAGGCCGTCGCCGCGCGGGGTCCAGGTGGCCCCGGCGTCGCGGGTCTCGTACACGCGGACGTGGCCGTCGGGGGTGACGCGGTCGAAGTCGCCGGTCAGCGGAATGACATACGCGCTGTCGGGGTCGGCCGGGTCGAGCGCCAATGGAAAGCCGAAGTCCGAGGGCAGGCCATCGCCGATCGCCGTCCAGGAGCCACCCGCGTCATCCGAGCGGTACACGCCGCCGTGAAACTGGATGAACATCCGCTCGGGATCGCGGCGGGCGCGCTCCATCCGGTGGACGCACAGCTGGAAGGTGTCCTCGGGCGCGTCATCGGGCAGGTAGCGCGGGCGGATGCCGCGGTTGCCACGCCGCCACGTCTCGCCGTGGTCGTCGGTCAGCCACACCCCTGCCGCCGACACCGCGATCGCGAGCTTGTCGGGCTCGCCGGGCCAAGGCACGATCGAATGGAGGCACAGACCGCCGCCGCCCGGCTGCCAGTCCTCGCTGACCCGGTGCTCCCACAGCGGGCGGTTGAGCTCCCAGGTCGCGCCGCCGTCGCGGCTCTCGAACAGCACGCCGGGATCGCCGCCGGCGTACAGCGCGCCGCCGTCCCCCGGGACGATCACCCAGATCCGCTCGAGCGCGTGCTCGCCGCCCTCGGGGAGCGCCACGCCCTCGGCCTGGGTCCACTCGCCGCCCGGCTCGTCGGCGAACCAGATCTTCGGGCCGTAGAACGGCGACGTCGACGTGGAGATCACGCGACCGCTGCCCGGATCGCGCATCGCGAAGTCGATCGGCTCGCCGGGGAAGGCCCGGGCCGTCACGTCGAACGCCGAGTCCGGCTCCCCTTCGAGCACGAACAGGCCCTTCTTCGTTCCCAGCAGCAGCTCGGTCATGTTCCTCCCGTGATTGCAGGCAAAACCTCAACTCGGTCAGTCGCGGCGACGGCCGTACGCTGGTCGACCCGCTCGCCGTTGACGAACACGTTGATGTGGCGGCGGACGGTGCCGCGCTCGTCGAGAATCCAGCCGGTTACGGCGGGGTGCTCGTGCTCGAGACCGCGCAGCAGCTCCTCGACGGTGGCGCCGCCGATCTGGAGCTCGGCGCAGCCGCCGGCGAGCTTGCGGAGTGGTCCGTGAACGCAGACGAGAGCCATCGTGCCGATCCTAAGACCGCTGACGACGGGAGAAATAATCGTTGTTACTCGAACGATCCGTGGCGGCCGGCGCCGGCGCGGAACCGCTCGAGCCCGGCCTGCACGTCCTCGAGCGACCTCACCCCGTGGCCGAGCTCGTTGGCGAGCGCAGCCGCCTCGTCGAGCCCCTCCTGCTCGAGCAGTGACATCCGATCGTGGCGCAGGCACGTCTGGGGGAGCCCGGCGAGCTCGTGCGCCAGCTCCTCAGCGGCGACGCGACCCGACCCGTCCGGGACGACCCGGTTGACCAGCCCCATCGCCAGCGCCTCGGCAGCGCCCACGCCCCGTCCCGTCAGGACCATGTCCATCGCCCGCGAGGTCCCGATCAGGCGCGGGAGCCGGACCGTGCCGCCGTCGATCAGAGGCACCCCCCAGCGCCGGCAGAACACCCCGAACACGGCGCCCTCCTCGGCCACGCGCAGGTCGCACCACAGCGCGAGCTCGAGGCCGCCGGCGACGGCATAGCCCGACACCGCCGCGATCACGGGCTTGGACAGCCGCATCCGGGTCGGACCCATCGGGCCGTCGCCGTCGGGGGCGACGCGGTTACCCGCCGGGCCGCCCACCTCCTTCAGGTCGGCGCCCGAGCAGAACACGCCTCCCTCGCCGTGCAGCACGGCGACCGCCGCGCCGTCGTCGGCGTCGAACTCCCTGAAGGCATCGGCCAGTGCCGCCGCGGTAGCGCCGCCGACCGCGTTCCGGCGCTCGGGGCGCGACAGCAGCACGGTGGTGACCGGCCCGTCGCGCTCCACGCGGACGCCGTCGCTCACGCC
>Ga0335078_10019373_pt1 | contig 10116 bp, 12 predicted proteins | sample Lox_Sample_32_FD_206711 | JGI IMG/M metagenome (GOLD analysis project Ga0335078, IMG submission 206711) | Soil microbial communities from Loxahatchee National Wildlife Refuge, Florida, United States - Lox_Sample_3.2 | ecosystem: Environmental > Terrestrial > Soil > Wetlands | place: USA...
CAAGAAGGGGGGCGTGTAGTAGCCGACGGCCGCGATAGACATTACGGCGCCCATGACGAATCGATCAAAGTACGACAGGATCGGGTTGATTGCGCCCGAGATAGTGACCCAGCCGCCGAAACCAAGTAGGGGCCGAACAAGCGAGCGTTGGAACGTCACGGTGCCTCGTAACACCGGATAGAGTCGCAGGCTGAGCAATGAGTAGCCTCCAAGTGCCACCAACCTGCTTATTACCAAGATGAGCACGATGGTACGGAGGCCAAAGCCAAACGCCAGCACGACGGCGGGGATTACATAATAGAGCACGACGGTCGGAATTCCAACCGCATTCACAAGGTCGAATCGTTGAGAGGCCGCGAGCACCCCCTGGAACGTGCCTGTGGCAAATCCGATAGGCAGAGAAAGCGCAAGAATCAGGAAAACCCAGTGTGCCTCACTGCGAAGTTGAGGAGGGATTTTGAGTAGTCGATCAGCGAGCGCCGGCGAAGCTGCCGCAAACAGAACGCCCGCTGCGAGGCCGAAGACAGTTTGAGTTGCAAGGGCCGTCCAAACCAGTGCGGGCAAACGCTCATTTTCTCCCTTGCCCAGCAACTCCGCGACGAACTTCGTAGTCGCCGGCCCTATGCCGAAATCGAGGAGAGCAAAATATCCAACCACAATCCAGGTGAGGGACAGAAGGCCAAAGCGGTCCGGGCCAAGGTGGCGGATCACGTATGACATGGTTACCACGCCAGCGAGGAGGGGAATAACCTGGCCGGCAATGTTCACCGCGGTATTGCGGATTAGTAATCTCCCGCCAATTCGGAGGCCCGGTCCGCCCGAAGAAGGCCGGGGAGCAATCTCTGCCGAGATCTCCATAGCGGTTCACCGCCACAGCAAACCCAAATTCGTCAATCGTTCCCTCAGACGGTTCGGCTGCCTCTCATGAGTCGCAGCGCTGCTTTGTACAGCCTGCGGAGCTAGACAAAGACTGGCCCACATGTCACCGCGAGCGACGGCGAAAACGTCGAGCGCAGTGCTCGGAGCGGTGCGGGGTGATGCACACGAGAACGCCGTTCATCGATTGTCATGTCGCGTGGCGTTCCCGTCGCCTCGATCTCGGCAAAGCGCAGCCGTCACTTCGACGATAATCCGTGGAACCGTTGTCGAAACATGCCGTGCGTTGGGTTCGGCGCGTGTCCTGCCCAACCCTACAGGCGAGCGCTTCCCTGATCTCTTCAGCGGTGGCTTTCCCCTCACGGAGCAGCGTTCAATTGTCGACGATGCCCTGCATTGCGCTTACGGCGGCGATAGACTCCGACACTACACAACCCCTGGGCGGCCGGAGCCAATCTCCGGACGCAGAAGTGTCCTACTAAGAATAACTGGCCATCTAATGCGGGTCAAGTACCTAGTTCGACCCGTATCCGAATTCGGCATCTAGTCGGATTGCCCGGAGGATTGCAATCGGCGGCTGCACTTTGCGTGGCCCCCGAGCATCCATCCTCTTGTGATTCCGCCCTTGCTAGAGTCGTGGGCAGACTGGACTGGCACGATGAATCCCTTAACTCGGTCGGCAGTATCCCGATTAACGATATTCGGCGGCTACCGGTAGGTCGAAAAGCGAGCGCTCGTGGCAACGGTTGCTCCATTGTTCGGTTGCGAGCTGTCCAGAGACGTTCCGCTGCCGGCGCGCGAGTGCCGCACAACTCAGGGCTCAACCGAAAACCCTGGAATCTACTGCCAGCGCCTTGCCTGATGTCGCTGCTTGACGCTTGGCTATCGGCATTCGGCATGTATATCCAATCGATAACCAAGTCCGGCAGGCAGGTTGCCGTTTCAGCAAACTGTACGCCGAATTCAATCGCGGGGCGCTGGGCGAGCATTGCAAGCAGAGCCAACAGCATCTGCGCTCAAGCAGCGTAGTACCCTTGAAGGTCCGTGAATCGCTGGATAGAATGCAGCCTGGGCCATGTACAGAAGGGCGCGACGACGATGATCTTTATTTTCTCCCACTTAACCCCCGCACAAAACACCGCCCGGAACCTGTCCAATTGACGAATTGCTGTTCACAAACATGCGCTCGTCCCTGCGCCTCCCCTCCCCAAGCTCTCTGCGTACCATGGCTGCTTGCCAGGCGAGGTGCGAGCACTCCGTCGGTTCTGCCGTCTTGCGTGGGGAATTGTAATCCATGGACTGCCGGCGTAACATGGCGGTTGTGGTTTTTGGGTTGTGCATGAGGAGGGCGAATTGTGCTTCAGGTAGACTACGAGACTCGCAAGGCGTTCGCAAGGCGGCTCGTTGAGCTGCGCAAGGCCCGGGGCCTGACCCAAGCGGAGCTTGGGAAGAGGATTGGACGTCCGTACACGTACATCTCTCGGGTCGAAACGGCGCGAATTGGCCCCTCCCTCCCACTCCTTATGAGGATGGCGAATGGTTTGGAAGTTGAGGTATACCAATTCTTCCTCGATGCGAGTGCAAACCTGGAAGCTCCCAGATTCCTCCGCACCGGGACCCAAGAGGAGATCCTCCTCCAGGTCTTCCGCACATTAACCCGGGAAGACAGATCGTTGATCCTCTCTACGGCGCGACAAATGGCGCACCTCGCAAGCGAACGAGAGGGGACAAGTCCGAGCGAGCAGACTCGACACACCCAGAGCGACTCGCCTGCTGGCGGACTCAATCGCCCGGCCGATCCCGGCGAAGTGAGTGACAACCCGACCGCAACCCCGCCAAAGACGGCGTCGGACGCCCGGACGAAGCGGCTTCCGGGGCGCCCCAAAAGCAAGCAATCAACGCCGGCGAGGTATCCCGCGATCGGGTAGCAACCAAGCCGAAGCAGGCGCGGGACACCATCAAGTGACCGTGCCACAGCGGCTTTCGGTTCTCTCCGTCGAAGATCGTCCCGGGCTTGAGACTCGCGACCCAAATCTACCGCAAGACGAGCAACGGTTGGCCGTCTCAATCGCGCATTCGACTAAGCCGAGCCTGGTTCCCGAGACCGAGATCGTGCCTTGGCGAAGAACTCAGATGTCGCTGGCAGGTTTTCACAGCGTCTCTCTCATCGCCCTCGAACTGCGTGATCTGCCTGGAGCATGTTCAGATGCTGCGTAACATAACTGGTAGCGCCGGGGGGGCGGCCTTTATTCAGAACCTTCGCTGCTCGCTGCGTGAAGGAGCCGGACGCGATGTTGCCGGACTGGAACCGCCAACCCGTTCTCCATGGCAACGAACCCCGCGCCGACTATTGCTTCTCTCCAAGCGTCGCGGTCGTCGGGAAAATGGACCTCGCGCGGCACTTCGGCCATGCATACCGCACTAAGCGCCATCCCTTTGTCGCTGGTGAACCGCCGCCCGAAGACACTGCCCGGCAGGCAGTCCGATGCCACGACGTCAGACCACACATTCCTCTGTCGCGAGCTGAAGGAGGCACGGCGTCGAAGGCGTATAGCAAGTGATCTAGCCTCGCAACAATCCGCCCTGGTAGCGACGGCCGGAGCGAGCCTCTCCAGTCGAGCGCTAAGGCCGTGACCGGTTGCAACGGCGCGGCAGTGGCTGAAACGGGGGGCTGGGTGGTGTCAATCGAGTGTCAGGGCCGCTAGCCGTTCCCGCTGGCCGTTGCTAACCACGCTCCTCTTGTCGGCAGCAGGACTCATCGGCGGCGCCTTGGCTGCCCGCCAGCGTCAACCCTCTGCGTTTGGCTAGCCACAGGAGGTCCGCGCGGCGAATTCTGAGCAACAGTGCGAAGCCTATTACTCGACCATCGCGTGTCCGCACCGCCGCCGGCAGGTTTCCCCGCCTTTGTCGAAGTCCCCCTAGGCGCGAACGCCGTGGGGCCAGTGCGTCTTGACACTCACACGCGATGACTGCGGGCACTGGCCAGCCTATAGCTCGTCAGTGGGGTGGGCGCTGCTCCACCCTTTGCTCCACAGCCAGGACGATACGCCATCCGCGCGCCAAATTCAAGGCCCGAGTCCGTGATCATTTCCCATCTTCAGGAAACACAAGGCCGTGCAATACTTCGAGTGGCCCTCTCAGCTTCGCTTCAAGGCATTTAATAGCTTCTTCGCGTTCCCGTTTGGACTTACTCCTCCAATCAACGAAACGATTCACGGCTTGGTCTTCGTGTGCAAAACGGCGATGGAGATTCACTGAGGCGTTGTGGTCCGCATTGGCCCGATAACCGCACGCGGCGCAGGCAAACAACTTCTCAGCCCAGCCAAAACGAATCATCGGCCTGCCGCTTGTCTCGTCCCTCACAACCGCGTAGCGTCGGCCCAATGACCCGCAACGGCTACAAACCTGCGAGCTTCCGGCTGGGCTGACTTGAATGACTTTCAAACCTACACCGCGTGCCATCTCTTGCACACGTTGCACGGTCTGCCCACGATTCCATTCAACCAAGGCACGGTTAATTCCCGTTTCCCTCTCGCCATCAGGAATGAACTCCTTCGTTTTTTCCAGAATGAGAACGTCTGCGCGCGGATAAACCTCGCCGGTTACTTTGCTGAAAGCCAGGTCGGTGTTGAGCGCGAAATTAATTATCGCTCGCGCCGACTTCTTGAAGCGGTCTTCACTCATGCTGGTGATGTGGTTTTGGAGGCCGATATGCGATTCTTCGCCTTTCGCGGGCTTCCCACTAAGCCTTTGCAAACGACGAATTTCATTTCTGTGACCGACTAAGTGGGCAAAGCCGGGGCCCGCAGACCATCGACCTGGATGTCGCCCCTTTTTCTCTTCTAACCCAATCCAAATATTTCGGGAACGGAGTATGCAAGGCACTCCGTGCTCCAGCCGTGTAAGCGTGGCAAACCCGAGACTGCGGATTCCAAGGTCGACCGAGCACAGCGTGAGTCCTTCCGGCAGGGTCTTTCTCCTTTGTCTTTTGCCGGTCTTCGATGCCTCACCTGTTTCGGACCACGGAATCTTTCGCGCCCTTTCCGTTAGTGGCACATTCCTGACGTCACACGCGAAGATGAGATATGAATCAGCAGATACGAGCGACCCGTCGGCACGCGTGCGGATGTTCTTAAACACCAGCCTTGCACCGCTGATTAGTGCGTTACGGTCTAGCCGTAGTCGCCGGTCGAAGAACATGAAGCCTTGTGAATCTCTCTGCTCCCATTTGTGCGCCCCTCTCTGAATTGTGCGCTTGGTTTCGACGGTCCGGAAGTCTGCCAGCCGCGGGTCAGCCTTGAAGCGTACCGATACCCAATCCGACGGATACTTGCCGTCTGTTTTCTCGCCGGTGAGCACTCTCAATTGGACTGAGCCCATCGAGCCATGCCTCTGAGGCAGTGAAAGATCAATGTACCCTCTGGGCTTGGTCTGCGGTGCGTTGAAGACATACCATCGGGGATGAAGAAGTGGATGCGGCAGTATAAACGTGGGGCGGTGGTCGAAGCCGTCGGGATTCTTCTTGACCTTCCTGCGCCTGATGAACTCGCGCTCATAGTAACCGTGCAGCTTGTCTAACTCCCGTAACTCGGGATTCGCCTGCCAGAATTCGTCCGCCTCCACCGATGCTCTCTCTGTGGGCCTCGTCCTATCGATCCGTTGCCGAGCTTCCGTTGACAGTGCGTTGACATACGCTGGCCCTCCGCGCCAAGCAGCCAAGCCCGGGTGATCGCTTAGCCAGTTCACATAACGGCGCCAGCGTCCATGGAGTTTCCCTGGTTCCTCGGCACCTGAATGCTCAAAGGCCTCAAAGCTGCCGCGAAGCGCGAGGTATTGTCGATGGTCTGGGTCAGATTCCCATGTTGCCTTCCGCTCAAGCCACTCCTCATGATCCCTCTCCCATTTTCGCACTAACTCGAAGTGGCCTTTGAGGATTGCTACGCATTCGCGGGCGATCATCTGCTGGAGGGTTTCGGGCAGATCACCGAGTAGCTGCTTCTTGTCGTAAAGCAGTTGACCGTTTGCCGAAAGCTCTGCCGCCTTGTCAACCCAGGAGTGGTTCCCAAATTCCTTGTGTGCGCCATCACCTTGGGAAATGACTACGTCCATTTTTCTCGCGGTGTCGGGCTTCCAATTCTTGATGCTCACGCTGTTCAGCAGGTAAGGCGCGTGCTTCGAGTCGCGCGCCAGAATAAATAGCGCGATCTCTTGATAGAGCTTTCGCAACTCATCGGTGCTACCTAGCTCGCCCCGTCGCATTTTGAACAGCAGGGAGAGCAGTGGCAGGAGTCGTTCGTTGAAGACGCGGTGAGTTCGCCAGAGACACTCGAGTATTGCGTGGTCGCAATATATGCGAGCCTGAATCGCTCGAACTCCCATACTGTCCCCCCTCGCACGGAGGCTACCGTACTGCGGCAATCCTTGATACCCCGTGGGCGCTGTGCTGCATTCGTGATTCTAGCGCATCGGTCGGTTTACATCGTGCCAAATCTAAGCGTCCGAGCTTATGCATCGGTCCCAACTATTATAAGGTCGTCGTGGAGACGGGTGACAGGGTAGTCGGCCGAACTGAACGTCTCCGCGGTGCACGCCTTCTTCGCGGTGGTCAATGGGGGTTGCGAAGTGGAACCGATGGAGTGAGGGCACGCCGAGGAAGCTTGCGTCACTCAGCCAACCCCGAGCCCCAGAGAAGCCGATAGCCTTACTTGCGATCAGGGCGATTTCCGGCAATGGCTTTCGGAAGAAATCCGCCTTCGCTTCTGTCGTGAACCTCGCATGGTTGCGTTTGGCAAATGGGCAAGTGTGTCTTCATGTCGAGTTGCGGTGGGGTTGGTCGACTGCAACGGGCAACCTGTCCGACAGTCCGTTTTGGGTCTCAGGGTGTAGGCTTATCCACCCTTGTTACACGCACTGGCGAAGCCTTACACCCAGGTCCGGCTTCGGGCCTGGGGCTCCGCCGTGGCGGGTTGCCCGCACCATCTCAATGGGTGCCCGCGCGACATCGGACGTGCTCCGTTAGCCGTGCAGCACGGGACTCGTGTATCGTGCCGTCCGGGAGAGGGCGTGCGTGCACCTCGCCGACCTCAATGTGATGAGGACATGGAGTTCCTGGGCACGTCGTCGAACATCAACGATCATGATATCGCTCGCGTCGATCCCGACAAGACGGACAGCCGGGCCGACGGATTCCAGCACGTCGACGAGATCGGTCACGGGACCAGAGCCAATGTCGGAGACTGTCTCTCCCGGTCGACGGCTTCCGGGCGGCATCCTGGGTGTTGCGTTGCCAAATTATGCTTGACAGCGGGCCCCGGCAGAGTATGATGCGACGGTCGAGCACGACGAAATAGCTATCACGCCGAAGTTATAAGCAGAGTGATTTGGCGGCATGATCGGCGAGAATTGGTTAGAAAGAAAATCTTTTTCCTCACAAGGCTCTCGAGCGTGCGGAAGGGTGTGCGACGCACGGGGAGTTTCTCGTGGGCGCCGCGCCTTTGATGAGAGGGCCCGAATCCAGCCAGTAGAGATTCCTCTAGGGGTCGCGGCTGACTGCCTGCTTTCCGGCTCCCGCACGACAGAGTTTCGCGGGATTTCCCAGATCCACTTGATGCAGTGGACGTTAGTTGACAAAATGCGGCGCCCCTACTCTGACTCCAGTGTTGTTCCTCCGTCCCTGCTTACCGGAGTTCACCCCACTGTGATTCCGGGACGTGGAAACAGCACATGATGAAAGAGGATAAACCTATGTTGATCGGCACGCGCCTGCGCCAGCTCCGTGAGCGGAAGCAAATGACACAAGAGGAAATTGAGGAACGGATAGGGTTACTGCGTTGCTACGTCTCCCGAGTCGAAAACAGTCACACCGTCCCTTCCCTGGAGACTCTGGAACGTTTTGCCGGGGTTCTCGATGTTCCGTTATATGAGCTCTTTTTCTCAGGAGAAGAGGCTGCGCCAACACCTAGCCTCACGGCACGAAGGACGCTGGACGAACTGACAAGGAACAATAGCAATAAGGGAATAGATGCACAGTTCCTCTTGAAGCTCCGGAACCTCTTGAGCCGATTAACCGAGCCGGACCGGGATTTCATCCTGAGCTTGGCCGAAAAATTGGCCACTCATTAGGGTAACCCTCCTCGTGGTCTGCGCCCTGGGTTAGGAACGGCAGCACCTTCAGCACAGAGGGTACAACAGCTGTAACTTCGCCCGATGGTTAGCTGGTGCGGCCAAGACGGCCACGGCGATATTGAACCGCGACAAGTTCCGCTGAATGACAGGTTCCGATCCGTGGCGACGGGGAGCGGACCTGTCGTTACCTCCCGCCGCCGTATCAAATTTTTCCCCGCTCGCCCCGAACCCGTCGCCGGTACACGTATACCGCCGCTTGCTCCGCCGTCTTCCCCCCCCCAGCATCGCCGCCCACGCTCCGGTTCCGAGCAGTAATTGCGCACCTTCCAGTCCGCCAACACCACCAGCACTTCGTTGCTGTGGTAAACTCTTGTCCAGCACCACTTCCTCGGGCCCTTCCGGATTCACTCTCTCGCCTGGCTTCGTCCCCGTCACCGTCGAGATCTGTTCTCCCGCTTCGCACACCGTCTCGCCGACCGTGCCGTGTCCACCACGTCGGCCGGTTGCACCGTGACCCACACCACCGCTCCGCTGCCGAAATCCACCGCCTGCTCCACCGTGTGGCCAGATGAGTTCGCCCGTCCTTCATCTTGGTGATCGGCGCATCCGGATCATGGGGGTGTTCACATTCCTCATTCAGTAAGCAAACGTTTGAGCGGGTCGGTGCCCTTCCATAACCCAATCCGCGATGTTGCCCTTCCGCCATTCAGCGGGCTCCTGGGGCGTTATCCGGCTCTCCAGTCCCATCGCGAGCGCCGCAGCACCGCGGGCGAGGTGTTGGCGCGGCCCCGTGTCCCGCATCCAGCGAGGGTTACCAGGATGGCCGTCGGATATAACCTGGCGCGTGTTACCGCCTTTGTCGCCGTTATCCTCGTGCAGTGGATGGTGAAGGCCTCCCGCGAAATGCACAACGAATTTCAGCGCTTCTGCCCTGGCTGCAAGGAGTGCGCCGGATCTCGCAGCGTGCCCAAGAATTGCTCAGTTTTGGCAATAACGCAATTGCCTTGCGGACAATTCCGCGCCATGTCAATTTTGGGTTCGGCAAGCGGGCAGCCGAAGTAAAGCCAAGAGCCCGGTTCTCGATGATGATGGCGGTAGTCATCGGCCCAGCTCGCAATCACATCAGTCCCGTTGCCCTCCAACAGGGCGGATGCCTTTGCCCTCGCGAAATCCGCGATGTAGTGCTCGGCAATAAGGGCGATGACCTGGTGCCCCTCATGCCCCCACGCCAAGCAAGGTCCGAGCCAGAAAACAGCAGTCAGCAACACCACAGTACGCACCATCTCGATGCTTGAGGCATGGTCCCACTCCAGCGCGAACCTATCACGCGCCCGATAACGCCGCAACGACCGACCCCCCCGTTCCCAGCGCCCCTCACTTGAAGCACTTAATCTTCTTACTGAACCGTCCGATATATCAGTAGATCGGGCATCTACGCACCACCAGGCCGGGTGACTTTCTCGCAGGGACTTGGCCACTTCTGAGTAAGTGATACGAATACAGCACGTTGGTCGCCGTGAGTGCGGCCTCGAAGGAGAGTATCAATGGGGCGATATGGCGTGTTCAGGATGCTTAATGACGGATCGGCCTTGTGTATCGGAGCTGCTTGCGATTTCGCAGAAGCCAAAACGGAGATGCTGAACGCGGCACACCGGACCGGTCTGAAACTCTTCGTCTATGACTTAGACCGAGAGCAGACTGTTGCGACAAGTTTGGAAAGCAGGCCTGCTGGCGGCGCTAGCGAGGACCTATAGAATAGAGCCGCCTGACGACAGCCGTCCGGGACTGAATCGGGGGAGTATGCCAGATTTGCATCGGCAATCGGAGGGATTCCCAAACCAGCCTGGCAGTTGAAAATCAAGGGCCAGAGTTTTCACCGAATCTTCCGACACACGAGTGGATACGAAATCGACGCGCCCAGTGGGGTGGTCACATTGCGCCACGGCTTTCTCTTCTCACTGGGTGGTGCGGTCAGGATGTTTTTTGCTGCGGTGTATCAGGCCTGGAAGGAAAGTGTTTTTGGGGCGCTAGCAGCCCGTGGTAAAAGTCATCATGTCGCATTAAGCATAAGTAAGTAGGATAATCTGTAAGATGATATTGCAATATAGCAGAATG
>Ga0335078_10019374_pt1 | contig 10115 bp, 10 predicted proteins | sample Lox_Sample_32_FD_206711 | JGI IMG/M metagenome (GOLD analysis project Ga0335078, IMG submission 206711) | Soil microbial communities from Loxahatchee National Wildlife Refuge, Florida, United States - Lox_Sample_3.2 | ecosystem: Environmental > Terrestrial > Soil > Wetlands | place: USA...
GAACATTTGGATAATGGACACTCTGCTCCAGCGGTACGAAAAACATGGGCTTTGCGGGCTGGTCTGGATCGTTGTACTTGGCGTCACGCGCCACGCCGACGATCTCAAACGTGCCCGCATACCGTGAGTTGTCCATACCAAAGTGCTTGCCGATGGGATCTTCGTTGGAGAAGTATTTCCTGGCCAGCGACTCGTTCACAATCGCCACTGGGCGCGAGCCGCCGGAATCGCCTTCCGCAAAATCGCGCCCGCGCACGATGCGCTGGCCGATTGTCGAAAAGTACTGATGGCTCACACGGTCCCAGGACACACTCTCCTCCTGCCCAGCCGTCGGGTCACCCTTCCCTTCTATGGCAATGTATTCGCCCCAGTTATTGCCGCTCAGCGGACTCCAGGCCGCCAGGCTTGCGCTCTGCACATTCGGCAACCGCACCAATCCATCTTCGATCGCGCGATAAAGCGCGTTGAGGTGTTCGGGTGTGTAACTGTCCAGAGGAGGATTGATCTGAATACTCATCCGATTTTGGACGTCGAAACCAAAGTCCTGACTCTCCAGATTCCGCAAGCTCACGGTCAGCAAACCGGCGCATGCCAACAAAACCAGGGAAAGCGCCGCCTGGCTTACTACCAGCATCTTTTGCGGCAATGATGCCCCGGCGCGAGTGCCGCGGCCTGCTCCGTGCAGGGCCTCTGCCGGATCGGAACGTGAAGCCAGCCACGCGGGCGCTACGCCAAACATCACACCGGTCAGCAGTGAAAGTGCAAACGCAAATCCCAGAACCGGCAGCGAAGGTCTCGCACTAATGGGCGTAAAGGTGGCGCTGTGAAATGCCAAGGCCAGCATCAGGCGCGCTCCCACGTATGCAACCCCTAATCCTGCGATGCCGCCCAGCACCGACAGCAGTACCGCCTCCGTCAACTGCTGGCGAATCAGTCTCGTTCGCGCAGCCCCCAGGGCCAGGCGCACTGCAGTCTGGGCGCGGCGAGCGGCTCCCCGCGCCAGTAGAAGATTGGCCAGGTTGGCGCACGCGATGAGCAGTAGTGTTCCACAAACCATCAGGAGAATACGCAGACTGTCGCCATAGTTCTCCCTTAAGGAAGTGACACCCGCTCCGGCCGGAGCCAGCCGGATAAATTTGTGAGGAATTGTAGGGTCAACCTGCGGTTTGAATTCGGCGGGCATTTCATCTTCGTCACGGAGCCACCGTTGGAGCACCGCCGTTAGCCGGGCGGGAAGTGCTTCGACGCTCGCACCCGGCTTCAACCTTCCGATGGCATACAGCCACTGGGGATGATTCGTTCTCATGTGCGCATTCTGACCGTCGAATAAGATCTCCTGTTGCAGTGGCAGCCAAAAGTCGGGCGGATCGCTCCGCAGTGTGTCGCCAAAAAAGCCTGGAGGCGTAATCCCAATCAACGTGACTGGCTGTCCTTGCACGAAGAATGTGGACCCGACGATCCCCAGCTCTGAGCCGTAAGCCTGCTGCCAGGTGCGATAGCTCATCATCGCCACCGGCGCGGCCGACTGTTGATCGTCCGAGTTGTTAATCACACGTCCGGCAAAGGCCCCGAGGCCAAAAACATGGAAGTAATTCCCGCTCACGTACTCAGCCCGCAAGGGACGCGCCTCGCGGTCTTTGGCTTCCTGCCGAATGCTGTAGATCCCCGGAGCGGCCTGAAAAGCGGTGGCTTCCTCGAACTCGGGTGCAGCCGCGGCCAGACGCTGGTAGAGCGAATAAGAGAACAGGCTCCAGTCATCGTCCTCCCAACCCTCGACACAGCACTCCGATGTATCCCCAATGCGATACAGCTGAGCGGGATCGGCGACCGGCAACGACTTCAGCATGATGGCCTGCGTCAGGGTGAAGATCGCGGTGGTCGCGCCGATGCCGATAGCCAGAGTGAGTAACGCAGTCAACGTGAACGTAGGAGCGTGGCGAAGCTGCCGGAGAGCGTAGCGGAGATCTTGCAGAAGGGTTGGCATGCGGGTCTCCCCCCGCCGGATTATACGTCGACCGAAAAGCGTTGGCTCGACGAGACAAACTTAAGGATTTTCAAACTCACGCCACTTTTTGGCGAAACTTCCTGATCCACTTAAAACCTCAACCTGCTTCACGAAAGCGTCCTCTTACTTAATCCACTCCGATGCCAAGAACTCCTCACCCAGCGCCTCGCTTACCAGTGGCTTTGCCATCTCCAGCCCTTTCTGGCTGTTCGTAAACATCACTACCGCCGACTTCGATTTCGGCTCCGCCATCACAAACGCTTTGAATGACCCGTTATCTCCCCAATGCCACAGCGCATCTCTTCCATCGTTATGCTGAATGCCCCATCCCAGGCCCCAGAACAGATTCTTCGACAACTCTTTCGGCTCTTGCTTCACGCAAATTCTGCATGACAGGTCGATCGCGACCTGTGGCTTTTCCATCTCGCGCAGCGTCCCCCGCTTCAGCCCCTTCCCGTTGAGGATCGCGTCAACAAATAGCGCATAATCCCCGGCCGTCGTGTTCAGCGTTGACGCCGCTCCGGCTTCCTTTGGTTTCCACAACTCAACCGGCTTTCCGTCCGAATCGTGCCCCGTGGCGGTAAGCGCATCAAACGCCGGCTTCCATACATAACTGCTGCTGGTCATCCCCAACGGAGTGAATACCGCTTCCGTCATATAGTCGTTGAGCGGTTTCCCTGTGATCTGCTCGACCACTCGCTGCAGGTAGATATAGCCTTCGCCCGAGTAGCTGAACCGCTCTCCCGGCGTGAAGTAGATAGGAAGTGAATTCCCATCGCGCCAGTTTGGAAATCCCGTTCGATGACTCAGCACGATCCGCGCAGTTATTTTCCCGAGGCGGTCGTCCCCTTCGATATATGGCTTCGGCAAATATGTGGTCAGTGGAACGTCAAGCCCCAGTTTGCCTTGCTCCACCAGCTTCAGTACGCCGTAGGCAAAGAGCGGCTTACTGAGTGAAGCTGCTTCAAAAACTGTATCCACGGTCACGGGCTGGCCAGTTGTGACTTCCTTGACCCCGAAACCATGTACCCACGTTGTCTTACCCCCGCGAACCAACGCAATCGACAGTCCCGGCAATCCGACTTTTTTCATCAGCGCTGGAATATCGTTCTCAAGCTGCGGGAATGTTGTCGCGGAGACCTTCGTTGTTTCTTTCTTCGCACTCGACAACAACGAAAGAAGCGTCAAACAAATGATTAATGCCCCAAAGAGAAAAAGCCTCGCCGTGTTCATCCCACCCACTTCCGAAAATGATGTGAATTCACCGACTTAGACGCATCGCGAAAACATCTGTAAACGCACCAGGAGATTTCCACAGCCGAACGTTCTTTCCTTGTGACATCTGACCTTGCGCTTCACAAAGCAAACATTCCATCATGGCGTGCCGAGCGGCAAAGGGCTTGTCGAGATTGATATGAGCCAAGTCTTTGTACCGCAAGATTTTGCGTACAAGTCCAAGCGGCTCAATATTTTGCGGAGTCTCATGGGATACCCCACGAGCTAAGATCTTTGAAAACAATATTTTGCGAGGATTGAACCAAAAAAAATCGCGGGGTACCTGCGGAGTAGCAGTGTGGTGCCGTCGCCTCCGAGTAATGTCGCTAAAGGTCTCATCCGTCCTGCCGATAGGAACTCATAGGAGACTCTATGATCACGCCAATCCACAGTCCACAAGCGGTTGATCCTCGGCAGCCGGTGCAACCAGCACACGAAGTCAGGCCCGATCCCGTGGCCCAGACTGCGCCCGTCCAGAAAAGCGGACAGGTATCACAGGATCAGGTGACACTCAAGAGTGCTGGCCAGGCGGCGGATCCTGATCGAGATCGATAAACCGGTTTGATTACTAAGCCGCACCAGTGGGACTGCCGGGGGATATTCATGTCTCGTGGCGCCCAATTTCTGCGCTGGATCGCAAGAAGTGGAAATCGGCGCCCCGGCCGTCGCATCGGGCACCTTACTGATTACTCCGCGCACCTCCGTGCACTGCCGGGCCCTTGCTATGATGCGCTCTCTTGATTTCATCTTAGCCTTGAGGTCGCGAAATGTGACCTCAAGTTTCGGAATCCATCATGACCCCAACTGCCCTGATTCTCACCCGCAAAGTAGGATCGAAGATCCTCGTCCTGCGCAATCAGAAAGTGATCCTCGACTCTGATCTCGCCGAGCTTTATGGCGTGACGGTCAAGCAACTCAATCAGCAGGTGAAACGGAACCGCGACCGCTTTCCGTCGGATTTTATTTTTACCGTGACTTCTGCTGAGTACAAAAACTTGAGGTCACAAGTTGTGACCTCAAGTTCGAAACACGGCGGCCGCCGCTACCTGCCTCACGCATTCACCGAACACGGCGCGATCATGGCCGCGACCGTCTTGAATTCGAAGCGCGCCATCGAGATGAGCGTCTTCGTGGTGCGGGCATTTGTGAGGATGCGCGAGGCGATTCTCGACAATCAACGCATCGCCGCGAAGCTGGACGAACTCGAGAACCGCATCGATTCCCACGACGGCTCGATCGAAGAACTGGTCGAAGCGATTCGAGAACTGATCGCGCCGCTGCCCGCCAACACGCGACGCATCGGTTTTGAAGTTCCCGGGGCGCATTCAAAGCCGGAGAAGGCTCCGAAGTCGCAGCGAGGGTAAGCCAAGCATTCGCTGCGAAGGTCGCGAAGAGATCGCGCGAAGATCGACGTCAAAGAAAGTTTTTCCTTCGTGTACCTTCGTGCCCTTTGTGGTTAAGCCTTTACTTAGCACTTGCTTTTTCGCTTTATCTTCGCCAATAATGTGCCATGGCCATCACACGCAGGCAGCGCGAAGTGTATGACTTCATCTCCCGATTCGTCACTGAAAACGGCTACTCGCCTTCGTTCGAGGAAATCGGCCAGGGATTAAAGCTGAATTCCCTCGCGACCGTGCACAAGCACATCTCCAACCTCGAGAAAAAAGGACTGCTGACGCGCGACTACAACCGCAGCCGCTCGATTGATCTGCTGCCTCCGAAAGGCAAGCTGAAGCAATCGATGAGTGTGAACACCGGCGTGGTCTTGCCCCTGATGGGACGCATCGCAGCCGGCCAGCCGATTCAGGCGATCGAGAATCCCGAGACGATTTCGCTGGCGGATTTCGTACGCTCGAAAGAAGTGTTCGTGCTCGAGGTTCGCGGCGACTCCATGCAAGACGAAGCGATCCTCGATGGCGATTACGTGCTCGTCGAAAAAGCCAAGACTGCACACAACGGCGACATCGTTGTCGCGTTGGTCGATCAGAACGACGCAACGCTAAAGCGTTTCTATCGCGAAGGAGAGAGTATCCGCCTGCAACCATCGAACGTAAACATGCGCCCGATCATTGTGCCCGCAGCGTCTGTCGATGTGCAGGGGAGAGTGATCGGGGTGCTGAGGAAGTACTAGCAGCGTCGGCCTTCGCGAATGCAAAAACGCCCGGGAACGATCCCGGGCGTTTTTCACTGATAGCTGAAAGCTGATAGCTCAGAGCGGACAGCTTATCCGAGGTGCTTGTTCAGGGCTTGGGCGATGGCGTCCTTGGGCCGATAGCCGACCAGTTGCTCGACAACTTGCCCACCTTTGAAGACCAGCAAGGTCGGGATACCGGTGACCTTGTAGCGCATTGGGGTGGCCTGGTTGGAGTCGACGTCCATCTTGCCGATTTTGATTTTGCCCTGGTACTCGGAGGCCAGTTCCTCGACGATGGGGGCGATCGCGCGGCAGGGGCCGCACCAGGTTGCCCAAAAGTCCACCAGAACGGGCTTGTCCGATTTCAGTACGTCCTGGTCGAAGTTCGCATCTGTCACTTCGACAATTCCGTTGCCTGCCATTGTTTTCCCTCTCCTCGTTGTAACGTCGCGCTGTCGGCCGACGCTCCATCGGGTTGCGCTGCCGGTTGGCGATCTATATAAGTGCATCCCCTAAGGGAGCCGAACTTTCTATCGTAGCACTGGGTTAGATGACTGAGGAGGGAGAAACGGTGCAATGCGCGCCGACTGACTGAAAGTCATGGCCTGTCATGAGGATGCGGCGTTTGCCCCGGTCCCGGATGGGGAACGCTCAGCGACTTGATGAAGCTCACCAGTTGCCACCGCTGCGGCTCGGGGAGTTTCGACCAGACAGGCATCCCCCGCCGGACTACCCCGTTGGTCAGAACCCAGAACAACGTCCCGGAAGATGCCCGTTGCACTTCCTCCGCCCGCAAACTGGGACCTTTCTTACTGCCATGCCCGCCCTCGCCGGTTTCACCGTGGCATTCGGCGCAATGCATCCCGTAGAGTTTGCCGCCAGCAGCAACCGCGTCAGGATCGGATGCAAGCGGATTGTGTCGAGCCACAGCCTTGCGCGGGGCTTTGGCCAATTCCGCGTACAGAACGTTTTCGCTTGCGGTTGGTACTGTTTTCCCAGTCTGCGCACATGAAGACAAGTGCAGAAAAACTATCAGGAACGCGGATGAGAAGCAGGCAACGGCGCGCGTCAGACTTGGGCCTGTGCCCAGCGTTCGCTGAAATGTCAGGAGATACTTGGTTACTTTAAATCTCATCGTTAGCGGCCTCCAAACAGGCGAGCGAGGGCGCCGCCGAATCCGGGGAACTCGTGCGAAAGCCCCCATCGCAGCAGAAACCGGTGACTGTTGTCGTTGAGGCCAAAGCCGGGGGACAGTCGCAGTGTCCAGTCAGAAGGCAGGTTCCAGGCGAGGACCGGCGCCAGATAGTGCGACGTTTCATGTAAGCCGAAACTGTAGCGGTCACCGAGGCCTCCATACATTTCGAGTCCGGCGATGAAATTCTCGCGGCAGAAATTGCATTTGTTCACAGACGCTTTCAGCGCGAGAGGCCGGCTCACCCCGATGGCGTATCCGAACTCCCAGGGCTCTCCTCCTGTCAGATTCTTCGTCGCGATCGTATTCTCGGCGATGTTCCATCCATTGAAAGTCTTCGACAGGATCAGTTTGGTTTCCAATTCGTGATCATGATCCTGTCGCGCGAGAGAATTGGGATCGGCGTAGTCCGCCTCAACGTCGTGACCTTCGACTTCCTTCAAGATCTTGTCAGCCCCATTGGTTTGTTCATATTCGACATAGAGCACAGGATTGATGAAGTGTTCGCGCTGCAGTATCCGGAAACGGTTCTCCCATCGGAAGCCCGTGAAGATAGTGCTGTCGTTAAACGTTGATTGGCCATCGAGATAAACCTCGGTAGTCCACCATGCCGTAGCACCGTATTCAAACTCCGTCCAGAAGGAGTGAAAGTCGTTGCCGCCGCGCTGCGTGCCAAAGGTTGAGAAATATTCAACCTCGAGATTGCCTGGCTCTTCCAGATAGTGGTCATAGGTCACGATATATGGGCTTTCCTGCGCGGACACAGAAATCGCGACTATTACCGGTAGTAACAATACGAACAGGCCCGCTAGACTCATCCTGCGTGCCATTCGGCGGAGAATCGAATGATTGAGAGTCATCAACTCCTTTACAGATGCGACCGAGTCGCAACAATATGATATAATCCTAGTTGCAACTTAGTCGCATCTGGGATTACTTTTCTAGGATGCCCGACGGTACGGTTCGCTGTCCAGTCCTCGCAAAAGAATCTGTCGCACCTCGAATGCGACCAGTTGCGACAACAGCGGAGAGGGTGCTCTATGCCACTACCACAGACAGAAGTTCCGGGGCGTTTGCAAGCGCAGTTCACCGAGCGCGGAATTCGCATGACGCAGCAGAGGCGCGCCATTCTGAGCGTGATGGAGACGGCGACCAAGCATCTCGACGCGGCGCAGATTCTGCGCAAGGCGCAGCGGCTCGATCCAAGCGTCGACCGCAGTACGGTGTACCGGACGCTGCGGCTGTTGAAACGGCACGGCATGATCGATGAACTCGACTTGATGCACATCAACGGGGAGGGACATTACTACGAGCGCAGGCTGGAGCGGGACCACATCCATATGGCTTGCCTGCGCTGTGGGAAGATCACGGAATTCGTCAGCAACAGTTTTGAAAAGCTGAAGCAGCAAGTCGAGAAGGACTGCCGTTTCCGCGTGCTGGTTTCGCGGCTCGAGATTGGCGGATATTGCTCCGACTGCCGCGGTGGAGCTCAGTAAGAAATGGAAATCCGGTTCCTCAATACCGATGACGCGGCTGAGTGGCTGCGCTTGCGTCTGGAAGCGTTGCGACATGATCCTGAGGCATTCAGCGCTTCCCTGGAGGAGTATGAGTCGCTCAGTGTAGAAGAAGTGAAGCATCGCCTGTGGTCGAGCGCGGATGCGTTTGTCGTGGGGGCGTCAGAAGGCAGTCGGCTGATAGGGATGGCAGGTTTCTACCGCGATCAAGGAGGAAAGTCGCGTCACAAGGCACGCGTCTGGGGTGTCTATGTCAGTCCGGCGGCAAGGGGCAACGGTGTCGGGCGCGGATTGATGCAAAAGTTATTGGAGCGGGGAACCAAGGTCAATGGTGTCGAGCAGATCCTGATTTCAGTCACCTCGACACAGACGGCGGCAATAAAACTCTACCGTTCGCTCGGGTTTGAGCCGTTCGGGCATGAACCTCGCGCTCTGAAAGTGGCCGGCAAGTTTATAGACGAAGAGTACATGGTGATGAGGGTGGAGAGGTCAGCTCAGAGCTAGACCGGCGAACCATGTGCTCTCTGTGATCAGGCCTTTTTCAAAATTCCTTCACCACAGGGATCTCAGAGGAACACAGAATAGAAAAGCGCCCTAAGACTTTTCAGTCCAGGACGCCTCGGCAGCCCTCCCCCAGAACTGCCAAACCACGACTGGATACTAGAATTCAGCGTAATAGGTGTAAACGTCACTTTGGTAATTGCGTTAACTCAAAGCTGACCAAGGTAATGAGGACCTTACTGCTTCAGCCAGGTTTGACCGCCATCGACCGTGGTCCAGACCTCTGGGACAGAAGTGACGACTCGTCCGTGCTGGGGGTCAGGAAATTCGAGGCTGACGATGTCGCCAGTCAAACGCGCATTTGAGGAGGCAGGAACCACCCGAGTCCAGTGCTGACCCGCATCGTTCGAGTGATAGAGCAAGCCGCCAGATGCGGCGGCCCAGACATCGGGCCCGTTCGAAGCCACCGCCCGGAACAAGGGCGTTGTGACTTCCTTCTTCAAGGAATCTTTCCTCTGAGAGTTGCTGATCGCATCCTTCGCCGCGCCGTGCAGGGCTTCCGACGGAGCACTTGCGACGATGGCAGTTACATCGACCTTCTCCCACGTGTTTCCCTGATCCATAGAGCGTTGGAGAGCGCCGGAGGGATCGACATTCCACTGAACCGACGCGAATGGGTTCACTGACACAACCGTGGCTGGAAGCGGCCCTCCAATGACTTTTCCTGCCGCCAAAGCTTGAGTGTTGTTAACGGCTGGCTTGCTCCTCTCAACCCGCGAATTAAGCTGCCGCAGGCCCGACTGAGCCTCAAGCGGGGCGGCACCTGCATCCAGGCTGGCAGTTTCGTTGTTCGCAGCAACCGGCGACGAGGCGACCTCGACGGTCTCTGGCTGCGCCGAAGCCGGCATATTCCCGGCGGACTGTTTGACTTGCACTCGTGCGGCCGCAGAAGGAGGTGCGGAGAACGCTGAGGTCTGGCTCTGAAAACTGTTCAGATTTTGCGCCTGTACGTGCGGACCAAGCTGCAAGGTCCTGGCAACGGGGTGGTCTCGAACGAGCGTTGTGCCCGAGGCCGGCGCTGCCGTCGTCCCAGACGCGCCCGCCGTGGCCGGGTTCAATGCTGCCTGATCCGATGGCAGAGAGGATGGAGTTGGCTGTTTATCCTGATTGGGTGCTGCTGGCGCGGGCACGGCAGGAGCAACGTTCTTTGCTTCCTTAGCAAAACTCTCCTGCGCCTTGGAAGCCATCGTCGATGAAACTTCTCGCCGTTGCCGGTATTGGATGATACCGAACGAGCCAACCACAATGATTCCCGCGGCGATGACGCCCCAGCGAAGGACGGGCCAAGCGAACCAGACAGGCTTGGATGCGCGCACAATTGGCTGATCCGCCTCGGCGATCGGAAGAGCCAAAGCAACGATTTCCCGACATTCCGAACAGTCCCCGAGATGAACGATTACGCTTGCCCGTTCGACTGGAGAAAGGTTGCGCTCA
>Ga0335078_10019375_pt1 | contig 10115 bp, 9 predicted proteins | sample Lox_Sample_32_FD_206711 | JGI IMG/M metagenome (GOLD analysis project Ga0335078, IMG submission 206711) | Soil microbial communities from Loxahatchee National Wildlife Refuge, Florida, United States - Lox_Sample_3.2 | ecosystem: Environmental > Terrestrial > Soil > Wetlands | place: USA: Florida...
GTGAACTCGTCGCGTCAGTGCGGGCCGCAAGGCCGTGACCTGCCAGGGCGAAAAACGCGGCGGGTCACCGGCGGGAGCCGAGCTGCCGCTTCTTACGGACGCTGACGTCGCCGCCTACGCGGCTGCCGTTGGCGACCACAACCCGCTGCACGTCGATCCGGTGTTCGCGCGTCGCTCGCCGTACGGCCGACGAGTCGCGCACGGCGCGCTCGCCGCCACCTTAGCGCTGTCCACCGCCGAGCGGGTCCAGCTCGACGCGGTGCGCGAAATCGAAGTGACCTTCCGCCAGCCCGTGCTGCCGGGCATCCGGTATCGCGTGGACCCGGTGCCGGCAGCCGGCGGGTTCGGCCTGCGCACAAGCTTCGGCGACGTGCGCGTGCTGGACGTCCGCTGCCGGACAGGATCTCCGCCGCCGGTGTCGAGCCCTCGCGCATCGGTGCCGCTGACCATCCCGATCCCCGGGGAAGCACGCGTCCTCGACCCCGCCGCGCTGGCCCGGATCGGTTCGGAGGAAGGCAGCTACGCGGCAGACGCCGTCGGTCTCGCCGGCCTGCTCGCCCGATTCTCGGCCAGAGAGATTCCCCCGCACCTGGCCGTGCTGCTCGCCTGGGCGAGCTACTGGACCGGAATGTGCGTGCCGGGCCGGGACGCGCTGCTGATCGGTGTGACCGCGAAGGTGCACTCGGCGAGCGCGGGTGTCGTCGGTTTTCGCACGAGGCCGCCAGCGGCCGACTTGCGTACCGGGCTGACCACGGTGCGGGCGGAGCTTTCCGGCGGAGTCGGTGCGGAGGTCACACTGCAGAGTGTGCTGCGTCGGCAGATCCCAGCGGCCGCTCCGGACGAGATGGCAGCTTTGCTGCCGCCGTCCCCGCGGCTGGCCGGCCGGACCCTGCTGGTGGTCGGCGGAGGCCGCGGGCTAGGCGCGGCGATAGCTACTGGGCTGGCTGGTCAGGGTGCGACCGTGTTGGTTGGGTGCATCGGCTCGACGGAAAGGCTGGACCGTGCCCTACGGGACTACGGTGACCGGCTGAAGCCGGTCACCGCTGATGCGGGCGAGCCGGCCGCCCTCGCGGCGGCGATCTCAGCCGTGCTAGCGGACGAGCCGCTCGACGGCCTCGTTCTCACCGCGGGGCCTGCCATCCCGGCCATGCCGGTCGCCGCCCAGGCGGTGGAGCCCGCAATCGACTTCATCACGGCCAGTCTGCGACTGGTCCTGTGCCCGGTCACCACGGCCGGGCCGCGGCTGCGCCGCGGATCCCCTGTCGTGATCACCTCGTCCCAGGCGGTGGCCGATCCGCCCAGGCACTGGCCGCATTACGTGGCCGCCAAGACGGCGGTCGAGGGTTTCGCCGCCTACCTGGCTGCGCACCATCCCTGGCGAATACTGGTCACCCGGCCGGCCCGACTGCGGACCGACCTGACCAACACACCGCTCGGCCACCCCGCCGCGGCTCCGGTGGCGCCCACCGCGGCCGCGGTAGTCGAGGCGATCGTGACCGCGATTCAGTCTGCTGACCCACTGCCCCGCAAAGTCACGTTCGTGTGACCAGCGCGATCGAACCGCTCCCGGAGGACCAGGCCGCCCGTTCCCGGCCGGCTGAGCGGATGGCGCGGGCATGGCGATCCTCAGACGCGCCGCGGGCGGCAGACCCGATCTTCGCAGGGCCGGAAAATCCCCCGAAGTGGCGCAATATTCATTCTGCCCCCTTAACTGAGAGCGGAATCCCCAGAAGCTACTTCCTGACCGGCTCCACCTGACGACATGAGGGTTATTCACCGGTCACTGGGAAACTACCTGCGGCACCCCGGTTAAGTACGGAGGCTCCTTCCGTTTCGGTTAAAAAGACTTAGGGCTGTCGATCCAAATGTACTCGGTGGGCACATCAGCAGCATTTTCCATCCGATGCGGAATAATGCTGGGGAACCAAATCGTGTCTCCAGGGTCAAGAAAATATACCTCAGAACCGACCATCACCTTCAGCCGTCCTGCCAGCACCATTCCCCACTCCTCACCTTCATGGACGAGTGGTTCATCTCCCAACGTCGCGCCCACCTCGTAACGGCCGTAGATCGCCTCGATGGCCTCGGCTTCCTTCGGTGAGGCAAGTTCGAAGTGTACGCCCCCTGCTTCAATAGCGGCTCGAGACTCGGCAATGGCAGTCTTCTCAGGCAGTACCATCCGGTCGGTTGCACGGATGACGCGGCCAGTGGCTTGCTCTGGCTCAGAGAAGAAGAACGTGATAGTAGTACCCATCGCTGTTGCCAGCCGCTTGAGCGTAGATATAGACGGCTCAACCTTGCCCTTCTCAATGTCGCTGACGAGCGACGCCGACACTCCGGCTCTCTGGGCAAGGTTGCGGATGCTGTATCGATGTTCCCTGCGCAGTCGGCTCAACCGCTCGCCTATTGATACCGCTTCTTCGCGCACATGCTCGCTCACGTACGATCCTCCTGTGCCACCGCGCCTAGACCGCTGTTCGGTCACACCGTACACCTTGTCTGAGGCTGCCTGAAGACGCTGGATTGCTCTTGGGCCCACCCCGGCGGCGGCTGCGCCTCTGGGTTCCCACCTGACCTGCCATGACTCAACGCGACGCACAGGGCAGACTGCAGCAATTACTGCTTCCGGATCAGACCGGGCTGCTTCCCCGCATAACGCTCAGACCTTGAACTCGTAGGTAAGGAGGCATGACACGAAGTTGCGGATGCGGGACCTGATGGAAGGCGCGGCGTACCTTCCCAAGTGATCACCAGGAAGGAAGCCGGCGGGCGAACGCCGGCGGGAAGGACGCCAATGAGATGGTAGTCGCTGAGGAGGCCGTGCGCGAGGATCTGGTCGCGAGCCTGGATGAGATCATGCGAAAGGGGCGCGCGGGGAGGTGACCGCGCCGCGTGTGAACGACCGGCGCGCGACTGGTGACCAAGGAGCGGATGCGGTTCTCCTCACGATCTTGCCGCCGTGGCGCCGCAAGAGGCCGTGGTGCTGCAAGAGCCCGAGTCGACCTTCGCGACGGTCAGGCTCCGGACCAGGGTCACGAAGGCAGGCTGGACCAGGGTCACGAAGGCTCCCGGGCCGCCAGGCTGGCGATGGTGTTCAAGCTCATCGAGGCCGCAGCGAACGCTGGCGCTCCGTCAACGGCCCGCACCTGGTTGCCCTGGTCCGGGCCGGGGCCAAGTTCGGGAAAGGAGTGCTCGTCGAGAGGCCCGATGAGGCCGAGATGAAGCTTGCCGGGTGATCCATCAGGACACGCCGTCCACAGCTCTTGGCTATTTCTCTAGGTATAGGCGGCACGGGACGACAATCGAAGCCATCGTGTCCGACCGACGTCGGCTTCGTTTCCTATAAACCGGGGTTCCCTGAAAGCGTGGATACTGAGAATTGGCTGATCTTGCCTGTCCGCGCTTTCCTGATAGCTGTCATTGACCGTGGCACTCGCAGATGGATCTGGCCCGTATTTCGTGATGGTCACAGACCCCGTCAGGTGGCCAGGATGACTCGCTTGCGGAGCAGTCCGAAGCTGGCGCGGCCGTACATCTGTGCTTTGATCATCTGATGCGGCTGACTTTGCCTTCGACGATCAGGGTAGGGCCAGGCCGTTGCGGGCGGCGTCGTGGTCGTGCTCCAGGCCGCGGGTGAAGGAGTGCAGGTCGGGCTGGCCGCCGGTCTCGACGGCGGCGATCCGGTCGTCCTGGTCGGTCGCCGTGCAGGCCGGCAGGGATCTTGACGAACCCGGTGAGGTGCCCGGCGAGGGCGTCCGGGTGCGGGCAGCGTGCCCGCGCCTTCGCGAGCCTGGTGTTCTCATCGCCCATCGCGGATGTCGGGGTTCTTGAGGATCCAGCTGGCGAGGTCGCGGGCTTTGCGGGCCGGGCGGGCCGGGCCGGGCGGGCCAGTCGGGGCGGTCGGGGCGGTCGGGGCGGCGTCGGCCTGGCCGAAGCTGCACGTAGCCGCGGATGGTGCCGTAGCCGCGGCGGTAGCCGCGGTCGCAGAGCCCGGCCTGCAGCCCGGACGGTGCTGCAGCCCTCGTTCCGCCGCTGGTTCAGGCGGGGCTTGTGGTCAGCCAGAGCGACGGGCGGCAGCCGCGGATCTTGGCCAGCAGTTGAGGCCAGGTCCAGCACCCGCGGCGAGCCCCGCCCCCGCCGACCGGCGGAGTCGCCGTAGTAATCCAGGGCCGGGAGAACCGCTCACCTGGGGACGCGCTAGATATCTGCGGGTGTGAGCTGGGGATACCGCAGTTCGCGCAGCTGACCTGACGGGTTCGCCCGGAGGAGTCGGCTGGCCGACCAGCTGGGTGATAGAGACTGTTGACCGTTCGACGTCGCCGTACTAACCTGCCTGAAACAGCGTTATACGTTCGGTAGAAGCAGACAACCCTCCCGACAGCTGCAAGCGACAGGTTCTCCAGGTTCACCTACGTCCTATTTCACTCGTGCGGGCGTGGTGAAGGGGAGAGTGGTGGCGGTCAGCCTCGAAGGCGCGGGCCAGTAGGGTCCGCGACCGCGGTCCGTCTTCTGCTTGCCGTGATCGTGCTAACTAACTGAGAGGACCAGCACCCGACTTTCGGAAGGGGGCTCCGAGCACGATAAGGAGCCGTGGTTTGCAGAGGAGTGAGTTCTTGCGCTCGCATCCGATGTGGGACTCTGAGTGGCTGGAGGAAGCGGTCCGTGGCTGGCGCTAGGTACGAAGACGTCTGGAAGCTATTCGGCTCCAGCCCGGCGGTGAAGAATCTGAGCCTCGAGGTCAAGGACGGCGAGTTTCTCGTCCTTGTAGGGCCGTCCGGCTGTGGGAAGACGACCACCTTGCGAATGCTGGCCGGTCTGGAACTACCTTCGTATGGGCGCATCTGGATTGACGACCGGGACGCTACCATGCTATCGCCTGGTCAACGTGACGTCGCGATGGTCTTCCAGAGCTACGCTCTCTTTCCGCATATGACAGTTTTCAAGAACCTGGCATTTGGCCCCACCGTGCGGCGCCTAGGACGCGCTGAAAGGGAAGCTACGGTTAAGCAGGTGGCTCAGTCGCTCGGACTCGAATCCTTGCTAGATCGGCGCCCCGACCAGCTTTCCGGAGGACAACGGCAGCGTGTTGCCCTAGGCAGGGCTCTGGTAAGACAGCCAAAGATTTTCCTGCTAGACGAACCGCTCTCGAACCTGGATGCAGCTCTGAGAGTGCAGATGCGCACCGAGCTAATTCGTCTGCATCGTGAGTGGCAAGTAACGACTGTCTACGTCACGCACGATCAGGTCGAGGCGCTTACCATGGGTGATCGCATAGCCGTCTTCGACCAAGGCAGTCTGCTGCAAATCGCTGCGCCCTCCGAACTCTACGACGCGCCGCAAAACCGCTTTGTGGCCGAATTCATCGGCTCTCCGAAGATGAATGTGTTCCCGGCGGAGGTGACAGATGTCCGCCAGGACGGGTTCGCCGTCCGCTGCCTCGGTGAGACTATCAGCGCGGAGGGCCGGACACCTGGTGCCGGACTGGTCAAGGGAACGTCCGTGTCAGCAGGCATAAGGCCGCACGATCTCCACTTGGCGGTGGAGGCCCCGCCACGGTGCACCAAACAGCTCAAGGTAACCGTCGAGCTGACAGAAAATGCGGGTTCCGAGATCTTCGTCGAAGTTACGGCGGCCTCGGGCACCCGAATCATGGCCCGGATCCACCGCTCGACTCGCGTCTCGCCGGGAGATCACATCATCCTCGCTCTGGATCCGGCGGATCTCCACCTCTTTGCCGCCGATACCGGCGACACGCTGCTGGTGGGCCGGGTCAGCCCGGAGCAGTCGGCAAAAATGCCGCACGCAATGAAGACCAAATGAGGATTTATGCCAGTGGCTGGGAGGACATGATGATCAGGAAGCGAAGCCTGCGAAGAGGGGCAATGGTTGCTGCCGTTGCCGTCGGCCTGCTTGTCGCAGCATGCACGAGTCCCGCGGCGACCGGCACGCAGAATGGCAAGCAAGTCCTCACGGTAGCTTACTCATCGGAATACGTTTTCCTCACGCCACAACTTGCCACTCAGTGGTGGCACGCAGTCGGTAGCGAGTTCGAGAAGAAGTATCCAAACGTGACCGTCCGGTACGAGCCGATACCAGGTGGATACAACGACTTTAACAGCAAGCTTGCCCTCCTGTACCGCACCTCGGCAACGGCTCCGGATGTTGCCGAGCTTCCGAGCGCCCTGATGGGTGAGTGGGTGAGCTCGGGCGACCTGCTGGCGTTGAACAAGTACGTGGCGACCTCCTCCTGGTGGAGCAATTATCCCGAGTCGGTGAAGGCGGAGACTACCATCAACGGGAAGGTCTACGCTATCAACCACGGCGAGAATACAGAGGCGCTTTACTATAACGTGCCGATGTTCAAGCAGGCGGGAATCCCAGTGCCGTGGCAGCCCCACAACTGGCAGCAGATCTATGCTGCTGCCGCCAAGATTCACGCCGCCCTCCCGAATGTGACGGCGTTTTTCGCGGCCGGCGGGACCGCGCCTGGCGTCGGCGCCATCCAGTACAACGCAAGCGGGAACATGCTGCAAGGATCCACCAACCCCACTATCTACGACCAGAAGACCCACAAGTGGGTCGTGGACAGCTCCGGCATTCGGGAGACGTTGGGCTTCTATCTGAAGCTGGCGCAGAATGGATGGCAGAACCCGACGCTGACAGAAGCGCTGAGTCCAAATGTCGTTGCTAACGCCCCTGGGGACCTGGCGAAGGGGAACATCGCGATCGCGGTCGGCTCGAATTATTACGGAACGGCCTGGGTGAAAAGCGTCTGCGGGCCGTGCTGGTCCCAAGGCGCGAGTACCATGGCTGTGGCGAAGATCCCGACGATCAACGGCCAGGCCTCCCCGGGTAATGGCTCGAGCTATGCGAGTCTTCTCGGCTGCTGGGACCTTGCGATTGGCGCGGCGACTCAGCACGCGCAGGCTGCGTGGAACTTCATTAACGTTGCCCAGGAGGAGGGCAATATGCTATCGGCCGCGAAGGGCGCAGGCTTCGTTCCTCCCGATGATCAGTACTGGTCGGCGCCCTCATACGCTGGCGTCGCGCCGCCGTTCACGCACTTCTTCGCGACGCTGCTCCCGTATTCCAGGCTCGCACCAGAGTTGTCGCAGTACAGCGTGTGGGGGACCGGGTTTGAACAGGCGACCGGTGCCATCATGAGTAACCCGAACACGACGGTGCAGGCCGCCGCGACAATCATGAAGAACTACATCACGGGCCAGATGGGCGCGAGCCAGGTCGAATCGCTGCCATAACGTCTCGTAACGGTGATGGGGACGTGACGATTCCAACACACGAGGATGCCAGGGGCATGGAAGCAGCTCAGCAAGCGTCCGCAGAAGTCGGGACGCGTCCACCCTCACCGTTCGCGGCTCCAGAGGTGGCGCTTCCGGCAAGTCAGCGCCTCGACAAGGCTAGGTTCGACTGGAGCAGCATTCCCCTTCTGCTGCCAGCGGTAGTGCTGCTGGCGGTGCTGTTCCTCGGTCCGGTGGTCTACTCGTTCTATCTCGGGCTGACGAACCTGACGCTGATCGGCCCGACGTCCCACCACTTCAGCTTCACGGGCACGGCCAACCTGAGCAGGCTCATTCATGACCCGGTGTTCCCGAAGTCCCTCTACCTGACGGCTATCTTCGTGGTCGGGTCGGGTGTGGTTGGCGCGACAGTACTAGGCCTGGTACTGGCGCTCGCGATGCAGCGTGCTGTTCGGGCGGTCAGCGGCGTCGTCGGCATCATCGTGATGGTCGCATTCATGCTGCCACCGGTGACAGTCGCCCTTGTCTGGTACGCGACAAGCACCGGGACATTGCCAGCGCTGGTGGGGAGTCCGCAGTCAGACTTCCTTCAGAGCCTTCCCCTGGTCGTTGTCAGCGCGGCGGACACGTGGTCGCTGACCGGCCTGGCCATGCTGCTGTTCGCCGCGGCATTGCGGAATATACCACGAGAGGTCATTGAGTATGCGGAGCTAGAGAACGCGAACGCCGTGCAGCGGCTTTCCAAAGTCGTCATCCCTTTGCTCCGGCCTACCATTATAACGACAGTACTCCTGATGACGCTCCTCGCCCTGGCTAATTTCACTGTCGTATATATCATGACCGCTGGCGGGCCAGGATCCGCGAGCATGATCCTCCCAGTGTACTCGTATCAGCAGGCTTTCTCGTTTGACAATCTTGCATATGGAGCGCTCATTGGGAACGTCACAGTAGTCCTGGCCGGTATCTTCAGCTTCCTGTATGCCAGATTGGTGCGAGCCAGAGCAAGAGAGGCAGGAGGCATCACGTGAGTATCGTGCGGATATCCGCTGACAGCACACTGTCAGATGGGCCAAACCCTGCGCTCGCTCCGGTGCAGCCCAGGCGGGTGACGGGGGGGAAGGCCATCAGCAATGTCGTCCTCCTGGTCTTGGGCGCGCTCTTCCTGATGCCGCTGCTCTGGCTCATATTCGCGTCCGTCGACTCTCACGCTGGGCCGACGATTGAGCTGCCGCGGTTCACGCTAGACCAGTTCAAAGCGGCAGTCAGCGGTGACAACCTGCGAGCTTTGCTGAACAGTTTGCTGATATCTACCATCGCCACAATCGTGTCAACTGTCGCAGCAATATTCGCGGCATATGCCTTCTCGCGCAGGCACATTCCATGGCGCGGCCCCGCCTTGCTGTTCATCCTGATGCTGGCCGGGGTGCCGGTGCCGATCCTCATTGTGCCGATATACGAGCTGTTTGCGAACTATGGATTCCTCGCGCTGGTACCGGCTGCGATATTCCTAGGGGTCACTAGCCTGCCGTTCGAGATCTGGATCATCAAGAACTTCATTGACGCTGTGCCGACCGACCTGGAGGAAGCCGCTCGACTTGAGCAGGCGAATACGTTGCAGGTTCTGCTGCGTGTCGTCCTGCCAGTCGCCATGCCCGGGATCGCCGCCGCGGTCATCTTCGGCTTCATCAACGCCTGGGGCAACTTCCTGGTGCCCCTGATCCTCATCGTTGCCTCCTCGCAGCAGCCCGCTCCGGTAGCGCTCTTCGGGTTCTTCGCCAACGACGTAATCAGATACGGCGCAATGGCAGCGTATTCAATATTGTACTCCGTGCCGGTGGTCATATTGTACTTGGCACTTGGGCGATTCTTCCGTGGCGGGTTCGTACTCGGGGGCGCCGTCAGGGGATGATGGAGGATTACGGGACGCGGTTGCGCTGAGAATGAAACCTGAACGATCAGACGGAAAAGAGGGCGCTCCAATGCGTGACCCGCGGTACGACATTCTCTTTGAGCCAGTCCGGGTCGGGCGGAAGGTGGCACGAAACCGATTTTACCAGGTCCCGCATTGCTCCGGAGCCGGCTCGGACAGGCCCGGCTTTCAAGCAGAGATGCGCGCCGTCAAAGCGCAGGGCGGCTGGGCGGCGATCTGCACCGAGTATTGCTCCGTGCATCCGTCGTCGGATGATACGCCTAGCGTGTCCGCCCGCCTGTGGGATGACGACGACATTGCCAACCTTGCGGTCATGTGCGACCGTGTCCATGAATACGGCTCTCTCGCCGGCGTCGAGCTCTGGCATGGCGGGATTCAGCCCATGAATGCTGAGTCCCGTCATGTCCGGAGCGCGCCGTACCAGATTCCCTCGGACATGCATCCGAGCAATTACCCCCGGTACATGGACGTGGATGACATTAAGCGCATGCAAGGCTGGTACGTCGACGCGGCCCTTCGGGCGCGACAAGCCGGGTTCGACATCGTCTACGTGTATGCAGCACATGTCGAGCTGCCGACTCAGTTCTTGTCGCGGTTCTGGAATCGGCGGGCGGACACGTACGGCGGCTCGTTCGAGAACCGCGCGCGATTCTGGCGTGAGACTCTCGAAAGTGTCCGCGAGGCTGTCGGAGATGACTGCTCGATCGCGTCTCGGCTGGCAATCGACACCTTGCAGGGCGGCAAGACCGGCTATCAGGTCGGGGATGACGGGATTCGATTCGTTGAATACGTCGACCACCTGGTTGACTTGTGGGATCTGACCATCGGCAGTACGTCGGGAAATCAGTGGGGCCATGACGCGGGACCGTCGCGGTTCCTTCCCGAAAATCACGAGGCATCCTACACCGGACGCATTCGCATGGCCA
>Ga0335078_10019377_pt1 | contig 10114 bp, 9 predicted proteins | sample Lox_Sample_32_FD_206711 | JGI IMG/M metagenome (GOLD analysis project Ga0335078, IMG submission 206711) | Soil microbial communities from Loxahatchee National Wildlife Refuge, Florida, United States - Lox_Sample_3.2 | ecosystem: Environmental > Terrestrial > Soil > Wetlands | place: USA: Florida...
ATGTGGAGGCGCAGCAGCACCAGCTTGCCGAGCGTGACCGAGTCACGCGGGACCTGGTCGAGGACCTGCTCGCCAGGCGCACGGCGTTCGCCGGCCGCAAGCGCTCGGTTCTCGATGCCGCCGGGCTCGGACTTGACACCGGGCTGCTGGTCGCCTCCGCCGCGGCGGCCGGCGAGCAGGCAGCGGACCAGCGCGCGCTGGCGGCCGCGGCCTCGGCCATCGCCGGGGCAGGCCGCGGCGGGGCCGGGCTCGCGGCGGTGCGGCAGGACGAGATCGTTGGTGTCGTCCCGATTCCGCGCGCCGGCCCGCAGGCGGCGGTCTCGGGCCTGCGCGAGGCCTGCGCGGCCCTCGCACCTGACCGGGTCCGGCTGGCGGTCGGGGTGAGCACGGTGCATGCGGGCCTGCAGGAGGTACCCGAGGCGTACGCCGAGGCGCGGGCCGCCCGTGACGGGCTCGGCGGCTCGGCCGGCGTGCTCGCCCTGCCGCTGCTCACCGCCCTTGACTACCTGATCCTGCGGGAGAGCAGCACCGCGCAGCGGCTGATCCGCCCCGAGGTCAGGCGCTTCGTGGCCGAGGATGCGGCCTCCGGGGGCGCGCTGATCGCCACGCTGCTTGAGTACGCGGCCTGCGACCTCAACGCGAAGGTCGCCGCGCAGCGGCTGCACCTGCACGTCAACTCCGCCTACTACCGGCTCGACCGGATCGGCGAGCGGACCGGCTGCGACCTGCGGCGGCTCGCCGACGTGGTGGAACTGCTCGTCGCGATCAGGCTGCTCGGCGCGGCGCCGGCGCCGCCAGGGGCGCCGGCCAGGCCGCCAGGAACTTCATGACCGGATCACCACGTCCCTTGTGGTCCGCGCACTAACGCCTCGGCCCGTCTGCCGCGCACAGTGGGCACATGCTGAATCTTGCCGTCCTGCTCGAAGACACCGCACGCGCCAGGGGCGACAGGGACGCTGTCGTCCAGGGCCCGGTGCGGCTCACCTACGCACAGCTCGATGCGGCCGCGAGCCGGGTCGCCGGCGCCCTCACGGCCAGCGGCATCAGGCCCGGAGACCGGGTCGCGGTCAGCTGCCCCAACCTGGCCAGCTTCCCCGTCGTCTACTACGGCATCCTGAAGGCCGGCGCCGTGGTCGTCCCGCTGAACATCCTGCTCACCCAGCGGGAGATCGCCTATCACCTCGCCGATTCGGGCGCCAGGGCGTACTTCTGCTTCGAGGGCTCCGCCGAGCTTCCGGTCGGCGTGGCCGGCGCGGCCGCCTTCGGGGAGACCCCCGGCTGCGAGCACTTTGTCCTGCTGACCGCCGACCTGGACGCCACCCCCGCAGAGGCCACCCCGGCCGAGGCCACCGCGGCCGAGACCATCTCGACAGGGGCCGTCGGCCACCAGACGCTAGCCGAGTTCACCCGTGGCCAGCCGTCTTCCTGCCGGTCCGCGCCCACCGCCGAGACCGACACCGCCGTGGTGCTGTACACCAGCGGGACCACAGGGCAGCCGAAGGGCGCCGAGCTGACCCACAGCAACATGGTGCACAACGCGCTGCTCGCCGGGCGGACCTTCGGAACGGCCGAGCACGACGTGCACCTGATCGCGCTGCCGCTGTTTCACTCGTTCGGCCAGAGCGTGCAGATGAACGCCGGGTTGCTCGGCGGGGCCACGCTCGTGCTGCTGCCCAGGTTCGGCGCTGAGCAGGCGCTGGCCGCGATGCAGGCTGAGCGGGTCACGTTCTTCGCCGGCGTGCCGACGATGTACCACGCGCTACTTGACAGCCCGGCCGCAGGCCAGTTCGACCTGGCCGGGATCGCCGCCCGGCTGCGGGTGGCCGTCTCCGGCGGCGCGGCACTGCCGGCCGAGGTGATGCGCAGGTTCGAGCACCGCTTCGGCGTCCCGATCCTGGAGGGGTACGGCCTGTCCGAGACCAGCCCGGTGGCCACCTTCAACCGGATCGACCGGCCGCGCAGGCCGGGCTCCATCGGCCTGCCGGTGTGGGGCGTCGAGGTGCAGATCCGCGCCGAGGGCGGTGGGGAGGCCGGCGTCGGGCAGCCCGGCGAGATCGTGATCCGCGGCCACAACGTGATGAAGGGCTACCTCGGGCGGCCCGAGGCCACCGCCGAGGCGATCGACGCCGACGGCTGGTTCCGCACCGGCGACATCGGCACGCGGGACGCCGACGGCTACCTGTACGTGGTGGACAGGAAGAAGGACATGATCATCCGCGGCGGGTTCAACGTGTACCCGCGCGAGCTTGAAGAGGTGCTGCTGACCCATCCGCAGGTGAGCATGGCCGCCGTGGTCGGCGTCCCGCACCCGACCCACGGCGAGGAGGTCAAGGCGTTCGTGGTCCGCGCGCCGGGTGCGTCGGTGACCGAGTCCGAGCTCGTGGCCTGGTGCAAGCAGGCCATGGCGGCCTACAAGTACCCGCGGATCGTGGAGTTCGCCGATAGCCTCCCGATGACCGCGACCGGCAAGATACTCAAGCGCGAGCTCGCCAGCCGGAGCCGGCCGTGACCGGCCAGGGACCGCGGGCCCAGACCGGCGCGCAATCAGCGGATGAGACCCGGTCAGCGGATGAGACCCAGTCAGAGGCCCAGTCGCAGGCCCAGGCGCAGGCCCAGGCGCTGGCCGACGCCGCGGCGGGAGCGATCAGCGCGGGCCTGGCGGCCGGCCGGATCGGCGCCGTCGAGGCCGCGGCCGCGCTGGCCAGCGCGCTGGCCCGCACCACGGGCGGCGCCGAGCGGGCAAGGACGCTGCTGCGCGAGTACGCCGCCATCGCCGCCGGCCGGTCAGCGGTGGCCCCGGCCCGCGGCGACAGCCGCTTCGCCGACCGCGCCTGGACCGACAACCCGGTCTACCGCCGGATCGGCCAGGGCTACCTGGCGACCGCGCAGGCGATCACCGACGCGGTGGACGCGGCCGACCTTGACTGGCGGCGGGCCGCTCAGGCCAGGTTCGCGGCCGGCATCCTGACCTCGGCGCTGGCTCCCACCAACACGCTGCCCGGCAACCCGGCGGCGTGCCGCCGAGCGCTGGACACCGGCGGCCTCAGCCTGGTGCGCGGCGCGCGCAACATGGCCGCCGACGCGCGCGCCGGGCTGCGCACGCCGCGCCAGGCCGACACCCGGCCGTTCAGGCTCGGCGATAACGTCGCCGCCACGCCGGGCGCCGTGGTGTTCAGGAACGAGGTCGTGGAGGTGATCCAGTACGCGCCAGCGACGCGCTCGGTGCGGACCGTGCCGCTGCTGATCGTGTGGTCCCTGATCAACCGCTTCTACGTGCTCGACCTCGCGCCGGGCCGCAGCTTCATCGAGTACGCGGTTGGCCAGGGGATCCCGGTCTTCGTCACGAGCTGGCGCAACCCAGGGCGGCGCCACGCGGACTGGGACCTGGACACCTACGCCGCCGCACTGATCGATGCGATCGAGGCGGTGCGGCAGATCACCGGCAGCGAGCAGGTCGGCACCATGGGCCTGTGCGCGGGCGGCCAGCTGCTCGCCGCGCTGCTTGCCGTGCTGGCCGGCCGCGGCGACGACCGGATCAGGTACGCCTGCTTCGGTGTCAGCCAGCTCGACATGTCCGAACCGAGCCCGGCGGGGATGGCGTTCTCCCGGCCGGTGCCCGGCCTTGCCAGGCTCGGCACCAGGGCGGCCGGCCTGGTCGACGGGCGCGATCTCGCCGCGATGTTCTCCTGGCTGCGCCCCGACGAGCTGGTCTGGAGCTACTGGGTGAACAACTACCTGATGGGCGCCGATCCGCCGGCCTTCGACATCCTGGCGTGGAACGCCGACGCGACCCGCCTGCCCGGTGCGCTGCAACGGCAACTGCTTTCGATCGCAGAACGCAACCTGCTCGCCCAGTCGGGCGGGATGGCGCTGCTCGGCACCGGCGTGAACCTGGCCGCGAGCGCCGTGGACAGCTACGTGATCGGAGCGCAGACCGACCATCTCGTCCCGTGGCGCGGCGCCTACCGCACCACGCAGCTGCTCGGCGGCGACGCGACCTTCGTGCTGTCCGGCGGCGGGCACATCCAGCACCTGGTCAACCCGCCGGGCAACCCTAAGGCGCGTTACCTCACCGGGCCGGAGCCCGGCGCCGATCCCGAGGCCTGGCTGGCGGCGGCGCAGAGCCACCAGGGCAGCTGGTGGGGGCACTGGGCGGCCTGGGTGCACGAGCGGTCCGGGCCGCTGCGGCGGGCGCCTGCCACGCTCGGCAGCCGCCAGCACCCGCCCGGCGAGCCGGCCCCCGGCAGCTATGTCAGGCAGCGGTAGGCCAGCGATGCCAGCATCCGACGGCGCGGCCGAGTGGATCGGCCTGGTGACGGTGAACGGCCGGACCCTGCGGGTCGCGGTCCGCGGCCTGATCAGCACCCCGGACCGCCGCGGCGCACCCGAGGCCGCGGGCGCGCCGCCCCCGCTGCTGCTGTGCAACGGGATCGGCGGCAGCCTGGAGCAGCTCGCGCCGTTCGCTGACGCGCTCGGCCGCGGCCGGGAGGTGATCAGGTTCGACCTGCCCGGCATCGGCGGCTCTCCGCCGCCCGCCGTGCCCTACCACCTGACCACGCTGCCCGGCCTGCTCAGAGGCCTGCTCGACCGGCTCGGTCATCCGAAGGCCGACGTGCTCGGCATCTCCTGGGGCGGCGGCCTGGCTCAGCAGCTCGCGCTGGCGCACCCGCGGCTGGTGCGCAGGCTGGTCCTGGTCGCGACCGGCACCGGAACGCTGATGGTGCCCGCGCACCCGCGCGTGCTCAGGCACATGCTCACCCCGCAGCGGCATCGCGACCCCGGCTACGCCGCCGCAGTGGCCGCCCAGATCTACGGCGGGAGCCTGCGCACCGACCCGGACCGTGCCCGCGAGCTGCTGCACGCCGGGCGCCAGCTCGGCCCGCGCCGCGGCTACTACTACCAGCTGCTCGCCGGAGTCGGCTGGACCAGCCTGCCGCTGCTGCCGCTGCTGCGGCCGCCCACGCTCCTGCTGGCCGGCGACGACGACCCGGTGATCCCGCTGGCCAACGCCAGGCTCATGCACCGGCTGATCCCGCACAGCGAGCTGCACGTCTACCACGGCGGCCACCTGGAGCTGATCGCCCAGCCTGGCCGCCTGGCGCCGGTCGTGGAGGCATTCCTCGACGCGCGGCCGGCCCCAAGTACCGCACCGGACCGGTCACAGCCGGGCCGGTCACAGCCAGGAAGGACAGAATCATGACAAGTACCACGGACGCGCGCCTCGGCCAGGCGCTCGGCACGGACTTCTTCAACGTCCGCGAGCAGTTCACCGACGAGCAGTGGGCCAGGTTCACCGCGGCCAGGCGGTTTGTCGACCAGGAAGTCGTCCCGGCCGCGGCAGGGTACTGGGAGCGGGCCGAGATCGCCTGGCCGCTGATCAGGCGACTGCCCGAGCTCGGCCTCGTGGGCGAGGACATCGAGGGCTATGGGTGCGCCGGGATGAGCGCGATGGCCTGCGGGCTGGTCACGATGGAACTGCACCGAGGCGACGGCAGCCTCGGCGTGGCGCTCGGCGTGCACGCGGGCCTGGCGATGCGCTCGATCGCGCTGCTCGGCTCCGCCGAGCAGAAGGAGCGGTGGCTGCCGGCCATGGCGCGGATGGAGCGGCTCGGCGCGTTCGCGCTGACCGAGCCCGACCACGGCTCGGACTCGGTATCGCTGGAGACCTCGGCCGCGCCGGCGGCCGGAGGCTGGGTGCTCAGCGGCCGCAAGCGCTGGATCGGCCTCGGCACGCTGGCCGACCTCGTCGTCGTCTGGGCGCGCAGCACGCAGGACGGCAAGGTCGGCGCCTACGTGGTGGAGAAGGGCGCGCCCGGCTACCACGCCAGCGTGATCGAGGGGAAGGCCTCGCTCCGCTCGGTGTGGCAGGCCGATATCGAGCTTGACGGCGTGCTCGTGCCCGAGCAGAACAGGCTGCCTGGCGCCCGCTCGTTCGCGGACGCGACCCGGGTGCTTGCCGCCACCAGGAGCACCTGCGCGTGGGCGGCGCTCGGCCACGCCACCGCGGCCTACGACGCGGCGCTGCGGTACGCGCTGGCCCGCCGCCAGTTCGGCAGGCCGCTTGCCAGCTTCCAGATCGTCCAGCAGCGGCTGGTCAGCATGCTCGCCGACCTCACCGCGATGCAGCTGTACTGCCTGCAGATCGGGCGGCTGGCCGACGCGGGCCGGCTCACGCCGACCGTGGCTGGCCTGGCCAAGATGCACAACACCCGTAAGGCCAGGCTGATCGCCGCCGACGCCAGGGACCTGCTCGGGGGCAACGGCATCCTGCTCGACCACCACGTGGCCAGGCACATGGCCGACCTGGAGGCCATCCACACCTTCGAGGGAACGGAGACGATCCAGACGCTCATCGTGGGCCGCGACATCACCGGCATCGGGGCGTTCGCCTAGCGGCGCCGTTGTCTCGACCCGGACAATGCCACGGTGACGTCGTACACCGGCTTCTTCGCCGGCACCGCCGGCGTGGCCGGCGCGCTGACTGGCCTGCTGTTCGTCGCCCTGTCGATCGCCCCCGAGCGATTCCGCGGCAGCACCGCGTCGGTGGAGCACCAGGCCATCGCGGCGAGCGCGTTCACCGCCCTGGTGGACGCGCTGTTCGTGTCGCTGGTCGGGCTTGATCCCGGCGGCAACCTGCGGGTCACCGCGCTGGTGCTGGGCCTGATCGGGCTGAGCAGCAGCGCGGGCCTGACCGCGCGGCTCTGGCGGGCCAGGCACGGCCAGAGGCTCAGCCGCCGCTGGCCCTGCCTGCTGGCCGCGATCATCGCGATGTACGCGGCGCAGGCACTGACCGTCTTCGACGGCTCCGATCCGGCGGCGCGCAGCGCGGCATTCGTCCTTGTCATGTTCGGCGCCGGCATCGTCCGCTCCTGGGAGCTGCTCGGACTGCGCGGCGGCGGCCCGCTCGATCTGCTCGCCGAGCAGGTCACCGCGGCCAGGCCGGAACCTGCCGAGCCTGCCAGGCCCGAGTGACGCCAAAAACCTCAAGTCAAGCGCTTGACTTGAGGTTTTTGGCGCCTGTAGCGTCCGCATAACGGCTCGGATCTAGGCCGCGCGCCGGTCGCGTTCTGAGTGCCGCCGCGGGCCATGGGAGAGTCGGCCGTGAGGATCTTCTTCGTCTCGGACATCCACGGCTCGCAGACGTGCTTCCGCAAGCTCGTCAACGCCGGCAAGTTCTACGGCGCCGACGTGCTGATCATGGGCGGCGATCTGGCCGGCAAGGAACTCGTCCCCGTGGTCGCCAGCGGCGGCACATGGACGGCGCGGTTCCGCGGCGCCAACTTCAGCATGCAGACGCTCACGGAGGTCGCCGAGTTCGAGCGGCGGATCGCCACCATGGGCCCCTACACCCTGCGCACCGATCCCGATTTCGTGGCCGCGCTCCGGGCCGACCAGGAGCTCGTCGAGCAGACCCTGCGCACGCTCATCCTGGAGCGCACCCAGGCCTGGATCAGCCTCGCGGCCGACCGGCTGGCCGGCACCGGGATCAGGCTGCTGATCGGCCTCGGCAACGACGACTTCGACGAGATGATCCCTTACCTGACGCTCGGCCCGGTCAGCTACGCGCCGGACGGCCTGCTCGACATCGGCGACTTCACCCTGGTCTCGCTCGGCTGGAGCAACATCACGCCGTGGCGCACGAACCGGGAGTGCACGGAGGACGCGCTCGCCGAGAAGCTCACGGTGGTGCACGAGTCGGCCGACCCGTCCCGCACGATCTTCAACATCCACGTGCCGCCGTACGACTGCGGCCTTGACCTGGCGCCGAGGCTGGACGACTCGCTCAGGATCCAGCTGGTCGGCGGCCAGCCCGACATGATCCCGGTGGGCTCGGCTGCGGTCGGCGCGTCGATATCGGCCTACCAGCCGCTACTCAGCCTGCACGGCCACATCCACGAGGGCCGCGGCAGCACCCGCCAGGGCAGGACCGTGGTGGTCAACCCGGGCAGCGAGTACGAGCAGGCGACGTTGCTCGGCGCGCTGATCGAGGTCAAGCCCGGCAAGGTCAGGAACTGCCAGCTCGTCACTGGCTAGCACCGCATTCATCCGACAGCCCCCGCATCTGACAGCACCGCGCATCTAACACCACTCAGGAGATGATCATGGGACCATCCAGGACCTCCCGGCCAGCGGCGAGCAGCTGTTCGCCCGCCGATCCTCGGGGCTGGTGCGAGCCGCGTCGACGACCGACGCCTCGCTGGTCAACGTGTACACGGCGACATTCCCGATCATGGTGTCGTTCCTGCTGGGGATTTGTCTTGCCGTTCTACGGCGGTGCCAACCTGTACCTGACGATCCTGATCGGGCACTGCTCGCGATGCCGATCCTGCTCGCCTACGCCGTCGCCAGCTCGGTCGTGCGGCGCAGCGGGGGCGGTGATCGACGGCATCTTCGGTGCCGCAGCCACTGGCGACCTGGACGCGGTGATGCGATGGTGGGCTCGTGACGGCGTGTTTGAGGACATCACGATCGCGCGCGCGTTCCGCGGCCACGACGAGATCCGTCCGTACCTCGACATGTACTACCGCGCCCTGCCCGACGTGACCTATACGCCGATCAGGCTGGCCATCGACGGACCCACCGCGGTGGTGGAATGGGCACAGCCCGCGGTGATCGCGGCGCCGTTCGACGGCACGCCGAGCGCCGGCCGCGAGGTGTTCCTGCGCGCGGTCGACATCTTCCACATCGCCGGCGGGCTCGTACAGCACGAGTCGTCCTGGTACGGCGACGGCTGGCTGCGCCGGCGCCTCGGCGACGAGGCCGGGCCGCTGCCGGTGCCGCTGCCGGTCACGCCGCCGCTGACCGAACAGGGGGCGAGGTTCTGATGGCGCGCACCGTCGGTGCCCGGACCGGCCGGTGAGCGGGCGGATCGACTGGGTGCGGGGCAGCTGCCGGCTCCTGCGAGCCGTCTCGGCCGAGTTCGCCGCCACCAGGCCGTTCGACGGGCTGACCATCGGGACCGGCATCCACCTGGAGCCGAAGACCGTCGCGCTGATCCTGGCGCTCGCCGAGGGCGGCGCCCGGGTGGTCGCCACCGGCAACCTGTCGAGCACCCAGGCCGAGGCCGTCGGCTACCTGCGCGAGCGGGGCGTGCAGGTGATCGGCGCGGCCACGACCGACAGCGACCAGCACGCCGGGGACATCGGGGAGGTACTCGCGCACCGGCCCGACCTGCTGCTCGACAACGGCGGCGACCTGTTCAGCGGTTACCTGGCCGAGCCCTACCCCGGGCTGCTTGGCGGTACCGAGGAGACCACGTCGGGCCGGATGCGGCTGCGGCCGCTGGCCGCCGCCCTTGACCTGCCGGTGCTGGTGATCAACGACAGCCCGATCAAGCAGTTCGCCGAGAACCGGCACGCGGTCGGCCAGAGCGTCTTCGAGTCGTACCTGCGCATCACCAACCGGATGACGAACGGCAAGCAGGCCGTGGTCTTCGGTTACGGCGCGTGCGGCAAGGGCATCGCTGCGGCCTTCCGCAGCGGCTACGCGATCGTCTCGGTGGTCGAGGTCGATCCGGTCGCGCGGCTGGAGGCCTGCCTGGACGGCTACGACGTGCCGGACCGCGCCGACGCGCTGCGCCTGGCCGACGTGGTGATCACCGCGACCGGCGCGACCGGCGTCATCACCGCGGAGGACCTCGCGCTGCTCAAGGACGACGCCGTGCTGTGCAACGCCGGGCACTTCCCCGCCGAGATCGCGGCGGACCAGCTGGCAGAGGCGCCGTGCGTGCTGGGCACCGAGAACGGCAGCGAGGGGATATCGACGCTGCGGCTGGCCGACGGCCGCCGCATCCACCTGCTGACCGGCGGGCACATGGTCAACCTCGCCGGGCCGCGGCCGCTCGGCAACTCGATCGAGTCCATGGACCTGGGCTTCGCGCTGCAGGCAAGGTGCCTGGAGGCGATCGCGACCGGCTCGGTCACCAGTGGCTGCGTGGTGCCGGTGCCGCGGTTCATCGACGAGGCGGTCGCCCGGGCCTTCCTCGACGTCTACCGGCCGCCTGGCGGGAGCCGGTTCGCTGGCTAGCCGCCTGTCCCGAAGATCTCCGCTGGCACCGACGGCTCTACCGCGCGGCATCACCGGCCACGGACAACCCGGAGCAGCGCGGCTGGCC
>Ga0335078_10019378_pt1 | contig 10114 bp, 7 predicted proteins | sample Lox_Sample_32_FD_206711 | JGI IMG/M metagenome (GOLD analysis project Ga0335078, IMG submission 206711) | Soil microbial communities from Loxahatchee National Wildlife Refuge, Florida, United States - Lox_Sample_3.2 | ecosystem: Environmental > Terrestrial > Soil > Wetlands | place: USA: Florida...
CCTTAAATCCGCTTAAATCGGCTTAAACGAACCCATTCCGCCTGAACCAGCAGAGGCGGGTACAACTGGCCTTCGGACCGGCACCTTTAGCTAGATGTCGAGGCTACAGCCGCCCGCCGAGCGTTGCGCTGCTTCCGGCGCATTCCACTAGCTGTTGCTGGACGCGCGTTCCGGCACCGTCACGCTCCGCTCCGTCCCAGGAATTAGACGGCCGCGGCGCACGTCATATGCGGCATCCTGCCAATGCACTCGCCTGGCAAAGAGGCTCGCGAACCAAATCACAAATGCCAAAGCATCGCGAACTGGCAGGAGCCACCATTTCTTCCTGACCAGGGAATCGCGCAGACCCCAGGACCCGAGGACGAACGCCAGCGCCATGCGCAGGACCAGGTAAGCAGCGGCGAACGCGGCCGCGATCACCCAGGAACGAGCGAGTATAACAGCGAGAATTGCCCAGGGCAGACCCTGAGCGAAGAGGAAGCCGAAATGACCCCACGGCTGCGATGTTCGCGTGACCACGGCCCAGCGCAGGTGATGGTGGAAATAGCTGCGGAAGTCGTGCGTGCTGCACTCAGTCTCGGGAAGGGTCTCGGCGAGTGCGACGGCAAATCCTTGGGCAGCGGCACGACGCCCGAGTTCGTGGTCGTCGGCGGCGGCATCGGCGAGTGCTTCGAAGCCGCCGATCGCAGCCAAGGCCTCGCGACGCACCGCCATGGTGGCGCCCAGCGCGAATTTCACACCCAGTTTCCGCGCTACCAGGACGCCGGCAAGAAAATCCGTGCTGAGACTCAGGTCCTCCAGTTCCGACCAGAGGTTCGATTCTGTGTTGCCGCGGTACAGGCTGGTCACGACGCCGACGCACGGATCGCAGAATGCAGCCGCGACGCGCCGAAGGTAATCGGGTTCCACGCGAATGTCGCCGTCGCTGACCACCAGCACGTCGTAGCGCGCTTCACGCTCGAGGCAGCACAGCTTGACGACCTTATCATTCGAGCCTCGCTCCATTGTGCTGGGTCTTAGCGACTCAGGCCGCCCTGGACCGACCACGAGCCGGATGGACAGCGCGGGAAACTCCGTCATCAAGCGACGGATCACCGCAATGGCGGGATCGTCCGCGGAATTCACGCCGAACAGAAGCTCGTAATTCGGGTAATCTTGCCGGCAGAAACTGGCCAGGTTCCCGTAGGTGTCGCGATAGGATCCGTGCATCGGCTTGAGCACGCTCAGTGGAGGTGCGAATTCGGATGGGAGATCCTCATGCTTTCGGAAGAATGCCCAGGCACAGGCCATGGCCGCGGCGTAGTAGATCAAAGGCGCTGCCGCGCCGGCAAGAATCAAGCCCCGAAGGGAGATGAAAGGCACTGCGAATTCTCCCGCTGTAAGGCCGCTGTCCTCACCGGCGCCGGCGCTGAGGACAGCGCGCCCATTTTCCCGGTCGGCGCTGAGGACAGCGCCGCTACAGCACTAACTCAGACTCAGCAATGCCACTCCCGCCGCGACCAGGACAATGCCCGCCCAGCGCAACGGCGTGAGGCGCTCGCCGAGCAGGAATTTCGCCCCGAGCGCGCCCGTCACGTAACCCATCGCCGTGGCGGGGATCACGAAGCTCACGTCGGCCCACGAAAGGAGCGCCAGCAGCGAGAAAAACCCGAGCGCGAGCAACACGATTCCGGTCCACAGCCATTTCACCCGCAAAGCCCGGCCCAGGAAATTGATCACCGATCGCGGCGAAAAGTGGTGCAGTTCGCCGAGTTGCTTCATCGCGTGCGATACCGACAGCTCGCCGCCCGAGGCACCGAGCACCGCAAGCGAAAGGAAGACAATCGTGCGCATGCTACGCCCTCTCCCCGCCGCTGGCAGGAGTGCGCGTCACCAGGGCGACGCCGATGCAAATCAGCGAAACGCCCGCCCAGCGCATGGGATTGACTCGCTCGTCGAGGAGCCAACGGCTCAACAGGGGGACCAGAGCGTAGCTCGCCGCCGAAACCGGCATCACAAAGCTGTAATCGGCCCAGGAGAGCACAACCATAAAAGCGACAAGAAACACCAGCAGGCTGCCGATGCCGAGCCAGATCCACACATTGCCAAACGCCTTCAGAAAGATCGTTCCGAGTGCCACAACCGATAGCCTCGGCGCGTTACCCATCTGTTTCATTCCCTTTCCCAGGAGCACGTTTCCGCAGGCGGCGAACAGGACGATGGGCACAAGCAGAGCGTGGGTCTTCCACTCGAGATTCCGGGTCATGTTGTGGCACGTTATGGCGCCGCGGCGCCTGAGGACGGCGGAGCCTCGGGCGCGGCGAACAACGTCCTCGCGGCCGGAGCCTGGCGCGCGTACCGCCAGCGTTCGGCGCGCAATTTCAGAAACTCCACGCCCTCGTTGTACAGCCGCTTGCGCTCGGTCGCGTCCCATAGGCCGTTGCGCACAATCCGCCAGATCACCCGCGGGCGGAAGTAGTACGAATCGTAGAAACGATTCACGGCCGCCATCATCTGCTGCCGACTCAGGCCCGGGTACTCGAGGTGCGGAAGCTGATGGCCGCCGGAGTCGGCGACGGCGTCGGACGTCATCAGGTTGTTGGCTCGGGCGTAGCCATAAAGCTCGGTTCCAGGGAGCGCGTGCGCGATCGACACCTGGATGGTTTCGGTGTCGAGTTCCTTGGCGAATTCGATGGTGCGCGCGATGGTTTCCGGCGTCTCGCCGGGTAGTCCGATGATGAAATCGCCGTGAATCAGAATTCCGACCTTCTTGCAGTTCCGGGCGAAGGCCCGCGCCATTTCCACCGTGGCGCCCTTCTTGACATTCTTCAGGATCTGCGGATCGCCCGACTCGAAACCCACCACGAATTTGCGGGCGCCGGCGTCGGCCATGGCTTTCAGCGTTTCGTAATCGCCATGGACGCGGCAGTTGCATGACCAGCGGAATCCGAGCGGCTTGAATTGCCGGCACAGCTCGAGCACGCGATCCTTGCGGATGTTGAACGTGTCATCGTCGAAGAAGAATTCCCTGGCTTGGGGGAAAAGCTTCAGCGCCTGCTTCACCTCGGACACAACGTTGTCGACGGAACGGACGCGCCAGGCGTGGCCGGAGAGGCTCTGCGGCCACAGGCAGAACGTACAAAGCGCGGGACATCCGCGGCTGGTGTAGAACGACACGTAGGGATACTGCAGGAAGGGCATGTTGTAGCGCTCGATCTCGAGGTCGCGTTTGTAGACTTCGGTGGCGAAAGGCAGGCGATCGAGATCTTCGGTCGAGAGGGGCGCCGGCGCCGGATTATGGACCACCGTTCCCTCACGCCGGTAGCTCGCGCCCCTGATCTCCTCGGGCGGCCGCCCTGAGGCAAAGTCCACCACGGCATGATCGAACTCGCCGCGCACCACGAAGTCGATATCGGCGCTCGCCACCAGGCTGGCGGCGGGCTGAACTTCCACGTGCGGGCCCACAAACGCGATCTTCAGGCCGGGCTTGGCTTCCTTCATCCGGCGGGCAATGCGGACGTCGCTCTCGAATCCGACGGTGGAGGTGAAGAGCACCACAAATTCGTAATCGGCGGCGATGGCGACGGTCTCGTCGGGGGTGATGTGGTGCGGCGGCGCGTCAAGCAACCGGCTGCCGGGCAGCATGCCGGCGGCGTAGCTGAGCCAGGTGGGATACCAGTAAGCCTCGGCCTCGCGAGCCGCCTGCCAGCGCGAACCCGCGCCGCCGTCGAACTTTTCGAAGCTGGGCGGATTCAGCAGCAGCGTCTTCATCACCGAGGACATCGCCATCCTCCTTGCGCGATCCCGCGCCGAGCCATTGCTGGCTTCATTCTACCTGATGCCGACGGTCAAAACTTCATTTCACGTCGTTTTCTGCACTTCCAAAAATGGAAGTCCTATATTCTTCAGTAACCTGACGGTTTCGTTTTGTAAAAATCGGGTTGGCGCGAGAGCCTCGATTCCGCTCCTAGGCTACAGAAAAAGACATTGAATGATTAACAAGTAGCCTACAAACCAAGGCGTCGATTCCCTCAACTTCGCCGTGACGGACTCCATCCATCTCCGCGCCACCGCCAGCAGCCGGCAGCCCGCCGGCGCCGGCATGTATTCCGGGGTTCACTTTCGGCGCAATTGGTGATAAACCATTCACTTCATCTTGAATCCCGGCCGGATTTCAGACCAAGCCGAATCGTGCCGGAAACCGGAGGAGTATCTCATGAATCGATTGCGTTCGTCCGTCTTTGCCCTGTTGGCAATGGCCCTGCTCGTGTGCACGGCTTTGGCTGCGCCCCTGCGGGCGCAGGCGCCCGCGGAGCCGGAGGACCCGGCCAACACTGACGTGCTCAAAAATCTGAAGTTTCGCAATCTCGGTCCGGCGGCAGCCGGCGGCCGGGTCAGTGCCGTGGTCGGCATCCCGGGCGACCCCACCACCTATTACGTGGGCGCGGCCGGGGGCGGCGTATTCAAGACCGTGGACGGCGGCCTCACCTGGAAGCCGATCTTCGAGCACCAGAGCACATCTTCCGTCGGCGATGTCGCCCTGGCGCCCTCAAACCCGAACCTCGTCTGGGTCGGCACCGGAGAGGCCAATCCGCGAAACGACGTGATCGATGGGGCCGGAGTCTTTCTCTCTCCCGATGCCGGCCAGTCGTGGAAATTCATGGGGCTGGGCGATGCGGGCCAGATCTCGCGCGTGATCGTCGATCCTCTCGATCCCGAGGTCGTCTTCGTGGGTGCGCTCGGTCACGTCTGGGCTCCCAATCCGGACCGCGGCGTTTATCGCACCACGGACGGCGGCAAGAGCTGGAAGAAAGTGCTCTTCGTGGACAACACCACCGGCGTCTCCGATCTCGCCATGGAACCCGGCAATCCCAAGGTGCTTTACGCCGGCATGTGGCACTTCCGCCGCTACCCGTGGACGCTGGAGGACGGCGGCGACTCCACGGGCCTCTACCGCTCGACCGATGGCGGCGAGACCTGGAAGAAGCTGACGGAAGGCCTGCCGGCCAAGGGACCGCTCGGGCGGATCGCGGTGGCCGTGGCGCCCGGAAATCCGAGCCACGTCTACGCACTCGTCGGCGCCAAGCACGGGCTGTTGTGGCAGTCGTTCGACCGCGGCGATCACTGGACGGAGGTCAGCGACAATCACGCGCTCGATGTACGGCCCTTCTATTTCTCGCGCCTCGCAGTTTCTCCCACGAATGAAAACAAGCTCTACTTCCTGTCGCTGCAGATGATGGAATCGGACGACGGCGGCAAGACGGCTCACGCTGCCGACCGCGGCGTGCACTCCGACCATCACGCCATCTGGATCGACCCGAAGAATCCGCAGCGCATCTTCCAGGGCAACGACGGCGGCGTGAATCTGACGCTCGATGGAGGAAAGACCTGGCGGTTCCTCGACAGCCTGCCGATTGAGCAGTTCTACATGGTGGCGGCCGATTCTGCCGTGCCCTATACGCTCTGCGGCGGCCTGCAGGATAACAACGCCTGGTGTGGTCCGTCCAGCAATCTGGGCGGCCGGGGCGTCTCCAATGCCGACTGGTACGCGGTGGCGGGCGGCGACGGCGAATACGCGGTGCCGGCGCCCAGCGACTCCAACATCATCTACGCCGATTCGCAGAACGGGTCGATCAGACGGCTCGACAAGAGCACTCACCTCGCGCACTCGGTCCGGCCTTACCTCGAAGGCGTGGAAGAAGTCAAACCCTCTGACCTCAAATATCGTTTCAACTGGACGTCGCCCATCGCGGTGTCGGCGACCGATGCCAACGAGATTTATCTCGGCGCGAACGTGCTTTTTAAGTCTACCGATGGGGGAAAGAACTGGACGGCGATCAGCGGCGACCTGACGCGCAACGACAAGAGCAAGCAGGATGTCGCGGGCGGCCCAGTGCAGCACGACATCAGCGGCGCGGAAAGCTACGACACGATCCTGTGCATCACCCTGGCCCCCACCGACGCGAAGGTGATCTGGGTGGGTTCCGATGATGGGGTGGTGCACGTGACTCGTGACGGAGGCCGGACCTGGACCGACACCACGCCCAACATCAGCGGCGCTCCGGAGTGGGCGCGGGTCTATCAGATCGGCGTGTCGCCTTTCGATGCCGGCACGGCCTACGTCGCGTATGACGCGCATGAGTTGGGCGATCGCCATGCCTACGTCTACAAGACCAGCGACTACGGCGCGACCTGGCAAAAGATCACCGGCGGCCTTCCCGACCAGCCCGCTTACGTGGTCCGGGAAGATCCCAATCAACGCGGATTTCTGGTCTTGGGCAACGACGCCGGCCTGTTTTATTCCTCCGATGCCGGCGCGCATTGGCAGGCGCTGAAAGCGAATTTTCCCACCGTGCCGGTCTACGATCTAATGTTCAAAAAAGCCAGTCGTGATCTTCTGGTGGCAACTCATGGGCGCGGCCTTTTCGTGCTCGACGACATCCGGCCGCTCGAAGAACTGAACGCGCAGGTGGAGTCGGCCGAGGTTCACTTGTTCAGTCCCGCTCCCGGAACCAACTTTCATCACTGGCGTATGGGCGAAGCGGAGGTTGGATACAGCGCTCCGAACGCGCCTGAAGGCGTGCTGATCGACTATTTCCTGAAGTCAAAGATCGAGGTCACTCCCGAGCAAAAGCGTGCGCACGAGACGCCTGTGAAGATCGTGATCACGGACGTCCGCGGCCAGAAGGTGAACACGGTCTACGGGCCGTCGGCGGCCGGAGTGAACCGGTTCGTCTGGAATATGCGGTATGAAGGCGCAAAGCGGATCGAGGCCGAAAGGCCGCCGGAGGAGGAAGAAACCGGCGGAGGCGGCTTCGGATTCGGGCGCGGCTTCGGTCCGCCGGTACTCGCCGGCACGTATCACGTGTCCGTGACGGTGAAAGGCCAGACAGAAAAGACCGACGTGGAAGTCGAGCCCGACCCGACCGTTCACATTGATCCCGCGAATTTCCGGGCCCAAACCGAGGCTGGCCTCGAGGCCCGGAACAAGCTAAGCGCTGTAAACGAAATGATCAACCGCATCGACACCTGGCAACACGAACTCTCTGCCTTCGAGGGCACAACGCAGGGCGATCAGGACCTGCGCGAAAAGTACAAGCCGATTCTCGATCGGGCGCATAGCCTGGAGGGAAAACTGAAAACGCTCAAGGCTACGGTCTATAATCCGGACCTGCAGCGCGCCGCGGGAGAGGATGACATCCACTACCTGTCGGACTTCCAGGCGCAGCTTCAGGGAGTGCTCGGCTTCGGCGGATACGGCGATCCTCCCACGCCGTTGCAGAAGCAGCGGCTCGCCGAACTCTCGACCGAGCTCGAGGGACACCTGAAGGCGTTCAACGACCTGATTCACGGCGAGGTGGAATCTTACAACAAGGCCGCCTACGCCGCCGGTGCTCCCACTCTGTTCGTCGGGCCGGTGCTGACGGTCCAGGCAACGCCGCAGCTCGCGGCCGAGGGGCGGTAACATCAGGGCTCCGCTCTCTTTGATTCGCGAGGCAGTAAAGACCGTGACGGTCAAATTGCCGAATTAGCAGTCGGCGGCTGAACCGGCGCAGTCACTGCGATTCATCGAAGAGAACCCTTACCACAGAGTTCACAGAGGGAGCGCGGAGGGTGCCCTCTGTGCTTGCTCCGTGACCTACATTCCCGGGACGATCACGGCCGAAGAAACTATCCAACTTCCGCTATAGCCACACCCAGGCCGCCAGTACTTCACAAGAATAAACCGCGGGGTATCTGTTTGTGACCCTAGCCGCACCGTTCCGCAGCACGTTGGAGTCGCGCCAGCGCGTCGGCAACACCAGCGTGCAATCGATTCGCGCCCCAATGCTCCAGTATCCAGCCCCACCATCCAGGCGAGAAGGAAAACTCTCAGCCGAAGCTCACCCGGCAGGTGTTTGCGTCGAGCGGGACACACGTGATGTGATTGTGCACCGTAATGCCGAACGGCAATCGCGTCGCCAAATCAATCACGCGCCGCGCGTGATCGATGCTCTCGACCGCGATATTCACGTTCCACTGTCCACCGAGCGCGGTCGTCTGTGCTTCAATATGCTGTCCCGGCTGCGCGGAACCCGCAGGCGTGATGGCGCGCGTCTGAGCATCCCACCATTGGGCATAATTCGCCGGTTCGGAGAGCAGATCCCAGACCCGCTGCGCGGGCGCCTGAATAACCGCGATGGGACAAACGCTGAACGCCACTGCCTGATCCTTCTCGGGCTTATCCGTCGAATCTCTTTTAGATGCTGATTCCGGTGATGACGGGGATCATCCGTGACGAAGACAGGGACGACCGGTCAGCACGCCACTAAACGGCCCCGGCTTTGATACAGCACTCGCCGCGCGGGATGGGATCGCCGTGCGGGCAGGTGCGCGGATGGTGCAGGTAGGTGCAGATCTTCTGCGTCACTTCGAGGCTGAGAACGGGATCGATTTTGAGCGCGTTCTCGTGCAGCAGCTCCTCGTTAATGCCGAAGGTCTCATAAAACAGCCGCTCCGCAAGGCGATGCCGCCGCACCGCAAAGGCCGCCCGCTCCTCCCCGCGCGGAGTCAGCTCGACCGTGCCGTCGTCGAGCCGCAGCCAGCCGCGCTCGGCGAGCAGGTTGAACGTGGCGCGATTATAGGCGAACTCGGGCAGGTCTCCGGTGGAGATCCCGGTCCGACTGCCACGCGCTTTCCACACTGTTTTCAGAAGCTGATCGAACAGGTCCTGATCCTGATGAACGAAGATTTCCGCCTCCGTCAGGCGGCCGTGGTGGAGTTCGATGCGCCGGTCGGCCATGCGCGCCACTTCCTGGTCGTGGGTCACCATCAGCACCGTGCGTCCCTCGTGGTGCAGGTCGGCGAACAGGCTGAGCACGATGGCTTCATTCACAGCGTCGAGATTCCCGGTTGGCTCATCGGCAAGAATCAGGTCCGGCTGGTTGATCAAGGCGCGGGCGATGCAGACGCGTTGCTGTTCGCCGCCCGAGAGTTGAGAAGGCAAATGCGCGAGGCGGTCGCCGAGTCCGACGCGGCGCAGGGCTTCGGCAGCTTCGGCCTCGTCGGCGAGGCTATGGAAGTATTGGGCCAGCATCACGTTCTCGAGCGAGGTCAGGTACGGCACCAGATGATACTGCTGGAAGACGAAGCCGATGCGCTCGGCGCGGAAGCGGGCGCGATCGCCGTTCGTGAAGCGGCTCAATTCCTCTCCGCCGACCAGAACGCGGCCGTCGCTGGGCGTGTCAAGACAGCCGAGGATGTTGAGGAGCGTGCTCTTGCCGGATCCCGACGGGCCCATGGCCGCCACCCATTCGCCGCGCTCGATGCCAAACGAGACGTGCTGCAGCGCCAGCACGTCCTCGCCGTAGCGCTTCGTCAGATTGTCGACCTCGATGAACGGCACGGCAGTCATTCTCCCTTCAAGGCTCGCGCCGGGTCAATGCGGCGCACCGTGGATATGGGCAGCAACGCGGGCACAGCCGCGGCCAAAAGAGCCGCCATCAGGACGGCAGGAAGGGTCCGCCAATCCGTGTTCAACGCCACACCGAACAAGTTCACACCCACGCGCCGCGAAAGCAAAGCACCCGCCGCAAAGCCGACGATTCCGCCGATAACGCCCAGAGCGCCGATCTCGACGAGCAATAACGCAAGCACCTTCCTGTCCGAAGCGCCGAGCGCCTTCATCACCGCCACGTCTTTTTTTCGCTCAAGGACGATGGTGGTAACCGTGGCCATGACGCACAGCCCCACCACGCCCACAATCAACACGGCCAGCGCCAGCAGCAATCCCCGAATCATGCCCAGCACCCGGCCCTCTCCCTGAACGATCTCCCGCACCGGGCGCACATCGAGCGCGGGAAAAGCTCTCTGCAGCGCGCCGGCGGCAGCATTCACCTCGCGCGGCCCGCCTGGGACGCGCATCTCGACCAGGCTGATTTTGGCCTCAAGGCCGGCAACGTGCTGCCCGGCGTTGAGGGGCAGAAAGACCTGGTCGTCTTCGGCGGCGCCACTCGAAACGAGGCCGGTAATCGAACAAGCCGCGTCCTCGTCGGAACCGATCGCACCCACTTCGAGCGTGTCGCCAGGCTTCAACTGCAGCCGTCCGGCGGCATGTGTTCCCAACACGCAGCGACCGGGTCCGAACGCATCGGAC
>Ga0335078_10019380_pt1 | contig 10114 bp, 10 predicted proteins | sample Lox_Sample_32_FD_206711 | JGI IMG/M metagenome (GOLD analysis project Ga0335078, IMG submission 206711) | Soil microbial communities from Loxahatchee National Wildlife Refuge, Florida, United States - Lox_Sample_3.2 | ecosystem: Environmental > Terrestrial > Soil > Wetlands | place: USA...
CGCTCGGATGCCCGCCGTTATTCGTGCGCCGGGGTCGGGGCTTCGGCCGCCCGCTGTCCAGTATCAATTGGCTACCAGCAAGTCGGCCGTCCGCGTACCGGTGCCGGGCAATGGGTATAAGGGGCTGCTCATGTCCACCGAAAAACACATAGCAGTGCTGGGCGCAGGCAGCACGATGGGCCTGCCGATGACTCGCAACCTCGCCCGCGCGGGATTTGCCGTGCGCGCCTGGAACCGGACCCGGGACAAGGCTCGTCCGCTCGAGGAGGACGGCGTCCAGGTATTCGACTCGGCGGCGCAGGCGGCCGACGGAGCCGACGTGCTCCTGACGATGCTGTCCGACGCCGACGCCGTGATCGACGCCCTCGAGGACGCGCTCCCAAGCGTCCGCGAGGGCACGGTCTGGCTCCAGATGAGCACGATCGGCGAAGTCGGGACCGAGCGCTGCGCCGAGGTCGCCCGTGCGCACGGCGTCACGCTGTTCGACGCTCCCGTGCTCGGCACCAAGCAGCCCGCGGAGCAGGGCAAGCTGGTGATCCTGGCCTCGGGCCCGGACGATGCCGGGGGCGCAAGGGCCGCGGTCCAGCCGATCTTCGACGCGATCGGCCAGAAGACGATGTGGTTGGGAGACGCCGGCGAGGGTACGCGGCTGAAGCTCGTTGCGAACGCCTGGGTGCTGACCGTCGTCGAGGGCGGCGCCGAGACGATCGCGCTGGCCGAGGGGCTCGGGCTGGACCCCGCGTTGCTGTTCGAGGCGATCGACGGCGGCGCGCTCGACCTCCCGTATCTGCGGATGAAGGGTAAGGCGATCGCCGAGCGCAACTTCGAGCCGTCCTTCCGGCTGACGCTCGCGGCCAAGGACGCGCGACTGATCGAGGAGTCGGCCCAGCGCCGTGGGATCGATGTGCCGCTGTTCAGCACGATCCGCCGACGGCTGGCCGAAGGCGCCAAAGACCACGGCGACGAGGACATGAGCGCGACGTACTGGACGAGCGCGCCGGGTTCAGACTCCCGCTGATCGCTTCAGGGACCGTCGGGCGCGCGGTCGGCCTCGAGCAGCGCCTCCGGCGACTCGACGATCCGCACGAGGTCGGCGACGCCGGTCAGGTCGAGCAGCCGCTGCACCTGTTCGCCCCCTCGGGTCAGCGCAAGGCGCCGGCCGGCCTCCTCGGCGCGCTGCTGCGCTTTGACGAGCAGGTGCAGGCCGGTCGAGTCCATGAACCCGAGCCCCCTCAGGTCGAGCAGGATCACGTCGGCGTCCAGGCCGTACGCCCTCTCGAGCTCGCGCTCGAGCACGGGGGCCGACACCAGGTCGAGCTCCCCGGTCACGGTCACCGTGGTCAGCCGATCGGTGGTATCCGTTTCTGCGCGGAACTCGCTCTGCACACTCGCTTCTCCCCAGGCCCCGCTCTCGGACCCGGGGCAAAGCTACCACGGTGCAGGGCGGTTCAGAGGGAACGGCGCTGGTCGCGCATCGCCACCCGGAGCAGCTCGTGGCCGCCTGCGTCGCTCACGGTGAGCTCGTCGGTCAGCGACTTCAGCGGCTCGGGCCGCCTGAGCCCGGCCGCGTCGCCGCCGAGGCGACGGCTGGTGCCTGCCCGCAGCGGGGAGACCGCGAACTCGAGCAGCTGGTCGCGGGCCCCGAGGGCGACGCTGATCGACGTGCTTTCCGCGGCACGCTCGGCGTGCGCGCCGAGCGCGTCGGTGACCAGGTAAACATCCGCGCACCGGTCGAGCGAGAAGCCCGCGCTCGGCGCCAGGGCCCGGCCGATCCGGCCGAGGACCGGCGCCAGCAACTCGACCGGCGACACGGTCAGGACGATGTCGCCGGACAGGCCGGTCGGAACTCGCGCCTGCCAGACCTGGGGTGGGTCGCTCGCCTCGCTCGACAGCTCTCCGGAGGCCGTACCAGCGCCCGCCGCGTCCCGGAAGCAGAGACGTACCTCCGTCCCGCCGTCGGGGGCCCGTATGAACTCAGCCCGGTCGGCCACGGCGCTCATCAGCGCCAGGCCGACCTTCAGCCCGTCGTGATCGGGGGCGGCCTCCCGAATTCCTCGTCCGTGGTCGCGGATCTGCGCCTCGAGCCCGGTCGCCGTGGCCACGAGGTCGACCGAGAACGGTCCCGGTGCGTCGCTGTACGCGTGTTGGATCACGTTGTTGCACGCCTCGCTCACCGCGGTGTTGATGTCGCTCATCAACTCGGAATCAAGCCCGAGCGCCTCCCCGGCGGCCGACGACATGCTTCGGACCAGCCTCGCCGCCTCGGGTCGACTGGTCAGCTCGAGGCGAACCCTCGGTGAATCGATCTCTCCGCTCATAGTCCTCGCCTACGCCAGCAGCGTCGTGTGTTAAGCAATGGCTACCCACAGCGCCGGACCGCAAGCGCCCGAATTCCAACCTGTGGTGTCAGCTTCCTGCCGCGGCGTGCCCTCCCCAGGGCTCAGCCGGCGACGGCGGCTGCGTCGAGCCGCATCATCGATCGGCGCAGTAACCGCGAGACGTGCATCTGCGAGCAGCCGATCCGCTGGCTGATCTCGCGCTGCGTGAGGTCGTGGAGGAGGCGCAGGCTCAACACCTGGCGCTCGACGTGGGTGAGCGACGCCCACCCGGCGGCGAGCATCTGGCGCTCTTCGGCGAGCTCAAACCCCCCGTCGTCGGCGCCGAGCGTCTCGCCGAGCGCGGACCGATCGCCGTCTTCGTGCGCGATCGGGGCGTCGAGCGAGGCCGGGTGGTAGTTGTGCGCGGCATCGAGTGCCTCGATCACCTGCTCGTGCGGGCAGTCGAGCGCCTCGGCGAGCTCGTCGACCGTCGGCGAGCGACCGAAGCGTGCCGATAGGCGCTCGGTTTGCCGGCTGGCCGCCAGCGCTCGCTCTTGCAGATCGCGGGGGACGTGCACGCTCCACCCCTTGTCGCGGAAATAGCGCTTGAGCTCGCCCATGATCGTCGGGGCCGCATAGCTCGTGAACTTCTTGCCCATCCCGGGCTCGAACCGGTTGAGCGCGTTCAGCAGCCCCAGGCTTGCGACTTGGACGAGGTCGTCGAGCGGCTCGCGGCTGTGGACGTAGCGGAGCGCCAGCTTGCGGGCGAACGGGATAAAGCGCTTGACGAGCTCGTCGCGGGCGTCGGGGTCACGATCGTCGTAATAGAAGACGAGGAGTTCCTCGTCTGGGAGGCGCGCGAGGTCGCGCGGCTGGACGGCAACGGACATTGGACCTCCGTTTGGGTTTTCCAACGCGAGGTCCGTGCGAGGGTCCGCGAGAGCGACCCGTCCGTCCGTCCCAGTTCTATTACTGAACCGCGGCAATGCGACCTGTGGTCGCAGCACACCGGCTATAGCTCGATTCTGTCCCCGACGCGCGCTTGCGAAACCCTTGCGCAGCCAGTTTTGGTCCGTATCCGAACGGGATTGGTACCGACGAGCGGGTTGCTTCAGGACTCGGAAAGCGCGAACGAGCCGCCGTGCCGATCGCCGGTGCCTCGTAGGTCTTCTTCGATCGCCGCGGCGGCCCGCTGGGCCAGCGGCAGGAAATCGCGCCGCAGTGCCGCGATTGACGCGCGGCTGGCGTGGACCGACACGTTCAGTGCAGCGGTGACCGCGCCCGACGAGTTGTGGAGCGGGACGGCCAGCGAGCGCAGGCCTTCTTCGAGCTCCTGGTCGGTGGCCGCGTAGCCCTGCCGGCGCACGGCGGCCAAGATCGTGCGCAGCTCGTCCTTGTTCTTGACCGTGTGCGCGGTCAACGGCACGACCTCGATCCGCTCGAGGCGCTCCTCGAGCTCGTCATCGGGCAGGCCGGCCAGGAGCACGCGGCCCATCGAGGTGACGAACGCCGGCAGGCGGGTGCCGACGGCGAGCGTGATGCTCATGATCCGCCGCGTGGGGACGCGGGCGACGTACACGACGTCGAGCTCGTCGAGCACCGAAATCGAGCATGACTCGTTGACCTCGGCGACGAGCGCCTCCATGTGTGGCAGCGCCACCTCGGGCAGGCTGAGGCTCGACAGGTAGGCGTATCCGAGCTCGAGCACGCGCGGACGCAGCGAGAACTTGCCCTGCGAGAAGTTCACGTACTCGAGCTTCACGAGCGTCAGCAGGAACCGGCGGGCGGCGGCGCGGGTGAGGCCGGTCGAGCGGGCCACCTCGCTGAGCGCGAGCTCGCGGTGCTCGGAATCGAACGCCCGGATCACCGCTAGGCCGCGTTCCAGCGACTGCACGAAGTCTGAGCTCTGTGCGGGTTTGTCAGGCATCTTGGTCCGCGGCGACGGGCCGTTCGGCATGCGAACACTATCGGACCGGGCGCGCAGTAGGATCCGCGCGATGGCATCGGTGCAGACCGCCACCGCACACGGCAACGGTGACGCTGGGGGGGTGACCGGCATGACCGTGCGGGACGCCTCGTTCGAGGTCATGCGCCGCCACGGGTTGACCACGATCTTCGGCAACCCGGGATCGACCGAGATCGCATTTCTCACCGATCTGCCGTCCGATATCCGGTTTGTCCTCGGCCTCCACGAGGGGTCGGTCGTGGGAATGGCGACGGGCTATGCGCTGGCCCGTGGCGAGCCGGCGTTCGTCAACCTGCACACGGCCGCCGGTCTGGGCAACGCGGTCAACGCGATCGCCAACGCGCGCGACTGCCGCGCGCCGCTGGTGATCCTCGTCGGTCAGCAAGACCGCCGCCAGATCGCGTTCGAGCCGTTTCTCACCGGTCGAGGGCTCGAGCGTCTCGCCGGCGAGTATCCGGTGTGGAGGCACGTCCCGGCTCGCGGCCAGGACGTGCCCGGCGCGATCGCGCGCGCCTACCACGAGGCGCTCGCCGCCAGAGGGCCGGCGTTGCTCGTCGTGCCCATGGGGGACTGGCTCGAGCCGGCCGACGAGCTCGCGGCCGGGGCGCCGGCAAAGGTCCTGCGTCCGCACTCGGTGGAGCCCTCGCAGGTTGCCGAGCTCGCGGAGTTGCTGGCCGGCGCCGAGTCGCCGGCGCTCGTGGTCGGCGCTCCGGACCGAGAGGACTGGGATGCGGTGATCGCGCTGGCTGAGCGGCTGGGGTGCCCGGTGTGGCAGGAGCCGTTCACGCGGCGCGTCGGCTTCCCCCAGGACCACGAACTGTTCGCCGGACACCTCGCCTGGCAGCGTCGCTTGATGCACGATGCGCTCGCGCCGTACGACGTGGTGCTCACGGTCGGCACGAACGCGTTCCGGGCCTACCTGTTCGACGAGCCGGTCGCGCTCGTCGAGCCCGACACGCGCGTCGCGGTGCTCACCGCCGATCCGGCGGAGGCTCACCGCAGCCCGTGCGACCTCGCTGTGGTGGCGCCGGTCGGGGCGGCGTGCCGCGCGCTGGTCGAGCAGCTGCCCGAGCGCGCCGGAAACCCGCCCGAGCCCGTGCGCCGGCCGGCGCGACTCACTCCCCCGGCCACCGGCGAGCCGCTCCGTCCCGGTCATGTGCTCGATGCCGTCGCCGAACGGCTCCCGGATGACGCGCTCCTGGTCGAGGAGTGCCCGTCGAGCCAGCCCGAGCTCTATCAGCGCGTTCCGGTGCGGATCCCGCTGGGCTACCTGAGCACGGCCAACGGCTGTCTTGGGTTCGGCGTGGCCGGCTCGATCGGCCTGCGCATGGGGCTGCCGGACCGTCCGGTGGTCGCCGTGCTCGGCGACGGCTCGACGATGTATGCGATTCAGGCGCTGTGGAGCGCCGCTCGCTACGACGTCGGCGTTTTGCTGATCGTGCTCGCCAACGGCCGCTACGCGGTGATGGACGCGCTCGCGCGCCGGCGGGGCGGCGAGGGCGCCTGGCCGGGATTCGAGTCGGTCGACATCGGCGGACTGGCCCGGTCGCTCGGCTGCCCATCGGTGCGAGTCGAGACCCACGGCGATCTGACGCGAGTGCTGGACGGGGTGCTCCCCGGCCTCGCCGGGCGGGGCGAGCCGCTGCTCCTGGAATGCGTGGTGGGGGAGTAGGCGTGACCGCGACCAGCTCGTCGAAGACCACGCCGGCGGACATCACCCTGCGCGCGGTGGCGAGCTTCGACGGTTGCTCGGATCCCCGGCTGCGCGAGCTCATGCAGACGCTCGTTCGCCACCTGCACGCGTTCGCCGTCGAGACGTCACTGACCGAGCAGGAGTGGCGGGAGCTGATCGCGGTCCTGACGGCCACCGGCAACATCACCGACGAGCGCCGGCAGGAGTTTATCCTCTGGTCCGACGCGCTCGGCCTGTCGATGCTGGTCGACGCGCTCGCGCACGAGCTGCCCGCCGGCGCTACCGAGTCGACCGTGCTCGGGCCGTTCTACGTGCCCGGTTCGCCGATGCGCGAGTACGGCGAGAGCATGGTGATCGAGAGTGGGGCCGGCGTCCCGGCGTGGGTCTACGGTCGGGTGCTCAGCGTCGCCGGGGAGCCGATCGCCGGCGCCGAGCTTGACGTGTGGCAGAACGGCGACGACATGCTGTACGCGGTCCAGAAGCCCGAGGCGGAGGAGGAGCACCTGCGCGGCCGGTACCTCACCCGCGACGACGGCAGCTACGCGTTCGTCGCGGTCCGCCCGGTCCCGTACCCGATCCCCGACGACGGCCCGGTCGGCAGGATGCTCGCCGCCACCGGTCGCCACCCGTGGCGCCCGGCGCACATCCACATGATCGTGCGCGCCCCCGGCTACAAGACCGTCACCACGCACGTGTTCGACGCCACCAGCAAGTACCTCGACTCGGACACCGTGTTCGCGGTGAAGCCGTCGCTGCTGCGGGACTTCGTCGAGCGCTCGCCCGACGATCCCGAGCGGCCCGCGGGAGTCGAGAGCGAGTGGGTGTCGCTCCAGAACGACATCGTGCTGGCGCCCGGCGACGACGGTGGCGCGGTCGTCGACCCCGGTCGCACCGCGTAGCGGCGGAATTCGACCCGCACCGCGTAGCGCCGGAATTCGAAACCCCTTGCGAGGCGCGTTAGTATTCCCGTGATCGTGGTTGACAAGATTGTTGACAATTTGGCCGACAGCCGCCCCGAGGACCGGCTTCGCGAGGCGATCGTCACCGGCCGTTTCCAGCCGAGCGAGCGACTGGTCGAGAACGATCTGACGCGGGTGCTGGGCGTCGGACGGTCCGCCGTCCGCACCGCGCTCGCGCGGCTCGAGCACGAAGGGTTGGTCGAACACGAGCGCCACCGCGGCGCGCGAGTGCGGCTCGTGGAGGCGCACGAGGCCGTCGAGATCCTCGAAGCGCGCGCGGTGCTCGAGGGGCTGGTCGCCCGGCACGCGGCGCTCCGGGCGACGCCCGAGGACGTCGAGCATCTGCGCGCGATCCTCGCCGAGATGCGCCGCCGGCTCGACGCGGGCGACCTGCTGGGGGCCTCCGACGAGAACGCGGTACTCCATCGCACGTTGCTCGAGATCTCCGCGCACGCAACCGCGGCCCGGCTGATCGCGACGCTCAAGTGCCAGCTGGTTCGCTTCCAATACCGCACGATCATGTTGCCCGGGCGCAGCGAGCGCTCGTTCGGCGAGCACAAGGCGATCGTCGACGCGGTCGCCGCGGGCGATGCCGACGGCGCGCAGACGGCGATGCGCACGCATCTGTCCCACGTGGCCGAGGCGTTGAGAGGAGTGGCGCAGTGACCGATTCACCCTCGGACCGCGCCCGCGAGCTGCTGCGCGGCGCGTACGACACCCACATGCACATCTCCCCGGATGTCGTCGAGCGCATCGTCGACGACATCTCGCTGGCGCAGAAGTTCAAGGAGCTGGGGATGGATGGCTTCGTGCTCAAGTCGCACTACGGCTCGACCGCCGAGCGAGCGAGCGTCGTGCGCGCCGCGGTTCCGGGCGTGAACGTGCTGGGCGCGATCTCGCTGAATCGGGCCGTCGGCGGCGTCAACCCGCTGGCGGTCGAGATCGCCGCGCGCGAGGGTGCCCGCACGGTCTGGCTGCCCACGGTCGACTCGGTCAACGAGTCGCACGAGCGCGAGGCCCCTCCCGGCGCCAAGGTGCCGGTGTGGGTCAAGCTCCAGCTCGAGCTCCGCGAGCAGGGGATCGAGATCCCGCCGGTGCCCGTGGTCGACAGCGGCGGTGTCGTGCTCCCCGAGGTCCGCGAGGTGCTGGCGATGATCGCCCGGCACGGAATGCTCCTGGCCACCGGCCATCTGGGTCGCGACGAGATCTTCGCGGTCGTCGACGCCGCGCTAGAGGAAGGGGTTTCGGACATAGTGATCACCCACCCCGAGTTCCCCTCGCAGGACCTCTCGGTCAAGGACCAGCGCGCGCTGGCCGAGCGAGGCGCGCTGCTCGAGCGCTGCTTCACCACTCCCTACACCGGAAAGGTCTCGTGGGAGCAGTGGATCGCGAACATACGCGATTGCGGGCCGGAGAACTCGGTTCTGTCGACGGACCTCGGTCAGGTGTTCAACCCGCCGGTTGAGGACGGGATGGCGCTGATGGTGGACCGCCTGCTCGACGCCGGCTTCGAGGAAGAGGAGGTGTACGTAATGGCTGTCGTGAACACGCGCCTGGTCGCGGGGGTCAAGGCGCCGTGAGCGCGCGCCGGATGATGGTGATCGGCGCCCACTCCGCCGACTTCGTGTGGCGCGCCGGCGGGGCGATCGCGGTCACGACCGCCGGCGGTGGGGAGGCGTCCGTGATCGCCCTCTCCTACGGTGAGCGCGGCGAGTCCGGCGAGCTGTGGAAGGAGGACGGCCAGACGATCGAGAACGTCAAGAAGATCCGCCACGGCGAGGCCGAGCGCGCGGCGGGGGCGCTGGGCGCTTCGTTCGACTGCCTGGATCTGGGGGACTACCCACTCGAGATCGACGGCGATGGGCTGCGGTTGATCTCCGACAAGATCCGCGAGTTCGGGCCGGACGTGCTGATCACCCACACCGACACCGATCCTTTCAACCCCGATCATCCGATCGCCCATTACGCGGTGGACCGTGCTCGCGGGCTGGCCGCGGGCGCGGGCGTGGCGAGCGCTTTTGAGACGATCCGCCCGCCGGCGCTGTTCCTGTTCGAGCCACATCAGCCCGAGCTGTGCAACTTCACCCCCACGACGTTCGTCGACATCACGAGCGTGATCGAGAAGAAGCTCGCCGCGATGTCGGAGATGAAGGCTCAGAGGTATCTCCAGACCTATTACGCCGAGCGCGCCGACCATCGCGGGAACCACGCGCGGCGCTCGTCGGGCAACGCGGACATCCGGCAGGCCGAAGCGTTCCAGCGGGTGACGCCGGATGTGGTGAGCGCGCTGTGAGCTCCGTGTTCGAAGAGTTCGCTTCGCTCGGATCGGCCACGGTCTACGAGGCGGGCGGCCGGCGCGGCTACGTGGACGCCGACCTGGTGCAGGTCGTGCCGGGTTCGCGCGTCGCGGGCCCGGCGCGCACGGTGCGCTGCGGCCAGGACGACAACCTGATGGTCCACGCCGCGATGGCGGCGGTGCAGCCGGGCGAGGTGCTCGTGCTGACGATGCCCGAGCCGCGGCCGGTCGCGCTGGTCGGCGATCTGCTCGCGACCCAGGCCAAAGTGCAGGGTGCCGCCGCGATCCTCGTCGACGCGTCGGTGCGCGACGTCGAGGAGCTGGCCGAGCTCGGGTTGCCGATCTGGGCGCGGTGGGTGCGGGTGCGCGGCGCGGCGAAGGATGTTGCGGGCACGCTCGGCGAGCCGGTGATGGTCGGCGGCGCGACGATCCGTAACGGCGACGTGCTCGTGCTCGACGCCGACGGGGTCGCGGTGGTCGAGTCCGAGCGGGTCGACGAGGTGCTCGAGGCCTCGCGCGAGCGCGCCGAGCGCGAGGTCGTCAAGCGCGGCAAGTTGCGGGGCGGCGCGCTGTCCTACGACCTCGATGGACTGCGCGATAAGGTCGAAGCGGCGACGTGACCTCCGAGCCCTCCCACGAACTCGCCCACATCTCCCATGCCGAACTGCTGACGCCGTTCCCCGAGGAGAGCCTCCGTTTCTTCGTCGAGTTGTTCGGGATGGAGATCGAGCACCGTGAGGGCCAGTCGGTGTTCCTGCGCGGCTGGGGCGAGTATCAGCCGTATGGTCTGAAGCTGACCGAATCGGAGCTGCCCGGGCTCGGTCACACGGGGTTGCGGGCGTGGAGCGCGGAAGCGCTGTCGCGGCGGGTGGCGGCGATCGA
>Ga0335078_10019381_pt1 | contig 10113 bp, 9 predicted proteins | sample Lox_Sample_32_FD_206711 | JGI IMG/M metagenome (GOLD analysis project Ga0335078, IMG submission 206711) | Soil microbial communities from Loxahatchee National Wildlife Refuge, Florida, United States - Lox_Sample_3.2 | ecosystem: Environmental > Terrestrial > Soil > Wetlands | place: USA: Florida...
AACACCAGGCCCAGCAGCATCACCACCAGTCCGATGGCGGCGAACGCCACCGCCGAACTTTGCAGCTTCTTGTAGTGCATGCGCTTGAGAAACATCATTAATGCGAGCGAAGGCACCAGCCATAGGTTCTGCCGCACCACGAAGTGCCACGGAGAGCCGAACCGCAGCTCGGCGATCACCGACGATGCGCTGTAGAGAATGACCACGCCGAAGGCCGTCAGGCCGATGGTGGTGCCGAAAAGGGTCCAGTCCGTTTTGAGGGTCTGTGCCATGTCAGTGTCCGGATTCCAATCCCGCGATCAGGGTTTTGAAGACCTGGCCTCGGTGCTCGAAGCTTTTGAATTGATCGAAGCTGGCGCACGCCGGAGCCAGTAGGACGGTATCGCCCGGCTGCGCGTGGGCGTAGGCGAAGCGCACCGCGTTATCGAGCGTTTCGCAACGTTCAAGCGGCACAGCGCCGGAAAGTTGCTCGGCAATCTTGGGAGCAGCGGCGCCAATCAACAGCGCGGCGTGCGCCTTCGCGGCCAGCGACGCCCGCAGAACCGTGTAGTCGAGGCCCTTATCCTTGCCTCCCAGGATCACCCAGAGTCCGCCCGCGAAGGCATCCAGTGCTTTGAGCGTGGCATCCACGCTGGTGGCCTTGGAGTCGTTATAGAAATCGACGCCGCGCAGGTTGCGCACGAACTCCAGCCGATGCTCGACGGCCTGGAACGTCCGGACCGCCGCGGCGATCGATTCGAAGCTTGCGCCCGCCAGCCGGGCTGCCGCGGCAGCTGCCATGACGTTTTCGATATTGTGCCGACCGCGGATAGGCACCTCGCGCGCCTCCATCAGCAGTTCGCCATCGAACCAGATACGGCCATCGGCCAGCCAAACGCCTGGCGTCACCGCGCGCGTACTGCTGAACCACACAGGCGACCCGGCGGTCAGCGACGCGTAGCTCACGCAGGTGACGTCGTCCGCGTTGAGAACCGCGAATGATCCCGGCTGCTGTGTCTCGAACAGCCGTCCCTTCGCCGCGGCATAGTTGGCGAAGGTGTGATGCCTGTCCAGGTGGTTCTGCGTCACGTTCAACGCCACCGCAATATCCACGTGAAACTCCGCGATGGTCTCGAGCTGAAAGCTGGAAAGCTCCAGCACATTCCACTGGCCCTGCCGGGAGCTTTCGACCATGGCGGTAACCGGCGTACCAATGTTGCCGCCCACCTGCTCGGCGATACCGGATGAACGCAGGATATGACCGGCCAGCGCGGTCGTGGTCGTCTTGCCGTTGGTGCCCGTAATCCCAATCGTGCGGCCGAGCAGATAAGGACCCGCCAGCTCGACCTCGCCGATCACGCGCACACCGCGGCGCCGCGCCGCTTCGAGCAGCGGCAGGTCGGCGGGCACCCCGGGGGAGATGACGATGAGGTCGCTGTCGAAAAGGTGATGGGTGATGGGTGATGGATCATGGGGCCCAGGTTGCAGCGCAAATGGGACTCCGAGGCGAGTGAGGAACGCCGCGGCTTCGGGCAGTTGCGAAAGGGGCTTCAGGTCCGTGGCGCTTACGCGAGCGCCGTGTTCTAGAAGGAGTTGCACGGACGCCAGGCCGGATTTCTCAAGGCCCACTACCAGGGCGCGGGTGCCAGGCCCTGTCATCGTTTGCTCCTCGCCAGCGCCGCGCGCAACGCACGGATTTGCCTGGCAAGCGCGCTCAGGTCCGATAGGAGAGATTTCAATGCCTCTGGCGCGATGTACTTGAGCCGGCCGGCAATTTCAAGTTCAGTTTCCAGTTCGGCGATCGATCCCTGGCCAATCGAGAGGAAATTCAAATGCTCTTTCAGATGTTCGAGGCAGTGCCCCTCGGCAATGTTCGCCGGAATGGAAACGGCCGCGCGGCGCACCTGACTCGTTAAGCCATACATTTCACGCGATGGGAACATCCCAGTCACGTAGTACACGGCCTCGACAATCCGCATGCCGTTCTGCCAAACCCGAAGGTCCCGAAAGCTCTGAATGGTTTCACCCACAACCCATCACCTATCACCCACAACCCACGACCTACCTCAGCTTCAGCGTCGTCAACGCAAACAACGCCAGCACCAGCCCCGCGATCCAGAACCGGGCGATGATTTTCGATTCCGTCCAGCCCAGCGCCTCAAAGTGATGGTGCAAGGGCGCCATCTTGAAGATGCGTTTGCCGCGCAGCTTGAAGCTGCCCACCTGCAGAATCACCGAGAGCGTCTCCAGCACGAAAATGCCGCCGATGAACAGCAGCAGAATCTCCTGCTTGATGAGGATGGCCACCATCGCCAGCGCCGCTCCCAGACCCAGCGAGCCAACATCGCCCATGAAGATCTCCGCTGGATGCGCGTTGTACCAGAGAAAGCCCAGGCTGGCCCCGGTCATCGAGCCGCAGAAAATGGTCAGCTCCGAGGTGCGCGGGTTTCTCGCAATCTGCAGATATTGCGCCAGCGTGGCGTGGCCGCCCGCGTAAGTCAGCACTGTGAGCGCGCCCGAGGCGATCACCATCAGCCCGATGGCCAGGCCATCCAGGCCGTCCGTCAGGTTCACGGCGTTCGATGCTCCCACGATTACAATCGCCACAAAAAGGAAGAAAGGCAGCACGCCGATTGCATAGGTCCAGGGGCTCGCGAGCAGGGGGGAGATCAGCAGCGTAGGCTGAAAACGCTTCAGAAAGGGAACATTCATCAGGGTGGAATAGCCGCCGTAGGTGCGCATGTACATCAGCACGGCAGCCACCGCGAAAGCCGCCCCAACCTGAGCCAGCATCTTGCGCCGCGCGGTCAGCCCTAGGTTCTGGCGCTTGGTCACCTTGGTATAGTCGTCCGCGAAACCAATCGCGCCGTAGGCCACCAGCGTCGCCACCGCGATCCAAACGTAGGAGTTGCCCAGGTCCGCCCACAACAGCGTGGGGATCACAATCGAGACGATGATCAACACGCCGCCCATAGTAGGTGTGCCGGCTTTCTTCTGGTGCGACTTCGGCCCTTCTTCGCGGATGTACTGCCCGATCTGGAACTGGCGCAGCTTGCCGATCAGCCACGGCCCCAGGGCGATGCACAGAAACAGCGCGGTCAAGCTGGCGAAAGCGGTCCGCGAGGTGACGTATCGGAACACGCGGAACGGCGAGATCAGCGCCGACAGTTTTTCGTAGAGCAGGAAGTACAACATGGTTACGCCAGGACCTTCTCCAGGGCCCGCTCGATCTGAACGCCGCGCGAGCCCTTGAACAGGACTGCATCGCCGGGTTGGGCGAGTTGCCGCACAAAGCCGCCGGCATCCTCAGGCCGTTCAAAAAAGTGCACGGAGTGTGTCGGCATGCCCGCGCTCACGGCTTCTTCGGCCATGAACCGGGCCGCGCCGCGCACGGCCACCAGCGCATCGATACCGCTTTCCGCCACGCAGCGCCCCGCCTGCCGGTGCAGCCACTCGGCGGCATCGCCCAGCTCGAGCATCTCGCCCAGGACGGCGATCCGGCGGCGCGCCGGCGTCGATCGCAGCACCTCCAGCATGGCGCGCACGGCCTCGGGGTTCGAGTTGTAGCAATCGTTCCAGATGACGATGCCGTTATGCTCCAGCCGCTCGCCGCGCATCTTGCCGATGGTGAAGGTGGCCACCGCATCGCGCAGGCGCGCGGGCGGGATGTCGAACGCGCGCGCCACCGCCATGCCTGCCAGCAGGTTCATCACACCGTGGCGCCCGGCCAGCGTGCTATGAAACTCGACGCCGTCCACCAGGAAACGTGTGCCATCCTGCGCGAAAACAGGATCGCTGGCGCGCACGTCTGCCGGCTCCGCAAAGCCAAACGTGATCGTGCGGCCGCGGTGCATCTCGCGGAATCGCACCACGTGCGGATCGTCAGCATTCAGCACCGCGATGCCTGTTTCGGGGTCCAGCGCTTCGATCAGTTCGCGCTTGGCCAACGCCACGCCTTCAATCGAATCGAACGCTTCCACGTGCGCGTATCCCACGTTCGTGACCACGCCGATATCGGGCTTCGCAATCGCTGCCAGCTTGCGGATCTCGCCCGCATGATTCATGCCCATTTCGAGCACGCCCACGCGCGCTTCGTCCGGCAGGCGTAGGATCGAAAGCGGCACGCCCACATGGTTGTTGAGGTTGCCCACGGTCTTGCCAACCGGTAATTCGACTCCCAGCAGGTGGGCAATCGCGTCCTTGGTGGTCGTCTTACCCGCGCTGCCGGTGACTCCCACGATCCGGCCGCCCCACTGCGCACGCGCCCATGCGGCCAAGTGCTGCAGCGCGGCGAGCGAATCCGGCGCCACGAACGCATTGGCGTAAGGCACCGGATGTTCGACCACGACCGCCGCCGCGCCTCTCTCGATCGCCAACGAAACGTACGCGTGGCCATCGTGATTCGGGCCGCGCAAGGCGAAAAAAAGATCGCCGGGCGCCAGCGTTCGGGTGTCCACGGACCAGCCCCGCGCGCAGCCAGTCGGTTTTGGGGGCGGCCGCAGGCCTAGGGCCCGTCCCACCAGACGCAATGCCAGGATCATTTCGGCTCCCGATGGTAACCGAAACCCCGCAGCACGCGGCGGGCCACCTCGCGATCGTCAAAATCGATGGTCTTGTCCTTCAGTACCTGGTAAGTTTCGTGCCCCTTTCCGGCCAGAATCACGATATCGCCCGGACGCGCTTCCTTAATAGCGCGGGCGATGGCGGTGGCACGGTCTGGCTCGATCACGTGCGGCACGTCCGTGCGCCGGATGCCCACCAATGCATCGTTCATGATGGCCAGTGGATCCTCCGAGCGCGGGTTGTCGCTGGTCAGAAATACCAGGTCGCTCGCTTCCGCCGCCGCCTGTCCCATCAGCGGACGCTTGGCACGATCGCGGTCGCCGCCGCATCCGAATACAGTAATGATGCGTTTGGGCTCCAGGCCGCGCGCCACGGCGATGGTGTTCTTCAGCGCGTCATCGGTATGCGCGTAGTCCACCACTACACTGAACGGCTGGCCTTCGTCGATCCGCTCGAAGCGTCCCGGCACGGCATGGCATTCGGCGATGCCCGCGGCGATGGTCTCGGGCGCAATGCCGAAGCTCAGCCCCGCGCTGCAGGCCGCCAGGATGTTATACGCGTTGATCCTGCCCAGCAGCGGCGATTCCACCAGAAAGCGTGTTTTGCGGTGCTGCACTTCGAAGCGCAAGCCTTGCAGGTTCGATACAATGTGCCGCGCGCGCACCGTGGCTCCCTGTCCCAGGCCGAACCACAGAAGCTCGCTTTCAGGCGGCACCTCGACCCGGCGGCACCATTCGTCGTCGCGATTGAGCACGGCCCAGGCGGGCGGTGGCGCGCCGGCGCCTGAGAACAGCAGTTGCTTGGCTGCGAAGTAGTCCTCCATCGTGCCGTGAAAATCCAGATGATCGCGCGTCAGGTTGGTGAAGATCGCACAGTGGAAGTTGAGGCCGTACACCCTGCCGAGCGCCAGCGCGTGCGACGATACTTCCATTACCGCGTGCGTGCCGCCTGCGGCTTCCAGTTCCGCGAACAGGCGATGCAAGTCGAGCGATTCCGGCGTCGTGTTCGCTGCATGCAGCACCTTACCCGCCAGGTGATATTCGATGGTGCCGATAAGCGCGGTGGTCTTGCCGGCGGCCCGCAGGATGGATTCGACCAAATATGAAGTTGTCGTTTTGCCGTTGGTGCCGGTGATGCCGGTCAGCACGATACGTTCATCGGGCCGGTGATAGAAATTACGGGCCGCAATGGCCAGCGCGTGGCGGCCGTGCTCGACCTCGATCCAGGGCGCGGCAAAGCCCTCCGGCGCAGGCGATTCGCTGGCCACGGCCACGGCTCCTCGCTCCACCGCGTCGCGTGCGAACTGGCGGCCGTCCGTCCGGCTGCCCGGAAAAGCGAAGAACAGAAAGCCAGGCTCTACTCGCCGCGAGTCGTAATCGAGCCCCCGTACTTCGTTCTGGGAAAGCGGCGGCGCGAGAGGAACTTTCAAAGGAACGCCCGCCAGTATTTCTCCCAGTATCATCTTCCAAGATCGACTCGAATCCTCTCCCCGTTGTGCAGTGGTGCGCCCGGTGGCGGATCCTGGGCGCGGACGATCCCCGTGCCTGCCAGCACCACCGGCAGCCCTTGCGCTTCGGCCAGCGTGACAACGCTCCGCATCGACAATCCGATGAAGTTGGGAGCGCGCGGACCTTTGCCCGTGGGTTCGGGCGCCGGAGGCGGAGCCGGAGCGCTAACCGCAACCTTCGTTGCCGCGGGGGCCGCCGGCGGCGCCGTATCGCCGTCATCCATGGCGGGCGGATTTGCGATACCTTCCACATCGGGCGGATCGTCCAGATCGGCCACCTGCGTGGGCGCGGCATCCGGCGTGGTATCGGGCAGGTCTCTGGGCACGTCCATCACGCGCAAAGCTTCGGTCATCACTTCGCGGAACACCGGTCCGGCCACCGGCCCGCCATAGCCGGCCGAGCCGCCCTCCGTATGATTCACCGTAACGGCCACCACCAGCGCTGGATTCGTCACCGGAGCAAAACCCATAAACGAGGCGTTGTAATTATGAGTATAGTGGCGGCTGTCGTAGTCGTAGATCTGCGCCGAACCTGTCTTGCCGGCGCTGGTGTAGCCATCCAACTTGGCGTATCTTCTGCCGGTGCCAAACAGGACCACGCCTTCCATCATCTTGCGCATGGTGATCGCGGTTTGCGGCATCAGTATGCGATGTGGCGGCGCGATCGGCATTTCCTGCGCGCCCTCTTTCAGGATCAGACGCGGTTTCACCAGCAGGCCGCCGTTCGCCACTACCGCGCAGGCCCGCGCCAGTTGCAGCGTGGTGACGCCCACTTCATGTCCCATGGAAACCGACATTAGAGAGGTAGTCCGCCACTTGGAAAGCTTGCGCACGATTCCGGGGGACTCGGCCGGAAGCGGCACGCCCGTCCGCGACCCGAATCCGAAACGGCGCACGTATTCATAAAGCGTGGGGGCGCCCACTCGTAGTCCGATTTGGATGGCGCCGATGTTGCTCGATTTGGCGAGCACCATCGCCATGGACATGATGCCGTAACCGTGATGTGCCTCATGCACCGTGCGGCCGGCCAGTGTGAAGCTCCCGTTGCCGCAGTTGATCAGGCTGTCCGGCGTCAGATTGGTAGTTTCGAGCGCGGTGGAGAGCGTAATCACTTTGAAGACAGAACCCGGCTCAAAGGGCACCGAGACCGCATGATCGAAGCGCGCCGCCTCCCCTCGCTCGCCGCGTGCCGGCGGGTCGTTCGGATCGTAGGATGGATAGCTGGCCAGCGCCAGGATGTCGCCTGTATAGGGATTCATCACCACCACGCTGCCGCTCTCCGCGTGCGACGCTTCCACCGCCCGCGCCAGCGCCTCCTGCGCGGGCAACTGGATTCGCTCGTCCAGGCTCAGCGTGAGGTCCATGCCGGGCTGCGGCTTGGTTTCGACTTGCGAGTCGATGCCGCGTCCCTTGGCGTCGGTCAGCATGCGCACCTCGCCCGGCCGGCCCCGCAGCTCGGATTGGAAGCTCCGCTCTACGCCCCACTCGCCGACCTGTTGGCTGTCTACGGCCCCCACCACGTGCGCGGCCAGCGTGTTCCGCGGATAGCTCCGGCGGCTCTCGCGGGCGAAGCGGATCCAGTCCAGGTGCAGGCTCCGCAGGCGATCGCACCGCTCAGGCTCGATCGCCCGGGCCACCCACATGAAACCCTTGTGGCTGGCGGCATACCATCGCATCCTGCCGTAAAGCTCGGCGCGGTCAATGTGCAGAACGCCTGAAAGAATATCGGAAGCCACTTGCAGGTCCGGTACCTGCAATGGATTGATGTAGATCGAATCGCGCTCCACGCTGCCGGCCAGAAGCTGCCCGGTGCGGTCGTAAATAGAGCCGCGCGGCGCGGCGATTTCTACGTTCTCTTCCTGCTGCCTCTGCGCCAGGCGTACGTATTCGGAATGGTGGAAGACCTGTAGCCGCAGCAACTGCGCCAGGATCAGCGCGCCCCAAACCAGGATGGCGGCCGCGAACCACGCCAGGCGCCCTTTGGCCTTTGTCCGCGTACCGCCAATCGCATCCTGAATGCCCAGTGTCCTGCGCAGTCTCACGACGGTCCCCGGCGGATCTCAGTGTCGGTTCAGCGCCAGCCGGCTGTCGTTCTTCGGATCCAGGTGCACGATCTGCTGTGCCGACGGTGTGGCCAGGTCGCGGCTCTTGGCCATTGTTTCCAGGTGGTCCTGCCTCGAAAGACGCGCTTCGGTGATGTTCAGCTCGCGCTGCTCGCCGAGCAGGCTCTCGCGCTCCTGCTTCAGAGACTGCAGCCGGTAGCCCGCGAAAACATTGGCAACCCGGGGCGACAGCGCACCCATCAACAGCAGCGCCAGCAGGCACGCCATGCCGATCATGGACCACTCGCCGCGCGCGTGCGGATCGGGCTCCCGGACGACTCGCGAATTGTCGATGCGCTTCGAGAACAGGAACACGTCCTCGTTCGGCAGCGCCCGCAGGCGGAAGAGGTCTTCCGGCCGGTTGCTTCCGGAACCGCTGGCCGCCGCCGGCGGTCTCCGATAAAAGGTTGCCGCAGTTGCCATACTGTCTACCTCGCTATTTCATCTCCAGCGCGCGCAACTTGGCGCTGCGCGACGGCGGATTCAAATCCGTTTCTTCTGCCGTGGGCGTCAAAGGGTGCTTGGTCAGAATGGTGGCCCGGCCTTCCCGCGCCAGGCCGCGGAACCGCTCCTTCACTTTGCGGTCCTCGAGCGACATGAACGAGATCACCACCATGCGGCCCCCGGCCGCCAGCAGCTCCGGACCGGTCTCCAGTAACCGGTCGAGTTCGCCCTGCTCGTCGTTCACAAAGATGCGCAACGCCATGAAGGTGCGGGTCGCGGGATGCAGACGGTTCGTCCGAGGCACGGCCCGCTCCACTACCCCGGCCAGGTGCAGTGTGCTCCGAATGGGCCGTGCTCGAACGATGGCTCTGGCTATCTTCCGCGCCCTCCTTTCTTCGCCAAGCTGATAGATCAGGTCGGCGAGCGCCTTCTCGGCGTATTGATTGACCAAGTCCGCCGCTGTTATACCCGTGGTTTGATCCATGCGCATATCCAGCGGTCCCTCTGCCAAAAACGAAAAACCGCGCGCCGGTTCCATCAGTTGGTACCGGCTCACTCCCAGGTCGGCCAACAAGCCGTTCAACTTCCCGGCTCCGCAGGCTGGCAACGCTTCCGCAAGCCGCGAAAAGGTCCCCTGGTGATAACAGATCCGATCGGCCCACTCGGCCGTGTTGCGCCGGACCAACTCGAGCGACTGAGCATCCCGGTCGTTCGCGATCACCCGGCCGGTGGTCAGACGCCGGGCAATCTCCACGGTGTGTCCACCCAGCCCGGCGGTAGCGTCCAGGTACACCCCGTCGGGATGGATGGCCAACCATTCCATGGTTTCGCCGGCCATTACCGCGAAATGCATAAGCCATCACTTGAACCCGGCCCTCTGCAAAATCTCCACGTCCTCTTCCGGCGATTGCGAGGCGTCCGCCCGCTGCGCGTGGAAGGTCTCTTCGCCCATCACCTGAATGGCCCCGTGGACGATCAGCACCTTCACCGGCTGGTTCTCGATTCGCAGCTCGCGGCGCAGTTCGGGCGAGAATTGCACGCGGCCCTGCGCGTCCATCTCGGCTTCCGATCCCAGTTCCTGGCTGGTGAACCACACGCGCTTGGAGACCTTGGGATTCTCCCGGTTGGTGGCGAACAGATTCTCGTTTTCCCTCCAGATGGCAATCGGGTATACTGTCGCCATATGGCGATCCGTGCTCGTCACGAAGAGCTTCTTTTCCGGCAAACCCGCCAGGTACCTCTGGAACTCGGCGGGCAATTTCAGGCGGCCTTTATCGTCCAGACGGGCCGGATACATTCCCCGCGGGGGTTCCACGACTGCGGTACTGGAGGGAATATCAGCCATTTTTAGTCCATCTTCTGGCCACTTTTATACCACAACAAATTGTGGCACGATATCCTCATTCATTGCAAGAGGAATTTTCTAGAAAAGTGTTGACTGGCCACGGGTTAGTACGCTACTAGCCATTCTACCGAAAGCGTGTTATACCCCAACATCTTGTTCCAATGGCGAATATA
>Ga0335078_10019382_pt1 | contig 10113 bp, 6 predicted proteins | sample Lox_Sample_32_FD_206711 | JGI IMG/M metagenome (GOLD analysis project Ga0335078, IMG submission 206711) | Soil microbial communities from Loxahatchee National Wildlife Refuge, Florida, United States - Lox_Sample_3.2 | ecosystem: Environmental > Terrestrial > Soil > Wetlands | place: USA: Florida...
GAGAAGGCGTGCGCGGGCGATACGCAACATCGTGTCGGCGTCGGGCCGGCTGGCGATTGCCGGCCGGCGGGGCGGAAAGGCCGCCAGCCGCAGGAACTGCGCTGTAGTGGCGGATTCGCCAGCCGGGGCGATCTTCGCCTGTTCCATGCGCTGGCGGGCGAGGATACCGTAGTAATAATTCGGAAACCGGGTTGTGAGCTCATTGTAGAATGCTCGTGCGGCAGCGTAATCGCGGCGCTCTTCGGCCAGGCGGCCCAGAAAATACAATGCCGCAGTGGCCGAGGGATAACCGGGGTATTTTTCAACATGTTCCCGCAGCAGTTCGCGCGCATCCGGCTGCCGGTGGATGTAGGCCGACCAAGCCACGTGCCAATGGCAGATCGCAGCCAGAGGCCGATCCGGGAAAGCCTCGTAGACGGCCCGGTAGAGCGGCGTATATTTCTGATATTGATTCTCTACCAGGTACCGGTTGGCAGCTGTTACCAGCGCTCTGTAACGCCACAAAGACCCTGCATAGCGGCGGCCGAGATCGCGCACCGCTTCCATCATCTGATCGTCGTCGTTCAGCTTGCGCGCGCACTCGGCGAGATAGTAAAGGCGCTCGGCGCCGGCGTCACTGTCGGACACTTCGAGTGAGCGCAGCTCGCTATAGGCGGCCGAAACGTCGCCAGCGAGATACTGGGCAGCGCCGACACCCACGCGCGCGCGATCCCGCTCCGGGCCGCTGAGTTGCGGAACCAAAGCCTCAAACTCGGCCCGTGCGCGCCGGTACTCGCCTTGGGTCAACAGGTTTCTCGCACGCCCCACCAGGGCTTCGGGCGACGGCGCCGGATAGGAAGCTCCCATGCTGGTGCGCAGGTTCACCAGGGCAGCCGCAGCCTGGTCGGCTGCATCGCCACCGGGATATGCGTAGTACACGCGCTGATAGTATTCGGCCGCTTGCCGGCGGTCGTTCGCGGCCTCGTACGCGGTCGCAAGCGCCAGATCGCCATCGGGTTCGGGGAGTTCCGCGCGATGTGCATCCAGCAGCGTGATGGCCTGCGCCGCCGAACCGGAAGCCGCCATGCCGCGGGCTTCGAGCACCATGGACTTGGCCGCAAACGGCGAGCGCACCGGGGCGGTTCGGACGGCCGCGGCATCCCGCGCCGCGTTTGCGTAATCTTGCGAAGCGATCCGCGCTGCCGCCAGGTAGTACGCGGTATAATCGGCCAGCCTGGGGAGCCGGCCGCGAGCGGCCTCCAGGTGCCGGATGGCGTCCGGATATTGCCCTTGTTCGAAGGAGACCACACCCAGCGTCAGGCGCGCCAAGGCGCCGTTGATATCACGATGGGCCACCGCAAACCTCTCGAGCGCCCTGCGCCGCGCGGGCGTAGGTGAAGAGCGGTAAGCCTTGCCGAGCAAGGCCGGACTTTGGGCCCATGCCGCTGGCAACAGCAGGCAGACCACCGCTGCAACCGCGCAACGGACCGCTTTGTTACACCAGCGGCCCAGGATACTCCTTTCCGAGCCAGGCCGGATTGTCATTGGCCAAGGTACGCAGTAACTCCTGATGAAAGTAATCAGCCATCGTGGGACTGGCTGCTACGAACGCGTGCCGGAAAGCCTCGCGGGCGGCGTCGATCTCATTGCGCAGGGTGGCATAGAGGTCCGCCTGCGCGCGTCCGGCTTTCACGGCATCCGGACGGTAGAGCCGCATTTCCGCCACCTGCACGCGGGCGAAATGCTGGGCGCGCAAGTGCAACTTGCGGTCCGCCACGCTGAGCCGCTCCCAACGGGCTTCGCTGTCCGCTTGGGGCGTGGGGCCCAGCTGCACCAACTCCGAAGCGTCCCGTGCGGCGCGCGGGGGACGCTGCCGCGCTTCGAGCGACATTCCGGCGGCTTGGGCGAGCAACTCCAGGGCCGCGCTATCTGAGACGCCTCTGGCATACAGGACGCCGGTTACCGTCTGGTCGGCCGTCACCGGGAACAGGTGCGACCGGTCGCCGGAGATTTGCGCAAACAACTCGGCCACAGTAGGCGACACCTCCGCGGGCGAGGCGAGCGTCACCACGGGTTCGCCGGAATCGATCACGTTCTGGAAAGCGGCCGCCTCGGAAGCCGCGAATTGGATTCCTGCAAAACGCTCGGCTGCCGGGGAGGCTGCGCCGCGCAGACGCTCTCCGGAGACCGTACCTTTGTGGACGTAGAAGATACCACAAGCGGCGGCAAACGGCAGCGAGGCATCACACAGAATGGCGGCGGTCTCCGAGAATCCATCCGCCTGCCGCAACTGCCGCGCCGCTTGATTCAAGCGCTCGGACAAAGCCCGCTCGGCGGCCTGCACGCTGGTCGTGACCCGCGCCTCGGTTTCTGTTTGGAACAACTGTTCCAATTCGGAAAACAGGTTTCGCAACGAACTGGAAGGCACGGCCGAGGACATCCTGCATCGATCATAACAAGCATGGCTGAGCGAAGTGCGACGCACAGCGGTCAAAATAGAGAGATGCGAGAAACACTGGCGAATAAGATTGCGATCGTGACGGGCGGCACGCGAGGCATCGGACGGGCCATAGCGCGGCGGCTGCTGGAAGAAGGCGTGGCGGTGGCTGTATGCAGCCCCTCACGCGAAAACGTGCAGGCCTTTGTAAGCGACTGTCAATCCATTGACGGCGCGCGCGTGTTCGGGGAAGTGGCTGATATCACACGGCCTGGCGATGTGCAACGTTTCTTCCAAAACGTGGAGGCGCAGTTCTCCGGACTGGATTTCCTGGTGAACAACGCGGGCATCGGCGTGTTTAGGAGTGTGGCCGATCTCACGCCCGACCAGTGGCGCCACACCATCGATCTGAACCTCACCGGCGTCTTCTATTGCAGCCACGAGGCGCTGCCGCGCATGCGCAAGCGTGGAGCCGGATACATCATCAACATCAGCAGTCTGGCGGGCAAGAACGCATTTGCCGGAGGCGCGGCTTATAACGCCTCCAAGTTCGGGCTCAATGGTTTCAGCGAAGCGATGATGCTGGATCACCGCTATGACAACGTGCGCGTCAGCTACGTGATGCCCGGCAGCGTGGATACGGAGTTCAGCCCGCGGGGGGGAGATACGGCCTGGAAGATCCAGCCTGAAGACGTGGCGGAAGTGGTGGTGATGCTGTTGAGTACGCCCGCACGTACGCTGATTAGCCGCGTGGAAATGCGGCCCGCAAAGCCTCAGAAATAGGCGTAATTACTGATCCCACAGGCGCCAATAAATTGGCACACAGCGTGCTATTGACAGTGTCGATGCGCCTGATGGCATCCGGGCTGGAAAGAGGCAAACGTATGGGCCGCATGAACAAGCAACTTGACCCCACGCTTACGGGGAACGAGGCAGGAAAGCTGGAGGCGGATCTGCGCAAGCGCATCGTCGGCCAGGACGAAGCAATCGACCAGATCGTGAATATCTATCAGACGCATCTGGCGGGCATGTCGAGTCCCGGCAGACCCGTGGGCAATTTCTTGTTTCTCGGGCCCACCGGATCCGGCAAGACGCGCCTGGTGGAAGCCACCGCGGAGAGCCTGCTGGGGGACCTGCGTGCGGTGATTAAGATTGATTGCGCGGAGTTTCAACACAGCCACGAAATCGCCAAGCTGATCGGCTCGCCTCCCGGATACCTGGGACACCGTGAGACGCATCCGCTGTTAAGCCAGGAAGTGCTGAGCCAGTGTCACACCGACAACATGAAGCTGAGCTTCGTGCTCTTCGATGAAATCGAAAAAGCCAGCGACGCGCTGTGGAACCTGCTGTTGGGTATCCTCGACAAAGCGACTCTGACGTTGGGCGACAACCGGCGCGTGGACTTTTCGCAGGCCATGATTTTTATGACCAGCAACCTGGGCGCCGGCGAGATGCACTCGATCATGCGTCCCAATTTGGGATTTGCGGCTTCCGAAATGGAACGTCAGTGTGCCGAGGGCATCGTGGACGGCAGTCTGAATGACAAGATCGCGCGCGCCGGCGTGGAGGCCGCGCGACGCAAGTTCACGCCCGAGTTCATGAATCGCATCGACAAAGTGGTGGTGTTCCGGCCCCTGGGAGAGCGCGAGTTGCGCCAGATCCTGGGGCTGGAGCTGAACCTGCTGCAACAGCGCATCTTCAACTCCACCAGCGGCGCGCCGTTTGTGTTCTCGGTGACCGATCCGGCCAAGGATTTTCTGTTGCGCGAAGGCACGGATTTGAAGTACGGTGCGCGGCATCTGAAGCGCGCCATCGAGCGCAGCCTGGTCCATCCGCTTTCCAATCTGATCGCCACCGGACAGGTGTGCGGAGGAGATCTGATTCGCGTGGACTACGACAGCGAAATGGCAGCCATGACTTTTTTCAAAGAGGCCGAAGACATGCCGCCGTATGCCATGCTGCAGATGATGGAAGCGCCGGTAGCGATTCCCTTGGAGGCCTTCGCCACAGGCGCCGCCGCCGAATCTCCGCAGGCCGCCAACGCCAAGTCATCGCGCCAGTAAACGGCGTTCCGGCTCCTGCCGGAGCATAACTGATAAACTGCCAATATGGCGCCGTCGGCGAAGAGCGCATTTCCGCGCATCGCGTTAGTCACCGTGCTGGCGGCCGTCCTGGTGCTTCTGGCAGTCCTGCAATACCGCTGGAGCGTGGAGATCAGCCGCGCGGAACGTACCCGCATCGAAACCAGCCTGAACTCCTCGGTTAACCAGTTTCGCAAGGAGTTCTACCGCGAGTTGGAACAAGTCTCCATCGCGTTTCGCGGCGAACCGGAAGTCAGCGGCACTAACTTCTGGACCGACTATGCGCAACGCTACCAGGCATGGGCGCGCACGGCCGCGCATCCCGACCTGGTGGCCAACGTCTACGTGCTGCACGCAGGCGAATCCGGCGACTCCAGGCTGCTGCGGCTGCAGCCCGAAACGAACGCCTTCGCGCCGGTGGACTGGCCGGCATCACTGGCCCCTCTGCGGGGCGCGCTGGAAGGACGGCTGACACATGAGTTGCCCGGGCCCTCCCCCCCACCCATGCCGGAATTGCGGTCCTTCGCCTGGACTCTGGAACAGCGCGTCCCCGCGCTGGTGCATCCCGTCTTCAACTTCGGCAGGAACTTCGGCGGACCGCGGGAGTGGCTGCACGCGCCGGGGCCGCCGCCGCGCCGGATGCCGCGGCTGCTGTTGGGATTGGCCATCGTGGAGTTGAACCGCGCGGCAATCGATCGCCTGCTGGGTGAGCTGGCGCAGCGGTATTTCGCCGGTCCCGAGGGATTTACTTATTACGTCGAAGTGGTGAGGCCGGGACCCGGCGGAAGGATCGTCTATCGGTCGGACCCGCAATTGGCAGCCTTCTTGAATCGATCCGATGTCGACGTGCCGCTGCTCCCCCCCACGGCAGCCGACACGCGCGTCCTGGAAGGCCCACCGCCGCGAGCGGCACGCGGCCGCCGCGGGCCGTTTCGGGCGTTGCCGCGGGGCACGATCATCTTGCCGTCGCCCGCGGAGGCCCCGTGGCAGTTGGTGGCCCGGCACAAGGGCGGTTCGCTCGAAGCTGTGGTGGCCGCCGAGCGCTGGCGCAACCTGCTGCTCAGCTTTGGCGTGCTGCTGCTGCTGGCCGTCAGCATGGCGCTGATCATCATTTCCGCGCAACGCGCGCGCCGCCTGGCCCGGCTGCAAATCGAGTTCGTGGCGGGAGTCTCGCACGAACTGCGCACGCCTGTGGCGGTAATCTGCTCGGCCGCCGACAACCTTGCGGACGGCCTGGTAGGCGCCCGGGAACAAGTGAAGGAGTACGGCGCCTTAATCCGTGGCCAGGGGCGCCGGCTGGCCAGTATGATCGAGCAGATTCTGCGTTTCACCGCCGGCCAGTCGCGGCCAGCCAGTTACGATCTCGGGGCGGTGGCGGTCGGGGAAGCCATTACGCAAGCGCTCGCCAGTGTGTGCGCGCTGCCGGAGGCGGAGGGGTTCACCGTGGAGCGCGGCATTGACCCGAACCTGCCAGCTGTGCAGGCGGATTCCGCGGCCTTGGTGCGATGTCTGGAAAACCTGGTGCTGAACGCGTTCAAGTATGGCGCCCAGGGTCGCTGGGCGCGCGTCAGCGCCAGCCAGTCCGAAGGCGGCGCGCGCGTGCGCGTCAGCGTCGAAGACCACGGCCCAGGCATCGACCCGGCGGAATTGCCGCATATCTTCCAGCCATTCTACCGTGGCAAGGCCGCGCTGGCCGCGCAAATCCATGGCGCCGGTTTGGGTCTGAGCCTGGCGCGCGACATAGCCGAAGGCATGGGCGGCAGCCTGGAGGTGTCGAGCCAGCCTGGCCACGGGAGCATCTTCACCCTGGAGTTGCCCGCCGCCGCGCAGCCGGCCGCCGAGCCTCTGCCGCGCACGGCCTAGTATGCAGCGGCGTATCCTGCTGGTGGAAGACGAGCCGGGACTGGTGTTGACCCTCGGTGACCGGCTGCGCAGCGAAGGTTACGAAGTGGAAGCGGCGGCTGACGGCCAGACTGGCCTGGAGATGGCCGCTGGCGGCAGCTTCGCTCTCATCATTCTCGACATCATGCTGCCCGCAAAGAACGGCATGGACGTTTGCCGGGATCTGCGCCAGCGCGGCATCGCCACGCCCATCCTGATGCTGACGGCCCGCGGCCAGACCGTGGACAAGGTGGTAGGGCTGAAGATCGGCGCCGATGATTACATGACCAAGCCGTTTGAAATGCTGGAACTGCTGGCCCGCGTCGAAGCGCTGTTACGCCGCGCGCCGGCAATGGGGTCGACCGGTGATGTCCTGCAGTTCGGCGCGATTCGGGTGGACTTGCGGCGCACAGAGGTCACCCGCGATGGCAAACCCGTGACACTGGCAGCCAAGGAATTCCAGCTCCTGCGCTACCTGGCCGAGCACCGCGGAACAACGGTGTCGCGGGAGACGCTGCTCAGCGAAGTGTGGGGATACGGTGGCGTCACCTCCAGCCGGACCGTGGACGTGCATGTCGCGTGGCTGCGGCAGAAGCTGGAGGACGACCCGCGGCAGCCGCGGTGGATCCTTACTGTGCACGGGATGGGCTATAAGCTGGCCGGATGACTGGCACCATTTTTTGACTGTACGCATAACCTGAGAGACCCCTGCCAACGTCGTAACAGGTTGGAGTTCCCCACGTAATGAAAACCATTCGTCTCGACTGTGCGGTCCTGGTTTGGCTCGCCGCAGGCATGCTGCTGGCGCAACCTCCGGCTCGCGTGAACCTGGTGGGCGCCGTGGAGTCGGTCGACGCGGCCAGCGGCCAGATCACCATGCACACTGACAACGGAAAGACGGTCAAGATTACCCCGCATCCTACGGCGCGGCTCTTCCGCCTGCCCGCGGGCGAAAAGAGCCTGGCCAAGGCGGTCCCCATTACGATGCAGGCGATCGTTCCGGGCGACCGTTTGCTCGCGCGTGGCGAGCTTTCCGCGGATGGCGCCGCCATGACGGCCAGCACACTGGTGATCATGACCAAGGCGGACGTCGCCAAGGTGCAGCAGGCCGACCGCGCCGAGTGGGCCCGCCGCGGTGTGGGCGGGATCGTCAGCGCGGTGGACCCGCAAGCCGGACAGGTGACCATTATTACGCGGACCTTTGAAGGCAAAAAGCCGTTGGTGATCCAAGTCAGCCCCAAGACACAGATCCGGCGCTACGCTCCGGACTCGGTGAAGTTTGCGGATGCCAAGCCGAGTAGTCTTGCGGAGATCAAGATTGGTGACCAGGTGCGAGCGCTGGGGACCAGGAGCGAGGACGGCAGTCACTATGCGGCCGAGGAAGTGGTTTCGGGTTCCTTCCGCAACCTGGCCGCCACGGTTATCAAGGTGGACGACGCCGCGGACACGCTAACCGTAAAAGATCTGGTGACCAAGAAGCCGGTCCTGGTGCATGTCAACGCCGATACAACGCTGCGCAAGCTGCCGGAGATGCTGGCGCGAATCATCGCCGTACGCATGGTGGGCGGGGCGCCAGGCGCGGGTGGTCCCGGCGGCGGGGGAGGGAACTGGAGTGGCGGACAACGGCCGGCGGGTGCGCCTCCGGGTGGGCCGCCGGGAGCCGGTGGAACGCATGGCTCCCGAAACGGCGATTTCCAGCAATTGCTGGAGAGGATGCCCGCCATGAAACTGGAAGACTTGAAGCCGGGTGAGGCGGTGATCGTCTCGAGTACGCAAGGTCAGGATCCCGGCCAGGTCACGGCGATCATGCTGGTAGCGGGCGTGGAACCCATTTTGTCGGCGGCTCCGGGCGGCAGCCAGCGCGCGGCCATGTTGGGATCGTGGAACCTGGATATGAGTGCCGGCATGGGGGTGGAGTAATGCACCAGCGACCAGGCTACTTTCAGCTGTTGCTGTTAGTTTTGGCGGTCCTGCCCACGTGGGCACAACCCGCGGGCCAAACCATTCCAATCTCCGCCAGCGGCGGAACCATCACCGGGATGGTGAAGGATCCAACCGGCGCGGTCGTCCCCGGTGCGCGAGTCACAATCACCAGCGAGAATGGCGGCACGCGGGAGACCACTACGGGACCTGCCGGTTCCTACACTTTCCGCCAGGTGCCGCCCGGCACCTATTCAGTCTCGGTTACCTATCAGGGCTTGTCGCAAAACGGCGGCGTGGCTGTTTCTGTGGATACAGATCAAGTGGCGCACGCCGACCTCGCCATGAAGCCGGCCGAGGTCAAACAGAAGGTTACCGTGCAGGAGGAGAACCCTACCCAGTTGAGTCTCGAAAGCTCGCAGAATGCGGACCAGTTAGTGTTCAAGGGCAAGGACCTGGCATCGTTGCCGGATGATCCGGACGACCTGCAGCAGGACTTGCAGGCGCTGGCGGGCCCGTCGGCCGGACCCAATGGAGGCGAGATTTACATCGACGGGTTCTCTACCGGCCGGCTGCCGCCAAAATCGTCGATCCGTGAAATCCGCATCAACCAAAATCCGTTCTCGAGCGAATACGATAAGCTAGGTTTCGGGCGTATCGAGATCTTCACCAAGCCGGGCACGGACCGGTTCCACGGCACGGCCTTCTACGACATCAGCGATGGCGCGTGGAACTCGCGCAACCCCTTTCTGACATCGGCGCCGTTCCCGGGATTTCGGGCACAAACCTACGGAGGCAACGTGAGCGGCCGGATCAACGGCCATGCCAGCTTCTTTGTGGATCTCGAGCGGCGGCAGATCGGCGACAACGCCATTCTGAACGCCATTGATCCCGCCAGTTACCAACTGGACCGCGGATTTACGCCTACGCCGCAGCAGCGCACCACGGTGAGCCCGCGCGTGGACTGGCAGTTGAGCACCAATAACACGCTGAGCGTGCGTTATTCCTACCTGAATCTCAACCGTAACCTGTGGGGCGTCGGCCTGTACAACCTGCCTGACAGCGGCTATAGCTCCGCGGAAAATCAGCACCTGGTGCAGATGACCGAAACCGCCGTGCTGTCGAATCAAGTGGTGAACGAAACGCGTTTTCAATATAACCATTCATACACCAACGAGGATGCGCTGACCAACGGGGTACAGGTGACGGTGCCCAGCGCTTTCGTGGAGGGTGGAGCAGGCATAGGCCAGTCGCGTGAGCGGGATGACAATTACGAATTCCAGAACTACAGCACTATCACGCACGGTGCGCACACCATCAAGTTCGGAGTGCGGGCGCGCGAGGAACGGCTGAATGACTATACGCCGACTAACTTCAACGGCACCTTCACATTCGCTTCTTTTAACGCTTATCAGATCATGCAACAGGGGCTGGCGCAAGGCCTGTCCTTCGCCGATATTCAGGCGATGGGAGGCGGGCCGGCGTTGTTTGCCGCCAGCAGCGGAAATCCTGCGGTGTCCGCTAGCATGTTCGACGTGGGCGCCTTCGCGCAAGACGACTGGCGCGTGTCATCCCGCCTGACACTGAGCGGAGGCTTGCGATGGGAAGGTCAGACCGACATACACGACTGGCACGATGCGGCTCCGCGGCTTTCGTTCGCCTGGGCGCCGGCCAAATCGAACCAGCGGGGAGCGCCCAGCTTCGTGATCCGCGGCGGATTCGGCCTGTTCTACATCCGGTATCCCGCCATGGATGACCTTTTCACACGGGAGTACAACGGGTTGAACCAATTATCATACGTGGTCACTAATCCGC
>Ga0335078_10019383_pt1 | contig 10113 bp, 7 predicted proteins | sample Lox_Sample_32_FD_206711 | JGI IMG/M metagenome (GOLD analysis project Ga0335078, IMG submission 206711) | Soil microbial communities from Loxahatchee National Wildlife Refuge, Florida, United States - Lox_Sample_3.2 | ecosystem: Environmental > Terrestrial > Soil > Wetlands | place: USA: Florida...
TCAGCCGCGAAAAACGTTCATCCGTACTCCAATCGCGAATGTGGAGCGCTTCCTGGCTGTTGTAAACGGTCCATTCCGGAAGTTCTTCCAGTGGCAGTTCCGGCAAAGGCAAAGGCCCTTTGCCCCACGCCTGCCATTCGATTTCCGCGGAGTTCTCCTTGAGGATCACCACGTCGAGATGGTCGAAGGAAAGGAAATGGATCAGTTGATCGGCGAGAGTTTTCGCCAGTTCTTCCGGATCGCGGCAGGCAGAAATTGCCTCGCTGATGCGCACCACAGCCTCGTAGCGGCGCGTCGTGTTGGCTTGCGCCGGACTGTGCGCAGCTCCAGTCATATCTTTGTTTCGATAGAGTATATCACCCAGCGGATGGGAGTGTCGCTCAACAATCGACACTCTCAACTTCGAGAGCCTTCCGTGTGCCAGGCTTCTTTGCTAAGTAGTTTGTACGCTAGCGGCTCCAGCGAGCCTGCGTTTTGGCAGGGCAGTTGCTTCATGCATTGTGTTCGAGTCTGGATGCCAAGAGAGGCCGCCATGGAAACAGACCGTACTTCTAATCGAGAACGTACCCAGCCTCGACCGGACGCGGTTGGTCCAACCCTTGCGGCCCGTCGATCCCAACGCGCCTGCGGCGTCCACCGACGTGGGCGACGTTAGCTGGGCGGTGCCCACAATCGGCTTCGTGGGCCAGCAACAACTGGACGCGGCCAGAACTCCGCCGATCGCCGCCAGACTGGCAAGGATGGTGCTCCTGTCGGCGCGGCTTGCCGGGTTGCCGCGCCGAACGGCGGCAGTGGTCCTTGCTGGCACGGTCGTAAGAGCTTCCCTTTCATATGGTTTGGTATGAGACTCGAACTCCCGACCTCATGCTTCCTGAGCAGTTGCTCTACCCGTCCCGCGAGGCTCGCGCCTCCGTCAGAAGCATCTCGCGCGAGTGGATCCGGTTTTCTCCGGCGACCATTCATCCCGACACCCGCTGTGACAGCAAGCTCGCTAAACCATTGATTTCTGAGCCGTCTCCCAAAGCTTTCCAGATCGGGTTCACCTGTTACCCCGACCTCGGACCCGGTCGGGAGATCCTGGGCACGGCGAGGCTCGTGGCAAGAATAGAGCGCCGGTGAGTTTCATTACGTTCAAAAACTGGGCGCGTTTTATTACGTTGTAGGCTACAATGTAGGCGATCCCCACCACGATCTTCCTTGTAAGCGCCGGTGTTTCTATGAGTTATGGTGAGCCGTGAGGGAATCGAACCCCCAACCTACTGATTAAGAGTCAGTTGCTCTACCAATTGAGCTAACGGCCCAGGAAACTTCCTGATTATAACATGATTCCGAGGGACGCCGATTTCGCTCGGCGGTTCGTAGTGGACATCGCGCTGACCGCAGTCTCACCCTGTACCGTCACCGCTCAGGGAAGTACTGAAGCTCCGGAGCGATGGAGCGCCTTGACCAGCTCTTCGGGCGAGGCAGCGGGTGGCTGGCACGAAGTTCCGGAGCAGACCAGCGCTAGCGGCCGCCCGTCGAGCGGCAGGTTCGGCAACGTGGCGGCGAGTCCGGCCGGCAGTTGGCTCCTCAAAGCATTTTGGATGCCCATGACCTTCTCTAACTCCTCGGCGGCGCTCTCTGCGGTCGGGACGTTTTCTTCCCCCTCGCCCCCAGGCCCCACGGCGCTCCCGGGCCCGGCAGCGCTCCCTCTCCGCAGTGTGGCCTCTGGTTGCGCAACGCCGGATCTCCTCGTCAGGCTCTCGGGGGAGAAAGCGAGCACGCGAATCCCGGCCGCGCGGGCATCGTAGGCAGCGCGCAGAAGTCGCTCTCGTTCCGCACTGCCCGCGTCCCCGATCACGACGATCTCGACCGGCGCGCGCAAATGGTTGATCAGCGCGAGGGCGTAGGTGCCCGCGTAGAGCCCGTATTCGCCCGCCTTGGCGGCGAACAAGTCGAGCGTCTTCTCCGCCTGCTCGCGGAGGTCCGGGCGATCGGCGAGCATCGCCAGGCGATCGAGCACGGCCGCCGCCACGGAATTCCCGGCCGGTGTGGGCGAGTCCTGGATGGCCTTGCGCGCGATGCTGAGCGCGCCCTGGCGGCCGGCCGCGTCACGAGCGGTGTCGAAGAAGCCGCCGTGGGTTTCGTCCCGGTAGCGGCGGACGACCCCTTCGCCGAGTTCGAAGGCGCGGTCGAAGTAGCGACGCGCTCCCGTGACCTCGAAAGCGTCGAGCAAGGCCGTGGCCATAAGCGCTTGATCGTCCAGCAGGTCGAAATTGCTTGAGCCTAAAAAAGTAGGCTCCAGCGTGGCGGGACGGAAACCGGCGCCAGCCGCCTCCTGGCCCTCTGGCGTCTCCGGGGGCGTATTCGCCTCGGCCAACACGTGAGCCACGCCGCGGCTCGCGTCCCAGCCGTGTTCCAGGAAGAGGTCCAGGGCCATCAGCGCGCGATCCCGGGCCCCTTCGAGGCCGAGCACCTTGTAAGCTTCGATGAACGCCGAAGCCATCATCGCGTTCCAGCCCGCATAAAGCGAACGATCCACAAACGGCGTGGGACGCAAGGCGCGCGCGGCCCGCATCTTGGCCTGAGCGCGCGACAGCAGGGCTTCCACTTCGGCAACCCCGAGCCCCATGCGGGCGCCGATCGCTTCGAGCGGCTGATCGATAAACAGGACGTTCTTCGCCGGATTGTGAGGCATCTCGCCCGTAGGCTCGATGCCGTAGCGTAGGGCGGCCGCCCGCGCCTCCCGCTCGTCGAGCACAGCGCGGACTTCATCAAGCGTCCAGGTGAAATAGTCGCCGTCGTCTTCGAGGCTGTAGTCGGCGTCCTGGCTGGCGTAGAAGCCTCCGCCCGGCCGCGAAAGAACGCTTTCCACGAAGCCGAGGATGCCGAGCGCGATCTCCCGGAAGAATTCGTTGCCGGTCAGCTTGTAGGCGTGAACATAATTCGTGAGAAGGCCGGCGTTGTCGTAAGACATTTTTTCGAAGTGCGGCACGCGCCAATGTTCGTCCACCGAATAACGGTGAAAGCCGCCGCCGATCTGATCGTACACGCCGCCGCGGCCCATGGCTTCTAAAGTGGAAGCGGCTATGTCAAGCCAGCGCCGCTCGCCGCGCTCCAGGTAGCGGTCCAGGAGCAACTCCAGCGCCGCCGGATGCGGGAACTTGGGAGCGCGCCCGAATCCGCCGTGCAAGGAATCGTGAAGGGCCTCGATACCGCGGACAATATCGTCGAGGACGGAAGCGTCGGCGCCGCCCCCCGCAATCCCCTCGAAACTCTCGGCGCGCCCGAGAGCCTCGCCGATCTGATCCGCGCTCGAATGGATCTCCGCCCGGTGGGAGCGGTAGTTGCTGGCGATGGTCTCGAGCACGCGCTTCATGCCGGGCCGCCCGTAGCGGTCGTCGGGCGGAAAGTAGGTGCCGCCGTAAAACGGTTTGCCGTCCGGCGTGAGAAAGGCGGTCAGCGGCCACCCCCCTTGTCCGGTCAAGGCGCTGACGGCCATCTGATAACGCGCGTCAATGTCCGGACGCTCGTCCCGATCCACCTTGACGGGCACGTAATACTGATTGATGATGCGCGCGATTTCTGGGTTCTCGTAGCTCTCGCGATCGATGACGTGGCACCAGTGGCACCACACCGCGCCGATATCAAGAAAGATGGGCTTGTCCTCGTTCGCGGCGCGCTCGAAAGCCGCATCACCCCACTCCAGCCACTGGACGGGCTGATGCGCGGCGCTGCGCAAATAAGGGCTGGCGGCGCGAGCCAAGGCGTTGGAGTGATCGTGGGATTGGGCGATCGGGCGATCGGGTGATCGGCTGATCGAAGCTCTCGACGCCGCCGGGCCGCTCGCGGAGCCGTCCTCTGCTCTCACCGATTGCACGACCTCGTGATTGGCCTGATCTTTTGGCATGGATGCGGCTGCTCGAAATCTGCTTACTCTTTGAGGGCGTGCCGCCACAACGTATCATCGTCATTCCCGCGCAGGCGAAAATCCAGGAACCGGACTCCCGAATTCCGCACGGGTGACGGTCGAGGACGCTAGCAAACACTGCGGCCGAGGCGCAATCAAAAGCAGATTTCAGATTCGAGATATTCGAGATTACACATATTACACATCTCAGATATCTCAGATTCAAGAAACCTTCGCGCGCGACGCAAAAACCCGCCTTGAGCGCTGCAAGAAAAGCCAACCCGACCAGCCACCACAATCTTGGATGAGCGGGGCCGCGCGGTGCTCACTGAATGCGCCTGGGGCCCGAGGGCTCATCGGGCTCCTCTGTTTCCGGGTCTTCTAAAGGCTTGCGTCCGGCAAACCCCTCATCGATTCCGTGCCAGTAGTCGATGCGCTCTTCGCCGAGCTTCCAGCACAGATACACCTCCCGGCCTTCGCGCACACTGGGAAAATCCACCAGACCCTCATCCAGGTCCTTCACCACGCAGCCGGTTTCCTGAATCTGCCGAATCGCCTCCGCGATTTTCTCGCGGGCCTGCTCGCGCAAGGCGCGCTTCTCGCTCAATTCGCGGTGCGGAGGAATCCATCCGCCCAGCATCATGATTTTGGCCGCCGCGCGGGCCAAGTCGTGATCGAGCCCATCCATCGCCTGCTTTTGCTGACGCGCCTCGGTGAGAGCGCCGGCGATCAGCGGCAGCAGTTCTTCAGCTTCGTTGCGATCAAAATATCTCTCGGACATTTTCTCTATTCTAACACCCGTGACCTGAAGCCGGCGGGAAGTCAACCGCTGGTTGAAATTCAAAAGTCGAAAGTCGAAAGTCAAAAAGTTGAAAGTCAGTCGAAACCTCGCCGGAACGCCCTTCCACTCCCCCGCTTGGCAGTATTACGAATCTTCCACTGTCCCGTGTCGCCGGATTGTTGACAGTTCGCCACCTCAACCCCCCGCCCCCCCCCGAAGCGGTGAAAGAATCCGGCTGTAGCGGCGGTCTGTGACCGCCGGTCCTCGGATTCAATAATGTTCCGGCGGTCATAGACCGGCGCCTCAGCGGTCATAGACCGACGCTACAGCCCAACGTCGGATTTCTTTCACAGCTTCCTTTGGGGCCGAAGGGGGATCTATCAAGGGAAAAGGTTTCATTAGACTGATCTCTCAACCCTTAGTCTCCCCTCGCCTCCTTGGGGGAAAGGGGCCGGGGGTGAGGGGGCGAACACCGCATATTGTCAGCAATTATCCAGGACGGAACACTAGCCGCTAGCCACCTCGCGTGTGCATTTCCAGGTGCGGGTCGCGCCGCAAGGCTTCGACCGTCACCAGAGGCCCCCGGCCCCGCACAGCCTTACGTTCTTCGGCGCCACGGTCACGCCGCCCCCTCCAGGCATTAGCGATCAAGGCCGCCAGTTCTGGGAACGTCGCACCGCGCCTCAGCGCCGATTTCAGATCCACACCTTGGCGCGCGTAGAGGCAGGGCAGCAAGAGTCCGTCCGGGGTTAAACGAGCGCGATCGCAGTGCGCACAAAAAGGCTGCGTGGTGGAGGAGATGATACCAAACGTTGTGCCGTCAGTCAGCACAAACCGGTCCGCCGGCGCCGCAGCATTGCCGTTTACGCCTTGCGACTCGATAGGGCCGAAGCGGGAGGCCAAGCGCTCCAGAATCTCCTGGCGCGAAACCACCTGGCTCATCGACCACTGCGTGGCCCCGCCGACGTCCATGTATTCGATAAAGCGGACCTCCGCACCGGTCTCGCGGCCGAAGTCCACAAGGTCCGCCAATTCGTCCTCGTTAAAACCGCGCATGACGACTGAGTTGATCTTGAGACTCTGGAAACCGGCATCGCGGGCCGCGCGGATGCCCTCCAGCACCTGGGCCAGGGCGTCCCGTCGCGCAAACTGACGAAACCGGTCGGGACGCAAGGTATCCAGGCTTACGGTGATGCGGTCCAGACCCGCATCGCGGAGCGCCGGTACGTGACTCGCCAGCACCACGCCGTTGGTGGTCAGCGCCAGATCGCGCAAGCGCGGTCCCGAGAGCGAGGGAGACCCCTCTGCTCCTGGAGACACTCCGGACCGCGCGTCCGGGGACTCGCCGAGTCCGGCTACCTTGAGCATGCGGACGAGGCTCGCGAGGTCGCGACGAAGCAGCGGCTCGCCACCCGTCAGCCGGAGCCGGTCCACGCCGACGTCCATGAAAATACCGGCCAGCCGGGCGGTTTCCTCGAAAGTCAGAATCTCCTGGCGCTCCAGCCAGACGTACTCCTCTTCCGGCATGCAGTAGCGGCAGCGGAGATTACAGCGATCTGTCACCGAGATGCGCAGACTGCGAAGGGGACGCCCGAGCGCGTCAAGCGGCCAGGCCGTGTTTGCGGACTGCGCGTTGGTGGCTACGGTAATCATCAAACACCGCTAGCTGCATTCTCCTTGAGCGGCCGCGTGGGACGGAACGCCGGGCTTGGCATTGAAGGTTGCCATTGGAACGTTCGAAAGCCGCAGCCTGAATCGTCGCAGAAAACGCCCCCGATGTCGAACCATAGTACCGCTTGCCTCCGTCACTGTCAAACGCCGAAGACTAGGCCCCGAGAACTCGCGATGTAGCCTACCACGCCGAGGCGCCGGCCTGAGCCAGCAGCTTTGGCCCGTTTCGCGGCCCTCGGCATCGATAAGTGGCTTAGCGATCATGCGAAGGCGGTTGTTTGCGATCGCAGACATTCCCGGCATCCGTCGAGTAACTCGAGCCTTTTCAACAGCATCAGGGTAATCCCGGCTGCTGGCCATCGACTAACGTGTTTATGTATCAACAACATTCCAGCTTTCTTTGATAACTCCTGTGTTTTCATACACATTCTAGCTTTGAGGCGATTCCAAAAACAGAAGTCCTTTTTTATCATGGATATTTCAGCTTAACTTTTCTGTTCTTTTCCAAACGTAGGCCCTGCTACTCCACCCTCCATTCACGCCAGATAAAAATGAGAACGTGGGTAAAAGCGGGACTGATGAGAGACAATATTTGCGACTTGTCTTTTCAATCGGTTAGCCCCTCAATTACTCCTGGGTCTCCTGACCGCAGGGAGCAAGTGAGCAAAAGCTGGGCAGTATTGCGGCGGGTCTTGCGACTCCGGGGTCTTCCTTGCGCAACGAGCTTCATACGGAGAATAACGGGCATGTGTAGGGGACTTACTGTATTGATCGGCACAAAAGAGCAAGAGAAGATAGGCGTGCGACAGGTATACTGTAAGTCAATAGTCATGATATTACTAGAATATTCTCATGCGGCGCCAGACCGGATGAACCGAGCAGCCAGAATCTCTCCTGACGTTTTCCCTGCCGCCCCACTCTAACTCCGACCTAAGTCAGGCGTTGAGAACGAGGTTCAAATAGGAGCCACCAAGCATGCGTTTAGCCGCGCGGATTCGACAAATTCGACTCGAGCGTGCCCTTACTTTTCACGAGCTCGCTGCTAAGACCAGCTTGACGAGGAACATGATTGCCCGGCTGGAAGAGGGGGACGCGGTTCCCACATTCGAAGAGTTGGAAGACCTCGCCGACGCCGTTGGCGTGCCCGTATACAGATTCTTCTTTGAAGACCCGGAATCGATCCGCACGCCAAAGTTGACCCCGCGCGTCAATTGGAAGGATCTGACGGAAGGGCGCGAATCGTGCCCGGCGCCAGTCCGGGCCTCGAAAACAAAGTCTCGATCTCTGGTGTAGCGGCTCCCCTGCCAGGTCGTGTCCCGGCTAATTCTCTACAACAGGCACCCCCAGCCCCTCCTTATCAAGGAGGGGAGTTCCCCTCCTCGTTGAGGAGGGGTTAGGGTGGTGGTTGCAGGCGAATCGCGGTCGTAAAGAACTGGTGGGATAGGACACCAGATACGGTGCAAGGGGCGGTGACCTGTCAATATCACGACAATAGGAGATTCAGATGCGATACCAACTGTTAGGCAACAGCGGACTTCGAGTGTCGGAGGCCGCCCTGGGCGCCATGACCTTCGGCGAGGACTGGGGCTGGGGCGCCGCCAAGGACGAGGCCCGCAAAATATACGACATGTTTCGAGACGCCGGCGGCAATTTCATCGACACCGCCAACCTGTACACGAACGGAACCAGCGAATCGTTCCTGGGCGAGTTTATGAACGGCCACCGCCAAAGCGTGGTGCTGGCCACGAAATACAGTAATGCCGCTGCAGGCACGGACCCGAACGCAGCCGGCAATCAGCGCAAGAATATGGTCCAGGCGGTGGAAGCGAGCCTGAAGCGGCTGCGAACGGATTATATCGATCTCTACTGGGTGCACATTTGGGACGGGATCACGCCCGTGGAAGAGGTGATGCGAGGGTTGGACGACCTGGTTCGCCAGGGCAAGGTGCTGTACGCTGGCATTTCCGACGCGCCGGCGTGGTGGATCGCGCAGGCGAACACACTAGCCGATTTGCGGGGTTGGTCGCCCTTCGTGGGGTTGCAGATCGAGTACAGCCTGACGGAGCGAACCGTGGAACGGGAACTGATCCCCATGGCCAAGGCGCTCAACGTCGGCGTCACGGCCTGGTCGCCACTGGCTGGCGGCGTGTTGACAGGCAAGTACCACGGCCACGGCTCCTCCGAGCAAGGCCGTATGAGCAGCGACATGATGAAGGGGTTCCTGCCGGAACAACAGCGCGCCGATCGCGTTGTCGCTGCCGTCAAAGCTGTGTCGGATGAAGCGGGCCGCAGCATGGCGCAGGTGGCGCTGGCGTGGCTGCGCTATCGCCCGGTTCCGGTGATCCCCATTCTCGGCGCGCGCAAGCTCTCCCAATTGCAGGACAACCTCGCGAGCTTCGATCTGCCACTCTCAGCGGAACAGGTAAAAACATTGGACGAGGCCAGCCGGATCGAGTTGGGGTTCCCCTACGACATGTATGCCAAGGATCTCGTCCGCACCTTCAGGTACGGTGGTTTGCGAGACCAGATTGCGGTGTAAGGGCAGCGGACGGCTGAGTCTCCTGGCGCGTGCAGGGTTTAGGCCGCGGACCTTTGCGCTGCAAGATCCGCGCTACCTTGCTCGAATCCCACCGGAGAATGCAAACTACGCCGACGCGCGCAGGCGCCGGCCGAACACGAAGGCGCCCGCAAGCACAGCGGTGCCGAGAAGCAGAGAAGTTGGCAGCTCCGGTGTCGTCAAATCGTCGAACGCGGCGTTCGCCACCCAGTAATGACCTTGGGTGGTAGGGTGGACGCCGTCCCAGAAGAGATAAGTATTGGGGTCGACGCTCAGGCCCTGCGCCGGCGTGGTGACGTTTGCGAAACCGTACGCCGAAGGATCGGCCAGCATCGCTTCCACCAGCGCGTACACGTCCACGCCTGTAATATCGAGGCCCGGGTCCTCCGCCTCCAGCAAAGCGATGGTGGTGAGCCAATCGGCGTTATACTCCTGCGAAAGCTCATTGAACAAGGTCGTCTCGCCCAAGGCGAGGATGTCCGGCGTGTTTCCCAAGGGGGGCATATCCAACCAAAGGAATTGGCGAGCGCCGTCGGCGTACAGGGTGCTGATGTTCGCGCTGAGATTCGAAACGGCGGTCTGCGGGCTTGCGCCGGTGAAGATATCGTTCGCGCCCGCCCAGAAGACGTAAAGCGCGTTTGAGGGAAGTGTGCCAGTCTGGGTCGCCAGATACTCGTTGACTTGGTCGCCCACGTAGGGTTCACCGCCGCTGCCGAACGTGGGGTCGTATCCGGTCAGGGCTCCGCCAAAAGCATAATTACTGCCACCGGCGAGATTGGGCGCAGGCGAAGCAACCCCGGTCATACCGGCAAGCTGTTGGATCCAATTTCCAAGAGGCGCGCTCGTGGATGGGAAGCTATCGGGACCGTCGGTGAACAGCCCCGCGGAGTAGCCTGGAGGCGCGGGCTCCAGCCCGCCGGTCGCGATATATACGTTCCCGGTGTCGGAAAGGCTGTCTCCGAAGACGACCATCTGAGAGATTGAATCAGCAAATGAACCGATGGGCCACGCCAAGAAAAGGCCGATCGCCAACACAAAGACGAAAGTTCGCTTCATGACTCCGATCCTCCTCAAAGATAGGCTGATTCTCCCGCCCTGTTATTACAAGAAAGACCTAACTTACACCCCGCCGCCCGCGATTGCAAGGCAGACCAGGTGAGGTGCTATCCTGCCAGGACCGCGTCTCGCATTCACTCATCGTTCTGCTCAATGGCC
>Ga0335078_10019384_pt1 | contig 10113 bp, 8 predicted proteins | sample Lox_Sample_32_FD_206711 | JGI IMG/M metagenome (GOLD analysis project Ga0335078, IMG submission 206711) | Soil microbial communities from Loxahatchee National Wildlife Refuge, Florida, United States - Lox_Sample_3.2 | ecosystem: Environmental > Terrestrial > Soil > Wetlands | place: USA: Florida...
GAAGCCGCCGAATCCCGGCGCCGCCCAAGAAGTCTTCCGGCCTTCGCTGGCGTTGTTCGATCGGCGTGAACTCGATTCGGTGCCGGTGGGTCAGTTGCCCTTGCCCGCCATGCGCGAGGGCGACCGTCCGGTGAAGATCAGCCCTGACCAGCGGCAGGCACTTTGCTACCAATGTCACGCACCGCTGGCAACCAGGGAAGTAGGCTCGGGAGACGATCGCACGACGGTCGGTGTACATGAAGGGCTGAGTTGCCTGGCCTGCCACCAGGGTCACGGGCAGAAGACCCGCGCCTCCTGCGCCAATTGCCATCCGCGCCTCTCCAACTGCGGCCTCGACGTAGAGACGATGGATACCAGCTATAAGTCACTGAAGAGTCCGCACAACATTCACACCGTGAAATGTATCGACTGCCACACCAAGGGCGTGCCCAAGAGGAAGAATTCCAGGTTTGCGGATTAGCGTGGGAGAGGTAAATCTCCGGCACTTGGTGTATGCCCTCACTTGCGTTGCGCGCACCGCCCGAAGCCAGCCACTTGGATGGCAATCTCCTTTGGGCTTGCAATCCGGATGTCCCATCTGATACATCTACCCATATGAAGACCACCGTAGAGATTCCTGATTCTCTTCTGGAGCAGGCAAAGCGCGTCGCGGCTCGGGAGCAGACCACGGTGAGAGCCTTGGTGGAAGAAGGTCTGCGCCACGCGTTGGCGGAGCGTCAGCGGGGGACGAAATTCAAGTTGCGGAAGGTTTCCTTCCGCGGCCACGGCCTGCAGCCGGCGATGGCTGACGCTTCCTGGCACGAGATCAGGGACACTGCATACCGAGGGCGTGGAGCATGATTGCGGTTGACACTAACATCCTGGTTTATGCACATCGCGAGGACTCGCCTTGGCATAAGGCTGCCTACGGGAGGGTCGCGGAATTGGCCGAGGGGCGGGCGGCGTGGGCAATGCCATGGCCCTGTATTCACGAGTTCCTCGCCATCGTGACTCACCCAAGAATCTACAACCCGCCCACTCCCTTGGAAACAGCGCTCCGACAAGTGGAGGCGTGGCTCGAGGCTCCAGGTCTGGTGTTGCTCGGTGAAACAGGGGCCTATTGGCTGGGGCTCCGCGCAAGGCTCGTTGGCGGACGGGTCGAGGGTGCGCAAGTTCATGACGCGCGGGTGGCTGCCCTGTGCGACCTGCATGGAGTGGAGGAGTTATGGACCGCGGACAGGGATTTTAGCCGCTTTCCCGGAATGAAAGTGCGCAATCCGCTGGTCCCCTGACTCTCCAGCCGGACCTCAGTAACGAAAGCCTGGGCCAAATCGTATGACGATGATAGACGGTTCTTGACAATGACGCGCCCTTGGTGCTAAAGATATATCGAGAGATATATCGAGCTGGAGGCCACTATGAGCAGGGCTCATTGGGCGTGGGACGCTGGACCTTGGGAACCTTGGGCGGCGTGGGGCGCCTATGCTGGCGGGCGCCATGCACGGTTCTTCGAGTTTGGCGAAGTCCGGCTTGCCATCCTTTCGCTGCTCGAGGAAGGGCCAAAGCACGGCTATCAACTGATGAAAGAAATGAGGGAGCGCTCCGGTGGGGTTTATCGCGCTAGCGCCGGCAACGTCTACCCCACGCTGCAGCAATTGGAGGACGAAGGCCTGATCGAATCGGAGCGCCAGGAGGGTCGGCGCGTCTACCGGTTGACGGTAGCGGGAAGAGCCGAGTTGGAGAAAGACCCGGAAGGCGTGCGCCGCATCTGGGAGCGCGCCGAGCGCTGGGAGGACTGGGGCCAGTGGATGGGGCCGCAGACGATGGCTTTCGTGGGCCCCATGGCGACCGCGCTCAAGTCGGTTCTGCGAGCGGCGAAATGGGCCGCCGGCCGATCTGAGCGCGAGGAAAAACTGCGGGCGATCATCCAGCAGTTCTGCGAGGAATTGGACAAACTCACGGGGCGTTGAGTGAAGCAAGTGGCTAGCTAGTGTCTAGTGGCTGGAAAACAGCTAGTCAAGCCATTGCACGCGCCTCTTAACGACTAGCCACTCGCAGCCACTCGCCACTAGCCACTGCTTCATTCAATCGTCAATTCCAGGGGAGGGTCTATGGGTGTTGGGGTTCGCATGGAGGGCCTGCGCAAAGTGTACACTTCGCCGCCGCCGCTGGCCGCCGGCGGCGGTTCATTCGCGCCGGCACGCGGCCCGGGGCTCGGGAAAAAGAAGGATGCCAAGCCGAAAAAATCGTTCCAGGTTGTAGCCCTGGACGGCGTATCGCTCGAAATCCAGGCCGGCGAGATCTTCGGACTGCTGGGACCGAATGGCGCCGGCAAGTCAACCACGATGGGCATTCTGACCACGCGCGTCCGTCCTACGGAGGGCCATGCCTGGGTTGGCGATTATAACGTCTGGCAGCAGCAGGTGCAGGCAAAGCGCCTGATCGGGGTGGTCCAGCAGCGGCCCAACCTTGATTTTGCGCTCACCGCGAGAGAGATCCTCTCATTTCACGCCGCCTATTACGGCGTGGCGCCCTCCGAGCGCGTGCGTCGGTCGAAGGAGTTGCTCGAGCGCTTTCAACTCACCGACCGGGCGCACGAAATGGTGCGAGGTTACTCCGGCGGCATGATGCAGCGCCTCGCCATTGCGCGCGCCATGATGCACGACCCGCAGGTGCTGTTTCTGGACGAGCCCAGCACGGGCCTCGATCCGCAGACCCGGCTACTGCTGTGGGAGATCATCCGCGAGTACAACCGGAGCGGCAAGACCGTCATGCTCTCCACCCACAACATGGACGAGGCCGACGCGCTTTGCCACCGCATCGCCATCATCGACCATGGCCACGTGATCGCCTTGGGAACGCCCAATGAGCTGAAGCGCTCGATTCCCGGTGGTTACCTGCTTCGCCTGAAGTTCAGCCACAATTCACCGGGGGTCGTCGACCGGCTGCGGCAGTTGCACGGAGTCACCGAGGTTCAAACCCTGGGCGACGGGGTCGACCTCTACGCCGACCGCGGCGGCTCGCTGATTCGCGAGATTGTCGCGGTGCTAGCTGACTACGCTATCGATCTGCACGACGTGCATATCTCGGAGCCGAGCCTGGAGAATCTCTTTCTCCACCACACCGGGAGGAGCCTGCGACAATGAACTGGAGAACCTTTGCTGCCCTGCTGGCTCGCGACGCGCACGTGGCGCGCCGCAACCTGGCGACGCTGCTGTTGCAGACGATGCTGCAGCCGATGCTCTTCGTCTTCGTCTTCGGCCGCGTCCTCATCAGCAGTGGCATGATGACCGAAAGTTACAAGGGATTGCTGCTGCCGGGCATCATGGCCGTGACCATGGTGATCACCGGCATCTGGGCGGTGGCCATGCCGCTCATCGCCGAGTTCCAGTTCACGCGGGAGATCGAGGACCGGCTTCTCGCTCCCATGCGGATCGAATGGCTGGCGGTGGAGAAGATCCTTTTCGGCATGCTGCAGGCGCTCATCGCCGGGGCCGTTGTACTTCCCACCGGGTGGCTGGTTCTCGGCAAGGGCGTGGGCATCTCGATCACCCAGCCGCTGTTGTGGCTGGCGGTGATCTTTTTGGTGGCAGTCTTCTCGTCGGCCGGGGGACTGGCGCTGGGATGCAGCGTGGGGCAGACCCAGATCGGACTGATGTTCAGCATGGTGATCGCGCCCATGATTTTCTTCGGCTGCGTCTACTACCCCTGGAGCGCGTTGAACCACTTTCCGGTGATCCAGAAGCTGGTCCTACTAAACCCACTTGTCTACGCTAGCGAGGGACTGCGCGGCACCATGGTACCGCACATCGCGCACCTCTCCACCCTGCTCGTGGTGGGGATTCTGCTGGCGGTGGACGCGCTGCTGATCGTCGCCGGACTGAACCGGTTCAACCACAAGTCGGTCAGTTGAATGCGCGTCTGTGGCGACGGGCGGCCTTCTTGGACGGTCATTCCTGAGAGTGGCCGGAGCCGAGGCCTGTCGCTTGTCGAATCGTGTCCACCACCGCCGCTGCAGTTTCCGATTTGAAAGAGTACTTCTTGCCCTTCGCCTTGAAGTAGAACCCCGATGCCTCCTGGCCTACTTCTCTGATGTCGCCGTACTCGAGGTCGAAGGACTCCTTCCCTTTCTCCGGCTCGAATTTGATCCGGCCGTCGGCCACCGTCAGCGTGCCGGGAGTCGACCCTCGGAAATGGTCGTGAGAGACGCGATATGAACCGCTCACCGCCGTCAATGTGGCCGACCAGTCTGTCGACGCGCCTCCTCGCAGGCTGATTCTGTCGTCGTAATTGTGATAGCCGGCGTGCGCGATGCGCACGGTGTGTCTGCCGGCAGCGATGTTGCCGAGCTGCAGCGCACCCTCGGGAGAGGTCCGGCCGACCCAATTGTCGTCCACGTAGACGTCGGCGCCCGGCGGCGTGCTCCGCACGCGCAGAACCGGATTCGCGGCGGGTTCCGAAGCCTCTGGTGGAGCTGCGGGTGCGCTGGTCGGCGCCGGTGTGGCCGTAGATGCTGCTCCGGGCATGGCGCCGGCTTCCAGCGGCGGTATGGGCTTGCCCTGAGTTACAGGAGAGACCTTGCGAGTTCCCGAAGCTCGCGTCGTCTTCGCTGAGACGGCCGCTGGCATGTTGCCCAAACCGGCGGCGCCTGCAGCCTTGGGGGCATCGCTGCTCGTAGCATGGGTATCGGGTCCAGTCGCCGGCGGAATCGGAGTGGGGCTGGCGGGCGCAGTCGATTCCGCTGTAGCTTCGGCAGGCGCAGCGGCCGGCGCGGTCGCGGAACTCGTTGCGGATGCTGCCGTGCCGGGAGCCCCGGAAGATACTCCCGCCACTGGAGCAGGAGCCTCCGTGGCTGGCCTAGTTAAGCGCCGGTGCCGCTGGTAGGCATACCAGCCCCCGGCGAGCCCGCCGGCCAGCAGAGCGGCAAGCATCAGCGCTAGACCGAAGCCGAAAGATCTTCTTCGTGAAACGCCCGCACCCGCGGCATTCGGCCGCGATTGCCCGGCAGCGACGACGCCAGGGGGAGGAGCAGCGGACGTGGGGATCTTCGACGGTTCCAGGAGCGGCTCCACTGCCGAGCGCAACGCCAGGGGCGCGGTCGCGGCTGCCGCTTGGAATTCAACCGGAACCGCAGGGGACGTCGGCCCAGCAGTCTCTGAGGTTAACATGACCGCGGCGCGCGTCTGCGTTCCGACCGTCGGTTCACTTCCTATCACTTCGGCGGATCGTTGGCTCGTCGTCGGTTCCGTCGCCGCGGGCCGGGTAGCCAAGGGAGTCAAGCTCATCCCTGAGGTTTCGCCGGCCTGCCCAAATCCGGCTATCTCTTTCTCGGCGCGCTCGAGATCGTCGATCAAAGCCCTGGCGCTGGCCGGGCGCTCTTCGGGTTTCTTTTCCAGGCAACGCATCACGATGCCGGCAATGGGGCCGGGGATCTTCAACCCGCGGCGGCCCTGAAGCGGAGCGGGAAGGGACTGAATGTGCGCCAAAAGCATCGCCACCGTGGTGTCCGCAGCAAAGGGGAGTTCGCCGGCGAGCATTTGGTACATCACGATACCCAGCGAGTAAAGATCCGACCGGCCATCGATTTCGTCGCCGCGCCTTCCCAACGCCTGTTCGGGTGACATGTACGGTGGCGTCCCGACGACCATCCCGGGACCCGTCAGGGTCATCCCGGCGGTGGCGTCACTCGCCCGGCTCTCGCGCAGCTTGGCAATGCCGAAGTCCAGCACCTTGGCTTGTTCGCCTTGGGGCGTAGAAAGCACCAGGATGTTGGCGGGCTTGATGTCGCGGTGCACCATGCCGAGACGATGGGCGGCATCGAGCGCCAAGGCTACTTGTCGCGCAATCCCACAGACCCGGACCACCGGCATCGGGGCGTCGTGCTCAATCACATCACGGAGACTTCGCCCTTCAACATACTCCATGACGATGAAGGGGCGGCCGTCTTCGGCTTCGTCGATATCGTCAACCTGGACCGCATTGGGATGCTGAAGCTTGCGGGACAACACCGCTTCCTGTTTGAATCGTTTGACAAAGAGTTCGTCACGCAGGAAATCAGCATTCATGACCTTGAGCGCCCGAATCTCACCGAAGGTCACATGGAGAGCCTTGTAAACTTCGGCCATGCCGCCGTGCCCCAGTGCGCCCAGGATGCGATACTTGCCGCGCACCACCGTGCCATTGGTCCAGGCACCCCAGGAGGCTAGCGGTGCGCTGTCCTTGGGGCAGACCTGATAGCTATCGGGGTAGCTGGCATGGCAGCTTGGGCAGGTTTTCACGGGACACCTACAACACGCCGATCAACACACACTCCATCTTACCATCACGCCCTCACGAACAGAAGACCGAGAAGGAAATTCAGGGAATTCAGGCACGATAGTCAGCGAACTCGCATCTGGTCTTCCCTTCTGTGTGCGTTTTCTGCTTTCCCTCTTTCGTGCTTCATCCCGATCTTCTTTTTCAGGCATTCATAATTCAAAGTCAGTTCATGATTCAGAACTAGCGTTTCTCTTTTCTGGGTAAGTCAATAATGAAACTGGCGCCTTTCCCTGACTCCGACTCTACCCGGATTCGACCGCCGTGGCCCTGAATCAACTGGTAAACGATCGCCAAGCCCAGACCCGTGCCGTTCGGGAAACCTGCCTGAAAGGGCTCAAACACTTTCTTGAGACGCTCGTCAGGAAAGCCGATGCCCGTATCCGCAATCGTCACTCGGAGGCCTCCGTCACCGGACCTGCCCGCGTCCTCAACCGCCACCGTTAGAGTCCCGCCGTCCGGCATCGCTTTCAATGCGTTATCACATATGTTCCAAAACACCTGCCGCAATTTGTCCGCGTCAGCGGCGACCATCGCCGGACGGGACGGGAGCCTACGCTCGATCCGCATCTGCGGACCGAACAGCGGATGGTGTTCCAGCAAGAGCAACGTTTCCTCCAGAAGGTTAGCGATATCCACTTCACGGAACTCGAAACGTTGGTCGCGCGAGTAAAGCAGAAAGTCGGAGACCAGCTTGTTCAGGCGCTCGGACTCACGAGACACAATTGAGATCAGTTTCGCCTGGTCCTCGTCCAGGCTGGAGACGTTCTGCAGCAGCTTGACCGAACCCCCGATCGATGCCAGTGGGTTGCGGATTTCGTGGGCGATGGCCGACGCCATCCTACCCAGCGTCGCCATACGTTCCTTCAATCGATTCTCGGCCTGCTGCCGCTTCTCGTCGGTGAGGTCCCGAAAGGTGTAAACGCAGCCGACGACGCCGATTTCCGGCACCACCAATGGCGACGCCGAGAGTCCGAGAGTGCGCTGCTCGCCGTCTGCATTACGGTGCAGGAATTCGTGGCGCGAAACCGCCGGGGGAATTCCCTCCGAGCGGCCCTCCAGTTCCGCCCCGGGAAGAGCCTCCTGGATGCTCATCCCCATCAGGATTTCCGGGGCACGGCCGAGGATCGCGGCGCCCGCGGGGTTGACCTCCGTGATCTTTCCATCCAGGTCGGTTGAGATCAGCCCGCCCCGCATGCTGCGAATGATGTTCTCCTTCATCGCCTGGAGGCTGGCCACCTGCCCGCGACTGACCGTCAACTCGGCTCCAGTTTGACGCAGCCGTTCTCCCAGGTAGCTGGCGAGGTAGGCCACGGCGAAAAAGCCGAAGAGGCCGGCTCCGATCTTCACCTGCAAAGTGACGAGATCGACCTGGCGCGCCGAAGTGGCCAGGGCGCCCAGCGCCGGGTGCGAGGCGGCAAGGTCCGGATAAAGACTAGGAAGGTAGGCCAGTTCGAGGAGCGAGCCCATCAGGATGAAGCTCACCCCCGCCACCAGGTAGCCCTGGGCGCGCGGCAGCAAGACGCTGGCGAAGATGATCACCAGAAGGTACAGCGACGAGTACGAACTGTCCAGGTCGCCGGTGGCGTGGACCACCGCCGTGATCACAAACAGGTCCGAATAAATCTGCAGATTGGCTTGCAGCAGATAGTCGGTGCTGAGCTGATTGTAAATCAGGTAGAAGAGGCCCAGGACGTACCACAGGACGATGATGGCCGCCATGGCATGGAGCGACGGACCGCCGAGCTGCGGCGCAAAGCGGCGCAACGCCAGTTCGATGGCGAAGACCGCGCTGATGATCACGAAGCGTATGCGAATGACCCAGCGGAGCCATGACTGTATGTCAACGGGAGTCTGCACCGATCAGTATATAACCATGAACGACGAGCTGAAGATGAAGAAGTGACGAGCGACGAGTGGCGAGGAAAAGGCGCCGCGGGTGATGGCCGGCTGCCGCCCTTTGATCGACGCACCCATCGAGATCACCGATAACTTACCACCGGTAACCGCCAGTCGGCAGTCTGCACTCACCACCCATCATTTGTCACTTGTCACTCGTCTTCTCATTCATCATTCATCGTTCGTTGTTTCTTTTTCATCCTGCCAGCTTGCCGATCAGGGTGAACAGCGGCAAGTACATGGAGATGACGATCCCGCCCACTACCCCACCGAGAAAGACGATGATCATCGGTTCCATAGCGGCGAGCAGGTCAGCCACCGCCGCGTCCACTTCTTCCTCGTAAAAGTCCGCCACTTTCTGGAGCATGGTATCGAGTGCCCCGGTGTGCTCGCCAACGCCGACCATCTGCACCACCATGTTGGGGAAAACCGCGCTTTCGCGCAGCGGGTCCACCACCGTACGGCCCGTCTCCACCGCCTTCCGTACGCTCAGGATTGCATTTTCCACCACCGCGTTTCCGGAAGTGTGCGCTGTAATATCCATGGCCTCGAGCATCGGCACCCCGCTGGTAAGCAGGGTGCCGAGCGTGCGCGTGAAGCGCGCCACCGCGATCTTCCGCATCACATTACCCAGAACGGGCAGCCGCAGGATGAGACGGTCGATCGCGAGCCGCCCTTGCTCCGTACGGTAGTATCGGCGCAGCAGGTAAACGACAATCCCGACCCCCAGAATCATGATCCACGCGAAGCTGCCCACGAAGTGGCTGAGGCCGATGACGAACTTGGTCGGCATCGGCAGCTCGACACCCATGCCGGCGAACAAGGTGGCGAAAATCGGCACCACCTTCCACAGCAGCATCAGGATGACGCCGGTCGCGATCACCAGCACCGCGCACGGGTAGATCAAGGCCGATTTCACCGCCCGCTTCAACTTGACTGCCTTTTCGATATAGCCGGCTAGCCTCTGGAGAATGCCGTCAAGAATGCCGCCCGCTTCTCCCGCCTCGATCATGTTGGTAAACAGAGGATCGAAGACCCTGGGATACTCGCGCATCGCATTGGCGAGCGTGGATCCGCTTTCGACGGAAGACCGGACGCCGGCCAGGACTTTGCCAAAACCTTTGTTCGCCTGCTGCCCGGAGAGAATCTCGAGGGATTGCACCAGCGGCAGTCCGGCTTCCACCATCACCGAAAACTGGCGCGTGAACACCGCCAGGTCCTTGGGCGTGATTTTCGCCTTAGCCCCCTGCGCTTTTTTGGCCGCGCGCTTGGCCTCTGCCTGCGCAGGAGCGCCGCGAGGCGTGGCGGTTGCCGGACTTCCGGTCTTGCGCCCGGCCGCCGCGTTTCCAACCGTGATCGTCCCCGTTCGGGGTTTTGGTACATCGAAGGTTGCCATATGAACCTCTTATCGGCTGATCGTTGCCCTTAATGAAGGTACGTGCGTGCTTCTGTCAGTACCCCATTGTTGCCGCCATCACGAGCCTTCGTCTGTTCACCACCGGCCCTCACTTGACCGACCGCATCCCCAGTTGCTCTTCATCGGAGCCGAGAGCGTCAGCGAATGGATCTACATTTGTCCGCTCGCCACGGCCTCATCGGGTTCTTGCGATGGCGGAGAGTCGGTTCCTGCCAAATTCCTCGGTAAGCGTACCCATGTCGACCGTAAGCCACTGATAAAACGGTTGATAAGTCACTTGGGTTTGTTTGTTCGGGTTTCGAGTTATCTGATTGATACTAATGGCGTTAATTGGGTTGGGTTTGTTTGGGTTTGGGCTCGCCTCCGGCGGCCAAGAATTTGAAACCCGAAACTCGAAAGCTGTCATTCGAAGCGTGGCTCTTGTCATTTGTCCGTTCAACCTCACTCCCAACCCTAACCCCTAGTCCCTAACCCTTGGCCTCCCTTGCGAGCAAGCGGCTCGG
>Ga0335078_10019387_pt1 | contig 10112 bp, 13 predicted proteins | sample Lox_Sample_32_FD_206711 | JGI IMG/M metagenome (GOLD analysis project Ga0335078, IMG submission 206711) | Soil microbial communities from Loxahatchee National Wildlife Refuge, Florida, United States - Lox_Sample_3.2 | ecosystem: Environmental > Terrestrial > Soil > Wetlands | place: USA...
GGTGGATGGTTCCGTGGGAATTATTGTGGCGGCACACACCTCACTGTGCTCGAACCACATTTTTCTTGCCGGCACCGAAGCACAAAAGAAAAAATATGTAAGCAAACTGGCCACCGGGGAATTCATAGGCGCGTGGGGCTTGACTGAGCCCTCCTCTGGCTCGGACGCGGGCAGCGCGCGCATGACCGCGGTGCGCAAAGCCAAAAACTGGGTGCTGAATGGAAATAAAACCTTCTGCACGAACGGGCACTACGCCGACGTTCTGGTAGTGCTCGCCGTGACCGATCGCACGGCGCATACGCATGGGCTTTCCGCCTTCATCATCGAGAAAGACACGAAAGGATTTCGTCCCGGCAAAAAGGAAAATAAGCTTGGGCTGCGGGCGAGCGACACGGCGGAACTGATCTTCGAAGACTGCGTCATCCCGGACGAGAACCTGCTGGGGAGCGAAGGCCAGGGTTTCGTGGATGCTATGCGCGTGCTGGATGGCGGGCGCATCTCGATTGCGGCCTTGTCGCTGGGCATGGCGCAGGGCGCTTACGAAGCGGCGCTGAAATATTCCAAGCAGCGCAAGCAGTTCGGCAAGGCGATCAGCGAGTTTCAAGCGATCCAGTGGAAACTGGCCGATATGGCCACCGAAATTGATGCGGCCCGTCTGCTGACTATGCGCTGCGCGTCTATGAAAGATGCGGGATTGAAGACGACGCTCGAATCCTCCATGGCCAAACTCTATGCCAGCGAGGTGGCGGTGCGATGCGCCAACGAAGGCGTGCAGATTCACGGGGGCTACGGATTCATCAAGGATTATCCGGCGGAAAAATATTATCGCGACGTCAAGCTGTGCACGATTGGCGAAGGCACCAGCGAGGTGCAGCGGCTGGTGATTGCCAGGCAATTGCTGCGGGATTGAGCGAGCGATTCATAGCTACGGGTGTTCGTTTTGTATCTCCAGCATTGGGTTGGCGTGCCTCACATCGGCCGGAGCGCAGAGCAGCCCATGGCAACCCGCACGGCGTCGGCAATCTGGCAGATTCGAGTATGACTCAAAGCGCGCAGCGCAGATTTGGGTTCAATCAAAGACTCCTTCCGCACCACTGTCACATCCTCTGCTCTCACGCTGGAAGGATGGAGTCCGGTTTCGCCCGGCGACAGGCGGAGGTGGGTTTCGGCGTCGCGCTCGACCGATCCGGTAAGCGGAGCGACAAGAACCGTGTTCGCGCGGGGATGCCGGTTGCGCGCATCGAGTGAAACAATCACCACCGGCCTTTCGGCTTTGTCAGGGGGATCGCTGGGCAGCTTTACGAACCAGATTTCGCCCCGCAAAGGTGTGCGTTTCATCACTCGTTCTCGGTGGGGAACTGGCTTTCGGAGAACTGACCCCAGGCGCGGTTCTTCTCCATCTCCTCGTCAGTCAGCGAGTCATAGTAGCGCGTCACTGAGGCCGAGATTCTCTCCATTTCCGCGGCTTGCCGCTGCCGCCGGATGAGCTCTTCGAGAATGGCCGAGGTGGAGGCGCCGCGCTTGCCCTTGCGCAGAGACTCCAGGTACTTGAGAGTCTCTCGCGAAAGGGAAAAGGTTTTTCTGGCCTTGCGGCCGGGCGAGGTCATAGCGCTTATCCAATAAGAGCTTAACACATAACTATGTATGAGTAATAGTATGAGCATAGTATGATCGAGCGGCGTGTTGCGGCGAGAATCAAACACCCCAACTAATTGCTTCGGAATCGTCATTCTTCGTCCTCAGATCTGCTTTACACTGAACCGTTTGAACTCGGAAATTCAAAACTGGATCGAGCGCCTCCGCTCCGGAGACGCTCGCGCCCTGGCCCAGGCTATCAGCGCGGTGGAGAACCACGCGCCGGGATGGGCTGATCTGCTGAAGGCTTTGTTTCCCCATACCGGCCATGCGCGCATTATCGGCATCACCGGTGCCCCCGGCGCGGGCAAGAGCACGCTGGTGGATCATCTTGCCCGCCACTACCGCAAGCAGAGCCAAACCGTCGGCATCATCGCCGTGGACCCTACCAGCCCTTATACCGGCGGCGCCATTCTCGGCGACCGCATCCGCATGCAGGAGCATTTCTCCGACCTTGGAATCTACATTCGCAGCATGGCCACCCGCGGTTCGCTCGGCGGACTGGCCCGCACCACCGCCGACGTTGCCACCGTACTGGACGCTTCAGGGCGAGATATCATCCTTATCGAAACCGTTGGCGTCGGGCAGGATGAAGTGGATATCGTCCGCCTGGCCGATATCACCATCGTGATTCTTGTTCCCGGCATGGGCGACGATGTGCAGAGCATAAAGGCCGGCATCATGGAGATTGCCGACATCTTCGTGATCAACAAAAGCGACTTCGATGGCGCCGAGCGTGTGGAGCGCGAGATTCGCGCTTTGCAGGCCCTGGCTATGCGCAGTGACCGGTGGACGCCCCCGATTGTCAAGACGATCGCGAGTGAAGGCAAGGGAATTGAAGATCTGGTGGCGGCGATTACAGCGTATGAGGCGTACCTGGAAAAAGAAGGTCTCGCGCTGGAGCACAGCATCCAGAATTGGCAGTCGCGACTGCTTGATATGCTGCGCGAGGCGCTGCTCGAGCGCGCGCGCGCGCAGGTGAGCGATGGCGATCTGTCGCGCTATGCGCGTGAAGTAGCCGAGCACAAACGCGATCCGTATTCGCTGGTGGAAGAGATTGCGAGAGGCGCGGACAAAAGCTGAAAATGAAGCGACGACGATGATTACGATTGATCATTTGGGCATTGCCGTGAAATCGCTAGCTGCAGCCAGGAACATTTATGAAAAGCTTGGCCTGAGCATTTCGCCGGAGGAAACCGTCGAAGGCGAGCAGGTACGAGTGGCGATGGTCCCGGCGGGCGAAAGTCGCCTGGAGTTGCTCGAGCCGACGTCGGATACTTCAGTCATTGCGAAATTCCTGGCGAAACATGGCGAAGGGCTGCACCACATTTGCCTGCGCGTGCCTGACCTGGCGGCCGCCGTATCGAAATTGAAGGGGAACGGGGTGCGGCTGATATCGGACGAAATCAAGATTGGCGCCGGCGGGCACCGCTACGTCTTTGTTCATCCTTCGAGCGCGGCGGGTGTGCTGCTGGAGCTGGTGGAAGGGAATTGACCTCCCTTTCGTTCGCGCGCCCTTATTTCCTGATGCGACGCTGCTTGCGCCAACATCAACCGCATCAAGCTTATGCTTATTCTTGCGACTGACACTTCCGGCGCGCATGGCAGCATCGCCTTGGCGGAAGGAACGCGTGTGGAAGACTTTCGCACGCTGCAAGTCGTCCCTTTAACCGGCGGAACTTTTTCTGCACAATTGGTGCCGCAGATCGCGGCCTTGCTCGCCGAACATGGCCGCACGAAGCGGGAGATAGGCGCCTTCGCGGTGGTCTCAGGTCCAGGGTCGTTTACGGGCTTACGGGTAGGACTGGCGGCGATCAAAGCGCTGGCCGAGGTTCTGGGCAAGCCGATTGCGCCAGTCTCTCTTTTGGAGGCCGTGGCAATTTCTGGCCGGAACCAGGGAGAGGTGATTGCGGCGCTCGAGGCGGGACGCGGACAGGTTTACTGCGGGCACTACTTCATCGAACCCGCAAGCGGCAATGTTAGCGCCCGAATGCTGAGCGAAAGGCTGATGACGCGAGAGGAATTTCTCACCGGCAAACCGGATCAAGTAGTCCTTACACCAGACCCTGCGCTGGCGGTGGCGGCACACGACGCGGGTTTGAGCGTTGCGGAAATCGAGCGGCCGCGCAGCGATGCGATTGCACGTCTCGGCATCCACAAGATTCTTGCCGGCGAAACGGTCGCGCCCGAAGCGCTGGAGGCCAACTACATCCGGCGTTCGGATGCGGAACTCTATGCTAAGCAGTGACCGGCCCAAAGAGCCAGTTTCAAATACGGTGCCAGTGCAGATTCGCTCCGCAACTGCGTCTGATATCCCGGCGATTCTTGCCGTTGAGAAAGATGCTCCGGCCGCTGCGCATTGGTCGCCGCAACAATATCAGACTGCAGTCGAAGGCACAGAACCGCCACGCGCCGTGCTCGTGCTCGAAGATAACGGCAAGGTGTGCGCCTTCCTGGTGGCGCGAAGGTTCGATCGCGACGCTTGGGAGATCGAAAACATCGCGGTGGCAACTGCATCGCAACGGCGCGGATTGGGCACGCAATTACTGCATGGATTCCAGGAATTCGCCCGGAGCAACGGCGCGCGGCGCATTCTGCTGGAGGCAAGGCGGTCCAACGCTTCCGCCCGCGCTTTGTACGAAAAATCTGGCTTTGTGGAAAAAGGTCATCGTCCCCGGTATTACCAAAGTCCCCAGGAAGATTCTGTGCTCTATCACATTGTTTTGACATGACTTTCCGAATTCGACCGCGCCGCAAAAGAGCTAATAGCGTAGAGAGAATCGGGGATTGATGCGCTTTTGCAGCTGTGGTAGCTTAGCACTCGGAAAATAGGCAGGGAGGTCGAATGGATGCTTGCTCCTAGAGACCAACTCCTCGCCAGCCACGAGGAATTTCGTAAATTGGCACAAGAACACACCCAGTACGAACAACGTCTCGGTTTCCTCACAGAGAAACGCTACCTGACGGACGACGAAAAGCTGGAAGAAGTGCGACTTAAGAAACTCAAGCTGCGCCTCAAAGACCAGATGGAGTCGATTGAGCGGCAATACCGGCAGCACGTAGCGCAAAGTCAAGTCGCCTAATTCAGCTCTCGAAATGACGACGGCAAAGCCGCCGGAGGGCAATGCCTATTCAGGTGCCGTCTTTTGCATTCCCTTTATTTATCAGCCGTTAACATGAAAAGCTGAGGCTTTTTCCGCTCTGCACTATAATCGCCGTGTCTTCCCATGGTGCGCGACGGATATTACTATGCGCTGCCCTTGCTGGCGGCCGCTGCCTTGCTGGCGTGGCTGGCAAGCTGGCTATGGGCCATTCCGCCGTTGATGCTAGCCGGGTTTTTCCTGTGGTTCTTTCGTGACCCCGAGCGCGAGATTCCTCAAAATGGCGCCGCGGTTGTTTCCCCGGCAGACGGCAAGGTGACGGATGTGTCTCCCGTTTCCGAGGCTGGCGCCGGCCGAACGCGAATCAGTATTTTCCTGAATGTGTTCAATGTGCATGTGAACCGTTCGCCGATTTCGGGCTTGGTGGGGAGCGTGCGCTACCAGCGCGGCAAGTTTTTGAATGCGATGAACGCGGCCTCCGCCGAGCAGAATGAGCAGAATGTTGTGGAAGTCGAGGGAGAGGGGCAGACGGTTATTTTCAAGCAGATTGCCGGCCTGCTGGCGCGGCGGATCGTGTTCACGAAAAATGTGGGCGACCGGGTGGAACGAGGCGAACGCGTGGGACTCATCAAATTCGGTTCGCGCGTGGATGTGCTGCTTGATTCCTCGGCCAGTCTGCAGGTGCGGGTAGGAGACCGTGTAAAAGGCGGATCAAGCGTGCTGGCTTATGTGGCGGAGAAAGAGGGGGCAACCGCTGAAGCCGCCGCCGAGCATGCCACGCGGGGAGCACAGTGATGGATGGCAATGCCATGGATCCCGAGGTCCCACTCATTCCGCGACGGCGATGGGAAGAACGGCATCCACAACGGCAGCGCAAAGGCATGTACGTGCTGCCTTCTCTTTTCACCATCGCCAGCATGGCCGCCGGATGGTATGCCATTCTCCAGGTGACACACGGCAACATTGCCGAACCCTGGCATTTCGATAACGCCGCGAAGGCCATCGGCTTCGCCTTCCTGTTTGATGGACTGGATGGGCGCATCGCCCGGATGACCGGCACCACCAGCGATTTCGGGCGCGAACTCGACTCTTTGGCGGACGTAATCGCATTCGGTGTGGCCCCGGCCATGCTGGCCTGGGGCTGGGGATTTCAGAATCTCGCTCGCGCAGCCCCCGCCGAAGTGGTGATCAAGCTGATGCAACTGGGCGCAATCGCGTGCTTTTTGTTCCTGATCGCCGGCGCGAGCCGTTTGGCCCGTTTCAATATCGCGACCAATCCACAGCCTTCCAACCCGGGGCGGCCTGGAAAGAAATATTTCGTCGGCATGCCCATCCCAGCGGCCGCGGGAGTGATTGCGGCGGTAGTGCATTTCTCCGAAGGCGACCCGATCGAAGCCTGGTGGACATCCGTGACCTGGTTACTGATGATTATCGCGGTCGGTTATCTCATGGTGAGCACGTGGCGCTTTTACAGCTTCAAGGACATTGACCTGCGCATGCGCCGGCCTTTCCGGCTCATCATTCCCATTGGGGCTTTGTTCGCGGCGATCTGGTACTTTTCGCGGCAGGTGCTTTTTGTGGGTGCGTTGCTCTACATGTTTTCCGGGGTCTTCTGGCGCCTGCAATGGATTTTCCGGCGCAAGAACCCTCCACCGCCGGCCTATAAAGAGGCATCCCAAGTCTCATGAGCAGTTCGTCCAAATCCGTTGCCGCTGCGCACTCTGAGAGCGCGCGCGTCGCCAATCTGTACCGGGTGGCCATCGTCGGCGGCGCCACACTCAAGGGAAAAGAAGTTGCGGAAGTGCTCACGGAGCGGAGTTTTCCGGTTGTAGATGTGAAATTGCTCGATGACGACGAATCGTTGGGCCAGCTCGAAGCGGTGCAGGACGAGATCACCTTCATCCAGAGCGTGCGCGCCGAGCAGTTTGAGAACCTGGATTTCACCTTTTTTGCCTCCGACCCGGAATGCACCCGCCGAAACTGGCAGGCGGCGCAGAAAGCGGGCAGCGCCATCGTGGATCTTTCGTTTGCGCTGGAAGCCGAGGCGAGCGCCAGAGTGCGTTCACCATGGATTGAGCGCCAACTCGGTCTGCCCTTGATGCCCGAACTGCAGCCGGCGCCGGCGGTCACAGCCCATTCTGCCGCGGTTGTTCTGGCGCTTTTGTTGCTCCGGGCGCAGAAAGCAGGGAAGATCGAGCAGGCCGTGGCCACGGTCCTTGAACCGGCGTCCGAGCATGGGCAGAAAGGGATGGATGAGCTGCATGAGCAGACCGTGAATCTGCTTTCCTTCCAGCCACTGCCGAAGAGAATCTTCGATACGCAGGTGGCTTTCAATCTGGTGAACCGGTACGGTGAACAGTCAGTTCCGGCGCTGGCTTCGGTGCAAGAGCGAATCTTCAGGCATTATCGGCAAATCGCTGGTCAGGAGGCGCCGCAGGTGTCCCTGTTACTTGTGCAGGCGCCGATCTTTCATGGACACTCTTTCGCGCTCTGCTTGCAGATGCGCGAAGCAGCCGATCTTGCCGGGCTGGCCCAGGCGTTAGCGGGGGAACATATCACACTCGCGCAGTCGGGCGAAGAAGCGCCCAGCAACGTGAACGCCGCGGGACGCGATGATATTTCGGTTTCAATCGCCGGCGATGCGACCAACGCGAGAGCCTGCTGGCTATGGGCTGCTGCAGACAACTTGCGTATCGCCGCGCGTAATGCCGTGGAATGCGCAGAGAGCATGGCGGCGACCCGGCCCAAAGGCTCGGTCCAATGATGAGCCTCTCGCGGAGCGGCGCTCGCTGGCGTCGGATGCGGGCCGGCTTCGGGTCCGTCCTGCTCGTAGTTCTCGTCACGGTGGGATGCGGGTATCACACAGCGGGCCATAACGTCACGCTGCCGAATGATGTAAGGACCATTGCTGTGCCTGCTTTCGTTAACGAAACGAAGACCTATAAGATCGAACAACGGCTGACCGCAGCTGTGGTGCAGGAACTGCTTACGCGCACCCACTACCACGTGCTGAACCAGGCCAGCGATTCTGCCGACGCCACTTTGCGAGGCACGGTGCTGGCCAGCTACGAGGCCCCGCTTACGTATGATTCAATTACCGGGCGCGTGGCCAGCGTCCTGATCACGGTGAGCGTGAAGGTGACGCTGACCGATCGCAAGGGCAAAATACTGTATGAGAATCCGTCATACTTGTTTCGTGAGCAATACGAGGTCTCGGAAGAGCTGAACAGCTTTTTTGAAGAAGATTCGCCGGCTTACGCTCGGCTTTCGCGGGATTTTGCCCGAACCCTGGTCTCCAATGTTCTGGAGGGCTTCTGATGCGGGCTTTTGCCCAGGCTGACCGCTTTGTCTCCGACGTGCAGGCGGGAAAGTTGCGTCATGCCTATGTATTTGTGGGTGACGAGGCGTTCTTCCGCAATCGTTGCCGCGACGCGATTCTCGAGCATCTGGTCCCGGCGGAACTGCGCGATTTCAGCCTGTTTGAATTTGATCTGGCGGAAACGGATCTCTCCGAAGTTCTGGACCGCGTGCGCACGCCCTCGCTGATGGCGCCCTTTCAGGTATTTTTCGTGCGTGGGGTGAAAACCCTGTTTGGCCGTGGATCGAATGAGGAGAAACTCTCGGCCATCGAGCAGTACTGCAGCGACCCCAATCCGGACGCGGTTTTGATTTTTGTCGCCGACCACATCAGCATCCCCGCCGACGTCCGCCGCATGGACATGCAGGACAAAGAGCGCTATCAGCGCATTCGCGAAACCATGGGCCAATATTGCGCCATCGTTGAGTTGGCGCGGGTTGAAGAGGGCGAAGCGGTGCGCTGGATCACGGATTACTGCTCCATGCAGTCAATCAAGATTGATGCCGACGCTGCCCGTGAACTGGTAGATGCGCTGGGCGGCGACATGATGATGATTTCGAATGAATTGGAGAAGTTGATCCTTTACGTGGGCGAAAAGAAACGGATCACGCTGGGCGATGTCGAAACCATGGTGCTGGCCGCGAAGCAGCGGTCGCTTTATGAGCTGACCGATGCGATCTCCGCCAAAGATCGGGTCCGCGCATTGCAGATGCTGGACGCGATTCTTTCCACCGGTGACGGCGACGAAGCCGCGATCGGCCATTTGTACATGCTGGCCAAGACTTTTCGCCAAATGCTGGTGATTCTCGAACGCAACGTTCGTGATCAGCGCATGTTGTGGGCGGCGCTGTGGCAGGGTTTTCGCGTGCCGCCGTTCGCGGCGGATGACATCATCAAACAGGCGCGCCGTTATAAGTCGAAACGTGAGCTGATGCGCGCGATTCGGCTGGTGGCCAAGACCGATTTTGCCCTGCGCTCGAATCCTCCCAGTAAACGCATGGTGCTGGAGAAACTGGTTCTTGATCTGACTGCGGAACCTAAACCCGAATTGGGCTGGCGGCAGGAAGAGTTGCCGGTATAAACCTTTCCATGAGACTTGAATTCTGGACCGCGGACCCGCTTTCCATTGATCTGCCGTGGATCGTCTTCATTCTTTACTGGATCGTCAAAGGCGCGCGCACCCGCAAAACGGACCGGGCAGAGTCTTCCGCGTCGCGCTTTCTGGTGATGTTGATCCTGGTCTGCGGCTACGTCTTCATTTTCAGCACGCGAACTCGCATCGGTGTTCTGGGAAAACGATTCCTGCCGGACACACAACTCGTAATGGTGACAGGCATCGCGATTACATGGCTGGGCGTGGCTCTAGCAATCTGGGCACGATATCACCTGGCGGAAAATTGGAGTGCGCGGGTTACGATCAAGCAGGGACATGAACTGATCCGGACTGGACCCTACCGGAACTTTCGCCATCCCATCTATTCCGGATTAGTTCTGGCGACGATCGGCACAGCAGTGGCGATTGGCGAATGGCGCTGCCTGGTCGGGGTTGGCCTTACGCTGCTCGGCTATTCCATAAAAGCCCGGCGAGAAGAGGCCATGCTGACCCAGCGATTCGGCGAGGCGTTCCGGGAACACCGTAAGGAGACCGGCTTTCTGTTGCCGCGATTCTGAAGACAGGCTAACGCCCTGGCTGGGTTCCCGAACTCAATCCCCGCAAACAAAATCTACTTCAACGCGCGGAGCCTTGCGCTCAGGCGGGACTTGTACCGCGAGGCGGTGTTTTCGTGCAGGGTGCCTTTCTGGATTGCCTTGTCGAGCGCCGAGACGGTCTGGCGGAAGACCTGCTCAGCCGCCTTTTTGTCGCCTTTCGCCAGCGACTCGCGCAGTTCGCGCAACGCGCCGCGAAGACGGGAGGTGTTGGCGCGGTTCCGGGCGGTGCGTCTTTCAGTCTGACGGGCGCGTTTGAGCGCCGAAAAATGATTTGCCATGAGCTTGTCTCTGCCTTTATTTGGGCCTTT
>Ga0335078_10019388_pt1 | contig 10112 bp, 10 predicted proteins | sample Lox_Sample_32_FD_206711 | JGI IMG/M metagenome (GOLD analysis project Ga0335078, IMG submission 206711) | Soil microbial communities from Loxahatchee National Wildlife Refuge, Florida, United States - Lox_Sample_3.2 | ecosystem: Environmental > Terrestrial > Soil > Wetlands | place: USA...
GGTTCCCGGGGTACCAGGACGGCGAGGATCACCACGAGAAGGATCGCGTAGGTGGCGACGACCCCAACCGAGTACCGGCCCCAGACCCGGTAGACTCCCTCGGCATCCAGCCGAGGAGGCGTGGCTCCCCCCCCCGAGCCGGGCCCGGCGGTCGGAGGCGGCGTGGATCGGCTCGGCGTAGAGGTCTCGCTCATTCGACCTGACGAGCCCCCGCCCCGGTCCGCGAGCTCGCTCGACGGGCAGTCCTCCGGCGGATTAAGGCTGTGCCGATAGGAGTCGGTCGAACGCTAGCGCGGACGGCGCGACCTGGATCACGCGCCGCGGCGACAGTCGCCACCTCCTAGGGCGTCGACCTCCGGGAAGGGAACCAGAACGCCAGAATGGACGACCCCGAGCCGGCGATACTCTCGCGACGTCGGCCGCCGGACGACCTTGCGAACTTTCGCGCTAGTCGATCCCCTTCCGGAGCAGCCAGCCGGTCCCGGCCATGAGCACTCCCCCGCCTACTACGATCCAGAGCAGCGTACCTCCCTGAACAAGGGCGAACCAGAGACCGGCAGCGACCAAGAACAGCCCGAGGACGAGAAACAGGAGCCCGGCCCCCTTAGGGTCCTGAAGGGCGGCGTACATCATCGCGGCCATCGCAGACCCGCAGGCCCCCCGAGCGCAATGGGTTACCGAATCGACCCGGGCGCGGTCGCTCCTCGCCTTCCGCGGACGCGGGGATCGAGGGTTCTGGTGCTTCGAATCGGAGGGAAGGGGTTGATAGGAGGCCACATGGCGGCGGGAACCGGCCTACGTCGACGGGTAGAACACGGCGACCATGTTCACGAATCCGCACGTCGAGTAGTCGGTTCCGGTGCTGTAGTCGTAGCCGGTAACGTAGAACGACAGCGTGCCGGCGGCTGTGACCGCGAATCCGCCCGTAGCCGACACATCGGTGATGTAGATTCCGGAAGCGATTCCATTGTCGATGTAGCTCAACACGGGGACCCCGGGGCACGTCGAGCTCGTGTTGGAGACGAACACCGCGGCCGCCGCATAATTGGCGCTCGAATGGTACAGGTCCAACTGGATGTTGGCCGCGACGATCACGGTCCCCGGACCTCCCACGGTCATGTGCAGAACGAACCCCGTCACGTTGTGACAGCTCCCCGTGTGAGGCACGAGGCCGCCCCCCGAGTCGAGCGAGGCGTGGGCGACCACGATCGCAGGTCCCTGGGCCGACGACGCGGCGTAACTTGCCACGGAGACCCCCAGAGCCGAGGCTCCGAGAAGCACCGCGACGATCGCCAGAATCAGGGGGACGCGAGCTGTCGGCAGCCTGCTCCTGGGCGGTGGAGCCGGCAAACTGCTCGACGGAGAGGTGGGTGGCGTTTCACTATCGGAGGACACGGCGGCCATGGACGGGTGATGCGTTCGGTCGATAACGATTTTCCCCGCTTCGCTCGCCATCCCTGGGGTCGTACAAGGGAGGTCGCCGAAGTCGAACGGAGGGACGTCGATGGTAGCGTGGAGCTCTGAACCGAACCGTCCTCGTCAGGCGGCGGCCTCGTAGTAGTAGCCGCCTTCGAGGAGAGATTCCGGACGCCGTCCGGGAGTGCCCTGATACGTCCGGCCTACTCCGAACGCGAGATCGCCAACTCTATTCGAGAAACGTGCCGGCTCGCTCCCCTCGTTCGTTCCTCCACCGCGAATAGGGAGCTAACCCATTCGGCCCCCGGGCAACCGGGGGCCATCCTGTTTTCCCCGAGTTTCCCCCAACTTTGCCCGGTTTGTGGTACGTATCATCGGAGGTTCCGATGACTGCCCGGGCAGGCCGCCCCCGCACGTTCGACCTCGCGCTCGTTCCCATCGCACTTGAACGGCGGGCCCGAACGCGAGAGCCGTGGGTGGAGATCGCCCGCGCCCTCGGGACGAATCCGGGGACCCTTCGAAACCGATGCGCCGAGTACGTCCGATTCGCGCACAGAATCAGTCGGCCGCCATTCGCGGGCGCCGGATGGTCTCCGGGTGCCTCTAACCGCTGCTACCCGCCGCCGGCGAATTTTGTGCACGCTTCTGACGCGGTCCCCGAGACCCAAGAGCCGGTCGGGGAGGCTTGCCGTGTCTAGTAGCGCAGGCCTCCCCACCCCTTGGGGTCAGCCTTCAAGCCGGGAGTGGGGGAGTCACGGTCGAGTGCCCTTTGGAGAGCAACTCCCTAGCGTGTGTGTCGCAAACGAACCGCGGCACGTCGAGAGCCAACGACTGAAAGCCTGGCGGGAACGCGTGTCGAGTTACCTGCACTTCCTCATGTACCCACCGACTGCCTGGGGACTTGCATCCCATAGTCGAACAGGGAACATCCGACATTGCTTCGACCTTGCCAGACCGAAAGCAAGCCCGGGCTATAGGCGCGCTGACCCGCGCCGATCTCCTTGCGCCTCCGATGGGGCGGCGTCACTTGACAGGTCTCGGTGCCTTAGTAGACCAGCCACGGATACCGTGCAAAGCGGGGTTGGGTTGGTCGAGGTTCGCGCCCTCGCACTCAAGTTCTGGTGAAGGCCAGCCCGCGTTAGACCCGCGGATCGTAGCCGTTCTCCACCCAGGGGGGAGGGGGGGTTCCCGCTCCTCCCCTCAAGTTCTACATTATGCCGCCGACCAGAGGGAGGCGGCTGGATACTGAGGCTGGGAAAGCCGGAATGCAGGGGGCTTTTCAGACCCTTGCGCGTATCGAGAATACCGAGATGGGTTGTGCCATACTAGTGAACCCTGCTCCTTCAATCAGAGGCGGACAACCGGAGTTATCCACGACTGGCTGCTCCCGTTCGACCGTGCCAGACGAGGACTCCACCCCGCCTGCCTCGCCCTCCGACGGCCATGTTGCGTCGCCCGGTCCGCCCCCAAAACCAGCTCAAAGTTCGTCGGGTAGGCATATCGACAAAGACGCAGCTAACGCGGCGGAGGATGCCGTTGTAAACAATGCCACGTGGTCTCGAGGAGTCGTAGCCTTCCTCGACATTCTAGGGACAAAGGGAATACACAGCGAGACGCATCTTCGGGAGGAGTATCGGATTCGGCGTCGACTGATTCTCGGGCTCAACGCGGGGTCGACTGCCCGTGTCTTCGGCTCCTTCTTGAAGTTGATATCTGATTTGACGGCGAAGGCCGCGAAGGGAAAGGCGGGAGCCTCCGATATTCGCAGACGGGCGATAGCTTTCTCTGACACGATAGTCCTTACCGCTGACCGAGATTCGGCCCCCGAAGGGACGATCGAAGTCATCTGCGACGTAATCGCGAATGTCATTCGGGAGTCGCTCTCGAACGGTGTCTTTCTGCGGGGGGCGGTGTCTTTCGGCGAATTCTTCGTCGACGAGGACTTGGGAATCCTCCTCGGGCCGGCGGTGGTTGATGCCTATGAATGGTCCGAAGCCGCGGAGTGGATTGGCGTTCACCTCACGCCCACTGCCTTTTACGCATGGAAGGGCACTGAGACTCCGCCGAGGACGCCGCCGACGATCCGCGAGTACAACGTTCCACTCAAAGAGGGACGGATAATCGCCACGGCGGCAGTTGATTGGGCCCACACTTCGCGGAGTAATCCGGGGGAAATTGAAGCCCTGCGAGTCGAACTAATGCGTGCCTTCTCCCGGCGGCCCATTGCTTTGAAGGACGAGTCAAAGTACCGGAACACGCTCGCCTTTCTTTGACGGTAGACGGCCTCAGGGCCCGGAGATTCATTTCGGGCCTGTGGGGCCGATTCGGACCACCCGGGTGCTTCTGCTCTCTGATTCAGTGGAACTGACGAAACGACGTCTATGTCGCGTACGAGGGTTCGTCTGCTCCTCCCTTTGGATAGAGTATCGAAACTACCATCCAGTTCCCAAATCGATGGTGCGTCCCCATCACAAAGTAGATGTCCCGTTCGCTTACCATCCAGTCGAACATCTTGGCCCTCATCTTAGTTTTGATCTCGTACAAGTCCTTCGCGCGCTCGACCACATGCCGGTAGAGTTCGTTAATCTCCCAATCCAGGAGCTGCATTTCGTGGGGCTTGTTCTCGCAGCTACAACCCTCACGATTCAAGCAGACGAATTCGTAGTACGATTCTTGTCCCAGCTTGACTTTCCCCGTTCGCCCAGAGTGGCCCGCCTCGTTCGGGAGAGTCCGTTGAGAAGTGAACAGATTGGTGTCTAGGACTTCCACACGGTAGGAGATAATCCGCGGCCGAATCACGCCAAGTGAGGCGTTCTCCTCCGTGAGTTTGGCGATGCTAGGTGAAACCACAGGGTCCAGGACCGAACGGACGTCCGAGTCAGTAGCCTTTGAAAGTACTTTGATTGAGGACATGTCAATTTTGCGACTCTCCCGCCTCTTATCTGTCGCCTCAGGCCGGGACAGAGTTGCTTCTATCCATTCCTTCTTGTGGAATGGAATACCGCCGCCCTTCTCGAACTGACGAAAGGGAACCGGGTAGATTCTCCGGAACTCGCCTCCCTCTGTGATTCCGGCCACACACACAGTATCGCCGTACTTGTGACTGTCCGCCGGAGTCGCACGGCACAATATCAGAATTCTCTCGCGCGCATGGCCAACGGGTTTCATCGGAAGCGCCGGCGAGACATCCGGAAGACCTCCCCGGGTCCGATCGGCAGAAGCGAAGGCCTACGTGGCGACCTCGAAGCTGATGACGTACACACTTTGGTCGTCGTCCCAGCCCTCCTCATGGATGTCGTTCCAAACCTTCCTGAACTCTGGGAGGGTATAACCTCCCTCCTTTTCGGCGTCCTCAGCCGTGAACTCCCGGAGTTTCTTCCTTTCCACGGACCGAACTCGAAGTTTGAGGAACTTCGGTTCGTAGATCGAGGCAAACACAACCGCGCCGGGTTTGATCCCTTGGTCAGGTAATCCCTTCCGGGAGGTTTGGACTTTCTTTCCTGTCTTCATCATTTCAGCGTGTTTGAGCCGGAACGGAAGTTCGGGCGGGGCTTCGACTACCTCCCTGATGACTCGTTCGACCGGCTTCTGCGGCTCTCGAACAACTTTCCGGAGGACCTCCCGCGCAGCAAGTGTTGGCACTTGCCTGTCTGCAATCGCCCGAGCTAACTCGACCTGCCGCTCTTTCTCCGGTACCTGCCTAGCTATACGGACTGCAACGCTACTAGTGATTCTTCCCCGGGGCAGCCTGTCTCCACGCTCTGGAGTTGAGGCGACCATTCGCTGCAGCGCTGGCGACAAGTCGCGAGCCGTCTGAATCCAGAAGTTCAGAGTCTTCGGTGAGACGCCTAGCTTCTTGGCGAGGGCGGCCGAATTTGGGTACTTCGCCTTCGCCGTCTCAAGTAGCTGGATGCAGCTCCTGCCCTTCTCGACGTCGTTTAGGTCGTCACGTTGTACGTTTTCGATGAGGTTCATTTCAATCACTTCCTCATCTGTGTAGTTTGCAATGATCGCAGGGACTTCGATGAGCCCGGCTTGCTGAGCTGCTCGGTAGCGGCGTTCGCCGACAACGACCTCGAACGCGCCGTTGAGCCGTCTGAGGAGAATCGGCTCCAACATTCCCACCCGTTCGAGGCTTGCAGAGAGGTCGTCCAGTCCTTCTTTCCTGAACTCTAGTCTAGGGTTCAGGTGGTTCGGCTTGATTTTCTTCAGCGGAACCGTCTCGAAATCTCGGGCCGTGGACTTCACCCTCGTGCCGCGCTTGCGACCTTTCCCTAAGAGCCTTTGGGAGGCAGAACTTGCGTCTCAGTGACGCCACCCTCGCGCGCGTAGAGAGACTCGACGTTTGCGCTTTGATTTCTTGCCGAGTTCCGGGTCCGAATGTGCCCGAAACTGCTTACATTCGGGAGGTAGGCCCCATTGGAAGTACGTGGAACCTTGATTTTGCCGTCAAACGGATTTGCGAGCTATGCCTAGCCCTGTTGAATGGGGCTGTTGGACGCCATAGCTCGGACAATCGGCCGTTCGCTCGGGCCGGGACCGGCGATTCCGCGTCCTGTTCGGTACTACGAGCGGTATCCAGGGATCGGCCCCCTCCGTTGGTGGGACAAACTCGGACCAGACGAGTACCTCTGTCGGGCGTGTGGCCGCAGAACCCGGACCTGGCGCGGAATGCAAACCCACTGCAGGGAGCTAGGACACCGGCGACCCGCCTCGAACTAGTTTCATCCCTGTTGCCTCACGCTTCCTACGCTCGGCGATGTCGGGGAATTCTGGGTTCCTGTGGGGGACGTTTCCACACGGTATGCATTTGTGACCCGCGCGAAGATCGTGCGTGCCTTTCAGACCGTCCGCGTGAATCCACCTTCGTACCGCTTTCGAGTTGAAATCGGGGCCCTGCCTCTGAAGCATCCGAATAGGATGGCGGCGGGCCCACTCGACAGCCTTGGGGTTCGCATCAGCGTACGAGGCGAGGACATAGAGCGCCCCGTCGTCGGTACCCTTGACGACTCTCAGGTGCCCGGCCCGGACCGCCTTGGCGAGCGCATACTCCAAAGTCCGCCTACCCATCCTTGGGCCTCGCTCGTTGAGTTCCTTCAGGAGCATTGACACCGGCAGCATTCCGCCCGGCCACCGCTCCTGGAAGAGAGCGAGGACCCTAGGCAGAGAGCGGTCTGGCCTCATTCTTGCGGACCAGCACTATCCGAATTCGGATTCATAGGGCATATGGGCGCCCATGAACAGACGCACGGCGAAAGTGGTTCAACTCAACGAATCACTTGCGGTCGTTCTCCCCCGAGATTGGACTCGGGGAATGGAGATTTCGAAGGGCGACGTCGTTGAACTCACTTACAACGGAGCCGTTCACGTTCACCCTAAGAAGCCGGCCCCGACCGCGACGGGTGTCCCACCTTGACCGACCGGGTGGCCCTCTATGCCCGTGTTTCGACCGAAGACCAGTCGGTTGAGACTCAGATTGAGGCACTCGAACGATTCGCGACTCATCTCGGGCTTACGATCCCGGAGGGGCAGACCTACACGGACCGGGGAGTCTCGGGTCGGCTGGATTCCCGGCCGGATTTTGACCGACTGCTCGAAGCAATTCGGACCCGACAGGTCGAGGTCGTTCTCGTAACGAAGCTTGACCGAATCGCACGTTCGGTTCAGACCGCCTTGAAGTTCTTTGGCGAGGCGGAGGCCGCGGGGGTCCGAATCATCCTGACGGACCAGGCGCTCGACACCGGGAGGCCGGCTGGACGCATGATACGGACCATCCTCGCCGCCGTCGCAGAGTTCGAAGGGGACCTAATCCGAGAACGGACCCAAGTGGCAATGGACGCCATCCGCTCCGGGGCGCGGAAGACTAAATCCGGCAATCCCGTTGGCCGGCCACGTCGCGTAACTACGGAGATCGTTGAACGTATCAGGGCCGCCCGGGCGGACGGACTGACGTGGAACGAAACAGCGCAGCGGGTAGGCTTGCCCGCGGAAACGTGTCGAAGGGCCTCCTGGGTCCGGCGAGTAGGCGCCCGTGACGTGGAAAACTCTCCTACGGGGATTATCCCACCCCATTCGGGAGGGGAGGGTGCCCGTTGACTACCGACCCGTTGCGCCCCTCGTCGCTCTGGCAGGTTCTACGTCTGGTGCCGAAGGTGGGTCAGGCGGAGGACGAGGTAGAGAGACAGCGACTCGAAGACCGCGAAGATCACGAGACCGTATCCAAAAGCTGGTCCCCCAGTTCGAAGGAAACGGAGCGCGAGAAGGATTCCCACAATGGCTACGGCTTGGGCGAGGACGACGTACCATGCGAGCAAGGCTCCACGCTTAGTGCCGGGGCGGGCCACGCATGGGAAGAAATCGACGTTTTATACCGTCCTCCCCCTCTCGGACTCTCGGAGGTCACCGTGCCCGCAGGGGTGCGGTGGTACTGGAACGAACGGGTCGCGCGATACGTCACGTCTCGGAATGGAGTAGGTGAAGATTGGAGAAGGCAAGTGCGACGGGCTCTGCAGAATCTGCCCGGATGGTTCGCGCGGTTGGGGTTCGAGGCACCGACCTCAGCCTCGGCAATCACTCGGCGCATGATCGAGGTCCTCCGGGATACGCCGCTGCTTGCTCCGTGCACCCGACAGAACTGGACCTCGAAGCTGCGGGGGTTTCTAGGCTCCGAGGGCTGCCCGCTATCGACGGAAGGCGATCTTTGGCATTTCGGGGCTCCGGTTCCCCGGAAGCGACCGTACCTCGATATCGGAAAGGCCAAGGTCGTCCTGGACTCCGCACAGGGGCGAGAACGACTCGTGGTCGTCCTCGGGTTGTTCAACGGGCTTCGGGCGTGCGAGATGAGCCGCCTCCGCGTCCGCGACTTGGAGCTCGGCGAGCAACCTCCGACGATGTGGGTGCTCGGCAAGGGTACGCGGGGTGGAAAGCCCCGGCGAATCCCCGTCAATCCGATGGCCTACGGAGAGATCGCGGAGTTCGTCCGTGGCAAACGCCCCGAGGACCCGGTCTATCCGGGCCCGTACGGCGCCATCGACAAGGACTGGCGGCGCGTCCAGCGGCGCGCGGGCTTTGTCCCCGTGGGAACGCATGCCCTCCGCCGGTCGTTCGGACGTATCAGCCACGACGCCGGGACCCCGACCGCCGAGATTCAAGCGGTCTACGGGCACGCTGCCGAGTCCACGACTTCGAGCTATATCGGAATCGAGGAGCAGCGTATGGCTCGGGGCATGGCGCAAATGGCGGCCTTCTTCCAGGAGGCGCGTTAGATGCGTACCCGGACGCCGTCCGGGTTTCTCTCGTCAGGCGGCGGCTTCGTAGTAGAACTCTCCCTTCGCCCGCTGCTCCCGATCCAGGACCGACCCCTCGCGGTTGATCCGCGGGCGGAGGGTCTCGGCGTCCCGGCGGAACGTGATATCGACGGACCTCAGTAGCCGGTTCATCCCCTCGCGCATCGCGAACGGGCCGTCGCCCCGCCCGGCCGAACCGTCGTCGGCGGTCGGTCCGAACACCATCAGCTCGTCGCACGCCAGATCGAGGAAGTAGACGTCGTGGTCGACCACGAGCGCGGTGACGGCCTGCCGCTCGACCTGACGGCGCAGCAGGCGCGCCATCGCCATCCGCTCGTCCGAGTCGAGGTACGCCGACGGCTCGTCGAGCAGGTAGAGGGTCGCCGGTCGGGCGAGGGCGAGGGCGACCGCCGCCCGCTGGAGCTCGCCGCCCGAGAGGTCGGTGAGCGCGACGTCGAGCACCTCGTCCAGGTGGAGACCGGGGACGAGCTCCCGCTCGAACAGCTTCGCGTCGAACGTCGGGTCGGCGGAGAGCGACTCCATCCGCGCACGCAGGCTCGCCGCTTGCGTCGCCTTGAGGTACTGCGGCTTGTAGCTGACCGTCACCCCCGCTGGCGGCGCGCCGCGCGTCGGCGTCTCGACGCCCGCGAGCATCCGGACGAACGTCGTCTTGCCCGTCGCGTTCGGCCCGACGACCCCGACGGTCGATCCTTTGGGGAGCGATCCGGCGCCGACCGAGAGCGAGAACGTCGGGAACTCCTTCTCGAGCGCGGGGAACTCGACGAGCGCGTTCTGGCGCGTCGCCGGCTTCGGAGGGTGCGCGACGAACCGAACCGGGTCGGTCCGGAAGCGGACGTTCTCGTCCTTGAGATACCCGGTGAGGTAGGTGTTGATCGCGGACCGCATCGGGATCGGGTGGCTGATCACCCCGAACGCCGCGGGCTCTCCGTAGAGGAGATGGGCCTGGTCGGCGAGGTAATCGAGGAGGGCGAGGTCGTGCTCGACGACCACGACGCTCTTCGTCTCCCCCAGACGGCGGAGCAGGCGCGCGACGGTGAGTCGGTGGACGATGTCGAGGTAGCTCGACGGTTCGTCGATCAAGTATAGGTCGGCGTCGGTCGCGAGGGTGCGCGCGATCGACGTCAGCTGGAGCTCCCCGCCGGAGAGCTCGCCGAGCTTCCGGTCGGCCCGTCGGGCGAGGCCGACGTCCTCGAGCGCCCGCGCGGCCCGGGGCCCGTCGCCGACGTACTCCCGGGCCGTCGACCCCTCGTCCGCGATCCGGTCCACGTACTGGGGTTTCACGGCGGTGACTAGCTCCCCCCGGGCGACCCGCTCGAAGTGGGCCCGGAGCGCCGTGCCGCGGTACCGTTCGAGGACCCGCGTCCAGTCCCCGGGGCGCTCGAAATCCCC
>Ga0335078_10019389_pt1 | contig 10112 bp, 5 predicted proteins | sample Lox_Sample_32_FD_206711 | JGI IMG/M metagenome (GOLD analysis project Ga0335078, IMG submission 206711) | Soil microbial communities from Loxahatchee National Wildlife Refuge, Florida, United States - Lox_Sample_3.2 | ecosystem: Environmental > Terrestrial > Soil > Wetlands | place: USA: Florida...
GCAGGCATGATCGCTGTCTTTCTTGGGTGGAGGTCTCCAGTCCCGCGCTGAACGTCCGTATCCGTCCGGGACTGTGATAGCGGACTCGAGCTCGAGGCCGATGTGACAAAGGGCACGGGCGATGTCGGCAGCGGGTTGATACGCGCATATCGATCCGCGCCATGAGGTCGGCGCCCGCATGGTGGGCGTAGAATAGCCTCGATCCGTCGGTGGCGTTGTTGGTAGCGCGGCGGCCGTCAGCCATGCGGGGGCCACCGTCCCGGGCCGGGCGGGCGAACTGTCCCGCGACGGCTTCCTCGCCGCGCGCTCGAGCCAAGGGGATCGCACCTCCTCCGACTCGACAGCTGAGCTCGAGTGCCCGCGCCATCCGGAAACGTCCACAGGGATCCGAACAATGACGTCCTTTCCTCCCCGCTCGTAGCTACGCTGCGCGTGATCGTTTCCGGTGCTCGGAGGTGAGGCATCGCGTGCGTGCGCCGGCCAACAAGATCACGCGTCGTTGCTTGACGGACGCGGCTATCGAGAGCGAGCTCCGCGTTCAAATCGCCGCCATTCGGCATTTCCCCACGCGCGCCGAGCTCGCCCGCGCGCGGTTTACGTGGCTTGTGGGATGCAATGCGGGCCTCGGGCGGCGTAGATGAGTGGCGTGAGCGCGTGCTGACCGCTGGTCCGACACCGTCCGATGAGCCGATTGCCGTGCGCGCGTACGAGCTGTATGCGCAAGGCAGTCCTGGCGATGCCGAGGTGCACTGGCTTGCGGCGGACTGAGAGCTGACCTCGGCAGCACCGTTGCTCTCCCCTCACGGCTCGTTCCCCGGATCCGTAGAAACCCCCGATACGGCCACGGCCGAACCACCGTTAGCATCCGCCGTCTGCGTTGTCCCGGACGGCGTCGCGGTCGCGAGAACGCGGCGGCGGTGCTCATTTGATCAACGGCCATTCGCTTGGTGCGAGGGACCGGATGTCTCGGCTGCGCGGGTCTGCCTGAGGCATGATTGAACGAGCCCGAGTTCGCCTGTGCTGCATAGTGGTGCCGCGCGATGGTTTCCGCGGCGTAGACAGCTGGTGCTTTGTGTCCTACTGCTCGCCGCCCTGCGGGCGACGCTCCCCGATCTCGCGGTAGGGCTCTCCTTTTGCGAACGGTAGCCGCGAGGTTCGGCATTTGTTTGTGGTGATGATCGCTACCGAGTGCGCGCCTGTCGCTCAGGCGGGCGGCCTCGGGGACGTGGTGTTTGGTCTGAGTCGCGAGCTCGAGTTGCGCGGGGATGCGGTCGAGATCGTGCTGCCGAAATACAACTGCCTTAGGTACGACCGGATTTACGGGCTCACGGTCGCGTATGAGGACTTGTGGGTGCCGTGGTACAGCGGGGCCATCCACTGCACGGTGTGGTTTGGCTTCGTGGATGGTCGCAAGTGCTTCTTCATCGAGCCGCACTCGAATGACAGGTTTTTTGACCGTGGGCACTTGTACGGATCTTCGGATGACGTTGAGCGTTTTGCGTTCTTCAGCAAGGCGGCACTCGAGTTTCTCCTGAGATCTGGCAAGCGTCCTGAGATCGTCCATTGCCACGACTGGCAGACGGCGCTGGTACCGGTGCTGTTGTTTGAGATCTACCAGCGAATCGGATTGGGAGACCAGCGGGTCTGCTTCACGGTGCACAACTTCGGGCACCAGGGGGTCGCGGGCGAGTCGGTCCTGTGGGCCACCGGGTTGTGCGATCCGGGGCGCTACTTCCAGCACGAGCGGTTGCGGGACGATTTCAACCCCGCGGCACTGAACTTGCTCAAGGGCGGAATCGTTTATTCAAACTTCGTCACGACGGTCTCGCCGAGCCATGCCTGGGAGGTCTCGTACTCTGATCAGGGGCGCGGCCTGGGGCACACCCTGTTCGTCCACCGGTACAAGTTCGGGGGCGTGCTGAACGGCGTCGACTACGAGGTGTGGAATCCTGAGCTCGACCCGTTGCTCCCGCAACGCTACGGGCCGGATTCGATCGACGACAAGTACGTGAACAAGCGCGTGCTACGCGACCGGTTCATGCTGCGACACGAGTACAAGCCGGTCGTTGCGTACGTCGGCCGGCTCGACGGTCAGAAGGGCGTGCATTTGATCCACCACGCGATCTTCTATGCGCTGGCCGAGGGGGCGCAGTTCGTGCTCCTGGGATCAAGCCCTGACCCGTCGATCGAGGGCCACTTCTGGCATCTAAAGCATCACCTCAACGATCATCCCGATGTGCACCTGGAGCTGCAGTTCAGCTCGGAGCTCGCGCATCTGGTGTATGCCGGGGCTGATCTTCTGGTGATGCCGAGCTTGTTCGAGCCTTGCGGTCTCTGCCAGCTCATCGCGGTGAAGTACGGCACGGTTCCGATCGTGCGGGCGTGCGGCGGACTGGGCGATACCGTGGCCGACCGGGACTACTCGTGGGATCCGCCCGAGCAGCGCAACGGATACGTCTTCGAGCACTCCGATCACCAAGCGCTCGAGTCCGCGATGGCGCGCGCGATCGGGCTCTGGCACGGCTATCCGGAAGACTTCAGGTACCTGATGCTCAACGGCATGCGCACCGATCGCTCGTGGCAGCACCCGGGACAGGACTACTGCAACATCTACGAATACATCAAGCACAAATGAGCGACATGACGAGCCCCCCTTTCCTGCCGGAGTACGTCGACGGTGTGCCCAACCTCTCCGGTGAGGAGGCACTGATCGCGGCGGGGATCGCCGATGCGGGCTCGCGTGGAGTGTTCCCGATGCCAGAGGCGGGGGATCCGTTCGCGGGCATCCAGAGCGCGTTCGCGATCGCGCTGCACATGCACCAGCCGCTGATCCCGGCTGGTGGAGCGGACGTTCGTACCGCGGCGCTGATCAGCAACCTGCGGTACATGAGCGAGCACCCCGATAACGGCGACAACCACAACGCACCCGTTTTCCGCTGGTGCTACAAGCGGATGGGCGAGCTCATCCCCCAGCTAATCGACGAGGGCGCCCAGCCGCGGGTGATGCTCGAGTACTCGGGCACGCTGCTGTACGGGCTGCGGGAGATGGGGGCGGACGACGTGATCGACGCGCTGCGGACGATCACGGTGGATCCGCGCTACCGAGAGGCGGTCGAGTGGCTCGGTTGCCCGTGGGGCCATGCCGTTGCTCCCTCGACGCCGGTCCAGGACTACCGGCTGCATGTGAGGGCTTGGCAGCAGTACTTCGCCGCGCTGTTCGGGCTCGAGGCGCTGGGGCGGGTGCGGGGCTTCTCACCGTCGGAGATGGCCTTGCCCAACCACCCTGACGTGGCCTTCGAGTTCGTGCGCACGCTGAGGGACTGCGGCTATCGGTGGGTGCTCGTCCAGGAGCACTCGGTCGAGGAGCCAGACGGCGCCGCGGTGCGGCACGTGCATCTGCCGAACCGCCTGGTGTGCACGAGTTCGCGCGGTGAGACTGCCAGCATCGTCGCGCTCGTCAAGACGCAGGGCAGCGACACGAAGCTGGTCGCCCAGATGCAGCCGTACTACGAGGCGCGCGGGCTCGGACGCTCCGAGCTCGCGGGCCGCAGCGTCCCGCCGTTGGTCACGCAGATCGCCGATGGCGAGAACGGCGGCGTGATGATGAACGAGTTCCCGCCGAAGTACTTGGAGGTGGTGCGGGAGTCGTCGTGGTCCGCGACCCCGATGCTGAACGGGACCGAGTACCTGGAACGGCTGTTCGCCGCCGGCGTCAGCGAGGACGACCTGCCGGTCATCCAGCCGCTGTTTCAGCACCGCATCTGGGAGAGGATGACGGCTGGGGACGGGCCCGATCGGCTTTCCGGCGTGATCGACGAGCTCCGGCGCGAGGACGATCGCTTTCATATGGAGGGCGGCAGCTGGACCAACGACATTTCGTGGGTCCGGGGCTACGACTCGCTGCTCATCCCGATGGAGCGCGCGAGCGCCGCGTTTGAGCGGCGCGCGCTCGAGCGCAACATCCCTACGGCCGATCACGCCTACCGCAACGCTCTGTTTCACCTCCTCACGGCCGAGACGAGCTGTTACCGCTACTGGGGCCAGGGGGAGTGGACCGACTACGGCGCCGAACTCGCCCGGCGCACGACCGAGATCGTCACGCACGACCTCTGACCATAGGATCTCCGGATGGACGCGATCGACTTCGGCCTTGTGCTGAACCTGCACCAGCCTGCCGGCAATCTCGACGGCCTTCTCGCCCACGACGAGTGGGAGGCCCGGGAGATCCTGTGGGCGCTTGACCGCATCCCCCGTTCGCTGTGGGAGCATGAGGATCTCGGGCGTGTACACCTGTCGGTGTCCGGGACGCTGCTGGAGACGCTCGCGGACCCTGGCTTCCAGGCGCGGGTATACGGGACGGTCGATTGCGGCTCGCTCCTGTGGCACCTGCAGAACGCGCGGACGATCGATGTGCTCGGCACGGCTTACTACCACCCCGTGCTGCCGCTGATCCCGGCGCCGGATCGTGACGAGCAGCTCGCCCGCTGGCTGGGCCTCGGCCGCCAGCTGTTCCCGCGTGACCGGTTTCGCGGCTTCTGGCCTCCGGAGCTCGGGTTCTGTATGGATCTCGTACCGACGGTCGCGCGCCACGGCTACGACTGGGTGATCGTCGACAGCGAGCACGTCAGGGCGCTCACTCCGATGAGCTGGGAGGAGCTGCGGTACCGCCCTCACCGCGCGCGCGTCGATGACGCCGAGCTGATTGTTGTGGTTCGCGACCGCGATCTCTCGAACGCGCAGGAGTCGGGAATGGACGCCCACTGGTTCATCGAGGAGGTGCGCGCACGGACCCAGCACTGCGACTTCCCGCCGCTGGTCACGACGGCCACGGATGGCGACAACGGGGGCTGGTTTCGCAACACGACCCACGGCTCGAACTTCTGGAGCGGCTTCTACGACGATCTTCTGGACCGGGTGCGGGCGGGGCGATCCGGCGGCATCCGTCCCGCCTTGATCAACGACTACCTCGACCGCCACGGTACCCACGGCTGGGTAACGGTGGAGCCGGGCGCGTGGAACACGGGTGACCATCACGGCACGGGTTTCGTCCAATGGACCGGCTCGGCCGCACAGCGCGACGCCCTCGCTCGGGTCTCGCAGCTCAGCGATGCGGTGCGGGCCGCGGGCAATACGATCGGCGCCGACGGCTGGGCCGCCGAGCTGCTGGAGCAGGCACGGTGGCGGGTGCTCCGCGCGGAGACCAGCTGCAACCTCTTCTGGGGGGAGGCGTGGGTCCCACGCTGCCACGACGATCTCGACGAGGCCGCTGCCCGGCTCGACCAAGCGCTACACGCCGCTCATGCCGTCGCGTAGGGTCGCGGAGGCGGACCTCGCGCGTCGCGCAGCCGATCTTGCCGCACGGCTCCCGGACGCACTCGGGCCGCTGGCCCGGATTGCCTACAACTATCGCTGGTGCTGGTACCTGGACGGCAAGGACGTGTTTCGGTCGATCGACGAGCACCGCTGGGAGCGGTGCGGCGAGAATCCGCTGCGCTTGCTCCAAGAGGTATCGGCTGAGACGCTCGCGCGCGCGGCCGGCGATCGCTCTCTGCTCAAGCGCATAGCAGTGCTCGAGCAGGCGTTCGGATACGACCTGGAGCGCCCTCCCGCGGGACCGGTGGCGTCCGAGCGTCCGATCGCGTTCTTCTGTGCCGAGTACGCCGTGCACCAGTCGCTGCCGATCTACTCGGGGGGACTGGGCGCGCTGGCCGGTGACCTGCTCAAAGAGGCGTCGGATCGAGCGCTGCCGCTGGTCGCCGTGGGGCTCCTGTACCGGCAGGGGTACTTTCGCCAGCGCCTCGACGTCACGGGGTGGCAGCAGGAGTACTGGCTCGACCTCGATCCGGACCGGCTGCCCGCGGCTCTCGTGCACGGCCCGGATGGGCGGCCGCTGACGATCACGGTGCCGATTCGGGGCAGCGAGGTGACGGCGCAGATCTGGTGCGTGGCCGTCGGTCGTGTGCCGCTGTTGCTGCTCGACGCCGATCGGCCCGAGAACGGGCGCCTCGAGCAGTGGATCACCTCCCAGCTCTACGTGGCCGACCCGATCACCCGCCTGTCGCAGTACGTGCTGCTCGGCATCGGGGGCGTTCGCGCGCTTGTGGCCCTGGGAATAGAGCCGTCGCTCGTGCACCTGAACGAAGGGCACGCGGCGTTCGCGGCGCTTGAGTTGGCCCGTAGCGAGGCGGCACGCGGAGCGCCGGTCCAGTCCGCTCTCGAGGCGGCCCGTGAGCGCACGGTGTTCACTACCCACACACCGGTTGCGGCCGGCAACGAGACGTACTCGCGCGAGGACCTGATCGGCACGCTTGCGGGCGTCATCGAGGAGTTGGGCGTCGACCCGGAAGAGATCATGCGGCTGGGACGTGACCACCCGGAGGATGGCGGCGAGCCTTTTGGGGTGACGCAGTTCAGTCTGCGCATGAGCCGCGCGGCGAACGCGGTCAGCCGCCGTCACGGAAGCGTCGCACGAGAGATGTGGCAGGTGCTGTGGCCCGAGCGGCCCGTCGAGGCGGTGCCGATCACCCATGTGACCAACGGTGCGCATCTGCCGACCTGGATCGGGCCGCCGATGCGCCGCTTGCTGGATCGCCACCTGGGTGAGGACTGGTGGCGGCATGCCAGCGACGCCGGTATGTGGGCCGCCCTCGACGAGGTACCGGACAGCGAGCTTTGGAGGGCCCGCTGCGACCAGCGCGCGGAGTTGGTGGAGTTCGTCAAGCAGCGGAGCGGGATCGATCGGCTCGCCGAGCGCCAGCCGCGCGCCGAGATCGAGGCGGCTGCGCGCGCGTTTGACCCGGAGGTGCTCACGATCGGATTCGCGCGCCGCACCGCGACGTATAAGCGCGTCCGATTGCTCATACAGGATCCTGGCCGTGCGCTCGGATTGCTTGGCGGGCCGTACCGCATCCAGCTCCTGCTAGCCGGCAAGGCCCACCCGAGCGATGACGAGGCCAAGAACGTGATTCGAGAGCTCTATCGCTTCAAGGATGTGCCCGAGGTCACGGAGCGGGTGGTGTTTCTGCATGAGTACGATCTCGCGATGGCGGCGCGGCTGGTTCGCGGCTGCGATCTCTGGCTCAACCTCCCGCGCCCACCGTACGAGGCGAGCGGTACCAGCGGGATGAAGGCCGTGTTCAACGGCGGCCTGCACCTGAGCGTGCTGGACGGCTGGTGGGCAGAGGCGTACGACGGCAGCAACGGCTGGGCCCTGTCAGGCGATGTCGATCCTGACTCGAGCGCCCAGGACGCCCGTGACGCCAGCGCGCTGTTCGACCTGTTCGAGGACGAGGTCGCGCCCGCCTTCTACGACCGCGACCCGGACGGGATTCCGCGCGCTTGGCTCGAGCGCATCCGCGCCTCGATGCGCACGCTCGCCCCCGGCTTTTGCGCGGGGCGAATGCTCGAGGACTACACCGAGCGGATCTACGTCCCAGCCACCCATGGCTGAGGACGAGATCGAGCTCGTCGTCGCGCGGCGACATTGGGATCCGCACCACGTGCTGGGCGCGCACCCGGTTGACGATGGGGTCGTTATCCGAGCCTTTAGACCCGAGGCACGCGAGGTGCGCGCACGACCTGACGGCGCGGAGTCGGTGGCGCTCGGGCAGCGTCACCCGGCAGGGCTGTTCGAGGGACACGTGCCGGGTGGCGGCCTGCCGTTGCGCTACGAGCTTGAGGTGAGCTATCCGGACGGCAACGAGTTCACGTTGCGCGATCCCTACGCGTTCGCGCCGACGCTCGGCGACGTCGATCTGCATCTGATCGGCGAGGGGCGTCTCGAGGACCTGTACGAGCGGCTGGGGGCCCACGTTCGCGAGATCGATGGTGCGCTCGGAACCTCATTCGCGGTATGGGCGCCGGCCGCGCGCGCGGTGAGCGTGGTCGGAGATTTCAATTCGTGGGACGGACGCCTGCACGCCATGCGCGTACTCCGTGGATCGGGGATCTGGGAGATCTTCATCCCGGGCGTGGCGGAGGGGGCGGCGTACAAGTTCGAGATCCTCACCCACGGCGGCGACATCCTGATGAAGGCCGATCCCCTCGCGTTCCGGACGGTGCTCATGCCGCGCACGGACTCCATCGTGCACCGCTCGCGCCACGTCTGGCGGGACGCGGAGTGGATGGAGCGCCGCCGCGCGACGCAGCCGCACGAGCGTCCGATGTCGATCTACGAAGTCCACCTCGGCTCCTGGCGGCTCAACCCCGAGGAGGGCAACCGCTCGCTGAGCTACCTGGAGCTCGCGGAGGAGCTGGCCGAATACGTCAGCGACCTCGGCTTCACGCACGTGGAGCTCATGCCGGTGATGGAGCATCCGTTCTCAGGCTCGTGGGGCTACCAGGTGACGAGCTACTTCGCGCCGACCGCGCGGTTCGGCGCCCCGGATGACTTCAAGCAGTTCGTCGATCACCTGCACGCCCAGGACATCGGCGTGATCCTCGACTGGGTGCCCGCGCACTTCCCGCGCGACGACTGGGCTCTCGCCCGCTTCGACGGGACCTCACTCTACGAGCACGACCATCTCCGCGGATCACATCCGGACTGGGGCACGCTGATCTTCAACTACGGCCGTCACGAGGTACGGAACTTCCTTGAATCGAGCGCGCTTTTCTGGCCGCACGAGTACCACGTCGATGGGATCCGCGTGGACGGGGTGGCGTCGATGCTCTACCTCGACTACTCGCGCTCCGAGGGCGAGTGGGCTCCGAACGTGCACGGCGGGCGAGAGGACCTCGAGGCGATCTCGTTCATCCAGGAGATGAACGAGATCCTCCACCGGCACGAGCCGGGCGTGATCTCCGTCGCCGAGGAGTCGACCGCATGGGGAGGGGTGTCACGTCCCACGTTCGCCGGCGGCCTCGGGTTCGGCTTCAAGTGGAACATGGGCTGGATGCACGACACGCTCGGCTACTTCCAGCACGATCCGGTTTACCGCGGCTACCACCACCACGAGCTCACGTTCAGCCTCCTCTATGCGTTCACCGAGAACTTCATCCTGCCGCTCTCGCACGACGAGGTGGTGCACGGGAAGCGCTCGCTGTACGAGCAGATGGCGGGCGACCGCTGGCAGAAACTCGCCAACCTGCGCGCGCTGTACGGCTACATGTGGGCGCACCCAGGCAAGAAGATGCTGTTCATGGGAGGTGAGCTGGCGCAGGAGCAGGAATGGAGCTACCAGCGGTCAATCGACTGGCACCTGCTCGAACAGCCCGAGCACGCCGGTGTGCAACGGCTCGTGCGTGACCTCAACCACGTGCTGCGCGAGGAGCCGGCACTTTATGAGCAGGACTTCGAGCCGGGCGGCTTCTGGTGGCTCGAGTCAAATGACGCCGCCTCGAACGTGTTTGCCTTCGCGCGCGCGTCCCGCGATGGCACGCGGCTGCTCGTGTGCGCCGCCAACCTCTCCCCCGTTCCGCGCGAGCGCTACCGCGTTGGGCTCCCCCGCCCCGGCCAGTGGGTCGAAACGGTCAACACCGACTCGGCTCACTATGGTGGGTCGGGCGTCGGCAATCGGGGCGCCGTCCTCGCGGAGCCGATCCCGTGGCACGGCCAGGAAAACTCGGCCGAGGTCACGCTGCCCCCGCTGGCAGTGATCTGGCTCGTTCCAAGCTCGCCCGCGCGCTGACGCGCGACGGAGGACCCGTCAGGCGGTCTCGCGCGAGCGCCGCTTCCATTCGAAGCAGCAGCGGCGATCGAGGACTCCCCTCGGTCGCCGCTGCTAGCCGCCGACGGCTCGGTCAGCAAGCACCGCTGGCGATCCCTCTCTCGGCCGAGCGAACACCGTGCCGTGATGCTGGCTCGCTCTCGTTAAGGAGACGAGCTCCGACAGCGCGGGGTTCGCGCGGGCGAGCACAACCGCTCTTGCAGGCGAAGGGAGAGCCGCCGGGATCGCGTGCGCGTCCGTCGTCGGCGTGGAGTTGCATATGCATCCTGGCGTCGGCGTTTGCTCGATCGGATATGACGAGCTAATAGCGGTTCTTCTGCTCCGCCAGCAACGCGGGCACGCGGTGCAGCCGGCGCCGCGCTTTGTGGAATGGACGAATCTGAGCAGCGCCCACAGGCGTCCACCGCGCGCCCGCTCGGCTACCAAAGCAGCCACCAGTGAGCCATT
>Ga0335078_10019390_pt1 | contig 10111 bp, 9 predicted proteins | sample Lox_Sample_32_FD_206711 | JGI IMG/M metagenome (GOLD analysis project Ga0335078, IMG submission 206711) | Soil microbial communities from Loxahatchee National Wildlife Refuge, Florida, United States - Lox_Sample_3.2 | ecosystem: Environmental > Terrestrial > Soil > Wetlands | place: USA: Florida...
GAAAGCAGAGCACTAGAGGCAAATTTCGCAACAGCAGAGTGCCAAGCCTTCCCTGTGAGACAGTCACCGTTCGCAGCCCTCTAGGGCGTGCCCGATTTCTCCGCCGGCGCATAGAAATAATAGTCAGCCGTGTAGCTGCTTCGGGTTTCGGCGTCCTTGTGGGACTCATCGCATCCTTCGGCGGGCGGCTTGCCGCCGTGCGTGTGGATCCGCTGAATCGTCGTCACGTTAGCGAGCAGGCCTTTGCCGGCATGAGACGTGACATCCAGCCGCAACCACGCAACGGAGTCAGTGCTCAGAGAGTCCACATGAGCCGCGGCTTTGCCCGTGACTTCGCTGCCGTCGTTCAGTTTCCACGTCGGACCGGCAAAATGGCTCCCGATGACCTTGTCTTTGCGGTCCCTCAACTCTGCATCAGGCGCCTTGAGAGTCCATGCGAACTTGCCGTCCGCGCCGGCCTGGCAGGTGTAGATCTGCGATCCCGAAGCATGCACGGACAGCACAACTTCCTCGCCCGCGGGAGCCTGAATCGCATCCGGGACATCGGGCGCCGGCTCTTTCTGTGCGCGGGCCACAGGAAGGCAAAACGTGGCGGCGAATATTCCGAGGCCGATGACGATGATCCCGACGGTGGTGATCGCGAGGTGCGCGAACTTTCGCATGTCGCGATTTTAGCAGGCTGCTTTCGATGATGTGTCGTTCCCCACTGTACTTTGGCCCTATTCAATGCGCGCGGCCCGGAAGTCCCGCTTGTCGCCGTTCCCCTGTAAAATTGAATAACAACTTTGTCCTTCCTCTCTCAACTCAATCCGCAGCAGCGTGAGGCCGTTGAAACCACCGAGGGCCCGGTGCTGATCCTGGCCGGCGCAGGCAGCGGCAAAACCCGCGTCATCACCTACCGCATCGCTTATCTCATTGAAAACCTCGGCGTCATGCCCGAAGCCATCCTGGCCATGACCTTCACCAACAAAGCTGCCGCCGAAATGGGTGAGCGGGTCGAAAAACTGGCCGGCGGCCTGAGCATCGCCAAGCCGGTCATCTCCACCTTCCATTCTTTCTGCGTTCGCCTTTTGCGCCGTGATATCGAAGCCCTGCGCATCCCTTCTGCTACTCCCGGCCAGCCGCCGATCGGCCTCACCAAAAATTTCGTCATCTACGACGAAGCCGATCAGCAATCCGTGGTCAAAGCCATCATGCGCCGCCTCGGCGTGGACGATAAACAGACCACTCCCCGCTCCGTTCTCGCGCACATTTCCTGGGCCAAGAACCACATGCTCGATCCGCAGGAGGTTTACCTCAACTCCGCCGATCCCAAGACCGAGCGCGTGGCACACATCTACGAGGAGTACCGCAAAGAGCTGCGCAAGGCCAATGCGCTCGATTTCGACGATCTGCTGCTCGAAGCCGTCCGCCTTCTGAAGTCTTCCAGCGAGGTACGCGAATATTACAATCGCCGTTTTCAGTACATTCTGGTGGATGAATATCAGGACACCAACCGCCCGCAATATGAACTCATGCTCCTGCTTGCGGGGGCGCGCCATAACGTCTGCGCCGTGGGCGATGAAGACCAGTCCATCTATTCCTGGCGCGGCGCGGATATTCGCAACATTCTCGAATTTGAAAAAGATTTTCCCGAAGCGAAAATTATTCGCCTCGAGCAGAACTACCGCTCCACGCAAAATATCCTGCAGGCCGCTTCGGCTGTGGTCGCGAACAACGTCCGCCGCAAAGGCAAGAATCTTTGGACCTCGCGCCAGGGGGGTGCCAGAATCGGGTACTACGAAGCCCCTGACGGCGAGAACGAAGCTCTCTTCGCCGCCGACTGGGTTGCCCGCTACCTGCGCGAGGCCGCCGAGAGCGGAGAAACGCCGCGCGCCGCCGTTCTCTATCGCACCAACTCGCAGTCGCGCTTGTTTGAAGAAGCCATGCGCCGCTATCAGCTCAAATATCACGTCGTGGGCGGCTTTTCCTTCTATGAGCGCGCCGAGATCAAAGATCTGATCTCGTATTTGAAAGTAATTCTGAATCCCGACGATTCGATTTCCCTTCTGCGCGTGATCAACACGCCGGTGCGCGGCATCGGCAAAACTACGCTCGAAACGATTGAGCGTGTGGCGCTCGAAACCGGATTGTCCATCTGGGGCGCGATCGGCGAAGTGCTCCGCCGCCAGCTTTTGCCGCAACGTGCTCTGGCCGCACTGAAGAGTTTCTGCGACTTGATTGAAGATGGGCGCGCTATGCTCGCCGGAACGTACGTGGAGCATCTCGAGGATAGTGTGGCGCGGGCGCCCTCGCCCGCGAAACTGGCGTCGCCCGAGACAGATGAAAACGATAACGGCGCCTCCTTTGACCCGGTGGAATTCGGGAATGCATCGTTTGATTTCGGCAAGGCTGAGCTTCCGGAAGAAGAGGTTGCTGCAAACGACGAGGCGGGCGAGGGCGCCCACCCCACGCCCGAACCATTTCACACTCCCGGCTCAGCCGTCTCCACTGCGGAGCTTCTCAAATTTCTCATTGACCGCACCGGCTACATCAAGCAGCTCGAAGAGGAGGACACGCCCGAAGCGTACTCCCGCATCGAAAACCTGCGCGAACTCGTGAACGCTGCCATGGACTCGCGCGACCGCGGCGAAACTCTCGACCAGTTTCTCGACCACGCCGCCCTGGTCAGCGACGCCGATGCCTACGATGAGCGCGCCCAGATCACCCTGATGACCCTGCACGCCGCCAAGGGCCTGGAGTTTCCTCTCGTGTTTCTCTGCGGTCTCGAGGAAGGCCTGTTCCCGCACTCGCGCACCTTCCTCAATCCCGATGACATCGAAGAAGAACGCCGCCTGTGCTATGTTGGCATGACGCGGGCCATGAATACGCTGGTGCTCACCCGCGCCGTCTATCGCCGCCGCTATGGCACCGACCTCCCCGAAGCCAGCGTTCCCTCGCGCTTTCTCGAAGAAGTTCCTCCGCAGCTGATCGAAGAGCTCGGCGTCTCGCGTGCTCGCGCAAGCAGAGACCGTGTGGGGACAGGTGTCCTCGCCCGTCCGGCGGAGCGAAGCTCCGCAGAAAGCGAAACACACTACGCTTACGAAAACGAAGACCAATCCGCCGTCTGGCGTTCCCATTCGCAGTCGCAGCAGACGCCATCCCGACCGAAATACAATTCCATCGAAAACATCGCCGAGTTCTTCGCCTCGCGCGGCAAGAAATTCACCCTGCCCAAAGTGCCCGTCGAAGCGCCCACCGGCAAGAAAGGTTTTCGTCCCGGGCAAAAGGTGAAGCATCCGAAATATGGCGAGGGCACTGTCTTTCGCCGCGAAGGAGAAGGCGAAGAAGCCAAGATTACGGTACAATTCCCTCGCTTCGGCTTGAAGAAGCTGGTGGAAAAATACGCCCAGCTGGAGCGGGCCTGAGCGTAATCGGATAATTTGGCAATTTAGAAAACAGGCTACGTGGGTGAGAGTCGTCTAAAGATAAATTACAAAATCCACCAAGGACTCATGGCCAACACATCAACTCTAAGCAGCGAAGATCGTAAGAAAGCAAAGCGCGCTGCCCGCAAAAGGCGGAAAGCGGAAAAGCCGCTCAAGGCCCGGGAGTACGCCCGCGGCTCGCAGAAGCGCAAAGTGAAGAAGCTGGCGCGCGGTCAGGCGAAACGCTAGCGAATGGCATTTGGCACTTAGCAATTGGCCGGAACGGGGAACGCTGAAGACCCTGCTTGGCCAAATGCTAAGCGCCAAGTGCTAATTGTCCAGTTGTAATTGCTGGAATTTGAAGAACCGTGCCACAACCGCCAACCACCGAGCAGAAGCCGAAGCCTGGCGAGCGAACTTCGTCCAGCCAACTCCTGTGCTGCAAGTCCATTGACAAGCTGATTGCCGAGGCCGAAGAACCCGAGCATCAGCTCAAGAAGACCCTCGGCCCGTGGTCGCTCACCGCGCTCGGCATCGGCGCCATCATCGGCTCAGGAATTTTCGTCCTTACGGGCACGGCCGCGGCCGGCGAGCACTTCGAAGCGCCTTCCCTCCTGCACGCGCAGGTCCTGGATCTCATCGCGAACTTCCTGCGCACCGGAAGTACCGCCGGCGCCTTGATGCACGGCCGCCCCCCGGCCGGCCCTTCGATTGCCATTTCTTTTCTGCTGGTCGCGGTGGCGTGCAGCTTTGCCGGCCTCTGCTATGCCGAGCTCGCCTCGATGATTCCCATTGCCGGCAGCGCCTACACGTATTCCTACGCCACGCTCGGCGAAATTTTTGCCTGGATCATCGGCTGGGACCTCATCCTCGAATACGTGGTCAGTAACGTGGCTGTAGCGGTTGGTTTCAGCGGCTACACCAAAGCGCAACTCGCCTCCTTTGGCCTGAACTTGCCTGACAAATGGTCGAGCCCGGTGTGGGCTTCAGGCCAGTGGACCGGCGCCTTCTTCAACGTCCCTGGATTTCTCATCGTCTTCATCCTGACCCTGCTTCTTGTGCGCGGCGTGCGCGAATCCGCCGAAGCGAATAATGTGATGGTCGCAGTCAAGCTCGGCGCGATCCTTACTTTTCTGGTTGTCGGCGGCATGCTGGTGCATCCGGCGAACTGGAAGCCCTTCGCACCCTCGGGCTTTGGCGGCATCGTGACCGGCGGCGCGATCGTGTTCTTCACCTACATCGGATTCGATTCGGTTTCGACCGCCGCCGAAGAATGCCGCAACCCGCAGCGCGACCTCCCTTTCGGCATCATCGCTTCGCTCGTGATCTGCACCCTGCTCTACATCGGCGTGGCCATCGTGCTGCTCGGCATGATGAAATACACCACGTTCATTTCGGGTCAAGCCGCCGAAGCGCCGGTCGCGTATGCCTTGCATGTGCTGGGCGCCAACCGTTTCGCCCAGCCGGTAATCATTATCGGCGCGCTCATGGGCATGATTTCTTCCCTGCTGGTCTTTCAGTACGCGCAAGCTCGCATCTGGTATGCCATGTCGCGCGATGGCCTGCTGCCCAAGTTGTTTTCCGTGGTGCACCCAAAATTCAAAACTCCCCACTGGTCCACGTGGATCGCGTGTTTCGCCGTGGGCATTCCCGCCGGCCTGGTGGATATCGGCGATGCCGCCGACCTTGCCAACATCGGTACGCTCTTCGCTTTTGTTCTGGTTTCGCTGGGCGTAATTTTCCTGCGCCGCAGACAGCCCGGCCGCGCCCGCGCCTTTCGCGTTCCCTTTGTGCCGTGGTTCCCGCTCATTTCCGTGGTCTTGTGCGGCGGGTTGATGACCGGCCTCACGGTGCTCACCTGGATCCGCTTTGTGGTCTGGCTGTTCCTCGGACTCATCATCTACGTCTTCTACAGCCGCCGCCACAGCGAATTCGCGCGCGAGGCGAGATAACCGAGTGCCTGCGGTCTCCTTGCCCTAATAACTTGGCATTTCCATCAGCTTTAGCCTTGGGGATTGCTTTTGTCTGCTTTTATCCATCACCACGAACAGCAGATTCCCAGCGCTAAATCCCTCGACGTGACAACTTGCGCATCATTGAGAATTGATAATGGACAATTGGCCGCTCCTGCTTGCAATTCTCGGCGTTCTCCGCGTGCTCCGCGGTGAAGGACCATCGGGTTCGCAAAATTAAAACTGGCCCACTAAAATCGAGACACCATGGCAGCCGCCTCCGGCTCAGCCGCGCTTTCCCTCCCAAAAGCCGAGCTGCATCTGCATCTCGAAGGCGCGATTGCTCCCGCCACTTTGCTGGAACTCCGCAAGCGCCACGGCAAAGAAAGCACTCTCGGCGAAATCGAGCAGCTCTATCGCTACCAGGATTTTCCTGGCTTCCTGCAGGCTTTCAAGACCGTAACCGAAGACTTGCAGACCGGAGAAGACTACGAACTTATCACCTATCGCCTGATGGAGCGTCTGCACGCGCAGAACATCCTGCATGCCGAAGTTTACGTTTCGGTGGGCGTTTGCTTGTGGCGCAAACAGGACTTCGCTGCCATCTTCGAACGCCTGGAACGCGGTCGCATGCGAGGTGAGCGCGACTTTGGTATTTCGCTCCTGTGGATCTTCGATGCAGTCCGCCAGTTCGGCCCGGAGGCCGCGAAGGAGGTTTTCGATCTCGCCATTCGCTACCGTCAACGCAACGTTGCTGCCGTGGGCATCGGCGGCGACGAGCAGAAGGCTCCGCCCGAACTGTTCCGCGACACCTACGCCTATGCCGCCGGAAACGGACTCCACCTCACCGCCCATGCCGGCGAATGCGCCGGGCCGGAATCCATCTGGGGCGCGTTAAATCTGCGCGCCGAGCGCATCGGCCATGGACTCACCGCAGGCGACGATCCCGAACTGGTGGACGAACTGGCCACGCGCCAGACTCCCATTGAAATTTGTGTCACCAGCAATGTGCGCACCGGCTGTTGCCAATCGCTCGAGTCTCATCCCGTGCGCCGCTACTTCGACCACGGCATGATGATCACCCTGAACAGCGATGATCCTGCCATGTTCAGCACTTCCCTGACCCGCGAATACCAGCTCGCGCAGGATACCTTCGGCTTTACCGACGAGCATTTGCGTGAGCTGGCGCGCAATTCATTCGAGGCGTCATTTCTTCCCGCAGAGAAGAAGCTGGCGTTTCTGAATCTGTTTGACGCCGTCGCGCCGTGACAAATTTCCGCTCCAACACCTTCCCGCACATCTAAAATCAACCATCATCTATGCCGCAGCATATCGGGATCGTGGCTTGCAGCGCCGAGGGTGCGGCGCTCTGCTATCGCACGATTTGCCTGGAAGGCGCGCAACGGCTCGGGCGGCACAACCATCCTGAGGTCTCGATGCACACGCACCCGCTCGCAAAATATATGCAACACGTCGAGGCGGGTGACTGGCCAGGGGTGGCCGAGTTGATGATGTCTTCCGCGGAAACGCTGGCGCGCGCGGGCGCTGACTTTCTCATTTGCCCCGACAACACGATTCATCAGGCCTTCGATCTGGTGGCGTACCGCTCGCCGCGCCCCTGGATGCACATCGCGCAGGAGGTGGCCAATGAGGCGCGCCGCTGCCATTTCAAGCGTCTTGGCGTTCTGGGCACGCGCTATCTGATGGAGGGGCCGGTTTATCCCGAGCGGTTGAAGGCCGCCGGGCTCGACCACCGCATCCCTGGCCCACAGGAGCGCGCGCGAATCAACCAGATCATTTTCGATGAACTGGTGAATGGCCAATTCATGCCGCGCTCACTGGCCTATCTGATTGAAATCATTCGCACTTTGGCCGATCAGGGTTGTGATGCTGTAGTGCTCGGCTGCACCGAAATTCCGTTGCTGGTCACGCCTGAGTCGTCCCCTTTGGCCACGCTCGATTCGACCCGCCTGCTGGCACGGGCGGCGCTACGAAAAGCGCTAGAGGGATAGCCGGCCGGGCAAAAGGTACATTTTTTACGAAGTGTTCCACGTGGAACATAGCGTGATGGCGAAAATGACATCACATTTCTGTGATGACACGCAACACGTTGAAGGGAAATGGTCTTCGTGCGCTTCTTTGGGGCGAAAGCGGACTCCTCGTCGCTGGCTCCTCGGAATGACAATTGGTATGGCCGAGGAAATATTGCCGTTTAAGTCGCTTTCCTCGCCAACCGATGCTGGACCGGCCGCCTCGATGGTGCAGTTATGCTCTAATAATTAGAGCCCATGCCCTCGACCCCGACCATGCTGCGCCGCCGGCTGAAGCAGATCCATCGCGATCTGCGCGGAGCGCGCGCCATCGCTCGCGCCATGGCTTCGACCGATCATCCCCTGCTGGCGCACATCATTCCGGTGCGGCGCTGCAATCTGAGCTGCACATACTGCAACGAATACGACGATTTTTCCGCGCCCGTGCCCACGGAAGACATGTTTCGCCGCGTGGACAAGCTGGGCGAGTTGGGAACCTCGGTCATCACCATCTCCGGGGGCGAGCCGCTGCTGCATCCGCAGCTCGATGAAATCATTCAGCGTATTCGCAAGAACGGCATCATCGCCGGGCTGATCACCAACGGCTATCTTCTGGTCGCCGAGCGCATCCAGCGGCTCAATCGCGCCGGCCTCGAATGGCTGCAGATTTCGATTGATAACGTCACCCCGGACGACGTTTCGAAGAAGAGCCTGAAAGTGCTCGACAAAAAGCTGGAACTGCTCGCCAGGTACGCCGATTTTCACGTGAATATCAATTCGGTGGTGGGCGGCGGGGTGAAAAATCCGCAGGATGCGCTCACCATCGGCAAGCGGGCGCTCGAGCTGGGCTTCAGCTCGACCATCGGCATTATTCATGACGGCGATGGCCAGCTGCAGCCGCTGAGCGAAGAGGAGAAGCGCATTTACCACGAGATGAAGGCGATGGAGAAGCGCAGCTTCACCCGCATCAACTCATTCCAGGACAACATTGCGCAGGGGCGGCCCAACCAGTGGCGCTGCCGCTCGGGAGCGCGCTATCTTTACATTTGCGAGAACGGCCTGGTGCATTACTGCTCGCAGCAGCGCGGCTATCCGGCCACACCGCTCGAGAAATACACGGTGGCGGACATTCGCCGCGAATATGCCACCGAGAAATCATGCGCGCCGCATTGCACGGTTTCGTGCGTGCACCAGGTTTCCGTGCTGGACGCCTGGCGCGGGCCGCAATTTCCCGCCGCGGTCGCGCCCAGCGCGAACGGCCTGGTGCAGATTCAGTAGAACTTTGGCGACCTTCAGGCTCCGCTCAGCGTGACAAAGCCTACTTCTTCGCTTGTGCAGTCGGCGGCAGCAACCCGTTCAGGCGAAGATACATGGCGGCTGCGCCGTAGTGGTCGGCCCAGCTGCTGGCCAAGGCCAGAAACGCCCAAGCGCCGGCGCGCGGCTTGCCGTCAAACCACTGAATGGATTCTCCCATCCTGGCGTCGGTGGCGCCGGCCAGCGCGGTGGAGCAGAAATCGAACGAGGCCTGCATGGCGGCCACCAGCTTGTCTTTGCCTTCCGTGCCTTTCAGTTCGTCCTTCTTTGGATTTGCCACGCCACCCACATCCGCGCAGAAAAAATAATTGGACTCGATAATGTGGGCTGCGAGGTGGCCAAAGGTCATTTGATCGGACGTCGGCTTGTAGTCATATTTTTCGGCGGGCATCTCCTGAAATGCCGCCACGGTGTTCTTTGCGCGCCCGGAAAGCATCTCGCGCAGCACAGTGCTGGCGGGATCTTTGGGCGAAGCAGGGGTTTGGGCGAGAAGCGCCGTCGCGGAAACCAGAAGCACTGACGAAACAAGAATCCATCTCACGATGCACACTCCAGACGCAGATTCCTCGCTCCGCTCGGAATCAGAGCGGGAGTTGGGGCGCCAATTACTTATGACGTAGCCGCAGCCAATCCGGCAGCAAGCAGTTTCCACAAAACGTACCAGGCGGCCACAATCAGGATGGCATTGCTGCGCTTGACTTTGGTGTTGAGGGCGAAACCAATGCCCATGACCACGATGTTCCAGATCACGAAGATATCCAGCGCCGACGCCATCACGTAAACGAATTTGCTGCCGGCGGGATCCATGAAATAAGCGGGATTGGTAGCGATGGGGTTCTTTACGTTGAACCCCTCGCGGTCCACTCCCGCAAACAGAGAAATGATTCCCAGCAGGGCGCCAATCAGGCCGGGCAAACTGCCATACGCCACAATGGCCATGGCGGTGCCGAAGGACAGGTCGGAAGCAGCTACCAATTTGAAGGTCGCCCACAAAGCTACCGCGGTGAGCAGAAAGGCGAGCAAAATGGTGACCGGGGAAGCGTAGGCAATGTAACGAGTGAGAGCGGCGGCAAACCGAAGCTGGCGTGCCTGCTGCTCGGGTGGCAGCTTATCGAAGCGTTCGGCCCGGGAAGAGTGCTCGATCTGATTGTGGGCGATTTGCTCGAAGCCGATCTGCCGCCTATGACCGCAATGAAAACCAGGGAAACAAATGAGATCAACAGCCAAGGCGCCCACCAGCTGGCATTGCGCCGAATGTCAATGAAAGTCTTCGCGGGCGCGATGTAGGTGTTGAAAATGCGTGCCGGCTCGGAAAGCGGCGCGGGTTCAGGGCCGGCTCCGGGCGCTGGAGTTACAGGAATGGCGGCCATGCGGCCTCCTTGAGTCTGGGGCGAGATTGCAGCAAACC
>Ga0335078_10019391_pt1 | contig 10111 bp, 6 predicted proteins | sample Lox_Sample_32_FD_206711 | JGI IMG/M metagenome (GOLD analysis project Ga0335078, IMG submission 206711) | Soil microbial communities from Loxahatchee National Wildlife Refuge, Florida, United States - Lox_Sample_3.2 | ecosystem: Environmental > Terrestrial > Soil > Wetlands | place: USA: Florida...
GGCCAGTGAGCTCCGGCGTTATGCGCTTTAAGGTCGCCTACCACCTTGGGAGCCAGGTCGAGCCCGAAATGAAGATGTCTTCGGGGCGACTAACGATTTCGCAAGATTCATTGTCGTTGTCAGGCGCGTCCCCGCTTACGATTCCCCTTTCGTCTGTCACATCAGTCGAGCTATTACGCCCACATCCTCGGGTTTCACTCATGGTGCGGTTGGTAGCTGGTTCGACCACCGTTTGTATGAGCGCCCTGTTTCTCAAGCTCTTTAGGGACGTTTTCGTCTGCAATCAGGAGGGGACCATTCGCTTATATGATGCACTTCAGAATCGTCAGCGCGCCTTGGCCAGCGCATAACACTCCAGCGGACGACGGAATTGCGTGCAAGTGCAAGTGTCAGGACCGCTTGCATGGGGAGAGGGGGAACCATCCGCCGCGCCACGACAAATCGCGGCGTCCAGGTATTCCCAGCGACGGAGAGCGGGGCACCCTCTCCGCTGGGGAGAGGGCTGGGGTGCACTGCCGTTGAATTAGGCTCATAAAGTTCAGAACACTGCCTTCTTGACACGTCTTTGGAAATGGTACGACCGGTTAAAGGAAGGTTTGGCGCGTCTGGGCACTTTTCGATGGGGACGCACCGCCACCGGACTGCCTTTAAAGAGTAGCATGAGCTGGTTAATGACTGTGGGAGCGGGAATGTCTCGGTACAACAAGTCCAGCACTTGGTCCTTCAAAGCGTGATAGGAATTGGAGCGGTTGACTTGGCGGGGCTGGGTGGCGGTCGTGCTGGGCTGGCTCAGGGCGGCTTGAGCGGGCTCGCTGAGCACGCTCTCCAAATTGGCCAGCAGCACCGCCGCCTGCACATCCTGCCGCACCGCCTCCACCGTCCGCCCGCTGAAATTCTCCAGTTCCAGCCGGCCCTTGAGCATCAGATAGAAGGTCTCGTGGCCCCAGCGCCAATGATACACGGTCAAAAACTCCGCTGTGGGATACCGTTCTTCTTCCAGGAGCGAGGTGGCTAGTACTTCCAGTTCCCCGCTGGGCAAGCGCAAGCTCACAAAACGCACGCGCAGCTTCAAAGGCAGCCCCAGCCGCTGGCACTGGGCTTTCTGGTCCGCCGGGGCGAAGAGCCAGACCACCTTGCTTTGGTTGGCTCGGTTGAGCCGAAACAGCTCTTGGGCGGCCAGAAAGGAACCGGTCGAACAACGAGCAATGAAATGCGCCTGCCGCTGCCCCACCCGAGCCAAATAGAGGTAACCGGTGAAACCGCGATCATTGATCTCAATGTCCCCGGGCTGCAGATGCTCCAACTGGTGGCTGGCCAAAGCCACTTCGCCCAGGGTGCTGGGTTCCAGCCGCGTATCCCAGCCGGCCCGGTTGAGCACATCATAGACGACCGACAGGCGCGCCTCCGGATAGCGGGTGCCAGTAGCCCCGTTTTGATTGGAGACTTCTTGCCAGCCAAAGGCTTGCCCCAATTCCTGGCTCTCCGGCAGGCGCACCAGGGAACTGTCGAAGCCCACGAGTCGATGTCCCCGCCAGCGCCGGACCGGATGTTCCGAGCCATAGAGAGCGGGCAGCACGCAGTCGCGATTCAATTCGCTGAAGGCGCTGTCTTTGAGCTTGGCCCGCGCATGAGTCACCGCCCCGCTGGTAACCGGTTCAAAGAGCTGGCCTTGGGCCAGATCATCGAGAAACTCGTGCAAATGGCGTTGGATCGACTTGACGGTTTGTTGCAGCAGAAAAAGCATCAGCAGTGGGAAAGTCAGTTGGCGCTGGCGGGTGAAATCTTGAGGCCGCACTCGATGGCGAGACAAGAAGTCTGGATCGCGCAGCTTAGCGCGCAGAGCTTCGACCAGGGTGATGAGGTAATGAGGAATGTCAGAAACAATAGGTTGCATCCCCATGCTAATGGGGGTACTGCCGAGAGAGTACAAGCTAAATCGTTTATTATCAGCATGTTACAACTAATTCAATGGGTGTGGGGCAAGGGAGAGGGGTCCGTTTGTTCGCCGGCGTTCATGGTTCAACTTCGCTATGACAGCGAGGCAAGGCAGGACTGTTGCCCTGACTACTTTTTAGCAAACTCCAGTTCGCCGTCATGGGCGACAACTTTGATCCGGTCGCCCGGCTTGAATTCGCCCACGAGCAGCTTCGTCGCCAGCGGGTCCAGCAGGCGGTCCTGGATGGCCCGTTTGAGCGGGCGGGCGCCAAACTGCGGATCGAAGCCTTCCTTGGCAATCAGTTGCTTGGCCGAGCGGTCCACCTCCAGGGTAAGCTGCTGCTGAGTCAGACGCTTCTCCAGCCGCTGGAGTTGAATATCTACGATGCGCGCCAGGTGCTTCTCATCCAGGTTGTGGAAGATGATAATGTCATCCACGCGGTTGAGGAACTCGGGCCGGAAGTGCGCCTTCAACTCCAGCTTCACCACGCGTTCCAGCTCCGCCTCGCTCTTCACCGACGCCCGGCTGCCGCCGTAGAATTCCTGGATCACCGGGGAACCAATGTTGCTGGTCAGGATGATGATGGCGTTGCGAAAATCCACCGTCCTCCCTTGCCCGTCCGTGAGCCGCCCATCGTCCAGCACCTGCAACAGGACGTTGAAGACGTCATGGTGCGCCTTCTCGATCTCGTCGAAGAGCACTACGCTGTACGGCCGGCGCCTCACCGCTTCGCTGAGCTGGCCGCCTTCCTCGTAACCGACGTAGCCCGGCGGTGCGCCGATGAGCCGCGCAACCGTGTGCTTCTCCATGTATTCGCTCATGTCCAGCCGCACCATGGCGTTCTCGTCATCGAACAGGAACTCCGCCAGCGCGCGCGCGGTCTCCGTCTTGCCGACCCCGGTCGGGCCGAGGAAGATAAACGAGCCGATCGGACGGTTGGGTTCCTGCAAGCCGCTGCGGGAACGGCGCACCGCATTGGCGACCGCTTCCAAGGCCTCCTTCTGGCCAACCACGCGCTGTTCCAGCCGCTCCTCCATCTTGACCAGCTTCTCCCTCTCGCCCTCCATCATGCGGGAGACGGGAATGCCAGTCCAGGACGCCACCACCTTCGCAATGTCCTCCTCGGTAACCTCCTGGTTGAGCAAGCGGCGGCCCGCCGGCTTCTCGCGCAGGGCTTTCTCCGTCGTCGCGAGCTTCTTCTGCAGCTCCGGCAGCCGGCCATACTGAAATTGCGCCGCCAGGTTCAGATCGTTGCGGCGCTGGGCCTGTTCCAGCTCCAGCTTGGCCTGCTCGATCTGGCTGTTAACGATGCTGACCGCATTGATAGCGGCCTTCTCATTCTGCCACTGCGCCTTGAGCTGCTTGGATTGCTCCTTGAAGTTGGCCAGGTCCTTCTCCAGCTTCTTCAGCCGCTCCCTGGAGCCTTCGTCCTTCTCCTTCTTCAGCGCGCTCTGCTCGATTTCGAGTTGCTGGATCTGCCGCTCCAATTGGTCAATCTCCGTCGGCATCGAGTCCAGCTCCATGCGCAGGCGCGAGGCGGCCTCGTCAATCAGGTCAATCGCCTTGTCCGGCAGAAACCGGTCGGTGATATAGCGGTGCGAGAGCGTCGCCGCTGCGACCAGCGCCGAGTCCTGAATACGCACACCATGGTGTACTTCATAGCGCTCCTTGAGCCCCCGCAGGATGGCAATGGTGGCCTCCACGGTCGGCTCAGAGACGAAGACCGGCTGGAATCGCCGCTCCAACGCGGGGTCCTTCTCGATGTGCTTCCGATACTCGTCCAGCGTGGTGGCGCCGATGGCCCGCAGTTCGCCCCGCGCAAGCTGCGGCTTCATGATGTTCGCCGCATCCGTCGCCCCTTCCGCCGCGCCCGCGCCGACGATCGTGTGCAGCTCATCAATGAACAGCACGATCTTCCCTTCGCTGGCGACAATCTCCTTGAGAAACGCTTTGAGCCGGTCTTCAAACTCCCCGCGATACTTCGCGCCGGCAATCATCGCGCTCAGGTCCATCGCCACGAGCCGCTTGTTCTTCAGCGTCTCGGGCACGTCGCCGCTGACGATGCGCCTCGCCAGTCCCTCCGCAATCGCCGTCTTGCCCACCCCCGGCTCGCCGATGAGCACCGGGTTGTTCTTCGTGCGCCGCGTCAGCACCTGCATCACGCGGCGAATCTCCTCATCGCGGCCAATCACTGGGTCAATCTTCCCCTGCCGCGCCAGGGCTGTCAGATCGCGGCCATACTTTTCCAGCGCCTGAAACTTGTCCTCCGGGTTTGCGTCGGTGACCCGCTGGTTCCCCCGCAGGTCCGCCAGCGCCCGCAGCACGAGGTCGCGCTTAAGGCCGTGGGCCTGGAAAATCTTCTTGAGCGAGGGGCCGCCTTCAGCCAGCAACCCCAGCAGTAGATGCTCGGTGCTGGTGTATTCGTCCTTCAGCTTGCCCGCCTCGGCTTGGGCGGCGTCCAGCGCCTTCTTCATCTGCGAGCTGAGATACAAATCAGTGGAGCTGATGCCCTGGACCTTGTGGCGGCGGCCAAGTTCCTGCTCCAGGTCGGGCCTAAGCTTGGCAGCGGGCACGCCCATCTTCTCCAGCAAATCCGGTATCAGGCTCTCCGCCTGGCCGATCATCGCCAGCAGCAGGTGCTCCCCGTCCACCTCCTGGTGCAAATGCTCCCGCGCGATGCGTTGCGCCTCCTGCAACGCCTCCTGTGACTTAATGGTGAACCGATCCAATTGCATATACGCTACTGATACGAGGAAACCCGCAAAGTCTCAAGTACCGCTTGCGGCGCGCGCGGAGAATCTTCGTGAGCCTCCCCAGGCAGCCCGGTCGAACTGCTTTAGAACTATGAACCAGCGGCAAAGGCGAACGGCGGGGCTTACCCTGACTGAACTCTTGTGTGTCATCGCCATCCTTCTGATCCTCGCGGCCCTATACCTGCCCGCCATTGCCAGGGCCTATAAACGAATCGTCACCTTCCTCGGCGGCTTCTGATCCCCGAACTCCTTTCGCAAGTGCCATCCCCTAAGCTCGAAGGATCCCACGGCGGCACAACGGATTCAGCCCTCGGCCAGCCAGACCTGACCCCAGCCCCGTCCCGGGCAGCATTTTCTTCGTGCTTTTTGCGGCGGGTCGTCTTTAATTGAAACGTATGACGATTTGGCTTCTTGCTTTGGTGCTGCTGGCGTCGCTGGCCGGGATCGGATACCGGCAGGGCGCTATCCGGGTGGCATTTTCCTTGGTCGGTATTGTGGTGGGCGCCTTGTTGGCCGGGCCGCTGGGCAAACTGCTCAAACCGCTGCTGGTCGTGCTGGGCTTGAAGACCCCGCCGCTGGCCTGGCTCCTGGCGCCGCTGGTCGTCTTTGTAATCTTCTCCATCATCTTCAAAGTCAGCGCCGTCTTCGTCCATAGAAAGGTGGACGTCTATTTCCGATACCATGCGGGTGATCTGCGGCAGGTGCTTTGGGAGCGCCTGAGCCGGAGGGTGGGCTTATGCCTGGCCCTGGTCAATGGCGCCCTCTACCTCATCCTCCTCTCGTCCGTCATCTACCCGCTCAGCTATTGGACGGTCCAAATGGCGTCGCCGGGCAATGACGCAACGGAAGACCGGGACCCGAGAACGATGCGGATTCTCGATCGGCTCGGCGAGGACCTTCAGAGCACGGGCTTCGCGAAGGTGGCCTGGGCCATCAATCGGATGCCGCAGGTCTGGTACGACTCTGCCGACCTCGCGGGGCTGCTTTACAAGAACCCCCTGCTCGAAGCACGGCTGTCCCGTTACCCGGCGCTGCTCGGCCTGGCTGAGCGGCCGGAATTCCAGGATATGGCCAGTGATACCCAGTTCACCGAAATGCTCATGCGCCCCGCGCCGATCATGACCATCCTGGATTATCCCAAGGTCCAGGCGGTGATCCAGAACCCCGACCTGGTGCAGTTGATCTGGTCCACCGTCATCCCCGACCTCAAGGACCTGTCTAATTTCCTGGCGACCGACAAGTCCGCAACCTACGGCTCCGAGAAGATTCTTGGTCGTTGGAACTTCAACGTGAACTTCACCATGAGCCTCTTCCGCCGGGCCAAGCCGAATATCTCCTCCAAGGAGATGCTTCAGTGGAAGCGTTGGATGCTGGCCTCCTTCTCCAAGGCCAGCCTGGTGGCGATGACTGATCACCAGGCTATCCTCAAAAACACCACCCCGTTGAAGTTGCCGACGGCCGGCGCCGCGCTATCCATCACGCTGCAGACCTTGAAAGGCCAGTGGAAAGACCTCGATGGCAAGTATCAGCTCGCCCTTTCGGGCGGAGCCAAAGACGAGCTCTTAACCGCCACGATTGACGGAGATCGTATGACCATTTCAGGCGAGGGACTGGGCCTCGCATTCGACCGCGAAGATTGACCCCGCGTATCAGTTTCCGGCAGGAAAAGTAAGGGTGGCGGGTTCTGCCCGGAGCTTCCCGAGTGCGTCGAGGAGCAACTCGTCCGTTCGCACCGTATTGACCGGGTTGGTGGTCGAAGACCCGAACACGACCGGCCTGACTGGCGGTGGGTTATCCACCGTCGGCACGCTCACCTGCGCTAGCGGCATTGACGCCGTGTCAATTGACGGCGCGAGGGCGCTGGATGCAACGTCCGCCTTGTCCGAAAAAGCCACGCCTGCAATCAACAAACCGCATAAAGCCACGCCGAAGGCTCCGGCCAGGATCGGGTTGGTTTCAAGCGCCGCCCAAACCCGCTGCAGCCAGGGAGCTTCCCAGGAAAACCAATCCAGGAAAGTCGCTTCCTCACCCGTTTCGCCGGCCTGAATGCGCAGGATGACCTGACGCGAGAAGTTGTTGAAGTAACCGGGCGGGGGTTGCTCATAACGCTTGAGCGCCAGCAACCGGCGCAACCGCTCAAAGTTCTCGGTGTCCTCACTCATACTCATTTCAAATAATCTGACAAGTATGCCTGCAACTGCTGCCGCGCGTAGAACAATCGGGACCGCACAGTGCCCACATTGCAGTCCATTATCTTCGCGATTTCTTCATGTGACAGTCCCTGCACATCATGCAATGTAACGGCTAATCTATGGGGTTCTGACAGCCTCTGCATCGCCGCGTTCAATTTTTCCTGCAATTCGGTCAGGCCGACCTCGCGGCGCGGGGTCTTCTCTGAAACGAGCGCCACAAAGTCCGGGTCATGCTCTGCATTGAAGTCTAAATCGTCAAGGCTCATCTGCCCCTTGTTCCGCCGCTGCTTCAGGAAGTTGATGGTCTTGTTCACCGCGATGCGATAGACCCACGTGTAAAAGCTGGAGCCTCCCTTGAACGACTTCAGGGCTTGAAACGCCTTGATGAACGCTTCCTGGGCCAGGTCGTTGGCGTCTTCGTGGTTGGCCGTCATGTGGTACACCGTCGCGTAGATGCGTTCCTGGTACCGCCGCACCAATTCATCATACGCCGTCAGGTCCCCCTTCCTCGCCCGCTTCACCAATTCCACTTCCTCGACGGGAACGGCGGCAGGCGTCGGGCCGCCGATTGGCTCGTCAGGGGGTTTCGGTGCCTTGCGCCTCGCCGGTTCAGCCATAACCATAGGCCGCTCTCAGGCGCAGAGCCCAAGCACGTCGGCCTGGCGAACCAAATACTCGGTTAAACCCAGCAAACCGGCCCGGCCATTGGATGCAGGCAACGCCCGCAACGTCTGCCGCGCCTTTTCCAAATACTGCTGAAGGATCTCCAAAGAGCCGCCCAGCGTGTCGTATTTCTCCAGCAGCGCCCCTAGCCGCGTCATCGAATCCGCCTGCCAACGCTCCACCAACTCCCGCAAACATTCCCGGTCCGCCGCATCCGCGCGTTCCCACAGCAACAGCACCGGCAAAGTCAGCTTGCCCTTGGCCAGATCCGTCCCCAACGACTTGCCCGCCACCGCTTCCGAGCCGAACAAATCCACACAATCATCATACACCTGATAAGCCGTGCCAAAGGCCAAACCGAACTGGCGCAGCGAACCCCGCCGCTCCGCCCCGGTCAGGCTCAGGCCGGCGCTCAGCTCGCACGAGAGCGCAAACAGCTCCGCCGTCTTCATCTCCAGCACCTTGAAATACCTCTCGCGCGTGAAGCTGAAATCGCGGCGGTGCTGGCTCTGCAGGATCTCCCCCGAACACACCGTATTCGTCGCCATCGCCACCGCCCGGCAAATGTCCGGAGTCGGAAAGCTCGCGGCGAGCTTTAGCGCATGCGCGAATAGACAATCCCCGAACAACACGGCGATCTCGTTGCTCCACGTGGCGGCCAGCGTCGGCCGGCCCCGCCGAATCTCAGCTTCATCAATCACGTCGTCATGCACCAAGGTCGCCAGATGCACCATTTCGATGATCACCGCCACCGTGATGTGGGCGTCGTTGACTTTTCCCAGCGCCTTGGCCGTCAACGCCACCAGCGCGGCCCGCAAATGCTTGCCCTGCCCATTTAACGCGTAATCAGCATAGCGGACGATGTCCGGGTCAAAAGCCTTGACTTGCTTCGCCAGCCGTTGCCCAACGGCTTCCAGGAAAGGCTCGACAGGATCAATGATCTCCTTCCAGGTGCAAGTCGGCTCGGCATTCGACGCCTTAGGAGTCGAAGTACAAACCGCTTTGGGATCAGCCGCAAACATGTGCGCGAAGTCTAAGGTTCTGCTCAGTGCAAGTCAACTGCTCATCGGGCAGCGCATTAGGCCACCTCGCGCCGCCGAAAACCGCAGCGCGCTTGACACGTTCATCTCCCCACAAGGTAACACAACCGACCGCGGATGCCCTCATAAAGATTGGCGCCGACGTCGAAGGCCAGGGCGGAACCTCGGCCCCATGAATCATCCGGTCGCTGTCTCTCCCCCCTGTGCCGAATTTGTGCAGTTCCGCGCGCCCTCTCGGCATTTCCCATTTCCGATTCGCCAAACTCGGCTATCTTCTAAGCATGAAAACGCGCAAGCCACAACTCACCGTCTGCCGCCTACTGACCTGAATCACACTGCTTTGCCCTTATTGAGCCCATTTCTGCGTGCAACCGTTCCCCTCACCGCTAGCCGAGCTGCCCGCTCTCAACCAGGTCGCGGTCCCTGACCTCTGGCAGCAGCACGCCGTCACCGCCCTGCGCGAAGGCCAGGATGTCGTCGTCCAGGCGCCGACCGGCGCCGGCAAGACGCTGATCTTCGAGCTCTGGTCCAACCAAGGCAAGAATCGCGGCCAGGCCATCTACACGGTCCCGACCCGCGCGCTGGCCAACGACAAGCTCGCCGAATGGCGCGCCCGCGGCTGGGACGTCGGCATCGCCACGGGCGACCTGGCGGAAAACCTCCGTGCTCCCGTGCTCGTCGCCACGTTGGAGACGCAGAAGAACCGCCTCATCCAGGGCGATGGCCCCGCCCTCCTGGTGGTGGACGAATATCAAATGGTCAGCGACCTGGACCGCGGCCTCAATTACGAGCTGGCCCTGGCCCTGGCGCCGCCGCACACGCAAATGCTCCTGCTCAGCGGCAGCGTCGCCAATCCGCAGGATGTGGTGAAATGGCTGCAACGGATTGGCCGCCAGGCCGTCTTGATCCGCCACGATCAACGCCCCGTGCCGCTCGACGAGGTCCATGCCAACAGCCTGAGCTACCACGTCCCCAGCGAAATCCGCGGTTATTGGCCCCGGCTCGTCGCCAAGGCGCTGGCGGATGACCTGGGCCCGATTCTCATCTTCGCCCCGCGCCGCCAGACCGCAGAATCCATGGCCAACGAACTCGCTCGGCAACTGCCCACCCCCAACCCCCTCCAGCTCAGCGCCGAGCAGAAGCTCGTCGTGGGCGAACACTTGGCCAGGCTGCTCAAGAGCCGCGTCACCTATCACCATAGCGGCCTGAGCTATGGCGCCCGGGCGGGCGTCATCGAGCCGCTCGCCAAGGCCGGCCAACTCCGGGTCGTCGTCGCCACCATGGGCCTCGCCGCCGGCATCAACTTCTCCCTCCGCAGTGTTGCCCTCGCGGGCGAATCCTACCGCCGCGACGAGGCCGAGCAATTGCTCAAGCCCGACGAGCTGCTGCAAATGTTCGGCCGGGCCGGCCGCCGCGGCTTGGACGAAACCGGCTTCGTCCTGATCACGGCCAACGAGCTGCGCCTGCTCGATTCACACCCCGGCCACCTTTCGCGCAGCGGCGCGGTGGACTGGTCCGCCTTGCTCG
>Ga0335078_10019393_pt1 | contig 10111 bp, 10 predicted proteins | sample Lox_Sample_32_FD_206711 | JGI IMG/M metagenome (GOLD analysis project Ga0335078, IMG submission 206711) | Soil microbial communities from Loxahatchee National Wildlife Refuge, Florida, United States - Lox_Sample_3.2 | ecosystem: Environmental > Terrestrial > Soil > Wetlands | place: USA...
GCTGAAGCGGCTGCGCGATCATTGCTTTTTTCAACATCTCTACCGCAGCCTGAATCTCACCATCCATGTACGCGATTTCCCCGAGCTCCGCTTGGGCACGCGCCCGCCAGCGATCGTCGCCGCTGGCTTTCGCCAGATTCAATATCGACTCCCACCGAGTGCGGGCTGAGGCCTCATTGACTACACGCTCGCGGGCGGCTTTGGCTACCAAACACCGGAGCATGAGCTTCGGATCACCTTGAACGAAGGGATCCCGCAGATCTTTGTTCAGCTCGCTGTCCGCGGTGGCGGTGGTGCCGGTACCCGCGGTCGCCCAGAGATAGCCGAGCCGGGCATGCAGAGCGTTTCTCTGGTCAGCGGACTGAGCGAAGAGCTTCTCAGCCTGAGCGAACAGGGACGCCGCTTCGGGCCAATTGTTTAGCTGTGCAAGGGCATCTGCATCTGTCAGTAGTTTCCTCGGATCACTCGGATGGTCGTCCGTAGCGGCAAACAGAAGGCATGCACCGGCCAGAAGAGCAAGGTGCGCTTGCCAAAGCACACATGTCCTCCCACGGCGAAAAATCAGACCGATTTGCGACCCAGGCATCCCGAACGCCCCTCGGTTTCTCAATTTTGACACAAGCTAAGAGCTCGTAGTGTGAAAACGGTTGCGGTTGGCGCCCCCTCAAGCGCAATCGAACGGGCCTAACCCGTCAGGTCAGCATGAAGAACGATCCTGAGTGCTGCGGCGAGCTCACGCATCGCTCGCTTGTTTTGTGCCAGCAACCGGAAGGTCTGGACGGGCGAGCCGAGGGCGACTCGGAGGGCCTTGCGGCCGTCAAGGGCGCCATCCGCATTTAGGGCGTTGTTGAAGTTCGGCAGGTTGGAATCCACGGAGTCGCTCACCACCCGAAGAACAGCAGCGGGCACGCTGGCGCGCGCCGCAGCGGCGAGGAACTCATAGCTCTCCATGTCGACGACACCGGCACCGGATGCGGCGAGTGTCAACCTATCGGCTCTCGTAACCGCAATCCGCGGCGACGTGATGCCAACAACGCGCTCACATGTCATGCCACCGGAACCGAGGACCTGGCCTAGGCGGCTGGTTATTGTCGGAGCGCAGTCCAACGGGGGCCCCCCAGCACAGGACAGGCAATTCGTATAAAGCACAACCCGCGACTGGGGCAAGGACTGCGTAAGACCGCCACATAGCCCTATTACAAGGACGGCGTCTGGCTTGTCTCCGGAGGCCCTCTCGGATCCATCCTGGTCCATCCACGCGCCGAGGATCTCCGCGACACTCTTCCTTGCGAGTTGCGGCCCCATGCCGCTGACGATCAGTGTGAGTTCGTTCGGGCCGACACGAAGCGTCGCACCTGGAGCGGGAAGCCCAGCGGCCACACTCGGGCGGGATAGCTCAAGAACCGGGCGAACCTCCATCTTTGAAGCTGCAAAAACATAGATTCTGCTCATGGTTTGGCCCCAGGTCGAAAGGACTTACCTCGACTCCCCACCCGTAGGTTAGTCACGGGGCGACTAGGCCGCGAGGATCTCGGCGTATCTGCTGAAACCCCACGCGAACTCGCTCGCATCAAGCATACTGCAACCGACCGTACCCAGAGCGACAACGCCGGGTTTGCCCACCAGCGTGGCCGACTGCGTCGCCTAGAGGCTTGTTTTAGCGGAAGCGGGACCGCAGCCCGGGCATGTCGTACTCGTCGGCCGGGCACGCAGCCAGTCGGACCCGGCTTAATTTTCGGCAGGCGGTCAACTCGTCGCATCATCACAGCATCTCGACGGGGTACGATGTGGAGGCGAGAGCAGCCGCGCGTCGAACGGTCAGCGTGAAGCGACCCGGAGGCAAAGAGCGCAGATCAAACGGAGCCTCCACAGTGGTGACATAGTTCTTTATCATTGCATTTCCAGTCGTTTCGATTCGTGTTGTACCGCTGGCATCCAGGAGCCTCAAGACGTATTGACCTTCCTCGGAACCAATGGGTAAAAGAATCACGAGCATTAGGTTTTCGCGCCGAAGAATAACCGGGCCTGGCGAGCCAGGCGTCACACCGCGAAAAGATTCGAACGGCCGCAGATCGACCAGTTGCTTCGGAACGCGTTGAGGTTCGCTATAGCGGCCCAAGAAGAAAAAGCCAGCAACCCCGATGATCGCCAGGCACGCTGCGACTAGAGCACCAGCAACTACCGTTCGTTGTCGCTTCCACGCCCGCCGGATCGTCTCGTACTCCGCGAAACACGGCGAGCAGGTCGCTACGTGTTGGACGTCTTCGGCCTCATCAGTCGGCCGGAGGTCGCGCGCGAGGGCCTCGAGCCGGTTGCGCCCAGGACAACCGACCCGATCAGCGTTGGGGAACGCAGACCGGGCGTATTCCCGAGCCGCACGCAGAAATCTCTCTTCACTTACTCCTGGCAAAATCTTATCGCCCGCGGAAATTCGCCATCTCATCGGCGGCCTCTGTTCTCTTCATCAATCTGCCGCAAGGCTCGGTAGAACCGAAGGCGCGCCTGCCCACCTGTGAGGCCAAGCAGACTTCCGACCTGATCCCATGTCTTGCCGAGGGTACGGAAGAACAGCATGATGCGGATCTCTGTCGGCTGCCCGTTCAGAACTTGGTCCACCCAAATCCAAAGCTCTATCTCCCCGCGCCATTCTGGCGCCACGGTGGAAGTGAAGGCCTCGAGGTCTCGGCTGAGTCCCCGGTAATCGATTCGGCTCTCTCTAGCCTTTGTCGATGCAATATAGTTGATGGCCGCGACGCGGCAAAATGCGACGAGCGATCGAACCTCACGAGGGTGATTTTCGAGAGACTTCGATATGTGGGCGGCGACCTCCTCAATCAGATCGGCTGCACGATCTGAGTCGCCGAGTTGGTGCCCCACGTAGGCCCAAAACCACGGCCAGAGCTGCGCCAAGGCATCGCGCAACTCGGGACGCACGGTTCCGCTCACGTAAAAATCCGGCAAGCGCGATTGGTCCTCCCGGTTGCGACCGGACATATTAAGCTCGTCCTTCAGCGAAATCAGTTCGCGGAGTTCCGCCGCAGTCGGGAGAGATTGTCCATCCGCACTGGCGAGGTTCGTGTGAGAGCCCGTCCCCACGATCGGCATGATGTCAGCTTGCCTGGCTGCAGCGGGTTCCTGAAGAACAATGTAGAACCTGGTATTGCCCGCGATCGTAACGACAATATTCTGGTTATAGGCAAGCCCCATCAACTCCTGTTCGCCGGCCAGCCCGATATTGGAAGCAATGCGCTCCCGCAGAAGAATGCTTTGATCGACTGGACCCGTTAGACCGCCATACCCGGAGCCGCCTACAAGATACGTCGCCATAGAACCGACGCCAGTCAGAGATCGAACCAATGCACGCTTCGCTCGATTTTGGCCGTTGACGGTTCCCTTGAGAGGGCCGTAGTCGAGAGTGACAGCACTGCCTTCAATATTCTCCGTGCCGCCGTCTGGCATTTGCAGGGCAGTGAATCGCAGCCCGACTTGCCCGTTCTGATTGGCTTGCGCCAGTTGACCGATCGCCTTCGTTCCCGCTGGAATGACGATCTCCCCGTCACGCTCGTAGTTGTACTCGATTACCGCGATCACCGGTGTCTTGACTGCGCTGCTCACAGCGGTTTGAAGCCTCGCCACGAGTCTGCTGCCGGTCGGCAAGAGGGACCGATTTCGCTCGATCAACACCTGCTGCTGAGGGGCGGGCGAGCCCAGACTTACATTTGACCCTGCAGAGGCTGTTGTGTTCCGGACGAACACGAGGGAAGATTTTTTCAGTCCATCGGAATCATTGGTCGGCTGTGGAGAAACTGCCGCCGGAGGTGGAGGAGGCGGTGGAGTGTAGACCGCGTTCTGCCGCTTGTATACATCGAGGGCCGGGTCGTTGAAGGTTGGCGCATTGCTGAGCGCGTACTGATCAGAGCCTTTCGGTGCCTGTTGCTCCCGCGCTGATGTGGTCTGACTGCGGCGGGAGGTTGCCAGGATGTCGTCCGGACTCAATTGATCGCCGTTCTGATCCGGGCCGGACTGGTCGGCGCTGAGGAGCGGGACTGTCGAACCTGTCGCGCCAGCCTGTTGGACCGACGATTCGGGCCTTCCCAAGTTGGGTTTCATCCGCCTCTCCTGCGCCCGTTTCTCAACGCCGGACGTGGAGAACAAGGCCAGGAACGCGAAGCCGATGAGCACGACTGCCGTGCCAAGCACCAGTAACGCTTTGCTCCGATCCATGTTGTTTTGCCCGCGGGTATTGATCTCGACCCGCTTTGGCCGGCTTCGATCTTCCTGGAATCGTCTCCATATCTGTTGCACGATTCCGCTAGAAGCGGCGGGCGGTGCTTCATGACTCGGTTCCTGCACGCGCTCTTCCCCATCGGACGCCTGCCGTGCCACGCGCTTCGTCGTGGTGGGATCGTCCTGCTCCGTTTCGTCCCGGTCGGGTTTCTCGTCGCGAATGCCCTTATCGTCCGTCATAAGCCGCCTCTCGAAAACTGCTAATTCCGAAGCCAATGGGAGCCAACGCGGGCCTGTCCACTGCGCCTGATTCAGCCATCTGGAGGAAAAGCGTCTCGTTGGACTGCTTGAAAGAGGGGCGCTGGAAGACCACCACGCCATCGGCCCGTTCACCTGGCCCTAGCCGGCGGCGGCTCATGCGGAAATCAGTCACCGGAAGTTGCTCCGCTGTTGTCCACCGGGATTTGCGAATTAGTTTCCCGGTCTTCCTAACCCCACCAAGTTGCACCTGCGGCGGCATCAATTCGATCGGATGGTCCTCAGCGTTCAAGGCGGAGAACAGCACCACCACCGCAGTCCCCTGGTCAATCACCTCGCTGACGCCCGCCCGAATGAGTTCCTTGCCTGGCGGCGAAACGCCCGGCTTCTGGCCGTAGAGCGTCGGTAACGGAGCGCTCCGCTGTCGTTCAAGGAGATCATCAAGAGCAGTCGGCTCGGTCTTGGTGGTATTGGCGCCAACCAGCTGTGGGGTCGCGCGATCCCGTCCTGAGACGCCTGTTCTGGGCGCAGTGGGCACAACTGGGACTGGCGCGTTCGGCAAGGCCGCTGCCGTTGAAAGACCGGCGAGCGTTGCAGTCTGGGGGACAATGGCCGACAGAGTCTCGTCTGGCTGGACGATGAATTGCCCTGATGGCTTGTATCGCATCACGAAATCGATATCGGCCTCCCCGTCGGCCTTCACCTCGCCACGACTTACCAGAAGAAGGCTTACTTGCCGCCCGCGTGTCGTCGAAATCAGGAGGTTGGTCTGGGCCGGCTTTGGTGTAATTGGCTTAACGAACACCAGTTGGGGTTCCCGGTCTGAATGTTCTGCCGAGAATGAACCTGGGTCGCCAACCACCACGGAATTGACTGGTTCCGGCATCCGAATCGCTGTCGCATAACGCGCAGCCAGATAGACCGTCGTCACTTGGCTATCGCGGATTGAGCGCCCAACGAGCTGTGGGCGGACTTTAATCGATACGGCCGGTTGCGTCTGGCCCGCCAGTTCGAGGGGGAGTAGGACTAGAAACATCCATCTAAAAACGATCACGGCGAATTACCTCCTTTGTTTTCACTTACGGCGACCGGCTCCGCTCGGAGCCGTTTGAGGCGCTTCTGCCGATAAAGGCGCGCCACTTTGCTCACGTATTCGAACACTTCAGCGTTTGAATATTGCAGGCCAGCTGAGAGGATCTGGTCTTCGCCGGCCGCGTACGCGGCCGTGACCAAGCGAAGGTCCCCGTTAAATAACTTGACTAGATGAGCTAAGTAAGCAACTCCTCCACGGATGTCCTGCTCCACCTCAAAGCGGTTCGTTACGCCGAAAGTCACTGCTGTGGCGGGCATAAGCTGCATCAGTCCGGCCGCTCCTTTGTTCGAGACCGCGTACGGTCGCCACGCGGATTCGACTTCGATGATTGCGTGAACCAAGTCAGCTGGAATTCCGTACACACCGGCGTAGAAATCGGCCCACTGCATGGCCCTTGTGCGCTCGAGTTGGCCAGCATACAGAACTCCGCTGACCATGAACAAACACGAGAGCTTCGAATTCAATAAAGCGGCCATGCGGTTTGCTCAGCTATCGATCTGTCATCGCCTCGATAGCTCCGCCTCAGGCAGATCCTCGGCAACTTCCCGTGCATAGCGGTGCGAATCATAAACCAGCGATGCGAAGCCGTCTCGCAGCAGAAGGCGTTTACGGTCGGACTCGGTTTTCGCCACAAGCGGGAGCAGGATGTCTCGCATCTCGGGTGTTATGTCATCCAAACCGAGAATCTCCAGCGCCTGAGCCAGTTCGAGCATCTCAGCGATCGAGACCGGCTTCTCCATCTGCCAGCCGCGAAGAGCGTGTGCTAAACCAGCGATGATCCGTCTGAGAGGAGCGTTTGTAGTCGTACTACGAACCTGCAGAATCTCGGCTTCCCTGGCGATCGTCGGAAAGTCCACCCGCAGGTAGAAACTGCGGCGGCGAAGGGGATCGCCTAGCCGCCGAACCTCATTTGAGGTGAGGACCACGAATGGAACCGTTGTGGGCTTGATCGTTCCGAGCTTAGGGATCGAGATCTGCCATTCCGAGAGGATCTCCAGCAGTAGTGCCTCGAATCCTTCGTCCACCTTGTCGACTTCGTCGATCAGCAAAACGCACGGCTTCTCGTACAGCAGAGATCGCAACAATGGGCCTTGCACGAAGAAATCCAGCGTGTGCAATGCGCCGCGAATCGCTTCCCAATCCCGCTGCAGATGATCGGCCTGTGTTTCGAGGAACAGCTTCTGAAGGGCGCTATCGAATTTCCCGATGGCCTTTTCCTCGTTGATTCCGTCGTAGCACTGCAGGCGTTCGATTACCGTATTTCCAGCCGCTGCGATCGCCTGGGCGAGGGCAGTCTTTCCGCATCCAGGTGGCCCCTCTACGATAATCGGCTTCTGCATCCGTGCGGCGAGGTAGACCACCTGAAGCGTAACCGGATCGATCACGTATTTCGCCACTTCCAAACGATGCCCGAGATCATCCATCGATGAGAACAAGCGCTTCCTCTCGCCTGATTCTATGTGGAAGGCTGACGCACTCTGAACTCTCCTGCAACGCGTGGCCCCTGACGTCGGCACTCTCCCTTAATCCCAGAAACCGCTTTTCACGAACCCGAAAAATATCCGTAGAGCTATCGGGGCCCTGATTGTGATGCGCAACCGAAAAATATTCGTCGACCTATCTGGTGCGACTTTGTTCTTCCGACACACCAAGGAACCGAAAAATGTTCTTGGAGCCATCCGCTGTTAACAGGTACCAATCCCGCTCTGAACGGGAAAATGTTCCCTGGATCTAAGTACGCGACTCCAACTTCTTCGGCCTCGAAAAATGTTCCTGGAGCTATCCGAGCCATGACGGCACCCGACTGGCTGGCGTAGCAGGTTCTGACTTGTTGGAGTGCGATCAGACTGAATGCCGTTGGAATCACTCAGCTCGTTGTGCCAGCCACCCAGCTCCACCTGTACTTCGCAGGATCGAATTTCACGTTGGTGTCGACGGTTTTGAACTTCCAGCGCCAAAACCAGTTGGCCTCTCGTCCTCTTGCACCGAGTTGCCAGCCGATCGCGTGCTCCAAGAGTTCCGGCTTTTCACCGGAAGCAATCAGCCGCAGAATCGCTAGGGCAGTCACCCAACAGCCGCGCTGTTCATCGCCAACAAAAGGAAGGCCAGCTTCCGTCCCTGTCTTGCAGTTTGCGCAGTGTGTGCAGGGCCATTTCGAGTCTCGCGCTGGTATCGTGTCGCAATGCGAGAATCGTGAAGCAGATCGACTCAATCGCTTGGCTTTCCCCGACGTGCGGCTGCACCTTCAGTAATCCAAGGAGCTTAGCCGTTAGGTCCGGGCGTCTCACCGATCGATCCTCAGGTCCAAGGAAATGTTCTTGGACCCATCCAACTCTTTGGCGAGTCTCGACGTCATCCTCATCCCGGTATTCGGCATGCGGGTCGTGAATTGTGAACCGTAGCCTCAGTCCCGATAGCCGGTGAAAACGTCGTCCCTTAACCGCTGACTTATCGGCATGTTGGTCTGCCGGTGGGACGCGCCGTGGACATGGCCGACTCCGCCCGCCCAAATCGCGAGCACGAGTGATCACAAAGCCATTTTGCAATATCGCTCGCTCGAAAACGGACGTTGGCCTCGATTCTGTAGTGGGGAATCATGTTGCGCTCAACGTAGCTGTAGATTGTCTTCGGACTGATCGCCAGCATGCTTGCAAGGTCCTTCGCCGTCAGCAGGCGTTCGCAATGGGAGAGTTGATCGAAAACGTCCGAGCACGGCTCGGGAATTGGCAAAGTCGCTGCGGGGGAGGCTGACATAAAAGCTCCGGTTACTACAGAAGATGCCGTCACGTCGCCATGCCTCGTGACGTTGTCTCACTATGAACCGGCGCTGATGCCTAGGTCAAAACTTTCGGTCAACCCGCAGCCCGTTTCGACTGCCTCTCGAATCACGCTCGAATCCGAGCCCGAGCGCTTGAGGCCGATTCACGAGCTGGGTTCTTCTTCTGGATCTGCGGCCGCGTGACACCCGGGAGCGTCACCAGATCCACTTTGTCCTGCACATCCACGGCTGGCGCCAGGTACCTCATCGTTGTCTCCAATGACTTGTGCCCCATCCAGTGTTGTACCGTACGCACATCGAAGCCGAACCGCAACATTCGGGTCCCGTATGTTGACCGGAAGGTCTTGAGATCGAACTTCGCCGGGTCGAGCCCGCAGCGCTCAGCGACGGCCTTGCACTTCAAAAGCATATTCTGCTCCCGGTTTCCAGTCGGGGAGGGGAAAACAAAGTGGGAACTATCCTGCCGTGGGTGGCACGTGAGAAGTTTGGCCAATTCGACATGCAAGGGAATCTCGCGTTCTTCGCATCGTTTCGGCGAAAACCCCAGGTCTTTCTTGGCAGTCACACGGATAGTGCGAAGCTGAAAGCTCACGTCGACCCAGAACAAGTACATGACCTCCTGTTCGCGAAAGCCAGTCATCAGGAAGGTTGAAAAGAGTGTGCGTTCCCAGTCGTCACATGCCCCAAGGAAGGTTTCGAGCTGTTCCTCCGTGTATACCTTCGGCAGCGGCAGAACCTGTCCCGGCAGTTGCAGGTGCTTGGTGATTCCGGGCCGACCATTTCTTTTCGAAAACTGGGCGATGATGATCACGTTGTGAAGCACCGTATTCGCCGACATGCCGCCCTTTTTCAGCTTGACCACGAAATCGTTCATTTCTTCGACGGAAATGTCCATTAGTTTGCGACCCGGAAAATGCTCTTCGAACCTCTTCAGGACGCATTCGTATTTGCGGTAGGTGTTCGGCTTCTTCAGAGTCTCAATGTGTCCAAGGTACCGGTCTATCAGCGCTTGGAGGGGTTGGTTCGCTCCTGTTTCGGCCCTAACGTCCGCAACAGCGGCCGTGGGGTTCCAGCGCCGCCCTTCAAGTTCATGGCGTCGCTTGCGCTGAGCTTCAATAGCCTGGGCAGCCGTAATCCCAGCGGGCTCCCGCTTGCGTTGGCCGTTCTCGCGCCATTCGATGAAATACGTGCCATCCGGGAGCACGGACCAATCGTAATGGCCGCTCGCCTTCTTGGGGATGGAGCGCAAGACCCACTTACCATCCACTTTGATCTGCTTGACGATGTTGACTCGCGCCATGGCACACTCCGAATACCATGACGGGAAAGAGGTTTGCAAAAGTGGACAGTAAACAGGACAGTAAGGCTGGTAAACTATTGAAGACTCAGGCGCTCTTCAGAAGCTGGCATTCTACCACTGAATTACTCCCGCGTTCCTGGACAACTCGCGGACACCATCAACATAACACACACTGCCGGCTGCGTGGCTTCTACTGGTTCGGCGCGCTGGTCGAGGGCGCAACCGGAACCGCGCGTGCCTGGCGGGGCACCTGCCCATCCAGGCACGAACGCCACTGTGCGCCACCTGAGCCACCGCTGCCTCGGGGGACCACGGGCAGGAGGACGTACTAGATGATCGTTCTCTAAATACCGATACATTTGAGGCCGATTGTGTTTTAATAGGGCATGCCCTTCCCGAGGAAGCGCAACGCCCTGCAGTTCACCGAACCGGAATTGCGTAAGCTCGAATCTAT
>Ga0335078_10019394_pt1 | contig 10111 bp, 7 predicted proteins | sample Lox_Sample_32_FD_206711 | JGI IMG/M metagenome (GOLD analysis project Ga0335078, IMG submission 206711) | Soil microbial communities from Loxahatchee National Wildlife Refuge, Florida, United States - Lox_Sample_3.2 | ecosystem: Environmental > Terrestrial > Soil > Wetlands | place: USA: Florida...
GGGAAATACGCTGGTGCCGGGCACGGAGCTGGCCGGGATTTTCAAGGTCCTTGACGGAGAATCCCGTGAGCCCGCGCTTCTTCCCATCGACAAGGTAATTGCTGGAAAAGAGAACGCGGTGAGAGAAGGTCTCATCCTTGTCACGGGGGAGCAAGGCCGTCTCTGCGTGGACTGCACCCTGGCGCCGCTTCAGGAAGAAAGCGGGAACGTCTGGGGTCTTGTCCTCACGTTCTGCGACGTGACAGAGAAAAAGAAGCTTCATGACATTGTAGCCCGGGAACATCGGCAGGCCCTGGAGCTTCAAAAGAGCCTCCTTCCCAGCCGGGGGACGGACGTCGGCGGACTGCGGGCGGGCTGGTTCCTCCACGCGTCGGACTTTGCCGCGGGCGATATTTTCAACGTGTTCCCCATTGATGCATCAGAGACAGGGCTCTACATGATCGATGTAACGGGTCACGGGATTGCATCAGCCGTCAATGCACTTATCCTCCATCACCTGCTGTCCGTGGACGGTGGTGCAATGCCGCTCCTGCGCGCGGATCCGGGCCGGCCGCGAGATGTGGCGGAGAAGCTTTCCTCCCTTTTCATCTCGGAACCGAACGCGCCTTTCCTTTGCGTGATCTACGCCACGATGGAGCATGAGGAGGGAAAGGTCACCCTGGTCCGCGCGGGGCAGCCGTACCCCATTCTGTTGAAGAAAGACGGCAGCCTTTCCATCCTCCGTTCCCCTGCCCGCGCGCTTGGAGTCACGGACACTCTCCTTGCGGAGCACCAGATCGTGATGGATCCGGGGGACAGGCTCTTTCTCTATTCGGATGGGCTGATCGAATGCAGGAACGAGGCCATGGAAAGGTTTTCAGAGGAACACGTGTGCGCCGCCATCCGCAAGACCAGGGGTCTTGGCCTGGCGGAGGCAGTTGCGAGCATCGACGCTGAGGTCGTGCAGTGGCGCTCTGTCGTCGACTTTGATGATGACGTCTGTCTTCTTGCGATAGAACGGGCGTAGGGAGCAACATTCTGTGATTTACATCCTCCTGGGGGCGGGAGGCTTCCTCCTGCTGCTCCTCTTTGACTGGGCTGATTGGCGGGGACTGCGGAATGCAAAGCCGCTGATCATGATCGGCGTGGCCGTCCTCTTCTCCCTGGCGTTTGCGGGCACGTTGATTTTCAGCGGATATTTCCACGTGCCGCTGGGCTTGAGAATCACCGGCGCTGTTCTTGCCCTGTTCTTTCTTTTCCTTTTTGTTTTCTCCTTGTACCTGGAGATACCGTTCAGCCAGACCTATGCGGGGAAGGACGGGGAGAGACGAGTGGTGGCAACGGGCACCTACGCGCTTGTCCGTCATCCCGGGGTGATCTGGTTTTTCTTCTTCCACCTTTGCCTGGCCTTTGCCGCGGGCTCCGTCCTGCTCCTCGTTGCGGTTCCATTCTGGACCGGGATGAACGTCGTGCTTGTGGCAGTGGAAGACAGCGTGTTTTTTCCGAAGACGTTCGGAAAGTCCTATGGTCAGTATCAAAAAACGGTCCCTTTCCTGATTCCCACGGGGACCAGCATCCGGCAATGCTTTGCGACGTTTCAGATGCCCTTTTCCCGGGGCTAACCGCTGGCGAAGACGTGCAACAAGGAGTGCAACATGGCGGACTCAGCTCGCGACATCTGGCAGCGCTATTGTGGATTCCTGGACCTTGACATCAGCCAGTACATGGCACGGCAGAGGAGCCTCCTGGAGGAGCAGCTCCCGCGGCTTGCCGGATGCGAGCTGGGGAAGGTCATCATGAAGGGGCGCGCGCCCCGGACGGTGAACGAGTTTCGGAGAGTCGTCCCGTTCACAACGTACGCAGATTATGTCCCCTATTTTTCAAAGCGCCGGGACGACGTGCTGCCGGAGAAGCCGGTGGTATGGGCGCATACCTCGGGGAGAAGCGGCGAAATCGAGCTGAAGTGGATCCCTTTTCCCCGGAAAGTCTACGATATGATCGGGGACCTTGCGTTTTCCTGTTTCATCCTTGCGGCGGCCAGGGCCAAAGGCAACGTGGCGCTGACACGGAAGATGAGGATCCCCTATTTTGTCGCGCCCGCGCCGTACGTGACCGGCATCACCATCCAGTGCATGCAGGACCAGGTTGGCTTCACGGTCATGCCGGAGGTGAAAAAAGCTGAAAAAATGGAGTTCCGGGAAAGGATCCAGGAGGCGTTTCGCGCTTCCCTGGCGGACGGCGTGGATTTCTTTTTCGGAATACCCTCCGTGCTCCTCCAGATCAGCGAAAGGTTCAGCAAGATGGGACGCGGGGAGCGCTCTCCGTCCCCCATGAAGCTTTCCCCCAAGGCAATCATGCGGATCATGAAGGGCGTGCTGAAAAGCAGGCTGATGGGCCGCCCCCTTCTGCCCCGGGACCTCTGGAAGGTGCGGGGGATAGTCTGCGGAGGAACGGACACGGGGATTTTTGCAAACAAGGTCACCGACTCCTGGGGCACGCGGCCCCTGGAAGGCTACATGTCGACGGAGTTCGTCGTGGGCGCCGTCCAGTCCTGGGCCCGCAACGGCCTTGTCTTCTATCCCGACCTCCTTTTCTGGGAGTTCATCACGGAGAAGGACTATCGCATGTTCATGAGTGATCCGTCCTACATTCCGCCGTCCTGTCTCATGGATGAAGTGCAGCCGAACACGGAATACGTGGTGGCCGGCACCAGCTTCCATGGAGGGGCTCTGGTGCGCTACATCATTGGAGACCTTTTGAAGGTGGTTTCCCTGGAAGATATGAAAGCGGGGATCCGCCTGCCTCACTTTTCTTTCCTGACGCGCATTGATGGGCTCATCGACGTTGGAGGCTTCACGCGATTGACGGAGAAGATCATCTGGGAAGCTATTGAGAACTCGGGGGTGCCGTATGAGGAATGGACCATCCGGAAGGAATACCAGGGAGAGAAGCCGGTGCTGCACCTCTACATGGAGCTCCGCGACGGCCTGGAGGACGCATCGGACATCGCCAACAGCATCCACACCTCCCTCAAGAAGCTGGACAAGAACTACCTGGAGATGGAAGAGCTTGCCGGGCTGAAACCGCTGAACGTCTCCATCGTTTCCAAAGGCACTTTTCAACGCTACTATGAGGAGAGGCAGGCGGCCGGGGCGGACCTTGGGCACCTGAAGCCTCCGCACATGAATGCCTCCGACACCATGATCTCCAACCTTCTCCGGATGAGCTCCTGGAGGATCTGAGCGCATGTTTGCCATTTTCTCCGCCATCAAGGTTGCCGCCCTTCTCAGCTACTTGGCGCTGGCGTTTCTCACGCTGCGCAGCAAGGCGGAGCCCGTTGTTCGGACGTTGTTTACCGTCTACATCTTCGGGATGGCTCTTGGCCAGTTCTCCTCCATGATGGCCACCTTCTCCCGCCAGGCTGCCGCGGCTGTCTTCTGGTACAACATCCTGCTGGCCGGATCAGGCACGTACTCCATCCTCTTTTTCCCCTTTACCCGCGCGTTGCTGAAGATACAGAAGCAGAAAGTGATGGCCGTCTGCTCCTATGCCGCGTGCGTCTTTGTCCTGGTGGTCGGGATCCTGGGCCTGCAGTGGCGGGGCGTAAGCTTTGGAAAGGGCGGGTACTGGATTCCGGAGCAGTACAGCAAGTGGCTCTACGTGATGGTCACGGTTTCCTACTTTTTCTGGATCTACGGGATTGTCAACCTTGTGCGGGGCTTTACAAGAGAGACCTCCCCCGTGCAGCGCAACCGCTACTTGTACGTCCTCCTTGGTGCGGCGCTGGTGATGATTGGTGTGCCGACCAACTTCACCGCGCTCAAAGATTACCCCGTGGACATTTTTCTGGATCTCGTCAGCGCTTTCATCATTGGGTATGCCGTGGTGCGCCACCGCCTGATGGATGTCCGTGCGGTTCTTGTCCGCAGCCTCTCCTATTCCCTCCTTACCGTGGCGCTTGTGGTGGTGTACCTGGTCACGGTCCTTGTCCTTGAAAGCATCATCAAGCAGAACATCGGGTACTCCGGGCCCGTCTCCGGCATCATTGCCATTCTCCTTATTGCGCTCATCTTTCTGCCCTTGCGCGACCGGCTGCAGAGACTCCTGGATAAGCTGTTCTTCCGGGAGAAGGCCGACTATCAGAAGGCAACCCAGCAATTCAGCCGGGAAATCACCTCTCTTTATGACACCGCGGAAATCATCACGCTTGTCCGGGGAACGCTGGTGCCGGTCATCAAGACATCGAACCTTTCCATTACGCTGGTGCCGGCCCGGACGTCACCGGAGGCGGCGGAAAGCGCACCGGGGCCGCATGCGCTGGCCCAGTGGCTCCGCAGGAACGGGAGACCGTTGGTTCGAGAAGAGGCCTTGCTTGACAGGCAGACTCGCCCGCTGGTGGAAGAGAACCCTGAGATTTTCCAGGCGGCGGACGTGTCGCTGGTGGTGCCCATCCTGCTCCATGACCGCCTCATGGGCAGGTTCGACGTCGGCCCCAAGCGCACGGGGACGATGTATAACGATGACGACCTGCGTTTCCTCACGACCATTGCCAACCAGACCGCAACGGCCCTGGAGAAGAGCACGGTCTTCCGGGAGGTGCAGCGGCGGCTCTCCGAGCAAACCCTCCTTTTCATCCTGAGCGAGAAGTTCCGGGAAATGGCGGACTTCGACTCCGTCATGATGTCTCTTGTCAAAATCCTCAAGAACTTCCTGACCTGCGACGTCTGCGCCCTGGTCTCCTTCGAGAGGGAGGGGCCGGCCAAATGCTTTGCGCTGGATCCGGTAAGCCGCGCGGCAGGAGAGGTCGCGCTGAGCATTCCACCAGAGCGAAGAATAGCGCGCGGGGAAGCCCTTCCCGTTGAGCAGCAGGAGATCATCGACGCGCTGACCCGCAGGAGCGGGACAACGGCCCCGGAGAAGGAGCTCCTTGCGTCATTTGTCTACTTCCCTCTGAGGAACGGGACCGAGATCATGGGGATGCTGATCCTTCCCAACAGGGCCGGTGGTCCCGAGGTTGATGCCCGTGAGCTTGAGCTCCTCTGCACCATCAGCGCCATCATCGGCCAGGGGATCATCCTGCATCGGACCATCGTCAACCTTGTGAACCTGAAGACCTACAATGAGAACATCCTGAACAGCTTGAACGATATCGGGGATTCCCTGGTCATCCTGGACCTGGACGGCTTCATCCGGCAGGTCAACCGGGTGACCTGCTCGCGGTTGGGCTACAATGAACAGGAGCTGATCGGCCGCCCCATGAGCGTCCTTACCGGAGAGACCGAGGCATTGTTCACCGCCGACGGTCTCGGTAACCTTGTGCGCTCAGGGTCCGTTTCCAACTATGAGCTGACCTACAAGACCCGCACAGGGGCGCTGGTCCCCATGCTCTTCTCCGGCTCCGTCATGGCGGGGGAGGAAGGAAAGACCCGGGAAATCGTCGGGATAGCGCGCGACATCACGGAACGAATCAAGGCGGAGGAGATGGCAAAGAATCTCCTTCTCATCAAGGAGATTCATCACAGGATAAAGAACAACCTCCAGGTGATATCCAGCCTCCTGTATCTGCAGGCCGGCTACGTCCAGGATGAGAAGACGCGGGAGATGTTCAAGGAGAGCCAGAACCGTGTCCGGTCCATGGCCCTTCTTCACGAGAAGCTCTACCAGTCCGAAGGTTCCGCCGGGATCGACTTCTCAGGATACGTGCACGACCTCACGCGAACGCTCTTCTCCTCTTACGGAGTGAACGCGGGGGCAATCAACCTGGTCATCGACATCCCCGGCGTCACGCTCGGAATGGATACGGCCGTGCCGTGCGGTCTCATCATCAACGAGCTGATTTCCAATGCCCTCAAGCATGCATTTCCTGAGGCCGCCTGGGGCGAGGTGCGCGTGGAGATGCAGCGCGCCAGACCGCCCGCCGGAAAAAAAGCCGAGCCGCCGGGCACCTGGTACACTCTCAGCGTGCGTGACACGGGCAGGGGTCTTCCGGAGGGACTTGATTTCCGCAACACGGAGTCCCTTGGCCTGCGGCTTGTCTGCACGCTCACGGACCAGCTTGGGGGATCCATCGACATGACGCGCAACGGCGGGACCCGGTTCACGATCCTCTTCAAGGAAGCGTAGTATCCGACAAGGCGTTATTCTCCAAGGTGACGATCGTTCGGCTCTTCAATGAGCTGCCAGCTGCCATCCCGATAGGCAATGAGGCAGATGCCACCCTCCGGGACGGATGGCGTCTCCCAGAATTTCTCCACCGGAATCTTCTGAAGAAGCCCAAGAGCAGCGCGGACCACACCGGAATGAGTGACGATCAAGCAAGTCTCAGTCTTCAATGGTTCGAACCCTGCCAGGAAGGAGGCGACCCTGGAGCGCAGGTCCACAAACGACTCACCGTCCGGCGCGCAGAACTTTTCGGGTCGGGCTCTGTAGATGGTGTAGAGCTCCGGGAACTGAGCCTTGATTTCCTCGTGAAGCATGCCTTCCCACCTGCCATAGCTCAATTCTCTGAGGCGGGGGTCCAGAACGAAGAGCGGCAATGCCGGAGCCTTGCGCCGGATCACCTCCGCAGTCGCCACTGCCCGCCCGGTGTCACTGCAAAAGAAGTGCTCAACCTTGCAGCCGGCCAGGGCTTGACCCGTCATTTCCGCCTGCTGAAGGCCTCTTGGAGAGAGAGGCGAATCTCTCTGACCTTGCGTCCGACGCCTGGAGTTCCATTCGGTCTGTCCGTGGCGCACCAGAATGAGTGTCATCAATGGAGAGAATATGATGCGCTGCGAACCGCATCAACGGGGAGCGCTGCAACGGCCAGGGCGTAGGTTGCAAAGGAAGCCTGCTCCAACCTTACCTTTTCAGAAATGGTACCGCCCAGCGTCTTCTGGGCTACTATCATGACGACGATGAATGCGGCAATCCTGGCTGCAATGCTGACATTTGTTATGCGCACTATTCTTGACTGCAGCAGCCCGGCGGGCTTCCCGGGGGAAGCTGTGCTGATCGCGCTAGGAGGCGGCTCTTCCACTGCTGAAGCCCTGGGGAGTCTCCCGCCTCGCGTTCTGCATCGCCCTCCCCTGATTGCTCGCCGTCCATGATAGTGAGCGAACGATCCACATCGTCAGGAGGGACCTGGATCACGTACTTCCCGCCAAGCAGCGGCACTCCGTCATTCAGAATGTTGGGCCAGAAGAGATAGTTGTCGCTCCTCATGGCTATGGCGCATGAGATCCCCTTTTTCTCCAGGAGGTCCCTGGCCCTGATTGCGTCGTTCTCATCATCAGTCAACGCCATCCTGGTGATATTGGCCAACTCCCGCGGTAGATGCGGCCCAGCTATTGCGCGAAGGTTACCTTCCGGATGCGATTGTTTTTCGTGTCGGCAATGTAGAGGTTACCCGCAGAGTCCACGGCAACACCCCACGGGAGGTTGAGCATTGCGGCAGTGGCAACGCCGCCGTCGCCGGCGAATCCGTTTCCCAGGTGCCAGTTACCTGCTACCGTTGAGATGGTTCCGCCGGGGCTGACCTTGCGGATGACGTTGTTGTTGCGGTCAGCAATGTAAAGGTTGCCGGCTGAGTCCACCGCCAGGCTTGTGGGCAAGTCGATTTGAGCCGATGTGGCCGGCCCGTTGTCTCCCGAGTAGCCGACAATATTGTTTCCGGCGATTGTGGAAATTGTTCCGCCCGGCGTCACCTTCCTGATGACGGCGTTGGTGCTGTCGGCAATATAGATGTTGCCCGCTGAGTCGACAGCTACTCCATACGGATAGTTCAGCTCAGCCGAGGTGGCCGGGCCGCCGTCACCCGTGTAGCCGGGAATCCCGTTTTTCCCTGCAACGATCGTTGACTTGAGATTCTCGTAAATGACGCTCTTGTTGAAGTCGACGACGTAGATGTTAAGTCCGCTGGCTGCAACGCCAGTTGGATCCGCGGGGGAGTTGAGCCCTGACATGAAAGTGGTGAGAGTTATGCCGGAAACCTCCTGAACTTCACCTTGATTGGAATCAGCAACATAGAGATTGTTGGACGAGTCAACGGCTATGCTCAGGGGGGAATCGAGTGTCCCAAAAGCTGTGACCGTAGTGATCGTGCCACTTGTGTCGATCTTGCGGACTACGTTGTTATTCGTATCCGCTATGTAGAGGTTTCCCGCGGAATCGAAAGCGAGGCCTGACGGCTGATTGAGCTCCGCTCCCGTGGCCGGGCCGTTGTCGCCGGTGTATCCCGCCGTTCCCGTGCCCCCGATGGTCGTGATCTTTGCGCCGTTTGGCGAGCCAAAGCTCTCAACGATGCCGAAGAGCCAACCCCCCCAGCAGCCGGCCAGCAGCAGCGCCGCGGCCGCGGCTGCCCCTCCCGCCCGCATCCATCGTCCCAGCATCATTCCTGCTCCCATTCCACGCTCTGCGCGCCCTTCTCCGCCGCGCGCCTGCCGTCGCCTGCCGCGCCCCCCGGCGGGCCAACCCGCTCTGCCAGTTGCGGGTCGATTTTCCGCGCGCTGTCGAATGCGGCCCCCGCCTCGTCGCTCCTGCCCAGTGCGCTTGCGGCCTGGGCCAGGGCAATCAGCGCGTGCGCGCTATCCGGCGCGGCCTTGGCCGCCCTGCTGTAGTAGTCGTAGGCCGTCTTCTCATCCGACCTGAGCGTTGCCAGGTTGCCGAGGTTCAGAAGCGCGAAGGCGTAGTTGCCGTTTGCCGTAACGGCGGCCTGGAAGTCTGCCTGCGCCTTGTCCAGCAAGCCGTACCGCGCGTACGCCACGCCGCGCTCGTTGAGCGCCCGGGGAGTCGGGTCCTTGCTGATGGCGTCCGTCAGGGGTCCCGTCACCCAGGTAAGCTCCTGGTCCACGCGGCGCGAAAGTTCCGCGTTGAACGCCAGCGTCACGAGGTCCGATGCCGGGACCTGAGGCGCGCTGGCGTCAGCCGCCAGTCCCACCGGTTTGTAGGCAGTCCAGGCGTCGTGCACAGGGTAGAAGGCCGCCGTTTTGTCAGCCACGGCCTGGCGCCACTCGCCGGCCGCCACTTGCCACGCGTCCAGGAGACCCTTGTCCCGGACTGTTGTCTCAATAGGAAGCCACGTCCTTCGGTCACGGAAAATGAGGTTGGCCGAATCAGGGAGCTTCTCTTTTGCCTGGTCTGGGGTCAGGTCCAGGTCGATGGCCATGAAGATGTGGCCGGGAACAGTGATGAATGCCGTGGGAATGCCCACGGATTCGAAGAACGATGAGTACAGGATGGAAAGGTCGGAGCAATCTCCGGCGCGATAGGAAAGAGTCTGCCGGGGGAACTTGAGGAAATCCACTACTTCGGGATGCGCGGACGTGTAGGAATACGGCGTGGCCGGGTTGGGGGAATAGGCAATCCCGTAGATCCTCATAGCATCATGGAAGGCGATTGCCGTCTGGAGGTTCCTGTTGACGCCGGGGTTTCGAATGTCACGGATCATCGACATCACGTTGTTGGAAAGGTCCAGCACCCACGGATCCTTGGGAGACACGAACGCGGCTGCTTTCCTGTCATCGTCCCACGTCATGGCGTTGCGGTCATAGACGTTCAGCGTTGCCGTGGCGCTGCTCTGGTCCGTGGACCCGTTGGGCTCGCTCCCGGACACGTCAACCTCCGCGGTTACCTTGGTCGGTTCCGTTACGTCCAGAATGCGGCTGGTGAGAAGCCCATAGAGGGGAACCTGTCGCGTCTCTCCCGGTGCAAGGCTCGCAATAGTTTCGCATTCCTTGGGCCCGTCCATGTACTCCTTGACGATAAAGCTCACGCGCACATCTTTCAGCGGCTTCCCGCTCTTGTTCGTGACAGCGACGGTGCCCACGGCGTGGTCATCGTAGTACGCATAGAAGACGGGGAATACGCTTCCCAGGCTCACCTGGCCGATGTCCAGGAGCCGCGGTCTGCTGGGCAAAGGCGCGGCGTTCTGCTGCGGTGTTGTGGTGAATGCAACGCCCACGGCGAGCTTCAGCTGCCCGTACAGCTGATAATAGTAGATATATGATGCGTTGAAGCGGAGCGCCACGGACGGGCTCAGGAACCAGGACAAGCCTGCCCCAGCCTCGGCAACGGGATCACCGCCGTACCAGGTGAACGGGCTGCTCACGTGCTCATAGAAACCCACGTAGGAATAACCCACGTCTGCGAAAAC
>Ga0335078_10019395_pt1 | contig 10111 bp, 6 predicted proteins | sample Lox_Sample_32_FD_206711 | JGI IMG/M metagenome (GOLD analysis project Ga0335078, IMG submission 206711) | Soil microbial communities from Loxahatchee National Wildlife Refuge, Florida, United States - Lox_Sample_3.2 | ecosystem: Environmental > Terrestrial > Soil > Wetlands | place: USA: Florida...
CGCGGCCTGATCGGGTTCCGTACCCAGTTCCTCACCGACACGCGGGGCACCGGGATCGCGCATCACGTGTTCGAGCGGTACGAGCCCTGGGCCGGGCCGATGCGGATGCGGGCCACCGGCTCGCTGGTCGCCGACCGGTCCGGGGCGGCGACCGCTTATGCCATGTTCTCGCTGCAGGAGCGCGGCACGCTCTTCGTCGAGCCCGGCACGGAGGTCTACGAGGGCATGATCGTCGGCGAGAACTCCAGGTCCGATGACATGGACGTGAACATCGCGCGGGAGAAGAAGCTCACCAACATGCGCCAGTCCACGGGCGAGGAGCTGGAGCGGCTGATCCCGCCGCGGGCGCTGAGCCTGGAGCAGGCGCTCGAGTTCTGCGCCGACGACGAGTGCGCCGAGGTGACGCCGACCGCGATCAGGCTGCGCAAGACCGTGCTCGACGCCAAGGAGCGGGCCAGGACCAGGGCGCGGGTCAGCCGGGGCGCTCAGGAGTAGAGCCTGGCCGGGTCGACGAGCAGCACGTCCGGCCGCTGCCTGGCCACCGCGACGAGGTCATCGTCGAATCCGGTGCCGCTGTAGAGCGCCAGCGTGGTCGGGTCGGTGTCCAGGCCGCGCTGGGCGAGCATGTCCCTGGCCCTGGCCAGCCGGTCGAGGTGGCGCAGCCCGAGGCGCTTGCCCCACTTGGCCTCGCCGAGTGACAGCACGCGCGACCGCTCGCCCGGCCATCCAGGGGAAAGCGCGGCGACGTCGACCTGGACCTGGCCCCCCGGCCGTCCGCCCGGTATCACCCCGGAGCCGACGAGCGCGGCGGGCTCGGCGAGCACGCCGTCGGCCGTTGCGAGCCAATCTCGGCAGATCTGCTCGAAATGCGGCCCGACCACGCCGGAGAAGAAGCGGGCGCTCGAGTCCCGCCAGACTCGCTCCGCACCGCCGAGCTCGAGCGCGGCCCACTGCGGGCGCATGATCGCCTGATAGAAGCTGATCAAGGGTTCCGCGATGCGATACGCCGACCGGCCCTTCCTGAACAGGTCGGGATCGCGGCTGACCAGGCCGACGTCCTCGAGCACCGTCAGCGGATGGGCGATGTCCGATGACCGGCGGCCCACGTAGGTGGCGATGCCGCCGTTCGTCGAGTTGCCGTTCGCGATCGCGCCGAGCACGGAGTGGAACAGGCCGGGCTCCCGTGCGCTCACCTCCTCTGCGAGCAGGTACCGTGCCTCGCGGAACAGCGGCGTGAACGGATTGAGCACGGTCCGGCACACCCAGGCATCGAAGTCGGCCGGCCCTGCCGGGGTGTCGGCCCCGGCGAACTGGTCCCGGTACGCCGGAGTCCCGCCGACTATCGCGTGCAGCATGATCGCCGTGCGCGGATCGGACACCTCCCAGAATCGCGCGGCGTCGCGGAAGCCGAGCGGCCGGAGCATGAGCTCGAGGCCCGCCCTGCCGCGCAGCGGCGCGCCGCCGGCCAGCAGGCCGCTCATGACCGCCATGGCGGACCCGCACAGCAGGAGCCTGGCCAGGCCCTGGTTCGCCGTCGGGAGCTGGCGGGCGTCGAGTTGCCGCTGGAGGATGGAGGGGAGTGCGGGCTCGGCCCTCATCAGCATCGGGAACTCGTCGATGATCAGCGGGACGGGCCGGCCCGCGGCGAGCGAGAACAGGAAGGCGATCGCGTCGTCCCAGGTTCCGAACCGCACTGGCGTGCCGCTGTGCTGTGCTAGCACGTCGCTGAAGCGGCGGAGCGACTCCGCGCCGGTGGCCTCGTCGGCACCGAAGTAGAAGCCGTCGCCCGCCTGCGCCAGGGCTGCGAGCAGGAAGGTCTTCCCCTGCCGGCGGCGGCCGGTAACCAGGCCCAGGGTCGGGACTGGCCGTGCCGACTCCAGGTGAGCGGCCAGCGCCGCCCACTCACGGTCCCGATCGAAGACCCATCCCGGCTTGCTGAGCACGAGAATAGTCTAATGTACATTAGTTAAATACAGGCAAGTAAACTTGCGGGCAACTCTTGGTCGTTCGGGCTACTTGACGGTGAGGTAGACGTAGCTGCCGAGGCCGACGACGAGGCAGTAGATCGCGAACGGGGTCAGCGTCCTGGTCCGGAAGTACTTCATCAGGAAGCGCACCGAGACGTAGGCGCCGATCCCGGAGACGATGCTGCCGGCCAGGATCTGCGGCCTGATGCCGGTGCCGAGCGGGCCGAGCAGGTCAGGAACCTTCAGCACGCCGGCGGCCAGGATCACCGGGGTCGCGAGCAGGAACGCGAACCGCGCGGCGTCCTCCCGCGACAGGCCGCGGAACATGCCGGCCACGATGGTGACGCCGTCCCTGCTGATCCCGGCGAACAGGGCCAGGATCTGAGCCGAGCCGATGATCACCGCCTCAAGGAAGCCGAACGCGGTGATCCTGCGGTCGGACTCGATGGCGGTGGCGATCTCGTGCTGCCGCACCGCCCGCTGGCCCGAGGTATGCGTGCCGCCGACCCGGCCGGCCGAGACAAGCTCGGGTTCTTCGGCCGGCACGGGCTCTTCGGCCCGCTCGTGCTCTTCGAGCACCGCCCGGTCGGCGGCCCGCGACTTGCGGGTGCGGAACCGCTCGCCCGAGTACAGGATCAGGCCATTGACGAACAGGAACGCCGCGGCCCGGCTCGGCACGCCGAACAGCACCCGGAACTCGTGCTCAAAGAACAGGCCGGCGAATCCGACCGGGATCGTGGCCACGACGATCATCCAGGCGAGCTTCTGGTCGGCGGTCCTTACCTCGGCGCGCCGCAGCGAGCTGAAGAAGCCGCCGATGATCCTGACCCAGTCCCGCCAGAAGTACACGGTGATCCCGATCGCGGTCGCCACGTGCAGGCCGACGATGAAGGCCAGGTACGGTGACTCCGGCGCGGCCACGTTCAGGTCCTTCGCCCACGTCCCGCCGAACAGCGCCGGGAGCAGCACGTTGTGGCCGAGGCTGGAGACCGGGAACAACTCGGTCACGCCCTGGATGAAGCCGACGACGATGCAAGGATATTCATGACCGGCCCGGCCTGCCCGCAACTCCCCGCACTGCCCGGCTTGAGCGCACCGCAACGACGCTCGGCTGGTCCAGGCAACTCGCCGCCGCGCCGGCGGCGCGGCATGACGTGGTCGCCACGCGCCGGAACGGCAGCTCCTGGCGGGCGCCGCCGCTGTAGGCGCTTAGGAGTACGGTATTGCTGCATCTGCCGTGCCTTGCCGATCACGAGAGCGCGCCGTCATGAGGCCATGGTCGATCCGCCGTTCCCAGCTCGCCGCATGGGCTGCGCCCATGCGCGGGCCGACCTGGCCTGCGCCGGCCCGGCCCGCGGCGGCCCTGCCTGCGGCGGCCCGGCCTGCGGCGGCCATGGTCGCGGCGGCCATGGTCCTCATCGCGGGGTGCGGTCCGACGGCGACTTCGGCCGGCCAGCTCGGCTGGCGCGTCGTCGCCACCGTTCCCGGACGGGACAATGTCACCGAGCTATTCGGCGTCACGGCAGCAGGCACGTCGGCCGCCTGGGCGACCGGCATCTCCGAGCAGCGGGGAACCTCCACCGTGGTACCTGTGCTCGAATCCTGGAGCGGGTCGGCCTGGTCGCGGGTCACGCTGCCGCGAGCGGTGGCGGCGAAGCTGGGTTCTGACCCGCGGCTCGGCGCCGTCGCGGCGTCCGGCCCGCACGACGTCTGGGCCTTCGGGCCGCGAGGGGCGTGGCTGCACGGCAGCGGGTCGGTCTGGACCGCCGGGATGATCAGCCGCTCTCCGGTCGACGTGCGGTCGGCGCTGGCCTTCGGGTCGGACACGGTCTGGGCGCTCGGCGGCCTGGCGCGTGCCAATGGCCGGTCCGTCCCGTTCGCGGCGTACCAGGGGCCTGACGGCTGGATCAGGACGACGGTGCCTGGCCAGGGGACGATCGTCGACGCCAGCGCCGTGTCGGCCAGCGACTTCTGGGCGACGGTCCAGACGCTGACGCCCGGCGGCCGGGCAACCTCCGATGAACTTGCCCACTGGCAGCGCGGGCGCTGGCAAACGGTGACCGGGCTGCCGGCCGTGCTGCGGTCGGGTTCGTTCGGGGCCGTCCTGGCGTTCAGCGACGCCGACGTCTGGCTGGGCGGCGCGCGCAAGAACGGCATGGGCGGCACGACCGAGACGGTCGGTCACTGGAACGGCCACCGCTGGACGGTGACCACGCTCCGCGTCACCGCATCGCCTGCCCGCTACGCCATCGCGCGGATGGTCCCCGACGGCTCGGGCGGCATCTGGGCACTGGGCGTGCGGGAGCAGGGTACGGCGCCGGAGCCGCTGTCGCGGCTCTGGCACGAGACCGGGGACATCTGGACCCTCCCGTACCAGCCGCGGCTGACGTCGGCCTCGACGATGGTTATCGGGCTGGCCGCGGCCGGCCGCTCCGTCTGGGCCGTCGGCATGGTCAGGGCCGCCAACCACGGCACCGACGGCCTGATCGCGCTGTGGGGACGCTAGCCGTAGCGGCGGGCGGTCAGGCGTGCTTGCCAGGGACCTTGGGGGTGTCCTTGTGGACCTTGCGGGTGATCTTGCTGCCGAGCCAGACCAGCGGGTCGTACTTCCGGCCGACCACCCGCTCCTTCAGCGGGATCAGCGCGTTGTCGGTGATGTGGATGTTCTCCGGGCAGACCTCGGTGCAGCACTTGGTGATGTTGCACAGGCCAAGGCCGAAGTCGTCCTGCGCGATCGCCCTGCGGTCGGCGGTGTCGGCCGGGTGCATCTCGAGCTCGGCGATCCGCATCAGGAACCGCGGTCCGGCATAGGCCGGCATGTTCTCCTCGTGATCGCGGATCACGTGGCAGACGTTCTGGCACAGGAAGCACTCGATGCACTTGCGGAACTCCTGCGACCGCTGGACGTCCACCTGCTGCATCCGGAACTCGCCGAGCCCGACCGCCGGGTCCGGCGTGAATGACGGGATCTGCCGCGCCTTATCGAAATTGAACGACACGTCGGTGACCAGGTCGCGGATCACGGGGAAGGTCCGCATCGGGGTGACCGTGATCGGCTCGCCGGGTTCGAACAGGCTCATCCTGGTCATGCAGGCCAGCCGCGGCCTGCCGTTGATCTCCATCGAGCAGGAGCCGCACTTGCCCGCCTTGCAATTCCACCGGACCGCCAGGTCGCTGGCCTGGGTGGCCTGCAGCCGGTGCAGCAGGTCGAGTATGACCTCGCCCTCGTTCGCCTCGACCTCGTAGTCGACGAGGTCGCCTTGGCCGCCGTCGCCCCGCCAGACCTTCAGCGTCACCTTGGTTCCCATGTCAGTGCGCCTCCTCCTCGGCGGCCGGGGGAAGCTCTTCCGCTGCGGGAAGCTCCTCCTCGGTCAGGTACTTCTTCAGCTCGGCGCGGTCGAACAGCGCCATCAGGTCACCCCGCATCGGCGGCATCGGCTGCCTGCCGATGACCACCTCGCCATCGGAGCCAAGCGAGCAGATCAGGCTGACCTTGCGCCACTGCGGCCGCATTCCCGGGTAGTCGTCCCTGGTGTGCCCGCCGCGGCTCTCTTGGCGCTCCAGCGCGGCCAGGGCGACGCACTGCGCGATCAGCATGATGTTGCGCAGGTCGAGCGCCAGGTGCCAGCCGGGGTTGTAGGCCGGGCCGCCGTCGGCGCGCACCGTCGAGGCCCGCTCGCGCAGCTTCCCTAGCTCGGCGAGCGCGGTCTTGATCTCGGGCTCGGTGCGGATGATGCCCACGAGGTTGCTCATGGTCTCCTGCACCTCGCCATGCAGCGTGTACGGGTTCTCGCCCACGGTGCGCCCGAACGGCGCGGTCGCCTCGGCCTGGGCCGCGGCAAGCTCGCCGTCCCCGGCCACCGGCCGCTTGTCGCCGAGCGCGGTCACGTAATCGGCGGCCCCGAGCCCGGCCCGGCGGCCGAAGACCAGCAGGTCGGACAGGGAGTTGCCGCCGAGCCTGTTGGACCCGTGCATGCCGCCGCTGACCTCGCCGGCCGCGAACAGGCCGGGGACGCACGACTCGCCGGTGTCCGGATCGACCTCCACGCCGCCCATCACGTAATGCTGCGCCGGGCCGACCTCCATCGGCTCCTTGGTGATGTCGACGTCGGCAAGCTCCTTGAACTGGTGATACATCGAAGGGAGCCGCCGCAGGATCTGCTCGGCCGGCAGCCGGGACGCGATGTCGAGGAAGACGCCGCCGTGCGGTGACCCCCGGCCCGCCTTGACCTCGGCGTTGTTGGCCCGGGCCACTTCATCGCGCGGCAACAGCTCCGGCGGGCGCCTGTTGTGCTCATGGTCGGCGTACCAGCGGTCGGCCTCTTCCTCCGTCTCGGCGTACTGGCCGCGGAAGACATCGGGCACGTAGTTGAACATGTACCGCTTGCCCTCGGCGTTGCGCAGCACGCCGCCGTCGCCGCGGACCGACTCGGTGACGAGCAGGCCGCGCACCGACGGCGGCCACACCATGTGCGTCGGGTGGAACTGCACGAACTCCATGTTCAGCAGCTTCGCGCCGGCCAGCAGCGCGAGCGCGTGCCCATCGCCGGTGTACTCCCAGGAGTTCGATGTGACCTTGAACGTCTTGCCGATCCCGCCGGTGGCGAGCACCACGGCTGGCGCCTCGAAGAGCACGAACCCGCCGGTCTCGCGCACGTAGCCGAACGCGCCAGCGATCGCGTCGCCGTCCTTGACCAGCCGGGTGATCGTGGTCTCGGCGAATACCTTGATCATCGCCTCGGGGTCGCCGTGCTCCCGCGCGTCCTGCTGCTGCAGCGCGACGACCTTCTGCTGCAGGGTCCTGATCATCTCCAGGCCGGTGCGGTCCCCGACGTGGGCCAGCCTCGGGTACTCGTGGCCGCCGAAGTCGCGCTGGCTGATCTTGCCTTCCTTGGTCCGGTCGAAGACCGCGCCCCACGCCTCGAGCTCCCAGACCCGGTCCGGCGCCTCCTTGGCGTGCAGCTCGGCCATCCGCCAGTTGTTGAGGAACTTGCCTCCGCGCATGGTGTCGCGGAAGTGGACCATCCAGTTGTCTTTCGGATTCACGTTCCCCATCGCGGCGGCGCAGCCACCCTCGGCCATCACCGTGTGCGCCTTGCCGAACAGGGACTTGGAGATGATCGCGGTTCGCTGCCCGGCCAGGCGGGCCTCGATGGCCGCCCGCAGGCCGGAGCCGCCGGCGCCGATGACGACGACGTCGTAGGGAAGTCTGGTGATCTCGGTCATGACTGCCTCTAGAAGAACTTCAGGTCGGTGATCACGTGGGCGGCGACCAGCCTGATGTACAGGTCGGTGAAGAGCACGAAGCCGAGCGAGATCCAGGCGAACTGCATGTGCCTGGCGTTCAGCCGGGACACCAGCGTCCACGCCCGGTACCTGACCGGATGCCTGGAGAAGTGCTTGAGCCTGCCCCCGGTGACGTGCCGGCAGGCGTGGCAGGACAGCGAGTACAGCCACAGCAGCGCCGCGTTCACCACCAGCACCAGCGTGCCGAGGCCCATGTGCCCCCACTGGCCGGAGTGGTTCCTGAACGCGATGACGGCGTCCGCGGTCAGGATCACGTTGAAGAGCAGGGCGATGAAGAAGAAGTACCGGTGCAGGTTCTGCAGGATCAGCGGCAGCCTGGTCTCGCCGGTGTACCTCGCGTGCGGCTCGCGCACCGCGCAGGCGGCGGGCGCCTGCCAGAAGGCGCGGTAGTAGGCCTTGCGGTAGTAATAGCAGGTCAGCCGGAAGCCCATGGGCGCCCAGATGATCAGGATGGCCGGCGTCAGGCCGGCCACCCAGGGTATCCAGCTATACCCGGCGCCGTGCTCGCAGACCTGCTGGGCCAGGCACGGCGAGTACAGCGGCGAGATGTAGGGCTTGTAGAAGAAGTCCTTGCCGACCAGGGAGGCCCAGGTCAGGTAGATCACGACGATGGCGAGAAAGGTGCCGTTGATGGCCGGCTGGCGCCACCAGTCATCACGGCGCAGCGTCTTGCCGGCGATCTGCGCCCTGGTCTTGGCCGGCGCCTCCGTTACCTGCGTCATGGACATCTCCGGGAATGTGATGCCGATTGGCCGCGGGCCGCTGCGCGCGTCAACCGCGCCGCGCGTTGCCCACGCAACCTTATTCCTACGGTAATCACTGCACGGATCTGGGTGCAGCATCCGGCGGTGTGACACTCGCTACACCGGCAACAACGGGCCACCGGTCCCACCCAGCCCGGCCAGGCCGTGGCCGGCCGGGCCCGGCCGGTCACCGGGCGCCGGTCACGCCAAGCGCCGAGCGCAGGAACTCGACCTGGAGCAGCAGCAGGTTCTCCGCGACCTCCTCCTGGGAGGCCAGGTGGGTCACCCCGGAGAGCGGCAGCACGCTGTGCGGCCGTCCGGCCGCGAGCAGCGCGGAAGACAGCCGTAGCGTGTGCGCGACCACCACGTTGTCGTCGGCCAGGCCGTGAATGATCATCAGCGGCCTGGTCAGCCTGGGCGCGTCGGCGAGCAGTGATGACCGTTGGTAGGCGGCCGGGTCGCGGTCGGGCTGGCCCAGGTACCGCTCGGTGTAGTGGGTGTCGTAGAGCCGCCAGTCGGTGACCGGCGCGCCGGCCACCGCGGCACGGAAGACGTCGGGCCTGCGCAGCACCGCAAGCGCGGCCAGGAAGCCGCCGAACGACCAGCCCCTGATCGCCACCCGGTCCAGGTCAAGGTCGGCGTGCTCGGCGGCGACCGCGGTCAGCGCGTCGATCTGGTCGTCGAGCGCGAGCCCGGCCAGGTCGCCGGCGATCTCGCGCTCCCACGCCGGGTCGCGGCCAGGCGTGCCCCGGCCGTCGGCGACGATCACGGCGAAGCCCTGCTCGGCCAGCCACCGCGAGGTCAGGTAGCCGTCGGCCGAGGCGAGCACGCGCTGGTGACCCGGCCCGCCGTAGGGGTCCATCAGCACCGGCAGGCGGCGTGAGCCCGGCTCATGCCAGGACGGCAGCAGCACGGCGGCGCGAATCTCGCGCCGCCCGCAGCGCAGCAGCTCGGCGCGGGCCAGCGGGAGCGCTGGCGCCGCCGCGGCCGAGGCGATCGCGGTCACCGGCCGGCGCGGCGTGCCGCGCAGCACGGTGACGCTGACCCCCGGCGCCGAGATGGTCCTGCTGGCCAGCACCGCGGTGCCGCCGGCCAGCAGGCCGTCGTGCACGCCGCCATCCGGCGAGACCCGCGTCAGGCCGCCGGGACCGTACTCCCAGACGCCGATCTCGGTGGGATCGCCGTCGTGGCTGGTGAAGAGCACGGTGTCGCCATCGACCGCGAGCACCGACCTGACCTGCATGCCGGGCGGCGTGACCGGCTCGGCGCGGCCACCCAGGTCATGCTCGGCGGCCACGAGCAGCCGCCGCGCCCCGCCGGAGTCGGCGGTCCAGGCGATCTTGCCGTCGGCCAGCCTGGCCGGCACCCCCGGCACGATGTCCAGCCAGGCCGGGTCCGCGTCCTCGCGGAGCACCCTGGTCGCGCCGGTAGCGGGGTCGACGGCGAGCAGCCGCATCAGGCGCTGGTCCCGCGACTGGACCACGATCAGCGGCTCGGCGCCGTCCCAGGTCGCAGTCGTCAGGTAGGGCAGCGCGTCGGCGTCCCAGCGAACCGGGACCGTGCTGGCGTCCAGGCCGACGACGAGCAGGCCCACGGTCGCATTGGCCGTGCCAGCCGATGGGTAGCGGATCACTGCGGGCGGCTGGTCCGGGTTGGCCGGGTCGGCGATGTGCCAGCGCTGCACCGGGGCCTCGTCGACCCTGGCCACTAGCAGCGCCGAGCCGTCAGGTGCCCACCAGAAGCCGCGCATCCGGTGCATCTCCTCGGCCGCGATGAACTCCGCCAGGCCGTAGCTGACCTCGCGCTCGCCGTCGCGCGGGCCGATCAGCTCCGCGTCGGTCGGACCTGCCTCCGTGCCGTCCCGCGGCGCGGTGAGGCGGAGCGCGCCCGAGCACACGTAGGCGATGCGCCGGCCGGCCGGATCCGGCCGCGGGTCGATGGCGGGCGACCGCGCGCCCGCCGGCTTCGGCCCGGACCCGCCCGGCTCGAGCGAAACCGTGTAGATCTCGCCGGCCAGGGCGAAGGCGGCCATCGTGACGGCGGCGTCGGTCGAGAAGGCCACCACCCCGCCGGCTTTCTCTCTCGATCGCTCAC
>Ga0335078_10019397_pt1 | contig 10110 bp, 5 predicted proteins | sample Lox_Sample_32_FD_206711 | JGI IMG/M metagenome (GOLD analysis project Ga0335078, IMG submission 206711) | Soil microbial communities from Loxahatchee National Wildlife Refuge, Florida, United States - Lox_Sample_3.2 | ecosystem: Environmental > Terrestrial > Soil > Wetlands | place: USA: Florida...
CAAAATCGGCCCGTGGACGGCTACAGCTAACAAGACGATGGCCAACAGTGGAATTGGCCGGCGCAAAAATCCAACCTCCAAGGTCATACTTGCTCCGGGCTCTGAGAAACCAAAGCTCTGAGGAACTAAACTTTCGATTCCCTAAAGGCTGGAACGGTTGGTTGCGCCACAGCTTTTTCCCCGGCCGATTCCGGGGCACTCGTTCTTCAGTCCAACCGCACGCGCCCTTCCCGCATCTGAGTCGCAACCCCCGACTTACAGGCAAGTTACAGAGAGCGTGGGGGATTGATTGAAAGCATGCTGCGGCAGATTATTCTCGGCGCTGCATTGGCCATATCGAGTTGCCCAGCGCCGCTGTACGCGCAGACCTTCGAAATTAATGGAAAAAACTCGACCTCATCGCCCGCGCCAGCTGAGAAAAAACAGTCCAGCTCATCACCGGAACCGGGCATTGGTTGGGGTTCGGGCATTGAAGTGGCCCGTCAGGCACGAGCGGCGCAGGACGCCATTCAACGGGGAGACTATCGCGCGGCGGTAGGTTACGCGCAACGAGCGGCCGAGTCCGCGCCGCAAAACCCAGATCTTTGGTTCACTCTGGCTTATGCGGCGCGGCTCGCCGGCCAATACTCCTTGTCGGTAGAGGCGTACCGTCACGGTCTTTCCGAGAGACCGTCCTCGATTGCTGGACTCTCAGGTCTGGCGCAGACCTACGCAAAGATGGGAAAAAACGCCGAGGCGCAGCAGATCTTGCAACAGGTGCTTGCCGCAAATCCATCCAGCGATACGGACCTCCAATTAGCGGGTGAGCTTTTACTGGAAAGCGATCCGCAGCATGCGCTTGAGTTTCTGCTACGTTCCGAAGCGGCCAAACGCTCCCCTCGCACCGAGCTGCTGCTCGCGCGGGCTTATGAGCGCACGGGAAATCCAGACAAAGCGAAAGAAATGCTTACCCGCGCGCAGCAGTCGGCGCCCACCAATCCCGAAGTGCTGCGCGCCGTCGCCGCTTACTATCGCGACACAGGACAATATGAGTTTGCGATCCACATTTTGAAGACAATCCCCTCCCGAGACGCTGCCACGCTGAGCGAACTCGCGTACTCGTATCAACTGGCTGGCGATCAGCAGCAAGCGGCTGAGAACTACCTGAAGGCAGCAGAGCTTGCACCGCGGCAGATGGAGATTCAGCTCAATGCAGCGCAGGCGCTGGTAAACGCCGGCAACTTCGACCGCGCGAATCAGGTGCTCGACCACGTTGCCGGGTTTGATCCCGAAAACTACAAGCTCCATGCTGTCCGTGGGCGGTCGTACGCTTTGCAACACCGCGAAGACGACGCAATCCAGGAATATAAAACTGCTTTGGCACGCTTGCCTCCCACCGTGCCCGAAGGCGTGTTGTATCCGGTTTCTCTTCAGATCGATCTATACGAACTCTACCGAGACAAGGGCGACACGGCCGAAGCGGAGCAGTTGGTTCGAGCCGCGCAGAATGAAATCAGCTCCCTGGATATCCAGGGAGCCAATCGCCCCGAGTTCCTTCGGCTTCGCGCCGCCGTCGAAGCCGCCTCCGGCGACCCGGGAAGCGCGGAACGCGATTTAAAGGCCGCCCTCAACATCGAGCCGAAGAATGTCGTGCTCCTGCTCAACTATGCCAATCTGCAGTGGAAAACCGGGCGCCGCGATGAGGCCCTTCACGTGTATCGCGATGTTCTGGCAATCGCACCTAACAATCCGGCTGCCCTGGGTTCTCTCGGGTTCATGATGAGGGAGGCCGGCGACAGCAAAACCGCCCAGGAGTATTTCCAAAGGATGGCAAAACTGGATCCGAAAAATTTTGTGCCCCACCTCGCCCTGGGCGACCTTTACAGCGCCAATCGGCAATTCCCCGCCGCACAGGCCAGCTATGAGAAGGCATTCGCCATGGCGCCCTCGCATCCGCTAATCGTCTCAGGGGCAATGAACGCCGCGCTGGAAGCGCATCAATTGCCGCTGGCCAAAGCATGGCTCGATCGCAGCTCGCAGACAGTACGCAACACTCCGCCGGTCATGCGCGAGCATGAACGCTACTTGACCATGACCGGGAATTACGGCGCCTCGGCCGAACTCGGCTATCGCGCCCTCAAACAATTACCGGGCGATCGCGAGGTTGTGGATTATCTGGCATACGATCTGCTCTTCCTCGAGCGCTATGACGAAGCGAGCGCCGTCGTCAGCCGCTACCGGCCCAAGTTGACCAATGATCGTGATCTGCCGCTCATTGCTGGATATATCCATACCCACTACAACGAATACAACCAAGCGGTGCGTGATTTCACGCAAGCTTTACAAATCGATCCGGACATGGCGACTGGTTATATGAACCGGGGCTATGTCTATAACGATTTGCGCATGGCTGCACAAGCCGAGAAGGATTTCCGAAAAGCTCTTTCGCTCAACCCGCAGTACGGCGAAGCGCATCTGGGTCTGGCATACGCTCTCCTGCAAATGCGCCGATCGAACGCAGCGCTGAAAGAGGCAGATCTGGCGGCGAAGCTCCTTCCCGACTCTGCCAGCCTGCATTTGGCAAAGGCCGAGGCCTACCGGCAGCGGCTGATGTGGACCCGCTCGGAAAACGAATATCGCGCCGCGCTCAGGTTGGATCCGGGCGACGTCACCACCTATCTCACACTCGCCGATGTGCAATATCGAATGCGGCACTATCAGCACTCCGTGGACACCTTGAACAGCGCTCTTTCCATCGCGTCGCCTTCCAAGCCCGATTCCGCAATGATTGAAGCCGAACTGGGACGCGCTTATGCCAGCCTTCAGCGCCCGGAAGATGCGCAGCGATCAATCCGCATAGCGGAACAAGCCGACGGCAGAAATTACAAAGTGTTGCTCGTAACTGCGGATGCACTGCGGATCATGGGCGACAGTGATGCAGCCATGACCCGCTACTCCCGCGCTCTAGAGGGTTCTGACAAGGACCGCCTGCGGGTGCGTCTGGCTCTGGGCATGCTGTTTGCGCAGGAGGGGAAACCGGAGGACGCACAGCAGCAGATTGCGCTGGGGTTCGCCGAGGCCCGCGTTTCCAACGACGATCCGCCTACCGCGGACGACTATCTGAACGCCGCCGCAATTCTGCTCGCCGTCCACGAATATTCGCTCGCTCAGCGTTTTTACGGCAGCGCGCAAGCCGCGGGAGCAGATGAAGTCTCAGTCGCAGTTGGCATGGCCAACGCTTCCCTTGCCATGGGCGACACACGAAGCGCAGAGCTGCAATTAGCCAGCGTGAGTTCAGACGCCGATGCCAGGGATAACTATGACTATCTCGTGGCCCGCGCCGCGGTTGCGCAACAGCACGGAGACAATCGCGACGCACTCTCTCTTTTTGCCCGCGCCAACGGATTGACCCCCGACGACACCGTGACGCGCGACGCCGAGATGCAGCTTTCCGAGGGCGAAGGCCGACAAATCACGGACCGCCTGGGAATCGGGTCAGCCGTGCATATCGCTCCATTGTTCGAGGACGAGAACATCTACCAAATGGATGCCCGGCTGCTGGGAGTTCAAAACAACGGGGCCGCGTTGCCTCCGCCTCGCCGATCCATCGAGACCTGGGCCGACTCGCGATTTCAATACAACCCGTCGTCATTTCCGGCGATCAGCGGGTTTGTCGCCGAGCGCAATGCTCAAGGCAGCATCTCTTTTCCCAGCGAATTGCTGATCCAGAACCGCAACACGTTCGACACCATCTTCAATGGCTCCATCAATCACGTGATCAGTGTGGGAAGTATGCGTTTCGACCTTATGCCGGGCCTGCAGTACACGGTTCGCCGGGACACGCTGGCGCCAGTCCCGATGAACCAGGATTTATTTCGCCAGTTCTTGTATGTGGCCAGCAGCCCGATTGCAAACTGGCTGTCCTTCTCCGGAAACGTAATTCGCGAAGCCGGTCCATTCACGGAACAAGACCTGCATTCCCGCGATTTTTCGGGTGCGATCGATTTTCGAGTCGGGCGGCCGTGGGCGAAAACCACTCTGCTCACTGGCTACAACGCCCGCGATTTGCTCTTTCGCCCCTCGATCCACGAATACTACACCACGGCCTCGTACCTCGGCCTCGAGCGGAAATTTGCCGCCAATTTGACCGTTTCCGGCGTGGCGGAATATCTCCGGGCGTGGCGCGTCGAGGGAAATCAATACGCGATTGCCCAGACTCTGCGGCCCAGATTCAGTGTCGACGCGGCCCTTACTCGCCACTGGTCGCTGAGCGCTTCTGCCGCCTGGTCATCGGGAAGAAGTTTCCATGCCTATGACAGCGTCACCAGCGGTTTCCTAATCTCGTATGTGCGGGCCCACCAATTCCAGCGAAGCGATGGTGAGGGAACAGCCTCAGTGGCTTATCCCATACGTTTCTCATTCGGCTTGGAACAGCAGACTTTTTATGATTTCCCCGGGAACAGTCATACCTCAGTACTTCCGGTCGTTCGTTTCACATTCTTTTGAGATCGGTATCCGCAATCTACCCGATAGCGCAAAAGAACCTGGGCCGGTGACACTGCGGGCACGGCAATCCCAGTGTGCAACCGCGATGCCGCAGTTATCTGGCGCCAAGGACGATAGGGAAGACTAGATGCCCGAAAACCAGGAGATCTCCCTCTCGGAACCTGTTGTTGCGCAGCTTTCGGCACCTGCCAGCGCGGTGCGCGCCCGGGTGGTCAAGGGCAGCGCCATTCTTCTCGCGAGCACGGGAATCGTTGCTGCAATCAATCTCTCTTATAACGTCGTCATGGCTCGAATGCTCGGCACTGCCGGGTTCGGGCATGCCGCCGCGATCTACACGCTCCTGATGCTCGCCTCGGCCATCACTTTGTCTTTCCAGTTGGTGTGCTCGAAGTATGTCGCCAGAAGTTCGACGCTCGCCGCCAGGGCTGCTGTTTATCGGGGCCTGCATCGCCGCGCCTGGAAAGTGGGCGTAGCGATGGGCCTCCTGTTGCTGCTGGGAAGCAAATCTGTGGCCGGTTATCTGAACCTGCCATCGCGTCACGACATCATGTTGCTGGGCCTGGGTGTGGCGATCTATATCGCGCTCGGCGTCAGGCGCGGAAAAATGCAGGGCTGCTACGAATTTTCCGGCCTCGCGTCGAGTGTGATCGTCGAAGCCGGCGTTAAGTTTTTGGCTGCGGCCCTGCTGGTCTATTACGGATTTGGCGTCACCGGAACCGTCGCGGGCGTTGTTCTTTCACTCGGAATCGCCTATCTTGTCGCCAACCCCGGACAATCCTTTCGGCGGGCCGAACGCAGCAAGCTGTCCGCTCCGCTTGGAGAGGGCTTACAGGCCGCGCTTTTCTTCACTGGACAAGTTCTCATCAGCAATGTCGATATTCTATTGGTCAAGCATTACTTCGAGGCCTCTCAGGCTGGCCTCTACGCCGGGGTCGCTCTCGTCGGAAGGGTCGTGTACATGCTCTCCTGGTCCGTGGTGGGAAGCATGTTTCCCGCTTCCGCCAGCAGTTCACACGAAAAAGCCGGGCAATCTGTGCTCCGGACCTCGTTGATCCTCGCCAGTGGCTTGACCTCCGTTTTCGTGTTCATGGTGTGGCTTGCCCCGGAGCGGTTGTGGACTTTGATTTTCGGCCGGCCATTCCTTTTGCCGACGCTCTCATCGTTCTCATCTCTTGTGACTCTGTACGCCGCAATGACGGGGATCTATGGCATTGCCGTCGTGCTCATGGTCTACGAAATGTCGCGCCGGGTTGGCCACGCCGGCTGGGTGCAAATCGTCACGGGTGGGATGTTGGCGGGAGCGATCGCTATCTTTCATCATAGTCTCTCCCAGGTCATTGTGGTCCAACTTGTACTCATGGGCCTGTTGTTAGCGGCGGTTTCATTGCCATTGTGGCTTCAGTGGGAACGCGCCCAAGAGAGCTTCGAGCGCTTCCCGGCGCTGCGCAGGATTCGCCGGGTTGACGAGGAAGAAGTAATCGCGGAATTCTTGAAAGGCGAATTCTACCATCACGAATTTGACCCCTTTCGCGATGAATACCGGTCTCTCGTGCAACAGCCGGTATTCGCAATGCGTGAAAATGAAATGCGCCGCGCGCTTTTGTATCGGCGGCGGGGCAAACTCTGGCGGGAGTTGCCCAACGATACCGAGTGGTGGGAAATCGCTCTCGCCCCTGGCGAGCTTAATCGTATCCGCGCTTTTCCACGAGACGATTGGCGCCGTTTCGCCAAAGACGGCTTCTTTCTCGTCCACATGATCGGCCATCTGCGCCAAGCTTTGGCATCATCTGCCGATGACAGGCTGATCAGAAAGCTAAGAGATGTGCAAGCTGATGTGCGAGCGCACCGCGTCCCTAATTCTGTTTTATTGATTGGCCAGAATGATGTAAGTCCTATGACCGTCATCGAAGGAAACCATCGCCTGGCAGCAGCCATGCTTTTGGACGAGCGCGCTGCCGCTCAGCGTTTCCGCGTCTATTGTGGTTTTTCCCAGAAAATGACCACGTGCTGCTGGTACCGGACCGATCTGAAAAGCCTTTCACGTTATGCCTGGCATCTGTTCTGCCACATGTTCGACGATGACGACGATTCGGTGCTCCGCGTTCTTCGCGAGGCGCCGCCTGAATCGGCTGCGTCAAGTGTGAACGCGGCGGATTAACCCTCTCCGCTGAGTTCACCGTACCGGAGGATTTCGCTTAGGTGAATCGTTCTGGTCAGACACTTCGGCCCATGACCGAACCTGCCATGCGCACCTGCCAACCAGCGATTTACGTTGCGGATGCCAGGCTGGCAATCGCCGGAGTCGCGAGAGGTCCTGCAACACCCGGAGACGGCGATCTTGATCAAAAGATCGAATGTATTCCCGCACCACTTCAGGCATTGTTATATGCAGTGCCGCGGCAAAATTCTGCTCAGCCATTTTCCTCATGAGCGCGGGAGAGCGAAGCACTTCGCGGAGCGTCTCAGCTAGGCTGGCCGGTTCGCCCGCATTGAAGAACTCGATTGCAATGCCTTCATGTTCCGCCAATTCCCGGAAGTCGCGGATGTCCGAAGCGATGATCGGAACTCCGTACTGCGCGGCCAAGTGCGCCACTCCACTCGATCCCGCCGAAGAGGTGTACGGCATCACGGTTACGCTGGCACTCTGGAAAAGCGGTCCAATGCTCGCTTCGGGCACGTAGCCCAGGAAACGAATCCCGCTGTTGGCATATTGAGCCGCTGCCGCGGCGATGTATCCAGCCGTCTTCGGGTGATCGGGCCCGGCGATTACAAGTTCGACACCTGGCAATTCAGCGCCGAATTTTTCAAAGGCATCGACCAAGACATCAACCCGCTTATAAGTGCCCCACTTTCCGAACGCGAGAATCCGATGCACGGGATTCCCTCGCTTGCTGAAATCCGGGGGTTCCGGACGGGCCGAAAAAATTCCGTGCGACCGGGAATGTACATGCCCTCTTTTGTAGTTTTCCTGCAACAAACGCCGGTAGGCCGGTAACAGCACTGAAACTGCGTTGGCGCCGAGCAACATATGCGTCGCGAGCCACCCGCCGATCCGGTACAGCCTGGGCCGCGTTACTCCTGCATCCATCAGATCGACGGTTTCAAAAAGCTGGTGAAGTGTTACGTGGGTATAAATGCCGAACAACCTGAGAACCATCGGCGTGGCCAGGCCTGCCATGGCGGCCAGCGGCTTTGCCCCAAAACTGGCAAAACCGAGGTTGAACCAGACCAGATCTGGTTCCAGTGAGCGGACCGCACGAGAAATTGTTGCCAGATTCGAGGCCCGGTCAAATCCCCAGCACCGGACTACTTCAAATCCAGTGAGTTCGGGAACAGAATCGGGCAGGTAATCTCCAAGGACAACCAACTCAATTGCAGAATTGTCCCGCAGTTGTTCTGCGACATGAAGACCGTATTCCGCGAGCGCCTTCCGGCTCGGGGGAAACGCCGTCACGAGAGCAATCTTCATTGCGAGCCCGATTTAAGAACTGCATCCAGGGACAGGCGGCCGAGCAGGCGCAAGTACTGAAATGCGACGGCAGGGTCGGCTTTGCTCCTGCCGGCCCGGCGGACCCCAAACTGATAGGGAATTTCTCGGACTTTTCGTATCCTTCCGCGAACCAAAATTTCAAGCAGCAGCTTGAATCCTTTCGCCTGAAAACTGATTCCTTCGATGCATTCACGATGCACTACAAAAAAACCCGACATGGGGTCGGTGGTGGGAAGCTTGCGCAAGAACGGGCGGCTGGCAAGCGTGCTAAGGCGCGAGAGCAACACCCGGACCGGATTCCAGCCTCGCACTCCGTCTTCTGCCGCGTAACGGCTGGCGATGGCTATGTCCGCGCCATCGGTCGCAGCATCAACCAGCAGCGGCAGTAACTCTGGTGGATGCTGGAGATCTGCATCCATCACACCGAGAAGTTCAGCCCTCGAGTGCGACCACCCGTGCAGAACCGCTCCCGCCAACCCTTTCTCGCCCTCTCTTCTCAAGAGGCGTATCCGGCGGTCCCGGGCGGAACATCCCCCTACGATCTCCTGCGTGCCATCGGTGCTGCCATCATCTACGACGGTAACGGTGTAAGACGTCCGGGAAAGCGCCAGTACCCGTTGCACTGTGTTAAGCAGGGATGCGATGTTGCCAGCTTCGTTTAGCGTGGGAACAGCTAACGCCAACTCCTCGGATTGATCGTTGTATTCCATTTTGCCCGGCTCGCTTTAAGGAAGTCCTGAAATCCTGCACTTGGATGGATCTGCCGGAAGCGCCGTTGTCCGCCGCGGGCAACAGAAGCGAAGCCTGAGGCAAGAATTTGTTTGTGTTCAGGTGGGGGCTGTAGCGATCGAGTTAGAAATTCCCTGCTGAGTGACAGCCGGTCTTTTGGAGGTGCAGGACTGCTTCGTCGATTGAGGGAAATGTTGGCATGATCGAGGAAAGACGGGTCATTTCGAGGACCGTTCGATGCTCGGCATTTGCGGCCGCCAGCGCGACCTGTGCATCACGGCCCACCGCGTCAAGAGCGCACCAGATCAGGAAATCGATGGCGTCGCTGTCCAGCGTTGCTGCCGCTGGCAAGTCAAAAACAATTGCCGGGCGTTGCATCGCTTCGATGGCCAGCCGCACATCGCGTTGAAAAGATGTCAGACCCCGGCCGCCCGCTAGTCTATCGGGTAGGCGCTTGACCGGAATTTGCGAACCATCCATTTCCACCGTCATAGACGCGGCGCTGTTACAACGGACACGCAGCGATCATCGCGGCGGCCGAGGGGCTTGGTTGAGTATGGAACCACCTTGCACTCTCGGACCAAAAGCGGGATTTCGATCCGCGATTCTGAGAGTGGCCCGCTCGCGCTCCCGGGGAAATGCGCCGGCCCAGGCCGGCCGTTGTCAAGTCGACGGTGGTTCCGGTTTCCAGGTGCTCGAGATGGGCTCCGTCGATGATGGAGTGACGCACCTTCAGCCCGGCGGCCAGAAACGTCTGCGGCAAAATACTGGCGCCTTCGATGGTTGTACCGCAGTCGATGATTGAATCGTTCTCTATCGATGCAAAAGGCCCCACCGTCACACCCTCTTCGAGCACGGTTCCATCGCCCACGAAACAAGGACCAACCAAGCGGACCGAATCCCCAATCCTTGTTTGCTCTCCAACCCAGACGCCTTCGCCAAGCTGCGTGCCACGCGGTCGAAGCGCGCACTTGCGGCGCAGGGCATCACAAACCAGGTCGCGGTACATCTGGGCTGAGCACAATCGGTTTGCATAGCCATGAAATCGATACCGCGATCCATCGAGTTTGTTTCGCATCTGGCGCCGTTCTACATAGTCTCGAGTCACAGACGCGCGATGCACGATCTCTACTCCCAGCGGTCCTCGCTGATCGAAGACTTCGGTCGTCAGGTTGTGACTTTGCCGATGAAATTGAAGAATATCGAGCAGGTCGAGTTCAGCGTATGCTCCCAAGCGAATGAGCAGCAGCTGCTCAATTCCCTGCTTGATCAGACTGCTCGAAGCTTCGAACTCAGAATCCGCATTTCCTCCTCGTACAACAGAAAATGCCTCCACGCCAATGCGACGGACTTTTTGAAACCAATCCTGCGAGAGATGCTTTCCCACCACCGGCCACAGCGGAACT
>Ga0335078_10019398_pt1 | contig 10110 bp, 4 predicted proteins | sample Lox_Sample_32_FD_206711 | JGI IMG/M metagenome (GOLD analysis project Ga0335078, IMG submission 206711) | Soil microbial communities from Loxahatchee National Wildlife Refuge, Florida, United States - Lox_Sample_3.2 | ecosystem: Environmental > Terrestrial > Soil > Wetlands | place: USA: Florida...
TAAGCCACTTCCAACTTTAGCGAGCCACTCAGGGCGCGCTGCACGCCAAGGCTCCAGGTTTGGGAATATTGATTGCCGTCCGTGGGCACGATCGAGCGCTGATTACCGGTAGGTGCGGCGGGGGAAGGCATAACCAGGGCCGGCGCGCCGCCACTGAGCGTATTCGTGGGTGCAAAGAACGGAAACTCCGTGGTGTTTCCGACGTAATAGAACGGGACGTTGAATTCATTGCTGTTCAGAATGCCCGCCGCGCCGAGCGGGTCGATAAATCCAATTCCATACCCGGCGCGGATTACCGTCCGGTCATTGGGCGACCACGCCAAACCCACGCGCGGCGCCACGTCTTTAAAGTCGGTATGGACCAGCCGCTCGCTGGTATCCTGTCCCGCCAGCAGCAGGGTTCCGGTCGCCGGATCGAAATTCGACAAGCGGTTATGCATTTCTCGCGGATACGGCATGATGTCGTAGCGTGCGCCGATGTTCAGCGTCAGCCGCGGCGTGATTTTGATATCGTCCTGAGCGAACACGCCGGTTTGCCACGAGAGCAGACCCACCATTCCGGGCGGGAATTCGTCCCTCAAAATTTGGAACGGGGCGCCGAGCAGGAAGCTGGCGTATGCATTGCCGCCCGGTGTGCCAACCAGCGTGCTGGTCGAAAGATTCAGGAAGGTGTACATTCCGCGCCCATAGACCAGGTAGCCGGTGCTTCCCATTTCATGCTGGTAATCGAAACCCACGCGAAGGATATGCCGGCCCTTGACAATGGAGATCTTGTCCGAGAAAACCTCCTGGGTCGAGGCCAGTTGTAACGGTGTGAGCAAACTGCCCCCCAGATTGAAAAGCCCGTTGATCACCATGGTCGAAAGGCCTGAGGTTTGCGGGCTCAGGTTGACGCCAGGGATCTCGAACTGAGCCGCCAGATTTTCTCCATAATCCTCTTGCGTGAGTGCGGTCGTTTGCCGGTTCAGGCCGGCCCTGAATTCGTTGATCAAAAGGGGAGTGATTTGGCTGGTGAACCCCGCGCCGGCATTCTGATTCCGAGCAGCCGTGGTACCGGCGCCCAGAACTGATCCGCCGAGCGGCAGTCCAAAGACCGAAGGTGCGAAGGCGTTGGTGTCTTGAAACGACTCGCGAAAGAACAAGGTGTCTTTGGGGGAAAGCTGATGATCCACGCGCACATCGAACGCTTCGAAATTCGATGTGTTCATGCGCGTGACGGCGTAGTTGTTGAAAGGTAGTGGATTGCCGTTGGCGTCGAATTGGTTCGGCAAAGGCAGCAAAGCGCTGATTTTGGCCGCTGCCGGATCCAGCAGGCTGGGAGGAATGATGTTGTTGGCGAACGGCGCGCGCGCCAGAGAAGCCGTGAATGGATCATAAATCGGGACCTGCGCTCGGCCCGCGACAAGGCCGGAGAAATCGCCTGCACGCTGCGGACCGACAGGGACGCTGGTCACCAGCGGATTGGCATTGTGCGTGAGAGTGCTCTGGTAATCGGCAAAGAAGAAGGTCTTGTCGTGGCGGATGGGGCCGCCCACGGCGCCGCCGAATTGGTTGTAGCGCAGCGAATTCTTGGGCTGACCGGTGGCATTGGAAAAGAAATCGGAGGCGTCGAGCCGGTCGTTTCGGAAGAACTCAAAAAGCGATCCGTGCCAGTCATTGCCCCCGGACTTCGACTGAAGATCAATAACGCCGCCGGCCACGTTGCCATACTCGGCGGAGTAGGACCCGGCTTGTACGGAGAACTCGCGGACCGCCTCCAGCGGAATATTGAAGTCGTTTCCCCGGCCTTCGGTAGAAGACGTGGTCGAAATGCCATCCACCAAATAGAGATTCGCCTTGGTGCGCTGCCCGTTCACGTTGACCGGATTGGGAGAACCGGATTCGCCGGGAGCGCCCGCATTCACGCCCGCGCTCAGGTCGATTAGTTGCTGCCAGCTTCGTCCGTTCAGCGGGATTTCGGATACCTGCTTGCTCACGATCACCTGCGAGACCTCGGCGCTCTCCGGAGACAGCAGTTGCGTGGCGGTGGCGGAGACCTCGATCGATTCGGTGTCGGAACCCAGCTTCAGCGCGAAATCCACGCGCATCGTTTGGTCGATCTCAATCGTTACGGGGCCGAACACTTCCGTCTGAAAACCGGGCGCGCCCGCGGTGAGCGTGTAGGCCCCGGGAATGATCGTGGGTGTTACGTAGATGCCATCGCCGTTTGATAAGGCGGACAACGTCACCCCGCTCTCATTCGATCGCACCAGGATTTTGGCCTGTGGTACCACCGCATTGGATGGATCCCGGACCTCGCCGCGAAAAATGCCGCCGGAGGTCTGGGCGAAAGCAGCGCTAGTGATGAGCGCCGTAGTTATCAGGAGTTTCCCTTGCCTGGGCACGTAACACCTCTCGTGGACCAGCGATTTGAACTTAGGGGCACTATACCGATTGTGTGAATTCATTTCATAGTTATAGAAAGGTAATAGATTCGTAGGGTCGTAGGGCTTATTCGAGAACAGTTAGTTCACCAACCGTTTTGTGTGGCAAAATCTCCAGTCAGATCCGCTCGCTAATCCGGCGGGCGACTAAAGGAGGCAATGTGAAGGTTGAAAACCTCGCGGTTTCGCGCATCCTGATCGTCGACGATCAAGTGGAGAACTTGCGGGCCCTGTCGGCCGTCTTGGAACTCGCCGGTTATCGTGCGATCCGGTGTTTGGACGATTCTCGCGAATTCCTCACGGTTTTCCGGGAGTTTTCGCCGGACTTAGTCATGCTGGACCTGCATATGCCCCATGTGGACGGGCTTACCGCAATGGACCAACTGAAGACAGTGATCGCCGAGGATGACTATGTCCCGATCTTGGTCCTTACCGGCGATGGCCGTTCCGAGGCAAAGGAGAAAGCGCTCTCGCACGGGGCCCATGACTTCCTTTCCAAGCCTCTCAATCGCGCCGAAGTGCGGCTGCGCGTGGGAAATTTGCTCGAGACCCGGCACCTGCACGTTCAACTGAAGAAGCAAAATGCCTCCCTCGAAGACCAGGTCGAGCAGCGGACCAGGCTTGTCGAGGAACTGGCGTGCACCAATCAGAAACTCCGCGAGACGCAGGTGCATCTCATTCACTCCGAAAAGATGGCCGGTCTCGGGCAATTGGTTGCCGGAATCGCTCATGAGATCAATAATCCGCTGGCATTCGTAATTAACAACCTTTTCATCGCGCAACAAATCCTGGAGAAACTCGGCGCGGATCAGGCGCTCTCACCCGACGCCGCGCCTAAGGTCAGTAAGATGCAGGCGCAGATCAAAGACGCTTATCTGGGGGCCACGCGCGTAAAGGAGCTTGTTTTCAAGCTGCGCACCTTCTCCAGACTGGACGAAGGCGCCGTCAAAACGATAGACGTGCACGAGAGTATCGAGTCGGTCCTGCTCTTTTTGCACCACAAAATGGAGGATCGCATCGTAGTGGAGCGTAATTACGGCGACTCGGGGACGCTCACCTGCCTGGCCGGCGAGCTAAATCAGGTTCTGATGAACATCATCGCCAACGCCATAGACGCTATCGAAGGGGCCGGCCGCATCATGATCGGGACCGAGGTCGAAAACGGTGTTTTCACGATCCGCATCCGCGATACCGGCAAAGGCATCCCGGACGAGATCCGCAGCCGCGTCTTCGAGCCGTTTTTTACCACGAAGCCAATCGGCCAGGGTACCGGTCTTGGGCTCGCCGTTTCCTACGGCATCATCAAAGCGCATGCGGGATCGATGGAATTCTCGAGCCGGCCCGGCGAGGGGACCGAGTTCGTCCTGAACATCCCGTGCACGTTCCAAGGCAATCTGGCTCGGGCGGCAGGCGCAGGGGCGATGTGACGGTCCGCACGGCCTCACGCGCCCGGTTGGCTCAGGGTCTCATCGAAGAACGAAAGCAAAACCTTGACGTCGATTGGTTTGGAGAAGCAAGCCAGCGCGCCGGCTTCGAGCAAACGACTGAGGTGACTGGGCGTGCTCTCGGCTGTAATGACAGCCACCGGGATTTGGGCGCTTTCCGGTTCTGCTTTCAGGCGGCGCAGGACCTCGTCTCCCGGGACGTCCGGCAAATGCAGATCCAGCAGGATCAGGGCCGGCCGGTGCGAGCGCGCCAGTTCCAAGCCGAGCCCCCCTTGGCCCGCGGACAGTAGTTTCAGATCGGGACGGTGGGCGATGATCCGTTCCATGAGAATGCTATTCGAGGGATTGTCTTCCACGTAAAGAACCGTCTTGGCCGCCGGGGCAGGAGAGTCCGGCGGTGCGTCAGCCGTGCCGGCGCCGCGTTCCAACGCCAGCAAGGGGTTTTCGCAACCCGGCAACTCCACCCAGAATGTGCTGCCCCTTCCGGTTTCGCTTTCGACGCCCAACTCGCCGCCCATGACTTCGGCCAGGCGCCGGCTCAATGCCAATCCGATGCCCGCGCCTTCGATACCGGTGTCTCCGGCGTCGAGGCGCTCGAAGGGACGAAACAGCAGTGGCATCTTTTGTTTCGGAATGCCGATCCCGGTGTCCTGCACTTCGAGGCGAATGCGGCCCGATGCCGCGGGGCTGCAATGCACCGTGACCTGACCGCCCAGGCGATTAAATTTCACGGCGTTCGAAAGAAGATTAAGCAGAATCTGCTGCAACCGTTGCTGGTCCGCGAGGACGCACTCTTGCCAGTGCGGCGAAGGACGCACGGCCAGAGCGACCTCGAACTGATCGGCGATCGGCTGCACAAGTGCCATCGGGGACTTGATAGCGTCTACGGCAAGCACCGGTTCCACCGAGAGGGTCAGCCGGCCCGCCTCGATGGAGGCGATGTCCAAGACCTGGTTCACCAGAAGGAGCAGGTTGCGTCCGGCCTTGCCGATTTGCATCACGCTCTCGCGCTGGTCCGGATCGAGCGCACCGTACTCCAGAAGCTGCGCAAAGCCGATGATCGCGTTTAAGGGCGTACGCAGCTCGTGGCTCATGCGCGAGAGGAATTCGTTTTTGGCGCGATTCGCAGCCTCCGCTTCCCTCACGATTTCGGCTGCTTCGGCGGCGCGTTTTGCTTCGCTGGCATCGTGAAAGACCATCACGGCGCCGCGCCCCATACTGTGGTGGTCGTGGAGCGGATGCGCCACCACGCTGAGCCAGACACCCTGGGGATGGGTGGCGTTCCGTACGAAGAGCATCTCCCCGTCCACGGTCTCGCCGCGCATGGCGCGCGAAAGCGGCAGGTCGTTCGCTTCAAATGCCGTCTTTGTGTCCGCCAGAAAAACGCCGCATTCCTGCAGCCATTCCTGGTGTTGTAGTCCGCCTCGCGCCGCGCCGATCAGCCGTTCTGCCATGCGGTTGAGCAGCAAGATGCGACCGGTTTGATCCACCACCACCACTCCGTCCTCGATACTTTCAAACACCCAGTCCAACAAAGCCGCCTGCGCGCGGTATTCCAGTTGCGTCTGCTGCAGCTCTTCACCGCGTCTCAGCAACGCCTCAGCGGCGCGTTTCTGTTCGGAAATGTCCGTGCGGATCGCGACATATTGCTGCGGCTTGCCGTTTGAGTCGAGCAAAGGGACGATGGTTGCCTGAGTCCAATACGTGGAACCATCTTTGGCGCGGTCCTGCAACTCGCCTTTCCACACCCGCCCGCTGCGGGTGGTGTCCCACAATTCCTGCACATAGTCTTTCGAGTGACAACCCGACTCGACCTTCCGATGGCTGTGGCCAATCAACTCTTCCTGCGAATATTGCGAGATCGCGCAGAACTTCTCGTTGACATAAGTGATCACGCCTGCCGCATCCGTTATGGCGACGATGGCGTGTTCGTCGAGAGCGAATTTGAGCTGCATGACTTCCTGAAGAGCATTCGCCATGAGCTGTTCTGCCTGTTTCCGGGCCGCAATGTCGCGCGCAATCTTGACAGCTCCAATCACTTGCCGGTGCGCATCGAACAGTGGAGATACGGTCAGTGAGACATCTATGCGCTGCCCATCTTGGCGCTGGCGGACGGTTTCCAGTCCACGTACGACGTTTCCGCGCCGGATGTGGTCGAGGATATCGTTTTCTTCCTGGCTGTGGTCCGGAGGAATAAGAAACTGAGCGGATCTTCCGATGGCATCCGACGCGCTATAACCGAACATACGTTCGGCGCCTGGATTCCAACTCGTGATGATACCGTCCGGCGTCTCTCCGATAATCGCGTCGTCCGACGATTCAATAATCGCGGCATAGTAACTAAGTGGGTTTTCCGCCACTGGCCGGTGCGTGTTGTCCATGGCGGGCAGAGCGATGACACACCCTTCCGTCGACGGAACGGAATCACTCAGATCAGCAGCCCGGGGCTCGCGCGGCGTCATCGATTCAGCAACGATTCTGTCAAAGTGAGTACGAAATATCCCGTTTACTTTAGGTAAGCCTCAGGAACTCGGATCAACGAGACTCCGGCTCTCCGAAGCGAAAAAGTGTCACCAGTGGGCGGCCGGCAATTAGTAACTGATTACTAACGAACGATAGTATATATTTTCAACAATTGCGTTCACTAACATTGACCCGAGGGACCGTGCCGCAGATGGACAATCGCTCGCTCTGACCCGCACGGGAGCATAGCGGCGCGCTCGAGAACCGGCATGACAGAAACAAAGCCCAGCGTTCTGGTGGTGGATGATGAGCCAAGGATTGTGGATTCCATCCGTGCTCTGCTCGAGCAGGATTTCGATGTGGAGGCGAGCACGGATGCCTATGCCGCCCTGAACATCCTGGAGAAAGCGCCCATCGCCGTCATCCTCGTCGACCAGCGGATGCCCGGACTGAGCGGCGATCAATTCCTGGCCAAAGCGCGAGACGTTTCCGACGCCACACGCGTTTTGATTACGGGCTACGCCGATATCGAAGCCCTGATCCGCGCGGTCAACCACGGTGGTATCTACACCTACATTCCCAAGCCTTGGGAGCCGGAAAAGCTGAAGAACACGGTTCTCGAAGCGGTCGACCGTTTTCATGACCTTCGCCAGCAAAAGGAAGCGGCGGAAGTGGTCACTCGTCAACAGGAGGCGCTGGCCCGTTCCGAGGCAGCCTTTCGTGAGCAGACCAAGCTTCTGCAATCGATTCTCGACAGCATGGCTGACGGCGTCGTGGTGGCGAAGGAAGACGGTGAAATGCTCCTGTTCAACCCGGCAGCCCTGCAATTGGTGGGCCAGGAGTCTTCACCAACGCTTCAGCCGGACTGGATCGAGAGATATGGCATCTGTTACCCAGACGCGGTGACGCCCTATCCTTGGCACGATCTTCCGCAGGTGAGAGCGAGCCGGGGCGAGATCGTCGATGGCATGGAATTCTTCATTCGGCAAACCGGCACGTTCGTCAGCGTGAATGGGCGCCCCTTGCGCGATGATGCCGGCCGTGTGAAAGGCGGCGTGGCCGTCCTTCGCGATATTACCGCGAACAAGCGGGCTGAAGAGATGCTGCGCCGGGCAAAAGAGGACGCCGAGCAGGCCAACCGCGCCAAGAGCGAATTTCTCTCCCGCATGAGCCACGAGTTGCGTACACCCTTGAATTCCATCCTGGGATTTGCCCAGATTCTGGAAATGGGCGCGCTTCGGAACGACCAGAAAGATTCCGTCGATCAGATTCTCAAGGGCGGCCGCCACCTGTTGAGTCTCATCAATGAAGTGCTGGATATCGCCCGTATCGAAGCCGGCAAACTGGCTCTCTCTCCCGAGGCCATCCAGGCAGGCGAAGCGGTGGACGAGGCGTTGGACCTGGTTTCCGCGCTAGCCGGCCACCGCGATATCTCTGCGAGCCGGGAAGCTTCTGAGGAGTGGAACCGGTATCTACAGGCTGACCGTCAGCGGCTCAGGCAGGTCCTCCTCAACCTTCTTTCCAACGCCATCAAGTACAACCGCGAGGGCGGCCGTGTAACCGTTTCCTGTTCCGCGGCGGGCGACGACCGCCTGCGAATCGAAGTTTGCGACACTGGCCGGGGCATCCCGAAGGCCAAAATGGCTCTGCTGTTCAGTCCTTTTGAGAGGCTCGGCGCCGAGGAAACCGGAATCGAAGGAAGCGGCGTGGGACTCGCGCTGTCCAAGAAACTCGTTGAAACCATGGAGGGGACGATCGGCGCCACCAGCGAATTCGGGCAGGGAAGTATCTTCTGGGTCGAGCTCCCGCGCGCCCAACCCGACTCTGAGCCGCACGAATCCGCTCGCGAAGTCGATTCCATATTTCGCGAGGCGGACGCCGCCTCCCGAACGTCAACCGTGCTGTATATCGAGGACAACGTTTCGAGCGGCGCGTTGATGGAACGAATCTTCGCCGCGCGTCCCGGAATCAAGCTCGTCTCCGCAATGCAGGGCCGCATCGGTTTAGATTTAGCGCGCGAGATCGTTCCCGACCTCATCTTGCTCGATATCCACCTGCCCGACATGCGCGGCGACGAGGTGCTGCTGCATCTACGCGCCGACCCGCGAACTCACGATATTCCCGTCGCCATGGTAAGCGCCGACGCAACCCAAACACAGATCGACCGTCTGCGCGCCGCGGGGGCACAAAGGTACTTTACGAAACCGCTGGACGTTAAGGAACTCCTCGCCTACATCGACGCCACGTTGCAGGTAACCGCCATCGGGGGCTGACGGATCAGGGCGCGGTTACGGCGCCTTCCTCGGAAGGCTTCGTCTCCTCTGCCGGATCAGGCTCCGGCGATTCGATCAGGCCGGCAATGCCTTCGACCGCCTCCTCCAGGCTGGTGCGGGCAGCCGCCAGCCTCTCTATTGCGGTGGACGGCTCCTGTTCCAATTGCAGGATTTGTGTATGCGCCTGTTGTAAGTGCTGCTGCGCTGTGGCAACCTGCTCTTTCAGCCGGTGGTTGCGATCCCGGAGCTGCCGGTACAATCGCTGCGTGTGCAGCAGGTTCTGTACGCGCAGGACTACATCCGTGGCATCCACCGGCTTGGTGATGAAATCGTTAGCACCGAGCGATAGCGCCTTCTGCCGGGCCCCGCGCGATACGTCCGCCGTAATAACGATGATGGGCAGGAATTCGTCGTCCGGAATCCAACCCCGCAATTGTACGATTACGGCATACCCATCAACTTTCGGCATCATCAAATCCAGCAGGATCAAATCCGGCCGGAAGACTCTGAGCTGATCGATCACTTCGCGGGAATCCGTCGTGGAACAGACGTTCTGGTAGCCTTCTTGCTGCAGGATGCGCTGCAGAACCACAATGTTGGAACACTTGTCATCGACGATCAGCAACCGGCTGTCCTGCACGAGCGCTTTGTAATCGGTATTCATGTCAATAGGCCGTGGGCTGGCACGAGGCGATGAGCCGGATTCCGCTCGGATGGAGATTCGTCACCGTGGCTGCGCCTCCGAAGAGCGAGAGGATGCGGTGGGCGACGGGTGGTCCAAGCCCCATGCACCGCCCCGTAGCTGCCTCGCTCACCGAGAAAACCTCAAAGAATTGTTCCAAGGAGGCTTCCGGCAATCGGCCGCTGCGGCTCTCGATAATGATGTTGCGCGAATCGGGCGCATTCTCAATGGCGAGGGCGATCGCCTCTCGCGGGTTGGAGAATTTGACGGCTGCTTCTATCAGGGCTTGCAGGGCCTTCATCAAGAGGTCTGCGTCGCCAAGAACGGTACCCGATTCCCTGGGCACCGCCGGCAGTTGAACTTCGCGAGTGCTCGCCAGGTCCGCCGTCTTGTGAATCGCCGCGGTCAACGCTTTCTCTAAGCAAACGGGTGCAACCGCAAATCTCTGGCTCTCGACCTGAATTTGGCTCAGCAGCAAGGCATCGTCGAGAATCGAAAGAATTCTCTCTCGCGATTCGGAATACATATCGCGCAATTCGTCGATGTCCGATTGTGCACCGAGCTCGTCGAGCACGATCTCACTGGTTCCAAGGAGTCCATTCAGCGGTGTTCGGAATTCGTGTGAAATCAGTTTGAGGAAATCGCTTTTCGCCTGATCGAGAATGGCCAGCCGCCTGTGGGCTTCCCGCAATTCCCTCGTCCGCGCTTCCACAGTCTCCTCGAGAACTTTGTTTTGCAACTGCAGGCCGGCGTACAACCACCGGGTCTCGAGCAAATTGTAAATTCGCAACGCGGCTTCGGTGGCGTCGATCGGCTTCGTCAGA
>Ga0335078_10019399_pt1 | contig 10110 bp, 5 predicted proteins | sample Lox_Sample_32_FD_206711 | JGI IMG/M metagenome (GOLD analysis project Ga0335078, IMG submission 206711) | Soil microbial communities from Loxahatchee National Wildlife Refuge, Florida, United States - Lox_Sample_3.2 | ecosystem: Environmental > Terrestrial > Soil > Wetlands | place: USA: Florida...
GAGGGCCTGGGCGGCGAGATTCGCATCGTCGGGGATGCCAAAAGCCACTCCACCCGCGCCGTCCTGGCGGAGATTTCTCGCCGGTCCCGGTGAAGTGGACCTCGATCGAGTCCTGTCCCGCGTAGGATTTGGTACCCCCCCTCACCCCCGACCCCTCTCCCCCAAGGGGGCGAGGGGAGGAAACAAACCCTTAGAATCTTCACTCCCCTCGTCCCCTCGGGGGAGAGGGGTCGGGGGTGAGGGAGTTGTCGAAATGAAAACGAGCAGGACTCTAACGGCGTCCCTCGAGTTCGTCCGCCAGGAAGCCAGCGTCGTAGAGTTTGCGCATCGCCTCGGTCATGGCCGCCGTGTCGACGGCCACGGCGCGGTTGTTCACCTCGTAGTAGACGTAGTCCCCCACCAGGCCTTCGATATTGCCGTCGAAAATCAGGCCCACAAGGTCGCCATCGCGGTTGATCACCGGCGAACCTGAGTTGCCGCCGATGATGTCGCAATCGGAGACGAAATTGAAGGGCGTGGCGAGATCAAGTTGTGATTTGCGCGCCGGGTCTAAATACCGCGCCGGCAGGTCGAACGGAGGCTGAAGATTAAAGCCGTAGGCCCGGTCGTAGAGGCCATAGAGGGTGGTGAGAGGCGGCGCCTCGGTGCCATTCATCGGATAGCCCTTAACCGTCCCGTAGCTCAGGCGCAGAGTGAACGTTGCGTCCGGGTAGGCCGACTTGCCGTAAACCGCAAAGCGCGCCTTGCCGATCTTCTCGCCGGCAGGGGTCTCGATGCTCTCGACGTTGTTCTCCCGCCATTGGTGCATTTCGTATACCAGGGGCTCAATCTTCCGCGCCGTCACGATAAGGGGATCGGTGGACGCATCAACCGCGGCCTCCCCACCTTGCACCAGCGCCTTTCGGCTAGCCGGGTCGGCCAGATGCGTGCCGGCGATCAGTTCCTGGGCGACTTCCGACGGAGGCCGATGGTTGAGTACGGCCCTGACGAAAGGATCGTCATCACCGAGTGCCTGCCGCATCTGCTCGAACGAACTCGCCAGCTGGGCTTCTTCCAGGCGCGGGTAGACCGGCGCCGGCGAAAAAAGCCGGAAGCGCAGCGAGTCAAGTTGTGAGTCGTGGTATCCTTCCAGCCGCTCGCCGTTGGGCTTCTTCGTCTCCTTGACGTACTCCACAATCGTGAGCGCAATGCCCGCCATTCGTGAACCGCTGAAGGAGCGGTAGAACAAAGGCTTGAATTGTGCCCGGAGCTTGTTCTCGGCGCCGGCAATCCGGTCCCAGGCGCCGCCATATTCTTTCTGCCACTCCGGCTTGCTTGCGATCAGGGCACGAAAGTCCTTCTCTTCCTTTTCGCGTTGAGCCATCAGGTTGCTATCCTGCAATCCGCTGTACCGTCCCCTGAGAGCCTTGATCGAATTCTCGATTCCGAAAAGAGTGCTCGTGGCCTCGCGAGCTTGTTCAGGACCAAGCTGCGAGTATTTCCGCAGCACGTCGCGGCGAGCCTCGAGCGATTTCAGCCGGGCAGGCAGCGCGAAATCGCGCTGGGTCTCCAGTTGGGCCATCGTGTCCAGTCGCTCGGTGGAACCTGGATTGCCGGAAACGAAAACCAGGTCGCCGGCCTTCGGGCCCTTGCTGTTCCACTTGAGATAGTCCTTGCTTTCCACCGGGTGGCCGTCTTCGTAGGCACGAAAGAGCGCGAGATCGAGATCGTAACGCGGGTAAGTGAAATTGTCGGGATCGCCGCCGTAGAAGGCGATCTGTTGTTCGGGGGCAAAGACGAGGCGGACGTCGGTGTACTTCTTGTAGCGATAGAGCCAATACTCGCTTTCCTGGTAAAGTGAAATTACGTCGGATCGCAGGCCGGTGGCGGCCTCGCTTTGCTTTTCGATGGTGGCGATTTCAGCCTTGCGGGCCTTGAGCGCCTCCGTGTCGCTCATGCCCGGTTTCGTTGCGTTCAGCACGCGTTCGGTGACGTTTTCCATCGACTCGAGGACGTTCAATTCCAGATCCGGGCACTTGAGTTCTTCAGCCGCTGTGCGAGCCAGGAAGCCATCCGTGACGTAGTCCTTCTGCGAGCTCGATACTTTTTGCAACTGGCCGAGCGCCACGTGGTGATTGGTCAGGACCAGGCCATGAGGGCTGACGAACGAACCCGAACCGCCATCGTTGAACCTGACGCTCGCCAGGCGAACGTGATCGAGCCACGCCTGGGTGGGCGTGAAACCGTAGTGCTCCTGGAGTTGTTTCACCGGCGGGTTATCAAACGTCCACATCCCTTCGTCGGCCGCAGTTGGCGCCGAGACCGTAAAGTACAGCGCGCAAGAACTCACGATCGCCGCCGCCAATGCGGCCGAACGATACACTGCTTTAGGAAAAAACATATGATCTCCCTCTTGGTCTTGATTCATACCTTACACAGATAAATGGTAGGAAGCTCAACTTCAGTCATCATATCTTTGCGAGGCCAGCCGGAGTTGCTGACTGGTTTCAGGGAGAGATTCTATCCCGCCTCCGGAGTGGATTCCGAGTGTCAGCGCCGTGAATAGTACAATCTGTTAATTTACGACTCGATGATTATGGTTCCGGGGGTGGCGGCAAATGAAGCAGCTTCTCCTTGGCGGCGTGAAACTCCCTGCTATCCATCTTCGGATTGGCCAAAGGCGGACCGAGCTCTGCGATCTCCGCTTCGATGTTCTCGATGCGCTGTTCGGGGGCAGGATGGTCCTGGAAATACTCCTTGGTTTGCTGCGGGTACTTCTCTCGGATTAGGGCAAAAAACTGCGTCATGGCACGCGGATCGTGACCGGCGTGGTAGAGGATATAGGCGCCAACCGCGTCTGCCTGTGATTCTTCGTCTCGCGAATGCCTAAGCATGGATGAGCCGACGAGGAAATTCACGCCCATCTCGGTGAGTCGCCCCCCCAAGCCTGAGTTTTCTCCGAGCCAGTCCTCAAGGACCACAAAGCCCAGCCGAGGCAGAAGCAGTTCAGTCGCGCGCTGCGTACCGTGCCTCATCACCACGTGGCCTTCTTCGTGCGCGATCACCCCCGCAATCTGGGCCTCCGCCTCCGCAAACTGGATCATCGCCCGATTCAGGTAAATGAAGCCTCCTGGCAAAGCGAAGGCATTAATCTCCGAACTGTTCACCACTCGGAACGCAAACGGATAGCGTTCATTATTGGGGGCCACCGCAGCCAGGCGCGATCCCAGGTCATTAACGTAGTTCAAAATGCTGGCGTCGTCGATCAGCGGCAGTTGCTTATCGTTCTGCGCCGCCGCTTGTTTTCCTAGTTGGATGTCGTCCTGAGGCGAGAAAACGTTCCATCCTGGCTTGAACTGAACCTGCCCCAAACCAATCAACGGGACCGCTACCATCAGCAGCAGGCTTGCGACTCGATATCTGATCTGGCACTTACGCATGCCTTCGACGATCTTCCACCCGCATCGCGGCGTTGATCACATTCCGGGCCAAAGCCGTCCCCCCAAATCAGACTTTATTATACACGGCAGTCAGCATTGGGCCAAGCATCCACCGATTTGGCAATACGCTATTGTATAGTGGACACCACAACTCTCACTGGAAACCTTTACTTTCGCTCTACGGCCTGCCCCATGGCGTTCGTGCGCTCCAGCAGCTTATATTGAGCTCCACACCAGGGACAGCGCGCCTCATTCGGCCCGCATCGATCGGGAGGCACATCGTACGGATTGTCCGGTGGCGCGTTGGCCAGCCCGAAATGACCGTCGGGGGAGCGAAAATACTCGAACATGAGTTGAGCACAGCGCGAGCAAAACTGGCGGCGCCGTTCAGTTGTGACGATGGAAGGCATCGCTAGAGCCTGCCCCGGGAGGGCGTAATCAGAATCTCATTCACGCTCACTCGCGGCGGCTGCAGGAGAGCGGCCAGGACGGCCTCGGCCACGTCGTCCGGCTTGAGCAAAGCGTCGCGCTGCACGGGGAAATCGAACTCCTTCATCATGGCGGTGTCCGTCGAGCCTGGAAGGATCGACGTAACCCGGATCTTTCGCTCGCGCAGTTCCTCGGCCAGTACGCGAGTGAAGCCCAGTGCGCCGAACTTGGACGCGGTATAGGCGGAGCATTTCGGGAAGGCCTCGCGGCTGGAAATGGAGAGGACGTTCACGATATGCCCTGCCTGGCTCAGCGTCAGCAGCGGCACCGCAGCCTGGGTGGTAAGAAAAAGCGACGTGAGATTAGAATCGAGGTTTCGGCGCCAGTCGTCGAGCGTGGTTCGCTCGAAAGGCTTATAGGTAAAAACGCCAGCCGAGTTCACCAACAGGTCGAGGCGGCCGAAGCGATTGCGCACGGCGGCAAACAGGCGCCTCACATCCGTCGGCCGAGTGACGTCAGCGGCGATGGCGCTCGATCCTGGAATCTGCCGCGCGGATTGTTGAAGCGTCTGACGGTCGCGTGCGGCTAACACGACACTCGCCCCTTCGCGCGCCAGGGCCTGCCCAATCGCAAGGCCGATGCCACGGCTACCCCCCGTGACCACTGCGATCCGATCTTGAAATTTCAGAGCCACGAATCATCGCTCACTGATCCGGAGTTTCCCTTCAAGCTTAGCGTACTCCGTCTGCGCTTGCTTTAAGATCGGAATGTCCACGTCGGCGTCCTTCCACAAGGCGAAAAAATCCTCATAAGCCGTGCGGGCTTTGGCTAAGGCGTCGGTCTGCGTCGGCGGCTTATGGCCACCGAAGAGCTTAAGCAATCGACCAACGCCGCCCTTCAGGGACGGATGGGTCTGGCTGAAGCTCGAAGCCACCCCAACACCCGCCTGGAGCGCGTAAGCACGACCCAGGCCCAAGTGCGCCAGCGCGCCGATCGGCTCGTTCAGAACCACACCGGAGTGGTCGAGAATTTTTTGGAATTCAGCGGCCGCTGCCGGACCCTGCTGCGCCGCCAGATACGCCTCGCCACGCAGGTAAACGGGATAGAGGGCGAAATCCAGGTTCGACGTTGCATTTCCCAGCTCGTACGGTGCCGCGATCGCGAGGGCTGTGCCGACCTTATCGGCGTCCTTCAAGCCGCGTCCGCTGCCGAGCGGAATAGCTCCGTGGACCATCGGCAAATACTCGGACTCGACCACCGTATCTCGTGGGAATCGCAGGGAGAGGTCGGTAGCGAGCCGCGTGGCTTGAGCAGATTCACCAGCCAGCGCCAACGCCAGGGCTGAGATCGCCATGACATCCCTGCCGTTAGCGAGGGCAAGAGCGGCCTGCGCCTGCTGCTGTGCCAGGGTCCTGTTGCCGACCAACACTTCGCGCACCGCGGCTTCGGCCTCGTAGTCGGCTGCCGCTTCTTTCTCGTCTGCCCGCTGAGCAGAATCGGCGGCACGCTGGGTCAGTTCTCGCGCCTTCACCAACTGGCCGGCGTATGCGGCGCTGTCCGATTCCGTATAGAGCATGAAATCTCCCCATCCGGGCTTGCCCATCAGTCCTGCTGCCTCGCGCTCCATCTCCTCGATGTTTCCCTGCAGGAAGCCAGCCTGGTAGAGATTCCAGTGGTTCTGGGGAGAGTCTATATTGTGGACCTGCGCCTGGTGTGCGGCGGCTTTGGCCTCGTCCAATCGGTTCAGTGCCATGTAGGCGCTGACGAGATTGGCCGAGTCGATCCCGCTCCCCGGATTGAGTTTCAAGGCCTCCTGGCACGAAGCGACAGCTTTTTCATAGTTGCCCAGGTGGAGGTAAATGTCCGCAAGATTGGTGGGCGGAATATCATCGCGGGGGTACGTCTGTTCCCACAACTCGTAAACCCTCCGGGCCTCTTCGAGGTCGCCGGTGGCATAACTCTCATAATGCGATTCGATATAGAACTTCTCGCGCTCGCTCACTCGACCGCGCAGCTCATAAGCTCTGTGGGTGTTTTCCGCCGCACGCGCCGTTTCGCCCAAATTGCTATAACTGGTTCCAAGCCGCGCGTACGCCATGGCGAAGTTCGGGTCCAGGGCGATGGCCCGTTGAAACATGCCGATGGCGGCGGCAAAATCGCCCCTGACCGTCGCCGCCTGGTAGCCGAGACCGTAGGCGTGGAGCGCTTCGAGTGACGGCGTGGTGACGCTCTCCGGCGGCGCATCATATTTTTCGAGGGACGCCAGCGACTCGCCTAGCTTCTGGCGCAGCATCGTCGCCGCATGCCCGAGCGCCTTGAGCACCTGTTCCTTTCCGTTAGCGGTCACCTGCTCCTGGTCCAACAGATCGCCGGTCTCGCAATTGACCGCCTTCAGGCCCAGTGCGTATTGGTTACCGAGGCCGGCGATGGACCCCTCAATGGTAGCCGCGCTCGCCGTTCGCTGGCAGACATCGCGTGCGAGTTCGTGGGTGAGCCGCGCGTCCTTGGGTTGAGTCATCAAGGCGAGCGCCTGGGCAATGCGGTCGTCCGAGAGCAGGTTCAGGAACGGAGACTGTTCGAGTTGCGCCGCCAGCCCCTCGCGCAGCGTTCCGTCGAAGACCGGGTCACTGGTGGTGTTGGTGAAGTCGGCGAGAACCACCGTGTCTTGTTCCGTGAGATGGCGGGCGCCAAGGCGATGGCGGTAAAGATAGGTCCCAACCACCGCCACGGCAACGATCACGGCCACGGCCAGCGCCCGGCGCCGGCGGCGCGGTTTGCGGCCTGCCGCCACCATTTTCAGGTCCGCCAGCATTTCACCCGCGGATTGATAGCGTGCTTGGCGGTCTTTTGCGAGGGCCTTGGTGATGATGCGCTCCAGCGCGGCGGGGACGCTCGGGTTCAGGCTGATCGCCGGGATCGGCGCTCGACTCAAAATCTCATCGCGAATCGCAGCCTTGCTAATCCCGGAAAACGCTCTCCGACCCGTGGCGGCCTCGTAAAGCACGGCGCCAAAGCTGAAAATATCGGTGCGCGCGTCCACTTCCTCGCCCCGTGCCTGCTCGGGAGACATGTAGTGCGCTGTCCCCATGGTCACTCCCGGGCTGGTCAGTTGCTCATGTTGGTCGGAGTCAGGATCGACTTCATTACTGGCAGAAGTTGGAAAAGCGGCGGTAGGCGCGTCTTGGAGAACCGGGTCCGGTGGTTGACCGGCCGTGGCGGGCGGGTCCGTGCGTTCAACTTGTAAGGGCAGGTTTGCCGGGCGCCTCGGCCTTAACTGGACGGGCGCAAGGCCTGACCCTACCAATTTCGCCAGGCCGAAATCGAGGATCTTGGCCTGCCCTCGCACGGTGATGAAAACATTGGCCGGCTTGATATCCCGGTGGACGATCCCCCGCTGATGCGCGGCGTCGAGCGCATCAGCGATCTGGATGGAAACGTCGAGCAACGTGGGCATGGGCAGAAAGTCGGAGACAGAAAGCTCGGAATTTGCATCCGGCTTCGACCCTCCCGGGTCCCGTTTCCGCTTGGGATACGTTTTCGTTATTTCGGCTTCCGCTTTTCGCCTTGCCAGCAGATCGCGCAGCGTCTGGCCCTCCATGAACTCCATCACGATGAAAGGCTGGCCTGCAAATTCGCCAATGTCATGAATGGTGCAGATGTGGGGATGATTCAGGGCAGACGCGGCGCGCGCCTCCCGCTGGAACCGCTCCAGGGCCTGGCGATCGTGGGCAAGGTGTTCGGGCAGGAATTTTAGGGCCACGAACCGGCCCAGCCGGGTGTCCTCGGCCTTGTAAACCACACCCATGCCGCCGCCGCCGAGCTTTTCGAGAACACGATAATGGGAAACAATGTGGCCAGTCATGACCGTGAATCGAACTGGGGCTAGTCAGCTTCATCGTATATGATTTGACGGGACAATGTACAGCGACATTGCGTGCGTAGTGGGTGGTGGGCTGTTTTCATAGAGGCGGCCTTTAGGCCGGCATCTTCGATCCCTGTATGACAAGCAACAACCATCCCTGTATGACAAGCAAAAACAAGGCCGAAAATGCCGGCCTAAAGGCCGCCTTACAAAAACTTCGGAGGATGATCCTTGACTCGTCGCTCGCCAGTGCTTTGCCGCTGCTTCTCACTCGTCGGAGTTCTCTTCCCGACCTTGCTCGCTACCTGCGCCGCCGGGCAGGACGTTCTTACCTGGCACAACGACAACGCGCGCACCGGACAGAACCTTCAGGAAACCATCTTGACTCCCACCAATGTCAACCCGAGCACGTTCGGCAAGCTGTTCGTGATTCCGGTGGACGGCAAGGTGGACGCGCAGCCTCTCTATCTCAAAGCGCTTGCCATTCCCGGGCAGGGCACGCACAACGCCCTCTACGTGGCGACTGAGAACGATAGTGTCTATGCTTTCGATGCGGATACCGGCCGGACCCTGTGGCACGTATCTCTCCTAGTGACGGGCGAGACGCCCTCCGACCATCGCGGCGGTTGCACGCAGGTGCTGCCGCAGATCGGCATCACCGCCACGCCGGCGATCGATCGCGCCCTCGGCCCCCACGGCACAGTTTATGTGGTCGCCATGAGCAGGAACGGGAAAGGTCCCCTGCAGTACTTCCAGCGGCTGCACGCACTCGATGTCACTACCGGCGGGGAAGAGTTCGGCGGACCGGCGGAGATTCGCGCCGCCTATCCAGGTACTGGGGACGAGAGCCGCAATGGCCAGGTGCTTTTCAACCCCGCGCAGTACAAGGAACGACCCGGCCTCCTGCTGGTGAACCACACGGTCATAACCACGTGGTCGTCACACTGCGATTTCCGGCCTTACACCGGGTGGGTGATCGCTTACGACGAGCGTACGCTCCGCCAGACGGCGGTGCTTAACCTGACGCCCAACGGCCACGAGGGAGCCATCTGGTCGAGTGGCGCGGGACCGGCCGCCGACTCCGCGGGCAACATTTACCTGCTCGACGGAAATGGCACGTTCGACAACACTCTTAACACTGATGGCTTTCCTAGCCGAGGTGATTATGGCAACGCGTTCCTGAAGCTCTCCCACACCGACCGCGGGCTCTCGGTGGCCGATTACTTCAACATGTTTAACACCGCCAAGGAATCACGCACCGATCAGGATCTGGGGTCGGGCGGCGCTATGGTCCTGCCCGACGTCAGTGCACACACCGACGCGGAAAGCCGGCAGCAGACCGGGGTTCGGGATTCGGTGTTAAGAATTCGCGGAAACCCGGAGCCGGCTGGGCGCTCTCTTCTGCGAACCCCGAACCCCGAGCCCCGAAACCCCGTCTTCCCGCCTCCAGGCGACACCGGGACATTGCATCTGGCGGTGGGTGCCGGCAAGGATCGCAACATCTACCTGGTGGATCGCGACCACATGGGTAAGTTTCATCCCGACCGCAACGCGATCTATCAGGAGCTCCCCAAGGCGCTAAGCGGCGAGGAATTTGGATCTCCTGCCTGGTTCGATGGCCGCATTTACTACGGCGCGGTGGGCGACTCGATTCGCGCCTTCAGGCTGGCTGACGGCAAGCTCGTCGCTCAGCCGGTCTCGAAGACCCGCAACACTTTCGTCTATCCGGGCGCCACGCCGAGCGTGTCGGCCAATGCCAGCAGCAACGGGATCGTCTGGGCAGTGGAGAGCACCAATCACGCCGTGCTCCGCGCCTACGACGCCGGCGACCTATCGCGCGAGCTTTACAACAGCAACATGGCGCCGTCGCATCGCGATCGCTTCGGCGAGGGCAATAAGTTCATTGTGCCGACCATTGCCAATGGCAAGGTTTACGTGGGCACGACTGATGGGGTGGGAGTCTTTGGATTGCTTGGCCAGCCGAGGAATTGACGACGTCGCGGCGGGTTTACCCCCGCCACCCCACCACCCCCTCTTCAGCATCCTATTAGTCAGTGCTCGCGTCTTGGCTGAGGGCTGAGGGCTGAGGGCTGAAAGCGGATCGCTGAAAGCTGCTTTGGTCAGGATTTGCCAGGCCGGTAAAGAATCACGCGGACTTTTTCCAAGGTGATGAGGCCGCCGCCGACCATCTCGTCGAGCTGTGGCAGGATCTGCTCGATGCGCTCCGAGTCTTCCACTACCTCGATTACGATCGGCAGGTCCTGCGACAGCCGCAGAATCTTGTCCGTGTGGTAGCGACTGGAGGACCCGTAGCCGCCGACGCCCCGAAGCACAGTGGCGCCGGAGAAGTGCTCGCGGCGGAGCAATTCAACGATAGCCTGATGTAGGCTCTTGCCGTGC
>Ga0335078_10019400_pt1 | contig 10110 bp, 9 predicted proteins | sample Lox_Sample_32_FD_206711 | JGI IMG/M metagenome (GOLD analysis project Ga0335078, IMG submission 206711) | Soil microbial communities from Loxahatchee National Wildlife Refuge, Florida, United States - Lox_Sample_3.2 | ecosystem: Environmental > Terrestrial > Soil > Wetlands | place: USA: Florida...
ATATTTACTAATTATTTACAGCTTTAGTTTTTGGTCAGGGAGGGGAGTCCGCTTAGAGTCTAGCGGTTGGGCCACTGCCAGGCTGGAACTCCGAGTTCCTTGACGTCGGCGATCTGCGTCTCGCCGAAATTCTTGTCGAGAACGATGGAGTGACATCCGGACGGCCCCTTCGTTAATGCCATCCCTGCACGCCGGAAAGCCTGCCCCGAGCGTGGGATGGGCCTTTGGCCCACCTATGGAAATGAAAATAGGCAATGAACAGTTCGATTTTCGACAGGGCGAAGCCAAAGGGGCGTACTCCACCCCGGATCCCTCAGCGCAATAAACTGCTCAGCCCCGCAGGCTCTCCACCAGATCGACATACCGCTGCATGGCGTCCTTTGCCGGCGTACCTTTGACGGCGCGCCAGGCGTCGAACTTGGCGCGAGCGACGAAGTCGAAACCGCCCGGCGGATCGCCTGCTGCGTCGCCCTTGGTGGCCTGCTTGAAGAGGGCGTAGAGCTTCAACATGGTCTCGTTATCGGGACGCGACGGGAGGCCGTTCACATCCTGCTGCGCTTGCGCAAACCGCTTTTCCAGGTCAGACATTGCTTTCCTCGGCTGGGAAGATCGTTCACTCATCTTCACCGCATCCGCCTATGTGAGTCTGTGATTTCGGCGACGCTTCGCGGTGACGACTCAAGATGCCGCGTAAGAACCTTGACGCCGCTGCCGCGGCTCGGCTCAATTGCCATCCTCACCCGGGGCTTACGCCCCGGGCTCAATTCATCCCGCCGCTGCGCGGCTGAATTAGCGCCGATTGCGGAACTGGCACCAATCCCAGATGTCTCCCCTGCAGATGTCTCCCCAATATAAGTCTTCAAGATGAGTACTCAAGCGGACACGCGACAGGCGGACCATGTCATCATTTCGGCTTGCATTTTCTGTAGAGTTGCCACACACTACCGCTCGCTGTTGGCCTTGCTTGTGGCCTGGTTGCTCTGGTCGCCGCTCTTCTTGCCGAGCGGTTAGCGCAGGCCCTCCTCCGCGGGTCCCCGGAGTTCACGTTGAAAAAGGAGAAATACTGTGTCGAAGAACGCAAAGAACTGCGCCGTCGCCATTTGTCTGTTCGCTGTCTGTACCGTGATGTCGATTTCGTTGGTCGCCCAGAGTGTCACCCAGCCGGTGAGGGTCGTGAACGGCACCGGGCAGCCGGTTCCCACCGCCGCGCAGGGCACGACCACGGTTGCCGGCACAGTGAATGTCGGCAACACGCCTGACGTGAATGTGGCCAACACGCCGACGGTCACGCTTTCGAGCGGAAGCAGTATCGCTGTCACCAACCCGCCTGATGGCCAGGGCAATCCCACTCCGCTGGCGACGCTGGAAGCGGTTGACATCTACGGCGCCCACTGCGCTCTTTCTTTCGGCGGCAGCGATTCCGGTTCCTGTAAGTTCACCCCCGTCCCTTATGGAAAGCAGCTGGTCGTGCAGGAATTCGACGCCTTCGGGCGGGTGGAACCCGGCAATCGGCCTTACGAAATAGCGATCGCCGGCACCGTCACGGCGGGCAACTACTTCCCCTACACGTTCATGGTCAACACGCAGGGCTTCGACTTTCTGAACACCCACCAGGAAACGCGCGTGTACGTGCTCCAAGGCACGACCCCCCAGTGCTTCGTGGCGGTGCCGGTGGCGTCGCAGGGCCTGTATAGCTGCAACATCTCCGGATTTCTGGTCGATGTCCCGTTGAGTGCGCGGGGAATTACGGTCCAGAATCCGACGCCGCTCTCACAACTGCTCAACAAGGTTGGCAGATGATGTAATGGGGCGAATGGTGGATGGTGCTTTCGCCATCCACTGCAGAACTTAAGGGTTGTGAGAAGAACATCGAGGAGACCAGGATGGGACCCGAGGGATTTCGCAAACTGGCTCGTAGCTTGCCTGAGGTGGAAGAGCGCGAGCACATGGATCATCCTGACTTCCGCGTCGGCGGCAAGATCTTCGCCACCCTCGGCTATCCCGACGAGCACTGGGCGATGGTCAAGCTAAAGCCGGAGCAGCAGAAAGCGCTGACGGCAGCGCACCCTGAGGTATTCATCCCTGTAAAAGGCGCGTGGGGACGACAAGGCTGCACCAGTGTGCGCTTGAAAGCGGCAACCAAGCCTCTCGCCGACTCGGCGCTTCGCCTGGCTTGGCAAAACATTGCTCCCAAGAATCTGCTGAGCGGACGTAAGACTTAGCCAATTTTCAGGAGCGCGGGAGCGGCAGCCGGAGCGGGATCGTCTCTCGCTTGTTCCGCCGATACACACGGAAATCGCCGTCGACCGTGATAACTACGTGGCGAGGGTGAAGCTCGCTCATTCGAATCAAGCACAAGTCCGCCAGGTCCGGGCTGCGGTCGCGATAACGCCGCGCGAGTTCCGCCAAATGCACAAGGTTACGACCGCAGTCGAAGGCGAGGCACAACATCTCATCCTGCAGCAATTGCAGAACGTACGAACTCGACTCAAGGTGAAAGGCAGCTTCGGCCAGGACCGCTTCGCAGGTCAGCAGGGGCTCGGTAATTTGTTTTGCCACCTCGACGGCCCAGGCGTGATGCTGATCGTTGCGCCGGGCGAATGCCACGATGAAGCCGGTGTCGGCGATTCCCTTCATCGGCGCGAAAATCCCTTGCGGCTGGAAACATCTTTCGGCCCACCTTCAATGGCTCCCGCGTGGCGAAGGAAAGGTTGTTTTCCCGCCTGAGCTCTCGCCGTTTCCAGTTGCTCGCGAATAATGCGTCCCACAGGAATGCGGGTGCGACGGGAGGTCTCCTCCAGCCAGTTACGCAATTCCTCTGTAATACGAATTGTCAGTGTATGACTCATTCGACAAAATTGTAACACGTAAAACTTCGCCTAACCTTACCCCAGCGCCTGGCAGACTATGCACTTGAGGTACGCCGTCTCCGGAACATTCAGCAGGACAGGATGGTCGCGCGAGGCTCCGCGTTTTTCCAGCACGCGCACCACTCGTCCCGCGTCGGCCGCGGCCGAGGCCAGCATCTCCAGAAACTCCGCTTCGCTTACGTGAAAGGAACAGGAGCAGGTGATCAGCGTGCCTCCGGGACGCAACATCTTCAGCGCGCGCAGGTTGAGCTCTTTGTAGCCGCGCAGCGCGGTCGGCACCGCGCGCTTGGTCTTGGCAAACGCCGGAGGGTCGAGGACGATCGTGTCGTACTGGCGACCGGCGGTGGCGTAGTCCTTCAGCAGGTCAAAGGCGTTGGCCTCGATCCACTCGATCTCGCCGGCGCGATGACGGTCGCGATTGAGCTTTTCATTTTCGTCGGCGATCTCCAACGCAGGGCGCGAAGCATCGACCGCAGCCACGCTGTCGCACACGCGCGCCAGATGCAGCGCAAATCCTCCCTGATAGGTGAAGACGTCGAGTGCCTCGCCGTGCGCGTAACGCGCAGCCGCCGCGTAGTTCTCCCGCTGATCGAGAAACGCGCCCGTCTTCTGCCCGCTCAGCGCGTCGTAATGAAAACGAACGTCGTTGAGCGTGAAAATGGTCTTCGCTCGATCACCCCGTGCGAGTTGCGACTCCCGCGGCTTCAACTGCTCCAGCTCGCGAATGTGCGGATCGACGCGCTCGACAATGCTGGCGGCATGGAAGTGCTCGGCTAGCGACTCCACCACCAGCGTGCGCAGATCTTCGCGATCGAACGCCTGCGTCAGCGCCTGCAGCGAAATCACATCGTTGTACTTGTCGACGATCAGGCCGGGCAGCAGATCGGCTTCGCTGAAGATCACCCGGTAAGCATCGCAGCGGGTGCAGCGGGTGCCCCGGGTCTCGCGGGTTTCGAGACCCGGGAGCGTGCTGTCGTCGAAAGTCTGCTGGCGAAACCGGACTGCACTCGCGATCCGCGCGCGCAGAAGCTCCGGCAGGGCTTCATCTGCAATGTCGTCGGCACTCAGCAGCCGAATCGCGATCTGCGAGGCGCTGCTGTACAGCGCCGATCCCAGCCGCCGCCCGCGCTCATCGCGCACCGAAACCAGGGCACCGGCCGCGGCATCAACCGAGGCAATCAGGTCGGAGCGATACACCCACGGATGTCCGCCGCGCAGCCGGGCTGCGCCACGATGGTTGATGGTAATCGTGCAATCGTCCAAGTCATCCTCTCTGGAATCAAAGGCTTATCTTACGCGCACTTTAGCGGGTGCTCCCTTCTAGCCCCCTTTTGGCCAGGGCAGAAAGTGGCAGCGGCGCATCGGAGTAAAAATTAACATTCTTTATGTAAAATAAACTTGACATGTAGTAATTATTGTCTTACATTATGTTCGTTGCACATTACTCTATGCCGAATGGAGGTCGGGTCATGGATCTGTCTTATCAGGAAAAAAGCATTCTGGGGTCGCTAATGGCCATGGTGGTGGTCTACAGCATCTACTTCGCGGGCACGCTGCGCGATATCGGTCGCTCTGACTTCAACGGCAGCAGCCTGGGACGGCTGATCTTCACCGTCATCGCCATCATCGTGATCGAGATCGTCTATCACATCGTGCTCGCGATCGAGGGCGGTGTCGAGCGCAAGGACGAGCGCGACATCCTCATCGAGAGCAAGGCATATCGCAACGCCTACCTGGTGCTGGCCACGGGTGCGAGTCTGGTGATCACCTATGCCATCGTGGCCGGACTCGCCGGAGCCACCCGCATTCCGCTTACGCCGTTCCTCGCGGTCAATGTATTGCTGCTGTTCATGGTCATCGCCGAGCTGACCCATGCTCTCACCCAACTCTTCTATTACCGGCGGGGTGTGTAATGGCGCGCGGACAAATCCACAACACCATTCGCCGCTTGCGCTTCGACCACGCGGAGATGACGCAGCAGGAGCTGGCGGAGAAGGTCGGCGTCACCCGCCAGACCGTGATCGCCATCGAGGGCGACAAGTATTCGCCGTCGCTGGAGGTGGCCTTCCGCATCGCCCACGTCTTTGGCGTGCCGCTGGAGCAGGTGTTCCAGTACGTCACCGGCGAAAGTGAGAGCGCGGCGTGAGCAGAATTCCCCGCTCCCCGCGCTTTGTATCAGTGCACGACTTCAGTGTCTGCGTGAGAACTGAGTTCACAAAATCGTGGTGGAACGTGGCGATTGTTAAGTAGCCAACAAACCCGCGCCCCGGGCGCAAAATAGGAAAGCCCAGCGCTTCAGCGCTGGGTAAGTGATAAAGGGACTTCGAGTCCCCCAGGGACGACAGGGTTTTCACGCAGACATTTCAGTCGTGCCGATAAGCCGCCTTTTCTTACTTGAGTCGGCTTGCAGCCGACGACAGGGTTTTCCAGCCTCTATACTGAACCTGGCATGAACACGCGTGCTGCTAACCCTGGCGATGATTCGCCAACACCGGCGCTCTCTTACACCGTCGCTATTCATCCTGCCCAGCACGAATTAACCATAGAACTGCGTCTTACCGGCCCGCGGGCTGTCGGGAATGTTCACGTCGAATTGCCAACCTGGGCGCCGGGCGCGTACGCGTTTCTGCCCTTCGCGCGCGATTTGTTCAACCTGTCGGCGATCGATGCGGCATCGGCGGCATCGTTGCAAGTCACGCGCAAAGGCTGGCAGGGATGGGAAATTTCCGGCGGAACGGGAAACATCGTCCTGACCTACAACGTCTACGCCTACGCTCTGGAATACGCTGAGCTATGCGGACTGCTCGAATCCGACTACGGCGTCCTGATGGGCACGCGCTACCTTCGCCCGCCGGACTGGACTGGCCCCTGCTCCGTAACCTACAACCTTCCTCAGGGATGGGAGATTCATCATCCCTCAGGTGCGACGCGCGTCGAAGGCACAAACACCTGGAACTATCCCAGCTATCTGACGCTGCTGGATTCGCCGGTCGTCATCGGCCGCTTTGACCGCATCGTCCGCCGCGTCCGCGGCACTCCCTTTTATCTCGTCTTTATCGATCGCGCGCTGGGTTATGAATCCGAGATCGATCGCTTCGCCGGCGAGATCGCGAAGATCGCGGAAGAATTCGCCGAGGTCTTTGGCAAGTTCCCCTTCGCGGACTACACCTTCATTCTCTCGTGCAGCCCCAATGCGCATTGGGGACTGGAGCACGCGACCAGCAGCGTTTGCGGCATAGGACCGGACGTCTTTGTCGATCCAGCCAAGACCAGCTTCGCCCTGCGCCTCTGCGCCCACGAGCTTTTTCATGCCTGGAATGTTTGCGGGCTGAAGCCTGCTCCGCTCGGCAGTCCTGACCTGCGCGATGGAAGTTACACCGAAGGCCTGTGGGTCGGCGAAGGGGTCACGCGCTACTACGAATTTCTTGCTCTCACTCGCACCGGCGTCTATGCGGCCGAGCAGTTCTTCAGCTCGATGGTCAACTTCTATCGCCAGGCTTCGGCCGTCCCTGCATTTTCTAGAGTGACGGCCATCGATTCCTCGCTCGCGACCTTCGTCAACCACCGCCGCTATGCCGGCCGCTGCAATAACTCGATCGACTATTACGACAAAGGCATGGTCATCGCCTTCGACCTCGACGCCGAGCTGCGCCTGTACGACGATTCGCTGGATCGGGCCTTCGCGGCGTTCTATGACCGATTTATCGGGGCCGGCGACGGCTACACGACGGATGACATCGTCGCGCTCCTCAACCAACGCAAGCCCGGCCTGGGCGATCTCGTTCGCCGCGAAATCGCCACGACCTCCGACCTCAGTATCAAAGATCAGTTGAGCCGCCTGGGATTTCGCGTAGAGATGGAAACGATCCCGTACTTGGGATTGCTCTTCCGCGAATCGATCAGTCAAACTATCGCCGACGTTCCCGACGACAGTCCTGCCGCGGCATCCGGCATTGCGCCGGGCGATGTCATCACCAGCGTGAACGGCTTTCCGTTCAGCGCCGCCGGATTGAAGTGGACGGTGAAACAGAACCAACGAGTGAGACTTGAAGTCCTCCGCGGTCATCGTGCATTGTCGTTCGAGATCACTCCGGGCAGCCGCACGCGGATTGCATCCCTGCTATGGAATGGCACCGGCGCGCAGGCCGAGCGCATTCATCTCTGGCTCAAGCGCCCGGATTTTCTTCCCCAACCCGGCCAAAAGCTCTCGCTCGACTTCTACGAGAACTTTCACGGGATCGAAATCATTGTCTGAGCTCGCACACGGCTTAAATTCTTGTACACTCAATGGCAACGACCCTCGCCCGCGCCACGGCAGTTCGACCCTCGTTCAAGCTGGTATTCTGATACTTCTCGGAGACACCTGTGCCCGATCAAGAGACCGCCGTAAAGCGGCTAGCCGATTATCGTCCCAGTAGTTTTGTCACTGATCTTGACCTCTCCTTCCAGCTTGACCCGCGCGAAACCCGCGTTAGGACTCGCTACAACGTGCGCCGGCTCATCGATGACGGCAAGCCGCTGGCGCTGGACGGCGTCGGCCTGAAGATCGAGCGCATCGCGCTCGACGGCGAGGTGCTCTCAGCGGAGCACTATCAGCAGGAGCCGGAGCGCCTCATCCTCGAGACGCCGCTCGCGTCCACCTTCAAACTCGAGATCGAGACGGTAATCTGTCCCGAAGACAACACCGCGCTCGAGGGCCTCTATATTTCCGGCGGCCGCTTCTGCACGCAATGCGAGTCCGAAGGCTTTCGCCACATCGCGTTTTCGCTGGACCGCCCCGACGTGCTCTCGCGCTTCGAGGTCCACATGGAGGCGGATAAGGCGCGCTATCCCACGCTGCTCTCCAACGGCGATCTGCTCGATCACGGAGATGCCGCCGGCGGACGCCATTACGCCACTTACAAGGATCCGCATCTCAAGCCGTCGTATCTGTTCGCGCTGGTGGCCGGCTCGTTCGACACCATCAGCGATGAGCACACCACGTCCTCCGGCCGTCATGTCAGACTGCACATCCACACCGATCAGGGCGACGCCGCCCGCGCGCGCTTCGCGATGGAGTCGCTGAAGCGGGCCATGCTGTGGGATGAGCGCGTTTTTGGCCGCGAGTACGATCTGGGTGAGTTCCATATCGTCGCAGTGCGCGACTTCAACTTCGGCGCGATGGAGAACAAAGGCCTCAACATCTTTAACTCTTCGCGGCTGCTGGCCGATCCCGATACCGCGACCGACGACGACTTCGAAGACATCGAGCGCGTCGTCGGACACGAGTACTTTCACAACTGGACCGGCAATCGCATCACCCTGCGCAACTGGTTCCAGCTGTGTCTGAAGGAAGGCCTCACCGTTTATCGCGATTCGGAATTTTCCGCCGACCAGCGATCACGCGCAGTGAAGCGCATTAAAGATGTGCAGGCGCTGCGCGAACGGCAATTCGCGGAAGACGCCGGCCCGCTGGCCCACGCCGTTCGTCCCGATACCTATACCGAGATCACCAACTTCTACACCGCGACCGTCTACAACAAGGGCGCCGAGTTGGTGCGCACGCTGCGGGCGATCATCGGCGAGGACAACTTCTTCCGCGGTATGGGAATGTACTTCAGAATCTGGGACGGTCAGGCCGTGACCGTCGAGCAGTTCGTCGAATGCTTCGCCGAAGTCAGCAAGCGCAAGCTCACCGATTTCTTCCGCTGGTACACGCAGGCGGGAACGCCGCATGTCACTGTCCGCGGGGAGTACCATCCTTCGGAAAAAAGCTATCACCTGACGGTTTCGCAGAAAACGCCGCCAACGCCAGGCCAGGACAAGAAGCAGCCGCTTCCCATTCCGCTGAAAGTCGGGTTCATCGCACACGACGGTAAGCCGCTGACGGCGCAGCTGAAAGATACGAAAGCGCCGCAATCGGAGTTCGATCTGGTGCTGGACAACGAATCGACGCGCTTCGTCTTTGAGCAGGTAGAGAGCGAGCCGATTCCGGCGGTGCTGCGCGGCTTCCGCGCACCGGTGGCGGTCGACGATGGGCTGGGCGTTCAGCAGCGGCTGGCGCAGATGGCGCACGATCCCGATCCCTTCACGCGCTGGGATGCCGGTCAGAATCTGATGACGGCGGCCATCCTGGCCGAAGCCGCCGGCACGCCGCATGCCGGCCCGCCGGCTGATCAAATCGCAGCCGCGCTGGCGCGAGAGCTGGAGCAAGCTGACACTGATCGAGCGTTCACTGCGGTCGCGTTGCGTCTGCCTACGCTGGTCCGGCTGATTCAGTTTGGCGACAAGCCCGATCCGGAAAAGCTCTTCCAGACGCGAAGTGCTCTTCGCCGCAAAATCGCGCAGGCCAGCAAGCAGCGGCTTGAGGACATAGCTGGGGCGTCGGAGGCCGATCCCAACTCCACCGAGCAGGATCAGGTCGCAAAGCGCGCGCTGCGCAATACCGCTCTGGATCTGCTCGCGTCGCTGGGAACCGAGCAGGGAGCGCTGATCATGAAGGCCTTCGAAGGCGCCCGCAACATGACCGAGCGCATGGGCGCGCTGGTGGCGCTTGCCCAGCTGGAAGGCGATCTGTTCGATCAGGCGCTCGAGCAGTTCCTCAAGCAGTGGCAGCACATTCCCATCGCCGTGGACAAGTGGTTTGCGGTGCAGGCGGTGGCGCCGCGCGACGATGCTGCTGCGCGTGTGCGCCGGCTTACAGAGCACAAACTCTTCGAACTGAAGAACCCCAATCGTGCCCGCTCCGTCTACGACGCCTTCGGCGCGCGCAACGTTCGCGCCTTCCACGCTGTCGATGGTTCTGGCTACGAGTTCCTCGCCGATGGCATCAAGAAGATCGATCCCATGAATCCCATGGTGGCAGCGCGCCTGGCCAAGCTCTTCGAGCCGTGGCGGCGCTTCGACAGCGACCGGCAAGCAAAGGCGCACGACGTATTGCAGAGACTGTCGAAAGCCGGGCTCTCAAAGAATGTCCAGGACATTCTGGAGCGCACGCTGAAGCAGTAGGCTGTTGGTTTTGTAGCTTTCTACAGTCGGACCAGGTGGGGTGGAGCACCGCTTCAGCGGTGCATCAATGCTGCTAGTTTCCGCCGGCTTCAGCCGCTGAGGTAAGTCGACAATCAATTACCGCAGCGGCTAAAGCCGGCTCTTATACAAGTGGCTTTAATGCACGCCTGAAGGCGTGCTCCACCCGCTACGTACTGACGTAAATGAGCTGCTCCACAGGGGGCCGTGGCTTCGGCACCCGCGTTATACTGCA
>Ga0335078_10019401_pt1 | contig 10110 bp, 9 predicted proteins | sample Lox_Sample_32_FD_206711 | JGI IMG/M metagenome (GOLD analysis project Ga0335078, IMG submission 206711) | Soil microbial communities from Loxahatchee National Wildlife Refuge, Florida, United States - Lox_Sample_3.2 | ecosystem: Environmental > Terrestrial > Soil > Wetlands | place: USA: Florida...
CCATTTCGCCGTTGTGCCAGATGAGGTCCGCTTGTTGCACGACTGACTCCTTACAGGTGTTTGAGGACTTCCTGGGTGGCTTGCGCTGTCGTTGCCGTGCCCCCCAGGTCGGGCGTGCGCAGCCCCTCGGCCAGCGCTCGTTCGACGGCCGATTCTACCGCCGCCGCCGGGGCCTCCATCTGGAGTCCGTAGCGCAGCATCAGCGCCGCCGACAGGAACATCGCGAGCGGGTTCGCGGCTCCCGTGCCGGCGATGTCGGGGGCGGAGCCGTGGACCGGCTCGAACAGCCCGGGACCGTCGCCGCCGAGCGAGGCACTCGGCAGCATCCCGATCGAGCCGGTCAGCATCGCCGCCTCGTCGCTCAGGATGTCGCCGAACATGTTCTCGGTCAGGATCACCTCGAAGTGGCGCGGGGCGGCGATCAGCTTCATCGCAGCGTTGTCGACGAGCAGGTGCTCGAGCTCGATGTTCGGGAACTCGCGGCTGTGCAGGTCGCGGACGACCTCGCGCCACAGCCGGCTCGTCTCGAGCACGTTGGCCTTGTCGACGCTGGTGACTCTCGAGCGCGCGGTGTTGAACGCGACCCGAGCGATGCGCTCGATCTCCTCGCGCGTGTAGACGCAGGCGTCCGATGCCCGGTCCTCGGTGCGGGTCTTCTCGCCGAAGTAGATGCCGCCGGTGAGCTCGCGGACTACCGTCAGGTCGGTCCCCTCGATCAGCTCGCGCTTGAGCGGGCTGGCGTCGTACAGGGCGGGGATCGGCTTGACCGGCCGCAGGTTGGCGAACAGCCCGAGGCCCTTCCGCAGGCCGAGCAGTCCCTGCTCGGGGCGGGGCTTGTCGGGGTCGGTGGTGTCCCACTTCGGGCCGCCGACCGCGGCCAGCAGGACCGCGTCGGCGTTCTTGCAGGCCGTGAGCGTCTCGTCGGTGAGCGCGGTGCCGTGGGCGTCGATCGCGGCGCCCCCGAACACGTGCTCCTCGTAGTCGAGCTCCGCGCCGGCGGCCTTCAGGACGTCGAGGGTCGGAGCGGTGATCTCGGGGCCGATCCCGTCACCGGGAAGAAGGACGACGCGCGGGGCCATCGTGGCGCGAGACGCTACCAACCGCTCGCCGCCGATGGCCGTCGGCGGACTCCCTGTCTCGGCGGCGGCTGCTGTCGCGGGGCGACAGGCGACGCCTGTACAAGGCCCGGAAGCTCCGTCTGCGCGACCGTGTGCGGGACATAAGCATTGACCAGATGCTTATGTCCCCGATGCGTGGCGGATAGGGGAGTTTTCGGGCGATCTACAGGGGGCCTGCTCAGAACCCGCCCCGGCTCAGCCGGGTCCGCCGCCACCGAGCGCCGCCCGCCCCGCCCCACGCCCGAGCAGCAGCGCCGTCACGACGAGCACCGGGAACATCGTCACGTGGTAGATCAGGTCGATCGCCGCGCCGCCCCGGACGGTGAACGTCAGGCCGACGATGAAGCCGAAGATCGCGAAGCCGGTCGCGGCCAGCGCGGTCAGGCGCCCCCGGGCCGGCGAGCGCACGAGCGCCCGCAGCCCGAGGACAAGAACCAGGCAGATGAGAGCCTCGGCGAGCCCGGCGCCGGCGCCGCTCGACGATCCTGACCCAGGGTGCAGCACGCCGGACAGGTGCAGCACGGCGAATACCGCGAGCGTGGCCGCCTCGAACGCCATCATCGCCGCGATCCGGCGATCGCTCATGACCTGGCCTCCGAGGGCTCGGCCCCCGATAGCGCTCCGCGCCGCCGTGCGCCCGCGCGCCCCATCGCCGACGGCCACCAGTTGAGCCGCCCCAGCAGGATCACGGTGGCGGGGACGAGCAGCGTCCGCACGAGGAACGTGTCCATGAGGATTCCCGCGGCCAGGCCGAGCCCGATCGCGCGGACCTGGCTGGCCTCGGCACCCGAACTCGCGACCGCCAGCACGATGAACGTGCCGCCCAGGATCAGGCCCGCCGAGGTGACGGTCGACCCGGTCCGCCCGACCGCGCGCACGACCGCCTCGCGCAGCGGCAACCGCCGCGCCTCCTCGCGGATGCGGGTCATCACGAGGATGTTGTAGTCCTCGCCGAGCGCGAACAGGAACACGAACATCAGGAACGGCAGGAAGAAGCTGATGCCGCTATCGCCGCCGACGTCGATGAACACCAGCGTGGCCACGCCCAGTGCGGCGAGGTACGACAGGAGCACGCTGACGATCAGGTACAGCGGCGCGACCAGGCTTCGCAGCACGAGCGCCAGCAGCAGGCCGATGGCGAAGATCGCGATCGGCACGATCAACCACAGGTCGTGATTGGCCGTCGTGCTGATGTCGTACGACGCGGCGGCCTCGCCGGCAACGCCGCTCTGGGCCGCGCCCGACCGGCTCGCCGCCTGCGTGACCACGTCGCGGATCGTCGGCGTGGCGCTCATTGCCGCCGTCGACTGCTCCGAGCCGGCGGCCAGCGACGCCTCGAACTGGACGATCCTGCCGTCCCGCGAGATGTACTGGGACGACGCCCGGTAGGCGTTGTAGTCCGCGCGCAGCACGGTCAGCGACGCCGGCTCCCGCACCGGCAACCGGCCCGGAGGCCCGAGCTCCGCGTGCAGCTGGGCGTACCGCGCCGGACTCAGCGTGGTCCCGTTCGGGTCAAGCGGTCCCGAGATCGCGGTGAACTGCCCGGACGAGCGCAGCGAGTCCTCCGCCGCGACGAGCGCAGCCGGATTCGACGACACCGGCTGTGAATAGGCGAAGACCAGGTTCGCGGGGTTGCTGCTGGTCTGCGGGAAATGCGCGGCGAGCGCGGTGTTGCCGGCGCCCGCATCGGAGCCCGCCGGCGCGCTGGTCGCGCCGCCGAAGCCCGAGGAGCTGTAGCCGAGTGCGACCGCCGCGAGCGCGAGGAACAGGGCCACGCCGGCGCCGAGCGTCAGCGCCGGCCGGCGCACGAGGCGGGCGGCGATTCGGGCCCACAGGCCCTCGCGCTGCCGGCCGGGCTCGATCTTCGAGGGCCAGAACACGGCGCGGCCGAAGATCGCGAGCAGCGCCGGCAGCAGCGTCAGCCCGAGCGCGAGCATCACCGCCATCCCGACCGCAAGCGGCAACCCGAGGTCGTGATACAGGCCGAACGTCGCGAGCAGGAGCGTCAGCAGCGCCAGGATCACCGTTCCGGCCGATGCGGTGATCGACTCACCGACGCGGACGAGGGCGCGGACGACGGCGTCGCGACCGTCTTGCCCGTCGCGCAGCTCCTCGCGTACCCGGAACACCAGGAACAGGCCGTAGTCGGTGCCGGCTCCGAGCAGCAGGACGATCAGCAGCACCTGCGTGATCGAGGAGATCTTCAGCCCGTGCGCGCCGAGCTCGCCGATCACGCGCAGCGAGATCAGCAACGCGAGGCCGCTCGGCAGCAGGGTCAGCACCGCCGCGAGCGGCGCCCGGAACACCAGCAGCAGCAGCACGACGATGAACAGGAACGAGAACAGCTGCACCTGATTTCCCGAGCGACTCGAGCTCGCCTGGTTGGCGACGGCGGTCGCGATCTGGCCGGCGAGATGGAGTTGCAGGCCGGCGGGCGCATTCACGGTCGTGAACGTGTTCTCGAGCGAGTCGACGATCGTCTTGTCGCTCGCGATGTCGTTCCTGGCCGCGTTCACCCGGACCCTGAGCTGCACCGCCTGGCCGTCGGAGGAGATCACCGTGCCCTGGATGCCGAGCACCCCGTCGACGTTCCGAACGGCGGACGCCTCGCGCTGGACCGCGCTGAGGTCGGCGGGGGTCAGCCTGCCGGCGCGCGAGGCGACGACGATGATCTGGCTCGTCTTGCCGGCGCCACCACCGAGCAGCGGAGCGGCGAGGTTCGCGGCCTTCGTGCTCGGCGCGCTGTCGCGCAGGAACGCGCTGTTGTCGTTGTTGACCTCGCTCCCGAGGGAGGGGAAGGCGCCGCTGAGGACGATTGCCGCCACGAGCCAGAACGCCACCACGAGCCAGCGGAAGCGGACGACCCCGCGCGCCAGCATCTCGAAGGTCTTGTCGATCGAGAATCGATTCATGGGGTAATGGTCGGCAGGGTGGCCGGATCTGTCGTCCCCCCTTTGGAGGACATCGCGGTCGCCCGGAGGAGGGATATGAGCCGCCGCGAACGCCGGCACCGTCCGCCTGCGGATCCCCCTTCAGGGGGACGATCCGGACGCCGTCCGCCGCTACCCTGAAATCGCCGTGAATGCAGCCAACTATTCGCGGGGGCCGGCCACCGCCCGGCAGTGGCTGCTCGACGGCGTGCTCGCGCTCGCGGCGTTCGGCGGGACCGTCGCGCTCGAGGCCCACGGGCTCGGGAGCGCCGGCAACGTCTCGCACACGCTCGATCCGATCGGCGTCGTGCTCGCGGCCTGCACGTCGCTGCCGCTGATCGCTTGGCGGCGCGCCCCGCTCGCGGTGTTCACGGTCGCGACGGCCGCGAGCGCGGCCCTGATGGCTCGCGGCTACCCGGCGGGTCCGCCGCTGGGGCCGACGATCGCGCTGTACCTGCTGGCTGCGAGCCGCGACGCCAGCCGGCCGTGGACGCGGCGGACCACGGCGGTCGTCGTCGGCATGTTCTGCGTGCACATCGTGGCATTCGGGCTCGGCCACGGGCGGCTGCCGGAGATCCAGGTCGCGGTTGGTGCGCTGGTGTGGGCGGTGGCGTGGTTTGCCGGCGAGCGCACGCGCCTGCGGCGGCAGGAGATCGAGGAGCTCGAGCAGCGCGCGATCGAGGCCGAGCGGAACGCGGTCCAGGGCCGGCGCCTCGCGCTCGCCGAGGAGCGGACCCGGATCGCCCGCGACCTGCACGACTCGGCGGCCCACGCGATCAACGTGATCGCGGTGCAGGCGGGCGCGGCGCGCCTGTGGCACGAGCAGGATCCTGCGCGTTCCCGGGCCGCGCTCGAGACGATCGAGGCGGTCGCGCGCCGGACGGTCGCGGAGATCGACCAGATCGTCCACTCGCTGCGCGAGGACGCTCCGTCCTCAGACCGGGTCGAGCCGCCTCCGGGGCTCGCGGCGCTCGACTCGCTGCTCGCGCAACACGATGCCGCCGATCTGACCGTTACCGTGGCCACCGTTGGTGTCCGCAGGCCGCTCGGTCCGTCTGTCGACCGCGCCGCCTACCGGATCCTCCAGGAGGCGCTCACGAACTGCGCTCGGCACGGCGACAGAGTCGCCCGCGTCGAGCTCGCGTTCGGGGACGAGGACCTCGAGCTGACCGTGTCCAACGCGGTCCGGGACGATGCGCCCGGGCGAGCCAACGGCGGTCACGGACTCGTCGGCATGCGCGAGCGCGCGGCGCTGCTCGGTGGGGAGCTCGAGGCCGGGCGCGTCAACGGGGGCTTCCGCGTCCGCGCCCGCCTGCCCTATGGAGCGACGCTGTGACCACGGTCCTGATCGCCGACGACGATCACTTGATGCGCGCCGGCCTCGCCGCCGTGCTCGAGAGCGATGAGGAGATCGAGGTCATCGGCCAGGCCTCGACCGGGCGCGAGGCGATCGCGCTGACCAGGCGCCGCGAGCCCGACGTGGTGCTGATGGACGTGCAGATGCCGGACCTCGACGGGATCGCGGCCACGCGCGAGCTGGCCGGCGCGGCGCCCGCGGCCCGGGTGCTGATCCTGACCACGTTCGAGGAGGACGACTACATCTTCGGGGGACTGCGCGCCGGCGCCTCGGGCTTCCTGCTCAAGCGCACGCCGGCCGAGGAGCTGATCCGGGCGGTGCACACGGTCGCCGCCGGAGAGTCGCTGCTGTCGCCGTCGGTGACCCGGCGGGTGATCGACCGGATGGCCCGCCAGCCCGCTCCTCAGCCTGCCGCCGCCGATATCGCGCAGCTCACGCCGCGCGAGCGCGAGGTGCTCGAGCTGCTGGCCGCCGGGCTCTCGAACGCCGAGATCGCGGCCGCGCTCGTGATCGAGGAGTCGACGGTCAAGACCCACGTCAAGCGGGTCCTGATGAAGCTGGGCGTGCGCGACCGAGTCCAGGCCGTGATCTTCGCGTACGAGAACGGGCTCGCTTAGCCGGCCGCGCGTCGCGCGGTCATGTTCAGCCGCACGTACTCGAGCACGAGCGGATCGCCGGCCCGCTCGAGCACGCGATCGACGAACGGCCCACGCAGGTCGTCCGGAAGCGGATCCAGGTGCCGGACGAGACACACGGTCTGGATGAACGTGCGGGCGTCCTCCGGCGTCACCGGCTTGGGCTCGAGCCAGCATGAGACGTCTGCGAACCCCGCGGCCTCGAGTCGCGAGGCGGTCTCGGTGTCGCTCGCGTAGTTCCACGGGCGCCGCCAGTCGGCGAAATGAGGCGCGAACGGCTCCACCTGAGCGATCGCGTCCGCGAGCACGCGGAACGCGTCGATGTTGCCCCGCCCGCCGCACTGGGCGACGAGTTGGCCGCCGGGCTTGAGCGTGTGGTGAAGTGCCGCGAACAGCGCCTCGTGATCGTGGATCCAGTGGAACGTCGCGTTCGAGAAGATCGCGTCGACGGGCTCGGGCAGCGTCAGCTCGACCAGGTCCTGGCACGAGACCGTGGCCCGGTCGCCGAGCGCCTCGCGCGCGTGGGCGACCATCGACGGCGCCACGTCGACCGCGTAGACGCGGCCCCGCGGGACGAGGTCGGCGAGCAGCGCCGTGACCCGGCCGGAGCCGCAACCCGCGTCGAGCACGACCTCCTCGCCGGCCAACGACAGGCGCTCCAGTTGCTCGCGCGCCCAGGCCAGCTGAGGATCGGACACGCGGTCATACGTCGCCGCATCCCAATCGCGTTGCGCCCCGGCAGCCATCAGAGCGACGTGGTGACCGGGCCGGACCGCTCGCGGTCGCGCTCGAACGCGGCGATCGCCTCGTCCTGCTCGAGCGTCAGCGCGATGTCGTCGAGCCCGCCCAGCAGCCGGTGCTTGGTGTCGGGATCGATCTCGAAGCTCGCGGTCCCCCCCGGCCACCGCACCTCCTGCGCGGCCAGGTCGACCTGCGCCTCGCCGGCGTCCGCGATCGACGCGCACGCGTCCGCGCTGAGCACGACCGGCAGCAGCCCGATCTTCGTGCAGTTCGAGCGGAAGATGTCGGCGAAGCTCGGCGCGATGATCGCCTGGAAGCCGTAGTCCTCGAGCGCCCACGGCGCGTGTTCGCGGCTCGAGCCGCAGCCGAAGTTGCGCCCGGCGACCAGGATCGGGTTCTGCGGCAGCTCCCACCCCGGCTGCTTGGCCCAGTCGAAGAACAGGAACTCGCCGAACCCGGTCCGCTCGACCCGCTTGAGGAATTGCTTGGGGATGATCTGGTCGGTGTCGACGTCGTCGCGGTTCAGCACCGAGACCCGGCCGGTGATCGTCTCGATCGCTCTCATCGTGCGTGGGTGGGCGGGGCCCAATTCCGGATGTCTACGAAGTGGCCCTCGATCGCCGCCGCCGCGGCCATCTGCGGCGAGACGAGATGCGATCTGGCTCCGCGCCCCTGGCGCCCCTCGAAGTTCCGGTTCGAGGTCGACGCGACCCGCTCGCCGGGCGCGGCGATGTCGGGATTCATCCCCAGGCACATGGAGCATCCCGCGCCGCGCCAGTCGAACCCGGCGCGCCGGAAGACCTCGTCGAGCCCCTCCTGCTCGGCCTGCGCCTTGACCTGCTGGGAGCCCGGAACGACCATCCCGTACACGCCGTCGGCGACCTGGTGGCCCTTGACCACCTCGGCGGCGGCGCGCAGATCGCCGATGCGCGAGTTCGTGCACGAGCCGATGAACACGCGGTCGAGCCTGATCTCGCCGATCGGCGTGCCGGGCTCGAGCGCCATGTACTCGAGCGCGCGCTCGTCCTGGTCTGAGTGCGGCTCGGGCACTGCGCCGGTCACCGGCACGACCATGCCGGGCGTCGTCCCCCACGTGACCATCGGGCTGATCGCGCCGGCGTCGACCTCGACCTCCCGGTCGAACTCCGCGCCGTCGTCGGTGCGCAGATCGCGCCATTCCTCGGGGATCGCCGCCGGCGCCGCGGGCCGGCCGACCACCCACTCGAACGTCGTCTGGTCGGGCGCGACCATCCCGGCGCGTCCGCCGCCCTCGATCGTCATGTTGCAGACCGTCATCCGGCCCTCCATCGAGAGCGACTCGATCGCCGGCCCGGCGTACTCGACCACGTGCCCGGCGGCCCCGTCGACGCCGATCTGGCCAATCGTGGCCAGGATCAGGTCCTTGGCGGTGACCCCGAAGCCGAGCGATCCCCGGTACCGGATCCGCATCGACCTGGGCTTGGCCTGCACCAGGCACTGGGTGGCGAGCACGTGCTCGACCTCGCTGGTCCCGATCCCGAACGCGAGCGCGCCAAACGCCCCGTGCGTGGCGGTGTGCGAGTCGCCGCAGACGATCGTCATCCCGGGCTGGGTGACGCCGAGCTCGGGGCCGATGACGTGCACGATCCCCTGGTGGTCGGAGCCGAGCGAGAACACCGGGATGTCGAACTCCTCGCAGTTGCGCTCGAGCGTCTGGACCTGCACGCGCGAGAGCTCGTCGCGGATTCGCTCCGCGACCGGAGTGCCGTCGGTCGGCACGTTGTGGTCGGCGGTGGCGAGCGTGCGGTCCGGCCGGCGGACCTTGCGTCCGGCCAGCCGGAGCCCGTCGAAGGCCTGCGGGCTGGTGACCTCGTGCACGAGGTGCAGGTCGATGTAGATCAACCCGCGGGCGACCTCGTGCGCATCCCAGATCTTGTCGAACAGCGTCTGTGGCATCAGCTCCTCCGCAGCCCGGCGCTGAGCACCGCAAGCAGCACGGCTTCCTCAGGCCCTGGATTTTCAAAATGATGATTCAGGTCCGCGTCGAACGTGACGCAGTCGCCATCGAGCAACTCGTGCCGCTGGCCGTCGCAGTGCAGGACGACCGTGCCCCGCTCGACCAGCGCGGTCTCGCGACTGCCGGGCTCGTGCCTCGGGGGGTCACCGGGCCCGCCGGTCACCGCGCGCGGGGCGAGCGTGTGGCGCGAGAGCTCGGCCCGCTGGCCGGGGAGCGGCGGCGTGAGGATCTCGTAGCTGTGGCCGTCCACCGGACCCGGTCCCTGGCGCCGCTCGCCGGCGCGGACGACGGTCACCGCGCCCTCCTCGTCGAGCCGGAGCAGCTGCGACAACCGCAGCTCGAGCCCGGTCGCGATCCGCTTGGCCACCTGGAGCGTCGGGCTCGTCTCGCCGCGCTCGACCTGCGAGAGCATCGGCGCACTCACGCCCGAGCGCTCGGCCAGGTCGCGCAGGGACAGGTCCATCGCCTCGCGCAGCGCCTTCACCCGCGGCCCGAGGCTGCCGTTGGCGGCGGTAGCTGACATACGAACGTACGTTATCACGTACAGGCCGGACGCGCAGGCGCGCCGCTAGCCTCATGCTCCATGCGCTCGCGACCCGACGTTCTCGTCCTCGGCGGCGGCGGCGTCCTCGGCGAGGCCTGGATGATGGGGGTCCTGGCCGGGATCGAGGACGGCACCGGCTTCGACCTGCGCGACTGCGACTACTACGTGGGGACGTCCGCCGGCTCGATCGTCGCGGCGCATCTGATCGCCGGCCAGACGCCCCGCAGGCCGTCTTCGGTCGGCGCCGACCTCGAGCCCCCGCACGCTCCCCGCCCCGCGGACGGCCTCGCCGCCGCCGGACTCGCGGCCGCGCGCCGGGCCGGAGCCTGGGCGATGGCCGCCGGCGCGGCGTTCGCGCCGATGGCGCTCGGCCTCGCCGCCCCCGGCGGCGCGGTCGTACGGGCGGCGATGCTGCGCCGTCTGCCACGCCCGACCGACACGCTCGCCGGCCTGCGCCGGACCCTCGAGCGGCTGGACCCCAGGTTCGACGGACGGCTGCGGATCACGGCCGTCGATCGCCGCAACGGGCGCCGTGTCGTGTTCGGCAGTCCCGGCGCGCCCCGGGCCGGCGTCGCCGAGGCCGTCGCCGCTTCGTGCACGGTCCCGTGGATGTTCGCGCCGGTCACGATCGGCGGCCGCGAGTACGTCGACGGCGGGGTGTGGAGCCCCACCAACCTCGACGCCGCGCCCGCGGGCCGTGACACGCACGTCCTGTGCCTGAACCCGACCGCGAGCATCCCCGCCTCGCGCGGGGTGCTCTCGGTCGTACGCAACGTGTCGCGGACGGCG